>Ga0315899_10000367_pt1 | contig 55095 bp, 74 predicted proteins | sample LakEriMetagenome_2_FD_203518 | JGI IMG/M metagenome (GOLD analysis project Ga0315899, IMG submission 203518) | Freshwater fungal communities from buoy surface, Lake Erie, Ohio, United States - Buoy 4 MA112 | ecosystem: Environmental > Aquatic > Freshwater > Lake | place: USA: Lake Erie, Ohio... | reverse complement strand
CTGCATGTGTTCCATGTTGTCCTCACTTGTGTTTGTTTTTGGCTTGCCAGTACTTGAGGAGGTGGTAGAACATCTCCTCGCCGCGTTCAAGGTCTTCTTCAGACCATTCTTTGGTGACCACGAGCCCCGGCTCCGTGACCGAGACAAACACATTCGCACACCGCGCTTGCGGCAGGTTTAAGCCAAGCCTGTAGGCGGCTAATTGCATCAGGTGCTCGTCATACGCATCGACCTTGGCTGGGTCTGTGAACTCCTTTGTTTTGAAGTCGATCACAACCCCATCCCCGTCAAACGTGCACAGGTCTAGCTTTCCACCAAACCCTAGCTCGCAGGCGAAGGACTTCTCAGACACCCACGTAGGCTCGCCAAAGAGCTTCTTGACCTCTTCACCCACGCCCATTTGATACTCGATCATTGGGGAAACCATCACGCCTTCGTACCACTGCTCAAGCGCTGTGTGTACCTCTGTACCCCTCTGAGCGGCGGCACGAGCGTGTTCCTTTGAGTCTTTGATGACTCGTTGGACGTACAGGTCTTCTGCCTCGTCTGGCGCCCTTGGCAGGGTCATAGACGCGAGCATCATTTGGTTGAGTTTCCACGCCTCGAGACCGGGTTTCGCGGCACAGCCAATGATCGTCGTGACCGACGGTACTAGGTTCAGCTTACGTGCGTCTGCTAGTGTTGTGTTGCGTGGGTTGCCGTTCTTGGCTTCCACGGTGTACTTTGGCGCACCTTCACGGGTGTACCAATGTGAGCTCTCGCTCGCCCTTACTGTAATCTCAGCCATGCCAATCCCTCTTTTGTTAATGTCCAAACAATTGCGTTGCTACCAGAGGGGGTCTTACGTTTGACGGTAAGCCCTTCCTCGTCCTTGAGCCGCTCAATAAACCCAGCGTCTTGGCAGTCTTTCCTGCGCTTGCCAATGCTGTTTTGCTGTAGTCCTGTGACGTCAGCCAGCTCAAAGTCGGTCATTGCACCGTACCTGAGCAGAGCCTCCATCGCCATGACTCGGTGCGCCGAAGCGCTGAAGCTCGCCCTATGAGCGGCTTCGTGTGAAGTCACTGGATCTGTCCTCCTAGCAAGTGGTTCGCTGAAGAGGTCGCGGGTATGAGTGTCTTCAAATGTCTTCATGATCAGAAGGGCAGGTCGTCTTCCATGTCATCAAAGCCACTAGAAGGGGCTTTAACGGGCTTTTGAGCGCTTTTATTGCCTTGGAGAGCCTGCCACTCAGGGGAAGCCTCAATCATCGCCTTGAGCCCTTTACCAAAGGTGTCGTACAGCTCGTAGTCAGGCTCAGCCAAACGGAACACTTGGTTAGGGTTGATGGCTGGGGGTAGACCAGCGGACTTGATCACCGAAGGAACAGGGGCAACGCCTTTGACGTTTGAGTACATCTTGCCGTTTTTGCCGGGGCGCGGGATCACCGTCAACATGCACCACGCACCAAGGATCGTAGAGATGTCAAACCGACGCATCTCCGCCTCTGTGAAGGGCTTGTTACGCCAGTTCTGTAGGTCGATCCGAAGGTTAGCCTTCTCTGACCAACTCAACGTGTAGTTCTTGAAGATCGCTAGGGGGTCGCCACGCTCTGTGACCAGCTCTTCGCCTTCGTCATCTTTGCCATGGAGCTCCCAACCGAGCATGATCTTGCGCTGGTGCTTCTCTTGACCCTCGTACTCAGAACGCTGGGTTCCCAAGTCAATAATGCGATAGCAACGAGCAAGGTGAAGACCTGCGGGTACTGCTTTGAAGTCGCCAATCGGCGCTGTGTTTTCTACGATAAAACTCATGATTTTTCCTTAAAGATTTCGTTAAATTTGCTAGTAAATTGGTTGATAAATTCAATTGCTTTTGGGTCTGTTTTGAGTGCTTCCTCGAGTAAATATTGTGTGTATTCCTGCTGTAACACAGGGTCGTTTTTCCATTGTTCGTATTCTTGATTTGTTGCCATGGTAATCCTCACTCTGAGCCTCCAAAGAAAAAAGCCATGCCTACGTTGTCAGGAAGCTTTACGCCTCCGTTGTAGATGTGGTTGATGTCAATGTTGGTGTTCATACCATCAGCAACGCCTAGGTAGTAGTGAAGCTGTTCTGTGTGCCAATCAAGCACCATCAGGATGCCGATGCGACCTTTGCTGGTGTCAAGCCAGATTACGTCTTGTAAATTCATTAGGGTCTCCAAATAAAAAGGTCAAGGGCAAGGATCAGTGCCCCGATGAAGAACAGGATCACGTTCAGGCGCATAGCCTTAAATTCTTCGTCGCTCATGCTTGCTCCTTGTTAGGCCACTCAGCCCAAATAATTGGACGACCAATCAAATGTTCTTTTTCCATTGTGATGGTCACAAACTCCAACGGAGAAACCTTTGCTGGTTTAGTTTCATTGTCCCAATGAGCAAACAACAACTCAGCAAAATGAAAGCATTGGTCTTGAATCTCTTCTTCCACTTTTTTTTGCCATACGTTTTTTGTTGGGCCAAGGCTTATCAACTCAGCCTTCTCAGCAAGTTTTAAAATTTCATTGCGGTTCATGTCAAACCTCCCACACGATCAGCACTGCGTACAGCGCAATCAAGAAGAGGGCATAGGCAATCCAGCCAGCAATGCGGCGCTGAGAGAACTCAGGCTCAATGCCAAGCAATGCCATTTGCAGAAGCTCTGCATCAGCACTCATGTAATTGCGTTGGGGAGGGGTGTAGTTGCACCCAATTTGAAGACCAGACTTGGTCGTGTAGGGAAGTTGCTTTTCCAATTGATTCTCCTTAACCGCCGTATCGGCGTACACGAATCTTAACACCGAATTAAAAACCAACACAATACATTCCCGAGTGAAACGTAGGGGTATCTTTAATTTAAAGTTAATGTATACTTGCCGCCAAGGAAGAACAATGATGACATTGCAAGAGTACTTTTCGACGGAGCCGTTGGGCGCAAGAGGTGAGATGGCAGAGTATCTGGGCATCAGCCTGACATGGATGTCTCTGCTCATTCATGAGCGTAGAACTGCATCAGCCGCGTTGGCGGTTAAGATTGAAAAAGCAACACAAGGTTTGGTCACAAGAAAAGACTTGCGTCCAGATCTGTTTTTCGTGTAGAGTTTGAAGCACGGCTAGGACGGACTAATTACCCGTTCCGAAAAGCGTTCCATCCCCGCCTGCCGCTGTTTCTTTTTGGGATGTGTTATTGGGATCGGTATGCACTACTATCAATTCAGCATCGGCGACTACAGAGCCGCCACAGCTCATCTTTCAAACGACGAGGATCTTGCTTATCGCAGGCTTCTCGATATGTACTACGACACCGAACAGAAGATCCCATTGGATACCCAGTGGGTTGCCAGACGTTTGCGAGTCGATACCAAGACGGTTAACGCAGTTCTGTCTGACATGTTTGTCAAACATGATGACGGATGGTTTCATTCTCGTTGCCAAGAAGTTATTGAGCACTATCACGCCATGGCAGAGAAAAACAGGGCTAATGGCAAATTGGGTGGTCGTAGAAAGAACCCAGTGGGTAACCCAATGGGATCCGACTCGGAACCCAGCGCTAAGGCAACTAATAACCAAGAACTATTAACCAATAACCAATCTAAAGTAGCTAACGCTACTCCTGACCTCGGCAAGCCGAAGTCAGTGCCACCTGCACCAATTCAGGAAATAGTTGAGATGTACAACACCATCCTTCCTGAACTGCCACAGACTGTTGTTGTCAACGATTCTCGCAAGAGGGCTATAGCCGCCAGATGGCGTGAGGTTGTCACTGCTGACAAACTTGACAGGCAGGGTGGGTTGGACTTTTTCCGTTGGTACTTTGAGATGGTCAAGACCTCGAAGTTCCTGACAGGCAAATCAAAGGACTGGAAGGCTGACATGGACTTCCTGTTCAACCCAAGCAAGTTTCCCAGAGTCATTGAAGGCACATACCACAAGGAGCAAAAATGAGTTACGCATCAGCCAAACAGCGCTACGCTGAAAAAACAACATTCCCTGAAGATCAGGAAGTCAGTCACAACTGCTTCGCCAATGGTTGCCCCATGGCTGGTGGGATCTCTACTGGTGGCAACTGGGTCTGCGCCTACCACCATCAGGCTACCTCGGACACGTGGCCTCGCGTGACAGAAGCCCTGCGTGACGCCGAGAACGTCCGTGTTGCGATCAACGAAGTCATGAAGATCGACATGATCTCGTGGGGCGCCAGCGTCAATGGTTACCCACCAAAGTGGCAAGAGTTTGCCGCCCTGTTTGACAATGAGCCAGAGCTCCAACCCACCGAGCACGAGAAGATCCGCAAAACAAAGTACGAGTACCGCCTGCGCAACGAGCTGGCTATCCGATCAGGATTGGCAAAGAGGAAATCATGAACCCAAAAGTAGCTGACATGGCATCTAAGGTTGGATTTGATGCCGCTGATTACACATGGTTTGATTTTTCAGAACTTGGTGATCACGCGGACGAAGAGTTAAAAAGCGTTGGGCGCCAATACGGTTGGCACAATCAGATGATGCATCTTGACCAGTTTTTAACTCCATCTGATCACATGGCGGTCATACAACCAGCATGGCCTGACATTGCGTTTACCTACGACAAATACATCAAGTTTGGTGGATACGAGGGAGCCGCTGTCATGCTGTGGACAAACGACGGGTTTGAGTCTCCGTTGGCAATAGTTACGGAGAAGCGGGTTCATGTTGTTGGCGATGAGGGAGACGGAACAAATGTCGTGATCCATCAAAAACTTATGGATGCATCTAAGCGCAACGGCATGACGGAACCTGATGCCATGAAGCTTTACGAGGACGCTTGCATTAGCGCGGTTAACTACGCCTGTTTGATTAACTTGAGAGCACATACCACTGAGCAGGTAGTCACCGCGCACATGGCAAGAGGTATGGAGTTCATCAATCGCAAGCGCAGGGCAAAGCACCAGCCTTTGGTGTACTCGTGGAACACAATTGAATTAAAGCCAGACGCGCAGGTTAAGCAACCGCATAAGGGCGGCACACACGCAAGCCCGGCTCGCCATAAGCGACGCGCCCACATGAGGCGTTTAAGCGCAGGTGGATTTACATGGATACCTGAGATGTGGGTAGGTAGCATTGAGAACGGACTTATCGTGCATGACTACGTGGCTGACCGTGAACTTAAAGGACAAGGATGACCAAGCATGAAGCCCAAAAAATCCTCGATGAAATCCGCAGTGGGTTTGGTGATGCCTACACCGAGGCTTGCGCCATCGAATGTCTCTATCTCACAGGAGACCTTGGAACACATGAAACAATGCGAAGCGCGAGAGTGGATGAAACGGTACGAGAAGAAGGCTATCGAGCTAGGCTCAGGGAGCGCGCAATCATGGTGGCAAAAAGTAAAGAATGACATCGAGAAGCGTCGTGGAACCGATGCTATGAATGACCTAGTAAACCGAATGAAAAAGGAGCGAGAAAATGGCAAAAGTAGAACTCAGTGACTTTCAAAAGAAGTTCTTTGCTCAGGGCACAGGACAGACCTTGTTCACAGCAAAAGAATTTGAAGAGGGGCTGGCGCAGGCTAAGGCTGAGATCATGGCTGTAGCGATACAGACCACGAAGCAAGCCATTGGCATCGAGCGTGAAGCCTGCGCACAGGTTGCCCAACAAGCAGGCTTTGACGAGCTGGCACACGCAATCAGAACGCGGATGCACCGTGCGGATTGAGTTGGACTTTCCGCCTGCGGAACTCTTCCCAAACCGTGCCAAGGGTACGCACTGGGGCAAGCTCTACCAATTACGGTCTGACTACCGTGACAGCAGTACTTGGCTGGCTAAGCACCAGATCAAGGGCTGGAAACATGCAGGTGGAGAACTGAGGCTTACGCTGACGTTTGAGATGCCTGATAAACGAAAGCGCGACGCGGACAATTGCCTTGCCGCGGCAAAGGGAGCGCTGGACGGCTTAGCCGACGCATTGATGGTGAACGACCAACTGTTTCAGCCCATCATGATTTACAGAAAATTTGGAACAAAACCCGGGAAACTCTTAATCGAAATCGAGGAACAAACATGAGCAAGCTTATTGACCCAAACGAAGCCGTGGACTTCATGATCACCAACTCAGCCAAGTACGCCGAGGCAGAGGCAACAAAGGTGTACATGGAGGAGCTACGCAAGACCATCAAAGCCGAAGAGATGAAGAACGCCGAGATCTATGGCAACGGTGAGTACAAGACCGCCGCCATGCAAGAGCGCGAAGCCTACGCCTCCCCACGTTACAGAGAGCACCTAGAAGCCCTTAGACAAGCCGTAGAGGAGCGCGAACGCCTCAGATGGCTCCTCATAGCCTGTCAGGAAAGAATCGCCGTATGGCGCTCTATGGAGGCTTCTAATCGCCACGTTGACAAGGCGACTCTGTGAACAACAACCTCACGTCGAAGGAAAGAGCGTACGTGGGGCTTGTCAAAGAGCTCCCGTGCTCTGTGTGTGATGCACCCCCACCGAGTGACGCACACCACGTCAAACAGCATAGGCAGTACACCTGCGTGGCTTTGTGCAAGGACTGCCACCAAGGGAGTTTCAATGGCTGGCACGGGCAGAGACGCATGTGGTCGGTGATGAAAATGGATGAGCAGGACGCCCTGAACGTCACCATCGAGAGGGTCGTTGCCCTTTTGATGAAAAGGTAGGGTATAAAATAACGAAACCCCAAAGGCAGGCGCGCCTTGTGGGGTTTCTCATCAATTGATATAGAGGTATCGCATGACTGATTTAATTTTAACTCAAAAGCAACTCCAAGAAATTTTGGAGTACGACTCCGTTACTGGTACTTTTTTGTGGCGAAAAAACGGCTATAAAAAAAGAATTAGTAGGGTTGCTGGGTGCGCCATCCCCACTGGTTACATCGTGATAGGCATAAATAAAAAAACATGGATGGCTCACAGATTGGCATGGATTTATGTAAATGGGGACATTCCTTTAAGCAAATTTATTGACCACATCAACAGAGACAGGTCTGACAACAGAATCGACAATCTAAGACTGGTTGACCCTAGTGAAAACTCACAAAACCAAAGCATAAGAAGGCAAACCTTTGAGCCTCGTAGCAGGGATAGGCATTACATAGCCGCCAAAGAAAAAATTGAATTAGCTAAAAAAAATCAAAGCATAGGGAAAACACCTACGAATTCTTTTTAAAAAAGATTCCCAAACCGTTTTAACTTCGTGTTAAGATCCCAATCACTGCAACAAGCAGGTTACATGAAAAAGGAAATTGGAAATGACTACTACTACCGCTCTCAAGATCGTTGACCAACTCGGTTTGATCGAAGACCAAATTGCCGCTTTGCAAGAGCAGGCAGATGACCTCAAAAACCAACTCAAAATGTTGGGTCAAGGTTCTTACGCTGGCACTATGTACGTGACCACCATCAAGCACACACCAGAAAAGAAAACGACAGCATGGTCTGCCGTTGCCAAAGAGCTGAACGCTCCTGCTGAGCTGATTGCTAAGCACACAAAGGTTACCTACAACATCCTCGCCGCCGAAACAAAGGCACTGTCAAACTAATCCCTGCCCTTCGGGGCATTTACTTGAAAGACCATCATGAACTACGACAACATCTACACAGAAGCCCTCAACGCCGCTAAAGCCGCTGAGTCCGCCTTCATGGAAAAACATGGCGAGCCAATGTACTGTGGCTTTGCTTGGGTTGACATTTCAAGTGCACGTATCCCCTTCGTGGGCTGGTGCAAGAAAAACAACGTGGGTCGCAAGCACTGGCAAAAAGGCTGGTGTATTTGGAACCCTGCTGGTAACGGCACACAGTCCATGGACGTCAAAGAAGCTGGCGCCTATGCATTCGCAGAAGTCCTGCGCAAGCATGGCATCTCAGCATACGCTGGCTCAAGAGCAGATTAAGGAGAACACCATGGCAAAGTACTGGAACGAACAAGGCGCCTACCAAGCGCTCGTAACGCCCCTACAGGCGCTTATCCCTGCCATGGGTGAAATACCCCAAGGCAAAAAGCAAAACAAGCACCTAGAGCGTTTTCGCAAGGCGCAGAACTGCTACTACGATCTGTACAACAACGGGCTGATCAACCGAGCCCGTGAGTTCAGCACCCTGTACAAGCTCCCCGGCATCCCGCGGGAGATCCGTGAGCGCAGGCACCTTGGCTCTATGCTCTCGGGATACACCGAGATCTGCGTTGACACTGCGATGGACGACTTCATCATCAAGGCTTACCAAGAACAAATGGCATTAGGGAAAGTCCCTACTGTTGAATCGTTTTAATTTCATGTTAAGATGCAATCACGCCAATAAGGCGGTTACTTGAAGGAAATCAAAATGAACAAATCTTACACAGCATATGTCGCATCTGATCTGTACAACGCAGGTTACGCTTGCGACGGTCGCCCTTTTATTGCCGATAGCTTTTATGTTGTTGTCGAGAACGAAGCTGGTCGTCGTTTCCGTCACGCTGTTACTTTTAACGGCACTCAGCAAGTTTTTTGCGAAGAGACGGGCGACGTTTGCTTCCCAGATCTTCGCGAAGAAGCTTCTGCTAAAGCAGAGCGTTTAGCCGCTCGTGTTAATGCCGCTCTTGCGTCTGGTAAAGCCTTAGCTCCTACATTTTGGGATGAAGTTGATCCAGTTTACGGCTCTGATGAGTATGTAGCTCAAGGCACAGAAGCTAAGCGTGTTTTTGCTGAGAAGCAAGCAGGTTAATCAAAACGGGGGGCTACGGCTCCCCATCAACCCACTTTACTTGAAAGAACCATCATGACAAACGAAATCGAAACATCAATCAACACTGAGGCAGAAATTCGCGTCAGTGCCGACCAATACGACGAGGGCGTATGGCTGTGCCTGCAAGGTCGTCGCTCAATGATGAGCGTCCCACTGACTCGCGCCGAAGCCGAGCAACTGCTGGCTAACCTGCAACTTGTTCTTGCCAAAGAGGTGGCTTGATGTACGACACAACAACATGGAGCCGTGTGGTTCCAGCCAACAAGCCATGGATCTCCATGACGGAAGACCAGCTCTTGAACAACATGCAGAGGATCTGGGACAAGCCACAGAACTGCGCTGTGTCACACCTCAAGGCTGGCATCGCCCAGCTCCAAAGCAGAGGAATCCTGACCGCCGAAGAGGCGCAGGCTTGCCTCAAAGAAACCCTCAATATGAGAGCTAAGGCACAACGAAATGAGCGAAACTAAAATGAGCGATTACATCAAAGGGTTCAACGCAGGTGTTGACTGCGTTTTGACCGAAATCCAGCGCCTTGAGAAAATAGCCCCTATAAACCTCGAACAGCTCCTTAAGCACCTTGACCCTCAACGCGACCAGAAAACGGCTCCAAAGCCCGATAAAGGGGCTCCATGACCATGGCTGTGATCAAGAGCGTACGTGTTGCGCTCCGCGGAATACCTGATGGCATGACCTTAGAGGAGCTGTCAGACTTGTTGAGTAGACCAAAGACCAACGTCAGGAAGGTGTTGAAGAACATGCCAGACGTGTACATTGACAGGTGGGAAGTAGCACCAAGAGGGCAATACAAAGCCGTCTGGTGTGCCGTTATCCCCCCAAATGATTGTCCAAGACCTAAAGGAATGAGCAATGAACGCGATTGAATGGAAAAGCCTTACCGACGAAGAGATTCAGAAAGCTTTAGGCGTAACTGCTGAGAGCTCCAACTGGAACATGATCATGGTGCTCGAGTGGGCAAAGAAGATTGAAGCCGCACTGCTGGAGAAAAACAATGGATGACGACGACGTACAGGATTACGTACGCCCTTGGAAGGGGTTGACGGATGAGGAGCTAACAGACTTGCTCTACAACACAAACCTTGGACAAGCGAGTGCAGTTCTGCAAGCGATTGCCTTGCTGAAGGAGCGCAACTCATGAGCGAAGCAGAACTGAACATTTGGGAGAAGGCGCTAGGCTGGCGCAAAAGGCAGATGATCCAACGCCAGCTTGACCCCATCACAAACAAGATCAGGAACGACACACTCGAAGAGATAGCGCTCGAGTTTGACAAAATGCGCAACGGTGGGGATACCACGGCAAGCTTCGCCGCCTACGTGCGAGGACTCAAGAAATGACCGAAGAGATCTGGGCGCCAGAGTGGATAGAACAAAACCCTGAGCTGGCAAACAAAGCCATCACAGAGCTACAGGTCAAGGTGCAGGAGCTTGAGTCAAAGCTTAAATACGCGACCGTAAAAGCCGCAAAACTGGAAAGCCTCAACAAAGAATACAAGCTCACCATCAAGGACATGGATAGAAGGATCATGAGGGGATTGAAGGACTGATTGCATACAAACACAAAGATCCGTTAAACTTTGCGTTAAAGGAGCTCAGTGATGGCAAAGAAACCAAAAGATCTTTCCAGCGACACAGTCGCCGATGTGACAGGTAAGCCGCAAACAAAGGAGAAGCCAACAATGGGTAGACCTTCCATCTACTCAGATGCATTAGCTATCAAGATCTGTACAAGGCTAGGATTAGGGGAGAGTCTACGTAAGATCTGTAGAGACGATGACATGCCAAGCATGGCTTCAGTGATGACGTGGTTGTCCACCAAGGCTGACTTTCTTGAGCAATACACACGCGCTCGTGAAATTCAAGCTGAGACGCAGTTCGATGAAATGATTGACATTGTCGACCAACCGCCAGAGCTGAGCCACGTGACTGACAAGAACGGTGAGCTGGTCGAGGTCAAGTTCGACTCCTCTTACGTCCAGTGGATGAAGCTTCGGATTGACACTCGCAAGTGGACAGCGGCGCGCATGGCGCCTAAAAAGTACAACGAGCGTGTAATGCCTTCTGAGGAGCAGGATGACCGCAACATCATCGACGTAGACGTTAAGGCGAAGATGGATGTGGCGATCAAACGCTTAGAGCTTATTCGGATTGCTGAATGAGCGCGGTCATAGAGCCAGAGATTCTGGAGATCCTGTCTGACAAGGACAACCTGCGCAGGAGCGGCCCCTTCCACGGTTCAGCCTACGCCAAGCGCACGGAATGGCTCTCAGGCGCGTTTAATCATCAGAAGCTACCCCAAGGTACTTGGTGGAGTATCTGGCTCATGCTGGCTGGTCGTGGGGCAGGGAAAACCCGTACTGCGGCTGAACAGATCTGGTGGTGGGCGTGGGAGAACCCCAACACACGCTGGCTGGTTTCCGCCCCTACGTCTATGGACGTCCGCGGCACGTGCTTTGAGGGTGAGTCAGGACTCATGGCTGTGATCCCTTCGATCCTAATCAAAGACTACAACAAAGCCCTGCACGAGATCGTCCTGATCAACGGTAGCCTGATCAAAGGCATCAGCGCCAGCGAGCCTGATCGCTTTCGTGGTGGTCAGTACCATGGCGCATGGCTAGATGAGCTTGCCGCTTGGGATTACCTCGATGAAGCTTGGTACAACATCCAGTTCGCCGTACGACTGAAAAAGGCAGACGGTCGCACCCAAATCATTGCCACGACCACCCCACGTCCCAAAGACCTCATTGTGGAGCTCGTAGGGCGTGAAGGAGACGACGTAGCCCTCACGACGGCATCTACCTACGTCAACCTCGAGAACCTGTCTGCAAGCTTTAAGAAGCAGATCCTGTCCTATGAGGGTACAAAGATTGGCAGGCAGGAGATCCACGCTGAGCTGATCGATGCTGAGGAATCAGGGATCGTTAAGCGCGACATGTTCAAGCTGTGGGCGCCTAACAAGCCGTTCCCCAAGTTCGAGTACATCCTGCAAAGCTACGACTGCGCCAGCTCGGAGAAGACTGTCAACGATCCGACAGCCTCCGTCACGTTCGGTGTGTTCAAGCCGCTGGACGGCCCTATGTCCGCGATGGTGATCGACTGCTGGCAAGACCGCCTGCAATACCCAGACCTACGCCCCAAGGTCATCGAGGAGTACGACGTGGTGTACGGCGAGGGCAAGGACAAGAAGCGCGTAGACCTGATCCTCGTGGAAGACAAGTCCGCAGGCATAGCTCTTATACAAGACTTGCAACGTGGGCACTTGCCAGTGAGGGCGTACAACCCCGGTCGGGCTGACAAGATCCAACGCCTTAACATTGTGTCCAACATCATCGCCGCAGGGCGTGTGTGGATCCCTGAGAGCAGTGTCAGGAAGGGCTACGTCAAGGACTGGGCTGAGGGCTTTGTGTCCCAGATCTGTAGCTTCCCTGACTCAACACACGACGACTTCGTGGACGCCTGCACCCAAGGCTTGCGGTTCCTACGTGATGCTGGTTGGCTGGACATCGACGGAGCACCGCGGGACGACTACGACGAGGACGACTACTTGGACAGCGGTATGGCTAAGAAACGTGAGAACCCGTACTCAGCATGATGGACGAATGGCTACACCCAAGGTATCATTGGGCTAACAGCAACTCAGCGGGATAAGCCATGGCTGACGAAAACAAACCAGCGTTTTACCCACGAGTTGGGAACATCAAGGCTAAGAACTTCAAGCCTGCTCAGCCGATGCCCTTCGTTGATGACGAGAGAGCGATGGACTTGCCACAGTACGGCGACGTTGACCTGAGCGTTCCATCCAAAGAGAACCTAGAGCTAAGCAGGCGCATGGCTGAACGCGACGCCCAACTCAGGCGCCAGCAACAGGCTGACAGATCCCCACTCGAGAAGCTGGCTGGTGGCGTACAGGCTGGACGCTTCCTTGGCTCAGCTCTTACGCAGGGCATCAACTCAATCCCCACGCGCATGTTCAAAGGTGACGAGGCGGCTGACAAGTTCATGCAGGAACGCATCTACAAGCCTGAGCAACCCACGGCTTATGAGTACGCAGGTGACGTAGGCGACTTCCTCGAGAAGCTCGAGACCGAGTACAAGATCCCGCCAGTGCTACCCGAAGCGGTGGCGTTGCAGTTCCTGACAGGCCCAGCCACGTCCCAAGCCATGAGAACGGCAGGCAGGGGCGCAGAGCAGGTCGGTAGGAAGATTGAGAGCGCTATGGAGCCCGTCGTCAAGGGCGCCTTTGAACGTGGTGGCTTACCTCGTGAGATGGTCATGGCGATGGGTGCTAACACACAGTCCAACGTGGTCAAGCCCTACGGTGGCAATTGGCTGGGCGGTGGCGACAAAGATCAGATTAGAACTCCCGAAAGCGACCTTCGCAGGCTGAAGGTAGACACCATGATAGGTCGTGAAGGCGACACCGTTGAAGGCCTTATTACGCAAAAAGATGCTATCAATAAATGGATTGACAGTAACCTAAAGAACTACGTTAAGAAAGAAATGGGTACACGTGACGACCCAATTCGTAAGCTGGCTGAAGAGGGCATCATCCACACCCCGCTTCGCAACGATTTAGACCGCATGGAATACTTGCAAGCCATTCGTAAAGCTGAAGGCTACCCTGCTGAGGGCATGGGCAAGTCTGATCTTGCTAAGCAGTGGGAGAACATATCCGATGATGCAATCAGGGTAACCAAGGCTGGAAAAATACAAGAAGCGGCAACTGTTAATGAAAGGCTTGATGAGGTCAGAGCTGAGATAGCCGATTATCAAAAACAAATTGATGACGACTTTATTAACTTTTTGAAAGGTAAAGGCGGTCTTGACATTAAAGACCGTGAAGTATTTGACAAGATGCCAAGCTTTCAAAAGGCAGAGATTTTGGGTGACACAAAGTTAAAAGATCTGCATCACAAGTCTTATGAATTGATGGCAAGAATACACGGCTTCGAGAAGCGAGCTGGTGAGATCAATCCGTTTGTTGCCAAGCTTGACCCAGAGACAAAACTGTACTCAGGCGGAACTTATGACTTGGGGTTTGATCACGTTGTTGACGTGTTGAAAGAAGACCTAGCCACTGGTCGCATTCGCCCTGAGCAACTGAACAAGGTCAGCATGGAGCAGGCAGTACGCCGCACTTATGAGTACGACCAAGAGCTTGCCAAAAAAATGAACGAGGCTCGTATGACGTCTCGTGCTGAGTTGCCTGTCTACAAAGAATACCCAGAAGGTCTGAAGTGGGTGGAGCTGAATCGACCCGGCGACTTTGCCGCGGAGTCAGACGCCATGGGTCACTCAGTCCGTGGTTACGAGCCACCAGAAGGCAGTTCCGATTGGACTAAGAGTTCAGGTGATAGTGGTTACTCTGGCTACGGGCTTGGTGGATGGAATGCCATCAAGAGAGGCGATGCCAAGGTTTACTCGTTAGTTGACGCTAAAGGCGAACCTCACGTTACGGTTGAAGTAGGTGCATTCAAAGGTCAATTGCGCAACGAAGATTTGTTGCCGTACAAAGAGGCGGCGTTAGAGGAAGCTAAGAAACTGCCAAACGGCTACACAGACTATGATGTCAGGGACATCGAGATCCGTATGGCAAAAGAAAACATGCCTGCGTTTATCAATCAAATTAAAGGTAAGCAGAACGCCAAGCCCAAAGAAGAATACCTGCCATTCGTGCAAGACTTTGTACGTGGTGGCAATTGGTCTGACGTCCGCGACTTCAACAACACCAACTTGATCTCGGCAGATCAGATTAGAAAAGCTGGTTGGGACATGAAAGGTAATAAACAAAAGTACTTTACTTGGCAAGAGTTCGAAGACCTGAAAAACGCTGAGCAAAAGCGAGTAGAAGGCGGTGGCATGAAGGCAGGCGGTAAGGTGTCCATCTCCAACAACCCTGACACCATGATGCTCGAGGTGAACAACCAGAAGATGAAGAACGGCGTCCCTGCTTATGCAGGTGGCAAGCTCATAGTCGGAAAGGGATTGAAGGCGGCTAAGCCTCCAAAGATTGAAGTGCCGAGGCTATCCATGCAGTTTGGCAACGACCTGCCTATCAACATGAACACCGCTGAAGTCGAGAACTTGGCAAGGCGCTTCCCTGAGCCTACGGTTGATCGTGTGAACATGGCGCACAAAGACGTGCTCAAGCGCACACCAGAGCTTCAGGAAGCCGCCGCACGTATTGAGGCTGGTGATATATCAGCCGATGAGTATGCGCGCCTTGTACAGCGTTATAAGCCCGTTACGCCCTATGAGTCAGTCCCAGCGCCAGCCAGCCGTGAGGAGATTCTTGCCGCTCTGTCTAAGACCAGCCGTGAAGCTGAGGGTCTGCCACGCAAGGAGACGTACTTCGGCAAGCCATCCTCGACACTGAAGGAAGGCGACCCTGTTGGTCTGCGCTTAGACATTCCGTCCTACAACCAAGCGAACACTTGGGTCGTTACGGCGCACGGCCCCCGCAAGAGCCCAGTCTCTGGTGGTGCAGGCACACGCATTGGTTACGAGCCTGTTGCCATGGCGACCGACGTTGACTTCAGCGTTAGCCCCAAGGCGGCTCTAGGTATTGCCAAGGGCGCTGAGAAGAACACCATCGCCACCATGGAAGGCAAGTGGAAGCCCACAAGCTCCGACGAGGCGTTTACGTTGGCTAAGCAGTACCTGAAGAACCCAGAGTGGCGTCAGGTTGGCATGGATCCAGAGCGTCACAGCTTCTTCTATGACCGCGAGACCATGGCGCCTGTTGTCAATGCTGAAGAGGTCATCCAGATCGGCCCCCTCGTGCTGGCAAAGAACCCCAAGTTTGGCAAGCTGGAAGACTTCAAGTACGCCAGTGGCGGCTTGGCTCACATGAAGGAGGGCGGCTCTGAGGACGACGCTAAGCCCTACTTCGGTGGAGCTGGCACAAAGAAGTACGCCGCCGCTAAGAAACGCGCCGAGCAGGCTGACGTAAACACACTGAAGGATCCTCGCACCTACGCCGCTGTAGCTGGCTTGATGGGTGAACGTCCAGATGAGATGGGCTTCAGTGTTCTGCACCCTGACTACCAAGCAATTAAAGACGTGGCTGAGCCTGCTTTTGGGCTAGGCATAGCCGCACAAGCCTACCCAATGCTTGGCCCTTTGACCAAGGGGTTGCCTGTTGGGGCTAGCGTTAAGAGCGTGTCGCCCTTAGAGTCGTCAGGCGTTTTTACCAGCGCCATGGCAAAAGCAGATGCCGAGCGCGCACTGCCTTTGGTATTGCCTCGTGCCATGCCAAAATCCTTGGATGAAATCAACTCCCATGCAGAGCGTGTTGCGCGTCAGATGATGGGTGAGCACGTTACCAGTGGAAAAGCTGGCGACACCAAGAACCTTGCGGGTCGATCCATGAAGGAAAGCCAGCGCGTCAAAGCTCTTGATTATGAGCTGACACCTACCAAGGCGGTTCCAGAGTCTCAGGTGTATCAGCCGCAGATTGGCGACATCAATGTGGCGTTGCCGGGTGACTTCACCCTTTCTGACGTTGAGCTAAAGAGCTTGATGGGTGAGGCAATAGGTTCACGCCAAGAGGGCGGCTCACGCTATGGGCTTGGACACATGAAGGCTAAGACGCCTTTGTTTTATGCTTCCAACGAAGTCCCAGCTCAAGCGGTGCAAAACAAAGCGACTGACTTGTCAAACCTGTTTGGTTCTGAGCGCATCATTGGACAACACATGGCGATGGGGCCAATAGCTACAAACTTTGCTCAGCACTTTGCTGATGCCAACTTGCGCTATATCGATTACAGCAAGCTCACGCCTGAGAACATGTATATGTTTGACAAGTTAATGGCTAAGGGCTTTGAGATTACTAAGAAGAACCCTAAGACTGGCGAAATAATTGTCAAAGTTGTGGACTTCCCGCAGTGGCCCGGCATTGCAAACCCGCAAGCCGCCTACAAAGCCATGCAGAAGTACCCAGAGATGCGCAAGTACTTCAACAAGGTCATGCAGACGCCAAGCATCACTGAGCCTTTGAATTTACCTAATGGACTTGATGTTCGCTACGCAATCACCAGCCCAGACTTGCGCGACATGGAAGTGAACCTGACTGGACATGGTGTTGGTCAATTGGTTCCAAATGCACCACTGACTGACACTGCAAAACACAAGACATACAGCAAGGGCATTCCCGGCATGTACTTGGGTCACCAAGAGGTTCTTACACCTTTTGCCATCTCATACCCTGATGCCGCTCAGCACATCATTACGCATCAGCGTCCACAGGACTTCACTGGCACAATTCAAAAGGTGTTCCCACACCAGCGCGTTGACCAGCAGTTTATGGATGAAGTGGGAGCCTATCGCAGACGCATCAAAGAGCTTACTGGTAGAAAGAAGGGCGGAGCCGTCAAGAAAGAAGGCGGAGCAATCCAAAAGCCAGCCGCCAAGATTGATGGCAACGAGTTCGTCCTAGCCGCCCAGAAGTACGGGATCAAGGACAGCATGAACAACCTGAACAAGATCGTAGACCTTGTCAACAAGGGCTTGTCAGTGGATGATGCGGCACGTCAAGTAGCTGACACTGGTATGCATAAAGCCGCTGGTGGAGCAATAAGTGGCGATGATCTGATCCTTGAAGAGAGACCGCTATGACTATCATTGGAGCACTGAGAGCCGCTAAGGCGGGTGAGAAGGTCAGGAAGACTGCACCTTTCTACTCCGCGGTGGATGAGGCGCTTGCTAACTTAAAACGCAACAAAGGTACAGGCGCCGAGTTTTTTTCTGAGCTTAAAAATACAAAAAATATTAAACCTGTTGAGTTGTCTGATCGTAAGCTTGAAGAAGCCTTTAAAGCCAAGGGCAAGATGACCAAGGAAGAGGCTCAGCAAGTCCTAGCTGACAACCCGCCTCCAAAGGTTCAAGAGCGTATTCTTGAAGACATTGATGGCGATGAGCGTAGAAGGCTTCTTGATGACAAGATGGAGATTTATGGGTACGACAACTATCGTGAAGTGCCTCATCGAGTATTGCGTGAATGGAATGCAGAGATTGATGCTGAAGCCGCAAAGTATGCCGACGACGATTACAGAACTCAGGGCGGTAGCAATTACCGCGAGATGCTACTGAAGTTGCCTCAGTCTTATACCGAAAAAGACTTTCATCGTTTGTTGATGCTAGAGGCTGAACAGCGACGTGGTGACCTAACCCCTGCGCAAAGTAAAGAGATGGCAGAATTGCAGGCGAAGAAGCAAACAGCCGCATCCAACTACCAATCTGGTCACTGGGACGATGCCAACGTGCTGGCGCACATGCGTGTGCAGGATAGGTTGATTGCCCAGCCCCCACAGAAGGGCTTCTACGTTGTCAACAAGACGTCTGGTAGACAGTCAGCCATGTTTGACACACCTGAAGAGTTGCAGGCTTATGTTGAGACTTTGCCTGAAAGCATACGCAACAACGTGACCATGGCTCAAGGTGAACGCAAGGTTCCGCCAAGGAAGGTGTTGCAAGTCGAGGAGATCCAATCTGATTGGCATCAAGCTGGACGAAAAAAAGGTTACGCATCTGAGGAAAATCCAATGCGTATGACTGGCGAGGCTATACCTCTTGGCGACAACACCTACGGGGTGAAGTGGCAGGATGGCTCTGTAGATACGCTTGGTTACGGAAAACACCATGCGGAAACAATTGCTCAAGAAGGCAAGCTGACTGGGGTTGTTCCTGACGCTCCTTTCAAAAAGAATTGGCATGAGCTGGCAATGAAGCGTCTGCTGAACTATGCCGCTGAAAAGGGTTATGACGGTATAGCGATAACGCCCGGCGCGGAGCACTTCAAGCGCTACGGTAGTGAGCGCATTGATTGGAAGAAGGGCGATGACGGCTGGATTGTTGGAGCTAAGGAGCAGACTGGCGGACGCCATGAAGGTCGAGACCTTGAAGAGATTGCCCGTGATCGAGGCATCCTGCTTGAGCGAAGCGGTGACCAAGTCAAGTCTAAGGAAGACCTGCACCGCATTGTCAACACAGTATTGAATCGTGAAAACAACCCAGATCAGGTCAACAAGTTAACGAACCGCATTTGGGATCGTATGCAGACTGAAGCTGAAGGTACGTCCCTGCCCCGCAAGGAGGGCATGGAGGGCTTCTACGACAAGATGCTGACCGACTACCTGAATAGCTATGGTAGAGACTACGGCGCTCAAGTTCAGATGCGTCAGGTTGCGGCTACGCCTGAAGCCATGGAGAAGAAGTTCAACCTTAATCCTGACAATTTGCCTGACATGAACGCAGAACAGGCTAGTGACTACAGCAAGATCCTACAAGGGTTTGGCAACACACAACTGTCTGACGTTCACTACTTCCCAATCACTCAACCAATGCGTGAGTCCATCAAGCAGAAGGGTCTACCCCTGTACCAACAGGTTGGCATCCCAACTGCTGGCGCTGGTGCGGCTTCTCAGATGCTTGAGCCTGAAGAAGAGCCGCAGTATGGCACAGGTGGTGCTATTGCCAAGATGGCACTCAAAGCCGCGCCACAGGTTGTCAAGCCAAGCACTCTGACGGAGCTAAAGAAGGTTGTCCAGCAAGAGAAGGGTGGCTACGGCGCAAGGCGTATAGAACGTGCGGCTGACGAAGTCCCTAACCTTGAGAAGCTATACAAAGAGCAAGCGCTCAAAGAAGCTTTTCTTGGCGACAATGCAAAAGCTTTGATGACCATGAACCCTGCGGATTTTGAAAAGTACGCCGCAAAGCTGTTACCGCGAAACGTCTCCGTGCCGGGCGTCATGGGTGACAAGATGCGACAGTCAACCGAAGACTATGTAAAGTATTTACGAGAACTTCCTGAAGGTTTTAACGAGGCGCCGTATCTTCTGATTAACAAAGAAGAGTTTGGTTTACCTTTGATTCCATACGTTACAGGGCACGAAGGTCGCCACCGCAACAGGGCATTGACCACCCAAGGCGAAAAATCAAATTTAGTTCGTTTTGTACCAAGTTTTGAATTGCGTGAGCCATTACCACGCCGCTCACAAGAAGAGTACATTGAAGGTCTAAAGCAAGAGTTGCAAATGACTGGCAACCAAGTTATGCCAGAAAAATACTGGGATGATTCGTTGCCTAAAAATTTATTGATTCAACGCCCACCAATACAACTGCCTGACATCTACGCTAAAGGTGGAGCAGTTAAACCAAAAGTTAAAGACTCGAAAAGCGGCAAGGTTAGAATGACTGAGAACCGCGATACTATGTTCATGGAACTGAGCAACAAGAAGCTCAAAAGGAAATAAGCTATGGCGACACAATTCCCACAAGATCCTAACGCGGGTCGTTTTATCGATGGGTTAAAAGATCAGCAGGTAGAGGCTGACGAAGGCATTGAATACGAGATGCCCCCAGAAGATGCTGAGGTTGAAGAGTTGCCAGACGGCTCTGCCATTGTTCACATGGAGAGCAAGGGGCCCATGGAGGACGAGGACTTCTACGCCAACTTGGCAGAAGAGATCTCCCCCTATGACCTGAACAAGATTGCCCTGCGCTACATGGACTTGGTCGAGAACGACAAGAAGTCTCGAGAGGAGCGCGACAAGAAGTACGAAGAGGGTTTGAAGCGTACAGGCATGGGGAATGATGCCCCGGGCGGTGCTACGTTCATGGGCGCCAGCAAGGTCGTTCACCCTGTCATGGCTGAAGCCTGCGTGGACTTCGCCTCCCGCGCCATCAAAGAGATGTTCCCACCAGACGGCCCCACCCGCACCAAGATTCTTGGCGACGTGGATGAAGCCAAGATCCAGAAGGCTGAGCGCAAGCGCGACTACATGAACTGGCAGTTGACTGAGCAGATCGAAGAGTTCCGCGACGAGCAGGAGCAGATGCTGACTCAGCTCCCCTTGGGCGGTTCACAGTACATGAAGCTGTGGTACGACGACAAGAAGAAGCGTCCCTGCGCCGAGTTCATGCCCATCGACAACATCCTGTTGCCCTTTGCCGCCGCGAACTTCTACACCGCTCAACGTGTCACTGAGATGCAGACCATTACCGAGTGGGAGTTCAAGAATCGCATTCGCTCAGGTCTGTACCGTGACATCGACTTGGTTCGCGTAAGCGCTGAGCCAGAGGAAACCCACTCTGAGAAAGCCAACAACAAGATCGAAGGTCGCAAATGGGACGACAACGAGGATGGTCTGCGTAAGGTCTATCACATCTACACATGGCTCGAGCTAGAGGACGATCCCCTGACCAATGGTGAGTCAGCCCCCTACATCCTAATGGTTGACGAGCACGAGAACGAGTGCGTTGGTCTGTACCGTAACTGGGAAGAGGGTGACGAGACACAGACCAAACTGGATTGGCTGGTCGAGTTCAAGTTCATCCCATGGCGTGGTGCGTACGCTATCGGCTTGCCACAGCTCATTGGTGGCCTCTCCGCGGCTCTTACAGGCTCTCTACGCGCTTTGTTGGACTCTGCCCATATCAACAATGCGGCAACCATGCTAAAGCTCAAGGGAGCGAAGATCTCGGGTCAGTCCCAACAGGTGGACGTGACGCAGGTTTGTGAGATCGAGGGAGCCCCCGGTGTTGACGACATCCGCAAGATTGCCATGCCCATGCCGTTTAACCCACCCTCAGAGGTCTTATTCAAGCTTCTGGGCTGGTTAGACGGTGCGGCTAAGGGGGTAGTGACCACCGCAGAGGAAAAGATCGCTGACGTGAACTCCAACACCCCTGTTGGAACCACCCAAGCTTTGATCGAGCAGGGCGCCGCAGTGTTCTCCGCCATCCACTCACGCCTGCATGACAGCCAAGGTCGCGTCCTCAAGATCCTTGGTCGCCTGAACCGTTGGTACTTGGAAGAGCAACGCAAGGGTGAAGTGGTCGCTGACCTCGATATTCGCAAGGAAGACTTTGCTTCCAACACGGACGTGATCCCTGTTTCTGATCCGCACATCTTCTCTGAGACTCAGCGTATGGCGCAGAGCCAAGCGGTGATGCAGATCATGAAAGAGAACCCAGACCTGTTTAACCGCAAGGTCGTGGTGGAGCGGTTCTTGAAGCAGATCAAGGTGCCCGGGATCAACGAGATCATGAAAGACGTACCTTCTCCTGAGAAGCGTGACTCCGCCAATGAGAACGTCGCCATGATGCTCGGTCAAGCGGCGTTTGCTTACATGGAGCAAGACCACCTGTCTCACATCCAGAGCCACATGGACTTCTACAAAGACCCAATCTTTGGTTCAAACCCCATGGTTCAGCCGATTATTCTGCCCCAGATGGTCGAGCACCTGAAGCAACACATCTCCATGTGGTACTTGAACCGCATGAATGGCTACGTTGTGAAGACCTTGGGTCGCCAAGCTACGGACTACGACAATCCAAAGGTCACTCCAGAGGCGGACAAGCTCATGGCTATTGCCTCACAGCACGTTACCTTGGACACACAGAAGGTATTTGCGCAGGTTGTGCCTGAATTGCAAGCAATGATGCAGACAATGCAGAAGCTCAAGCAGGGTCAGACCCCTCCAATGACACCAGAAGCACAGGTTTTGCTCCAGACAAGCATGGCAGAGACCCAGCGCTTGACTGCAAAAGACCAAGCGGACAACCAATTGGCTGTTCAAAAGCTTCAAAACCAACAACAACTCGACGTTGCCAAGCTCACACAGAGCAAACAGCAGTTCGAGTCGGATCAACAGCTCGAAGTGGCGATGCAAACAGAGAAAAATCTCACACAAGAGCGCATAGAGTCTGCAAGATTGACGCGAGACGCGGCAAAACTGCAACAAGAGCAGGTAAAAACTGCAACCGAGCTTCAACGTGAAGCACAAACCTACTTAGGAGGCTGAAATGGCTACATCTAACCCTTACCACAACGAAGCAGTGCCCATGCACAAGCGTATTGCCGCTGGCGAAAAGCTTGATGGCTCGTCTTTGAAGACCTCTGGCAACACAGCGCCAGCCAAAAAACAAGGAGGCGCCCTATCGCAAGCTAAGAAAAAATAATGTTATTCAATTTGGGTGATCTGATCGGCGCAATCAAGGTGCGTCAAGCTGAAATAGCTTCTTCCCTAGCGGCTGGAAACGTCGCGTCATGGGAGGCGTACCAACGCACGGTCGGCACAAACTTGGGATTGCAGGAAACCCTCGATCTCATTAACAAAATGTTAAAGGACAAAGAAGAAGATGAGCGATAACCCCGAAGTGTTGGAAAACGCTGAAGTGAAGTGGGCATTCCCCGCTGTTAGCCCGGGTGCTAAGCCATTAGGTGGTCGAATTTTGGTGCAATTACGTCGCACAAAACAGAAAACGACAAGCGCAGGGATCATTTTGGTAGAAGAGACCAAAGAGACCGAGAAGTGGAACAACATGGTGGCAAAAGTCATCGAAGTTGGCCCTCTCGCATTCAAAAACCGTGACACCATGCAAGGCTGGCCTGAAGGCTCGTGGTGCGAGGTCGGTGATTACATCCGAGTCCCCAAATGGGGCGGAGATCGTTGGGAAGTTAAGGTTGAAGGACAGGACGATCACGAAGATCCAGCCCTGTTCATGATCCTGAATGACCACGAAATCATTGCCAAAGTCATTGGTGATCCCCTAGCTATGAAAGCATTCTTATGACCACAGAAAACGAACTTGACAAGATTGTTGTCACCGAGGAAGCAGACGGTTCAGCCGTTATTGACCTTCCTGACAGCATTGAATCCCCTGATGAACAGGAAGACGACCGCATGGCGGCTGGCGGCTCTGCTGACCAAGCTGACGACGACGTAATTCCTGAAGACGAGACTGAATACCAACGCGCACGTCGTGAAAAGCGTCGTGCCAAGCGGGATTTGGCTAAGAAGACAGGCGTAGAGAAGGACATGAAACTCCAGCTCTTGGAACGCAAGAACCAAGAATTGATGGAGCGTTTGTCCGTTGTGGAGCGCAAAACCCACTCTGCTGACCTAGCCCGTATCGACAAGGCTATTGAAGACCAAGAACTTCGCTTGCAGTACGCCAAGATGAAGATCTCTGAGGCGGCAAGCGCTTCTGACGGTCACGCCATGGCAGAAGCCCAAGAGATGATGTACGAAGCCCGTCGCCAGATGGAAGCTTTGTCCAACTTCAAGAAGGCGGCTGTAGAGCCTCGCCAGTCCCAAGGAAACGTCCCAGATCCTCGCCTGCAACGCTTGGCGGCGAACTGGATGGAAAAGAATGATTGGTACGACCCGAACGCTCGGGACACCGATTCCAAGATTGCAAAGCAAATTGACGAGACTCTGGTTTCAGAGGGTTGGGATCCAACCTCACCTGATTACTGGAATGAACTCGATAATCGCTTGCATAAGTACTTGCCACACAAGTACAATGACACCACGGACGTACGTTCGTCTACTAAGAGACCAAGGAGTGTTGTAACAAGTTCTGGTCGCGAAAGCGTCAACGGAAGCACCAACAGGAACACATTTGTACTGAAACCAGAACAAGTGCGCGCAATGAAGGATGCTGGCTTTTGGGATGATCCCGATAAGCGATCCAAGATGATTAAGCGATATGCGCAAGAAGCTCGAAACAACTCTTACTAAGGAAACAAGTATGACCGAATCACGTTTGAAAAAATCTCTGAACGCAGGTGGACGCAATGATCGCGCAAGCGAGGACGCCAGTCGCGCCGCTCCAGAAACAAAGTTCGTAAGCTCACAGGAACGTCGAAAGATGTGGAGTGATGAATGGAACCAATCAGCACTGCCAAAAGTACCAGAGATGCCGGGCTGGCACCTCATTTGGCTCTCAACCACCAACGCATACGACACCATTGATAAAAGGGTGCGACTTGGCTACATTCCCGTGAAAGCGGACGAAATGGCTGGGTTCGACAACTACAAAGTCAAAGCTGGCGAACACGTTGGGTACATATCATGCAACGAGATGTTGCTGTTCAAATTGCCCATGGATGTCTACCAAGACGTTATGGCGCAACTGCACTTCGAAGCTCCCCAAGAAGAGGCGGACAAAGTCCGTGTTCAGCTTGAGAACCTTCAAGGTCAGCGTGACAGTAGCGGCAAGTCGCTGGTACGGTTGGAAGGCGAAGGTATGGGTAGGTTTGACCAATCTCAATCTAATCGTGCCCCCATTTTTGAGGGCTAACTTCTAAGGAGTAAGACTATGTCTGCTACAAATGCTCCGTTCGGTTTGCGTCCTGCGTACCACCCCTCTGGGTTGGATCGCGCAACTGCGTTGGCTGACGGTATTCTCTCGACTTATTCGACCGACATCTTGAAGGGTCAGCCCGTCAAGTTGGCTACATCTGGAGTAATCCAAGTTGCCGCCGCTGGTGATGCGTTTGTTGGCGCATTCTCTGGTGTCGAATTCACTGACACAACTGGTCGTCGCCGCGTGTCGAACTACTGGCCTGCCTCCACGGCATACCAGACAGGTTCATGCGTTGCTTACTACTATGATGATCCCAACATCGTTTACGAAATCCAAGCTGATGGTTCATTAGCTCAGACTTCTGTAGGCGCTGAGTCGGATTTGAGTGCGACAACTGCTGGTTCAACGACCACTGGTTTGTCACAGTGCACCATTAGCACCTCGGTTGTTGCCGCTGGTTCTGGTGCTCAAATGCGAATCATCAATCTCGCTCCGTACCCCGGCAATGCTTGGGGAGACTCTTTCACTATCGTTCGCGCAACTGTGGCTAAGCATCAATATGCCCAGATCGCGTCTGGTGGTGGTTACCCCGTAGCTATCTAATAGGAGGACATGAATCATGGCCGCTCCAATGCGCAGTACCGACTTTCGTAGCATCGTCGAACCTATCTTGAATGAATGTTTCGACGGTGTCTACGACCAACGTGCCGATGAATGGTCTCGTGTTTTCACGGAACAAGAAGGCATCCCCCGCAACTACCACGAAGAACCCGTCTTGTACGGTTTCGGCGCGGCACCTCAGTTGCCTGACGGCACTCCTGTGTCGTACCAACAAGGTGGTGTGTTGTTCTTGAAACGCTATGTGTACTCTGTGTACGGCTTGGCATTTGCTTTGACCAAAGTTTTGGTTGAAGACGGTGACCACATCCGTATCGGTCAGGTGTACGCACGTCACTTGGCTCAGTCATTGATTGAGACCAAAGAGACATTGTCTGCTAACGTGTTGAACAACGCCTTCACAGGTGGTGCTACAGCAGGTGGCGACGGCGTTGCTTTGATCAGCACTGCTCACCCAATCGTGAACGGTACATTCAGCAACCAATTGGCTACAGCCGCCAATCTGTCACAGACATCGCTTGAGCAGATGTTGATCCAGATTCGTCAAGCTGTGGACAACAACGGTAAGAAGATTCGCCTTGTGCCCCGCCAATTGGTGGTCGCCCCCGGCAACGTCTTCCAAGCTGAAGTTCTCCTGAAATCCGTCTTGCGCGCAGGTAATGCAAACAACGACATCAACCCTGTCAAGTCCATCGGTTTGTTGGACGAAGGCGCGGCTGTTTTGTCACGTTTGACCAATGCGTCAGCATTCTGGGTACAGACCGACGCTCCTGAAGGCATGAAGCTGATGATGCGTCGTAAGCTCGAGAAGACCATGGAAGGCGACTTCGAAACTGACTCTATGCGCTACAAAGCGACAGAGCGTTACGACGTTGGCTTCACTGATCCTCGTGCGATGTACGGCACTGCTGGCGTCTAAAACCAAGTGGGGGGTTCGCCCCCCGCGCTTTAAGGAGAAAAGACAATGGCACAAACCTATTTTGGTTCTACCCTGCGCGCTGGTTCTGGCACATTGACTGACACCACTGACGGCGGTTTCGTCGTTATGTCTCAGACAACTACTGTCACAACCGCCGCCGCAGGCACCGCTACGAGCGCAACTCTGACTCTCCCTGCTTCCTCACAAATTATCAGCTTTTTTGCCGATATGGTTGTGAACGAAGCAGTGGGTGGCGGTACAGCTACAGCAATTGCAATGACCGTTGGCACAGCCGCCGCAGGCACACAATACGTGTCTTCGACTGATGTGTTTGCTGGTGGTCGCATTGCCCTAACCTTTACAGCCGCTCAGTTGCTCGCAATGAGCGACATTGGTAGCAATACCTCTGTTGTTGTTACGCTTGACCCTGATGGCACGATCAGCACAACTCAAGGCGTTATTCGCCTGACGGTTGTGTATGCTCAGAAAGTTTAAGGAGCACGATCATGGGTCAATTCAAGCCAATGGTCAAAATGGAGACCACAGAGCCTTCTATTGAGTTAAAGCTCAAAAAAGGCGGATCCGTGAAGAAGGCTATGGGTGGCGGCATGATGGGTGCGCCCATGGATGCTTCTATGGCATCTTCAGGCCCTGCTCGCGGTGGCATGATGCCCGTTGCTCGTCCTAAGCGTCCTACTATGGCGGCACGTCGTGCGGCTATGATGGGCATGAAGGGTATGCAAGGCGGCATGAAAGAAGGCGGCGAGTCTAAGGCTACGCACAAGGCTGAAATGTCGAAGATGAAGGGTCTTGAAAAAGAGCTGAAGTCTCACGAAGATAAGCCTGCCAGCAAGGGTCATAAAGGTCTTGCTACTGGTGGCGTCTTGAAGTCGACGAAGCCCGGCAACTACGCCACAGGTGGTGTTGTGAACGGTCAAGGCGGCTACAAAAAGGGCGGTGCTATCGCCAAAAGCGGCGTGATTCCTGAGTCTGTATCTGCCAAAGGCGGAGAAGGCTACAAGAACACCAAGATGGTCACAGCCCATCCTGACAACAACAGCGCCCCCACAGGCGAGGTCAAGTTAGGTAATGGCGGTGGTTACAAAAAAGGCGGTGCAACAAAAAAGCACTACGCTACGGGGGGAGCTGTTAATAACAGCGGTCACGCCGTAGCAATGCCTGCGAAAAAGCCATCTGCTCCTGTCAGCAATGATCGTCAATCTGGCACCTTTAAAAAGGGTGGCAGTGTGACACCAGCCCAGAAGAAAGAGCAATCTGCCTTCAAGGCTGAGAACGCAACAGCGATGAAGCAAGCGAAAGCCCAGAGCAACCTGAAGTATCAAGATGGCGGGAAAGTAACTGACCTATCCAAAGGCGCTTACGACAAATCAATCGGCCCAAGCGAGAGTGATATGGACATGGCTAAAACCATCCGTAGCATTCCTAGCAAGCTGTATGAGGGTGCTAAGAGCCTGTTTACTAGCAAGGACAAGCCTTCTGGCTCTGTCACCAAGACTGAAAAGTCCGTGACAGTAACCCCTGCAAAGAAACGTGGTGGATCAGTAAAGTGCTGAACCTAAGTGGGGGCTTCGGCTCCCACTTTTAATTGGAGATTTAAATGTCAACATTGACGAATGTATTTTCGGAACACAGAGATACAACGGGCGTAATTTACGCTGGTGCAACGAATCTTGCTGGGTATCAGTTATTGACTGGCGGTACTGCTGGTGAAATTGTGTTTCGCGACGGCGGTGCATCTGGCACTGTTCGCTTGAGAGTGAACATCTCTGCTACGCCAACTAATCCCTTTTCGACGCTGTTGCCCGGCAACGGGATCCGCTTCACAACAAACATCCATGTCACCTTGCCTGCTAGTGCGGCTGTGACTATTTTCTGCGGCTAATCATGCCAAGCAAATCCGCCGCCCAACACAAGCTGATGCAAATTGCCGCTCACACAAAGGGTGGCTTTGGTGGTGTCCCTCAGAAGGTCGGCAAAGAGTTTGCCAAGGCTGACAAGGGTAAAGAATTTAAAGAAGGTGGTCTGTATGCCAACATTCATGCAAAACGTGAAAGAATCGCTGAAGGCTCTGGGGAGAAAATGCGCAGAGTTGGTAGCGAAGGTGCGCCAACGGCTAAAGCCTTCAAGCAATCCGCCAGAACAGCCAAAATGAAGGACGGAGGGGTCAGCCTCTCCATTGGTCGCGGTGAGAAGCTACCTGCCGACAAGGGCGCTGGTTTGACAGCCAAAGGTCGTGCCAAGTACAACCGTGAAACAGGATCAAATTTAAAGGCTCCACAACCCCAAGGAGGCTCCCGCAGAGACTCGTTTTGCGCGAGAATGGAGCCTATAGCAGAAAAGAGCGAAAAGGGTAGTCGAGCTCGTGCATCAATGCAACGGTGGAACTGCCCAAGCTGGTAAGGAACAACAATGGCGTACTCGGATACATACGGTCAAACAGTCAATGTCCAAACCCTGATTGATCATGGTGCGAGACGTGCTGGCAAACTCGCAGAAGAGCTGACCTCTGAGCAACTTGTATCCGCTCGTCAGTCACTGAGCTTTTTGCTTCAAAACCTGATCAACATTGGAATACAGTATTTCGCCATCGATAAGATCGTTTTAGGCGTTTCTGCTAACAATTACATATACAACCTACCCGCTGGTGCAAACGACGCTCTAAACGTGCTCTATCGCAAGATGAGCCGCCCTGATTGCAGTTACTCAAGCTCCGCAGGTGGTACGGTTGCCAATGTTGGTGACAACGACGTAGACACGTTTTGCCAACAGACAAGCGCAAACGGCAACATTTCAGCCAATTTTGGGACAAACAATCCTATCTATGCTGGCTCCATCGGTATCTTGCCCTACGTGGCAGGTGGTGGAAGCGCTACGTGGACGCTAACCCTCGAATATTCGACAGACAACAGCACTTGGACGACGCTTGAGAGCCTCGGAACGGTGTCTGTGACGGATAACAAGTGGATTTGGACGGACATAAACCCGGGGCAAGCCGTCCAGTACTACCGCGTTCGTGCCTCTGGTGGTACGACCTTGGCTTTGCGTGAGTTCTACGTTGGAAATAATTCCACTGAGATCACCATGTCTCGCCTAAACCGCGATGACTACACAAACCTGCCAAACAAGAACTTCACAGCGAACCAGCCCTTCCAATTCTGGTTTGATCGCACAATTCCTTTGCCCTCGCTGTACTTGTGGCCCGTCCCTAGTGACCCATTCGTGCAGATCACGGTGTGGTACAGCAAGCAGATCATGGACGTGGGTGCTCTGACTGACGAGCTGTACATTCCAACGCGGTGGTACGAAGCCACCTTGATGATGCTGGCGCACAGGATGAGCCTAGAGTTGCCCGGCGTCGACATGGCGCGCATCCAATACCTTGAAGGCCAAGCCGAGAAGTACCTGAACATGGTTGAGCAGGAAGAGCGTGACAAGTCACCGATCTACTTTGCCCCTAACATCTCGGTGTACACAAGATAATGCCAGTCTTTCTTGACACCCGTGGGAATGCTACTTTATCGATAGCGATCTGTGATCGTTGCAAGATGAAGCGCGACCATGACCAGATGAGACCTGACCCGAACTTCCCCGGTCTCCAAGTCTGTGGGCAAGGCTGTGCCGATGAGAAAGATCCCTATAGACTTCCAGCCCGTAAAACTGAGAGAATAACGATCAGATTCCCACGTCCTGACGTGAGCGTTGCCGCCAATGACAACTTCATTGTTACTACGCAAAACGGTATCACTGGTGGTAGCTTCATCATCTCGACAGAGGGTAACACTCAGGATCCTGAGAACAACGGTAACCTAGACCAACTGAGCCCATAATATGTCCGCACAAGTAACGATTACCCAACTACCAACGGCTGGCGCGATTACGGGCACGGAGCTCGTACCTATTGTCCAAAATGGACAGACCGTACAGACCACGACAAGCGCCATTTCATCTTCGCCAAACCAAACTCAGACGTTCCTTACAAAGAACCAAGAGCCTACACTGGCTAACAGCCGATACCTGTCTACCAACTCAGGCATCACGTTAACTGATGGTGGTGCACAGTCTTTCTATCAAATCTCTCTGTCTGGAGCGGTTTCCCAATTAAATGCGCTTGGTGGTGGCATTGTTGTTAAGGACAGCTCTAGCACCTTGATTAACCGCTCCATAGCCACGTCAGGAGCTGGTTTAAGCGTTTCTAATGCCGATGGTACTGGTGGTAACCCAACGCTTGCCTTGAGTGGCGTAGCGGCTTCTGTAGCGGCTTTGTCTGGCAATGGTATGTTAGCCATGACTGGTGGTGGGACGACAGTGTCTCCACGGATTATGACTGGCGTTGCAAATCAGATCACCATCACAAATGGAGATGGAGCGTCTGGTGCGCCTATCTTTGGGATTGCGGACAACGCCCAGTTCCCCGGGACGGGCGCCGTCACCGTTCCCAACGGCACTACAGCTCAAAAACCTGCTGGTGCTAGTGGTCAGATCCGCTACAACACTGACTCCCAAGTCTTCGAGGGTTATGCAAATGGAGCTTGGAATAGCTTCACTTTGGCTGGTGGTGTTTCTAGCTTCAGCGCTGGTTCTACTGGTTTAGCGCCAGCAACAGCGACAACAGGCGTCGTTGTTTTGTCAGGCACACTAAATGTGTCAAGCGGTGGTACTGGTGCAAACACCCTGACTGGTTACGTCAAGGGTACTGGTACAACCCCAATGACCGCCAGCGCTACGATTCCTAGCACAGACATTACTGGCTTGGGAACAATGTCTACGCAGAATGCCTCTGCTGTTGCAATCACAGGCGGTACAGCCTCTGGTTTGACAATCACTGGTAGCACAATCAACAGCTCTGTAATTGGTGCGAGTAGTGCCGCGGCTGGAACGTTTACCAATGTGGCAATGACCACTGGAACGATCACCACCGCACCTACGACTGGCAATGACATTGTCAACAAAGACTATGCTGATGCTATTGCGTCTGGTATTAACTTCCACCAGTCTTGCCGTTTGGCAACAACTACAGCTCTAGCGGCTAATACGTACAACAACGGAGCTTCTGGTGTTGGTGCAACTTTAACTGCAAATGCAAACGGCGCTTTGAGCGTCGACAGCGTAGCTGTTGTTGTTGGCAATCGTATCTTGGTTAAGAACGAAGTTACGCAGGCAAACAATGGCGTGTACACGGTTACGCAGACTGGATCTGCTGGCGCTCCGTACATCCTTACTCGTGCTTCAGACTTTGATACCGCAGGCACAGGCGTAGACAAGATTGATGCTGGTGACTTCTTCCTGATCACAGCAGGTGCAACACAAGCCAATACGTCTTGGGTACAACAGACTCCACTACCTATTACTGTAGGTACAACAGCGATTGTCTTTGCACAGTTTGGCGCTCCTTTGGTCTATTCAGCAGGCACTGGTTTAACCGAGTCTCCTGCCTATACATTCAACATAGCCAACACTGCTGTGACAGCCGCAACCTACGGTTCTGCCTCGCAAGTACCAGTGTTTGCTGTTAATGCTCAAGGTCAGTTGACTTTGGTCACCAACACATCGATTGCTATCGCGGCTGGTGCTGTATCAGGCTTGGCGGCTTCAGCTACCACTGACACTACCAACGCATCCAATATCAGCTCAGGAACGCTAGGAACAGCTCGTTTGAGCGGCTCTTACACTGGTATCACTGGTGTGGGTACGCTGAGTGCTGGAACATGGAATGGTTCAACAATCGGAGTTGCCTACGGCGGTACAGGTTTAACAGCTACGCCTACCAATGGTCAGTTGGCTATTGGTAACGGAACAGGCTACACCCTAGCTAACCTGACAGCAGGAACAAACGTCAGCATCTCAAATAGTGCTGGTGGTATCACGATCTCTGCGACCCCTTCTTTTGGTGGTACGGTGACAAGTGTGGACATGAGTGTCCCGTCGTTCTTGTCAGTGTCTGGTAACCCCATCACAACTAGCGGTACTTTGGCTGTCACTTATTCTGGTACAGCCCTTCCAGTTGCCAATGGTGGCACGGGCGCTACAACGCTGGCAGGTTATTTGTTCGGTAACGGAACTTCAGCAGTAACAGCTTCGACCACGATCCCTAACACAGCGATCACTGGTCTAGGAACCATGTCCACGCAAAACGCTGGTACTGTAGCTATCACTGGTGGGACGATTAACGGTACATCGATTGGTGCAACAACTACATCAACTGGCGCATTTACAACATTGAATGCCACGACTGGCATCTTCGGCGGAACCTTTTAAGGAATAAACATGGCGGCTTCAGGCTTTACCCCAATATCGCTGTACTACAGCACAACAGCGGCGGCTGTCCCTACTTCTGGCAACCTTGCCAATGGAGAACTCGGCTTAAACATTGCTGACATGAAGCTGTACGCAAAGAACAGCGCAGGTACTGTTACTTTGTTGGCATCTTCAGGCGGTGCGGCTGGTACTGTCTCTAGCGTTGCAGTATCAGGCGGCACAACAGGCTTGACCACATCTGGTGGCCCAATCACCACGTCTGGAACTATCACACTTGCTGGTACATTGGCAACCACTAACGGCGGTACTAACCTAACATCATTCACATCAGGCGGTGTGGTTTACGCCTCAAGTACAAGTGCATTGGCTACTGGCTCTGCGCTTACTTTTGATGGGACTTACTTTGGTGTTGGTTTAGCAAACCCAAGCGGATTTTCATCAACAATTGTTTCTCAACGAACAACTGATGGTTTGACATTTACTGGTGCTCGTTTTGATGGGACAAACAATCCTCGTTTTGAAATTGGTCACGATAACAATGGCACATATTTAAATACGACTTCAAGTGCAGGTGGCTCATCCACTCAGATGAGGTTTAATATTGCCAGCACAGAACAAATGCGCCTAACCTCGACAGGTCTGGGTATTGGGACAAGTTCGCCAGCACAAAAGCTAAGTGTTGTCAGTTCGGCTGGAACGCCAGCTAGTTTTACAAGTACAGGGACTAGTGTCTTTCTTGCATTAGCAAATTCAGGCGCAACCACATTTATAGGCAATGATTCAACAAGTGGCTCATTTGTTATTCAAACCCCTGCAAGCAGTTACAGCACAAAATTCTCAGTTAGTAATGCTGGCGTAGTTTCTGACTCAAACGGAGCCCTCCGAGCCGTCCCACAGTCAGGCTCTTCCAAGACTAGCTCCTACACACTGGCTACCACCGATGTTGGTGAGTACATCTTGCTTGGCGCAAGCGGTGCGATTGTGATTCCTGATGCTACGTTTGCGGCTGGTGACGTTATCACCATCTTTAACAACACCGCCAGTACAGCAACAATCACATGCTCAATCACAACGGCGTACATTGCAGGCACATTCACTGACAAAGCCACGATGACCTTGGCGGCGGCAGGTGTAGCAACTGTACTGTTCATCACCAGCACCCTGTGTGTTGTTTCAGGAAATGTGACCTAATATGAGTTCAACACAGCAACTATTGTTAGGCGAAGGCGCAGGCGGTGGCCCAGCCAACTACATTGAAGATGTGTTTAGTAGTTGGATTTACACGGGTACAGATGCTACGCTGGCTATCCCCAATGGCATTGACTTGTCTACCAAAGGTGGGTTGGTTTGGATAAAAAACAGATCTACCAATTCATCTTTTGGAGGCAATCATCAGTTAGTTGATACTGTTAGGGGGCGTACAGCCACTAGTGGCAGTAGTATGCTTTCAACTAATAACGCTGACTCGTCCTCTGGTACTAATGGGTATGATGCTTCTACACAAGGCTTTAGTAGCTTTGACACTACTGGGTTTACAGTTAAATCATCGGGTGGTGAGGTGTATTCAGGCGCGTGTAACACATCTGGTGTTAGGTACACCTCATGGACATTCCGAGAGCAACCAAAGTTTTTTGATATTGTGACTTATACGGGGAATGGGGCGGCTGGGAGACAAATTTCTCATAACCTTGGGTCAACGCCGGGTTGTATTATTGTTAAAACAGCAACTGGCGGCAATGGATGGAATGTATGGCATAAAGATTTAGGCGACAGCAACGAATTGTTACTAAATTCTACGGCTGCGTCTACAAGTTTTGGGTATTTTGGAGGCGCTCCAACCTCAACAACCTTTACGGTAGATGGCGCTGTAGGAAATGGAACAAACACTAACGGTCAATTATTTGTAGCTTATATATTTGCTAATAACGCAGGAGGCTTTGGTGCGGCTGGTACAGACAATGTGATTACGTGTGGGTCGTTTAATACCGATTCAATTGGAATTGCAACTGTTACTTTGGGATACGAACCACAATGGTTGATGTTTAAAAAGACTAACGGCCCAAGTAACTGGACAATCAAAGATACTATGCGGGGGAGTCTGACGGCATCTATTTCAGGGCAGTCTGCGGTTAATCTTTCTGCTAATACCAATGGTGATGAAAGCACTAACGGAGATGTAAACGGCGTGAATGCAACTGCTACGGGGTTTTACTCAAACGGTAATGAAGTTAGCGGTTCGTCAACCTACGTCTACATAGCCATCCGCCGTGGCCCGATGAAAGTGCCAACTGCGGGTACAAGTGTGTACAGCCCTATTGTTTCATCCGCTTCTGATAACACCAAACTAACTACTGGATTTCCTGTTGATTTGCAATGGGCTGGTGTTCGTGCTGGTGATAGCGATAACATGACGGTTATTGACAGGCTAAGATCAACAAGCACAAATACAACACAATCAAACGGACGTTTTTTAGAAACATCACAAACAGTAGCAGAAAACAGTGGGTCAGGTTCTAGTAGAGCAAACTATTGGGATAACACAGGGTTTCGTATGCCGGGAGCATACTCGGGCGGCTCTATGGTGTTTTGGAACTTTGGACGTGCCCCTAGCTTCTTTGATGAGGTTTGCTATACAGGGACGGGAGCAAATCAAACATTACCGCATAACTTAGGAGTAGTACCTGAGTTAATGATTACAAAAAACAGAAGTAATTCATCAAATTGGCGTGTTTACGATGCTTTTAATGGCCCAACAAAACGTGGAAGTTTAAATGACTCACAACCATGGGACGTGCAAAGCACCATGTGGAACGATACTGCGCCCACATCAACTGTGTTTACTGTAGGAACTTCTAATAGCGCCTCCTCCCAAACCTACGTCATTTATTTGTTTGCAACTTGTGCGGGTGTTTCCAAAGTAGGCTCATACACAGGAACGGGCGCGTTACAAACTGTTAACTGCGGTTTTACATCGGGGGCAAGGTTTGTCCTCATCAAGCGAACCGACAGCACAGGCGGTTGGTATGTGTGGGATTCTGCCCGTGGCATTTCATCAGGCAATGACCCATATTTATTGGTAAACAGCACAGCCGGTGAAGTTACGGGTACAAACTACGTTGACACAACAAGCGTGGGCTTCCAAGTAACCGCCGCCGCACCAGCAGAAATTAACGCAAGCGGTGGCACATTTATCTTCTTGGCAATCGCATAAGGAAAAATCATGCAAATACGAATCAGATCAACAGGTCAAGTGCTTCTTCAGCACGAGTGGGAAAAGTGGGTTGCTCAGACTTACGCCAAGTCATTGAGTGGCATATCTGAAGAGGCTGTCAATCGCTTTGAGTCAGACATTGTGTTTGAAGGCCCACAAGCCACAGGCGGCACTGTCTACCAATACTCACAGCAAGACGGCGTTGAACAAGTTGACGGCAAGTGGTACACCAAGTACATCCTTGGCCCAGTGTTCACAGACACGCCAGCCACAGACTTCCAGCCTGCCAAAACAGCCGCTGAGAACGAAGCTGACTACCGTGCGATGAAAGACGCAGAACAAGCCGCAAATGTACGCAGACAGCGTACTGAAATGCTTAAAGATTGCGACTGGGTGGTGACTAAAGCTATAGACCAAAATGCTCAGGACAGCCTTGGCATTCAGATTCCTGTGGTCTGGGTTACATACCGTCAAGCCTTGCGCGACATCACTGCGCAGTCTGGTTTCCCTTGGACAATCACTTGGCCTACACAGCCTTAAAGGAAAATATGTTTATAACTTGGAACATCTCACAGCTTGATCGTAAAACAGCCGATGGTTTCGTGACCACTGCTCACTGGCAAGCAACAGCCGTAGATGGCGAGCATACAGCCTCTATCTACTCAACTTGCTCATGGGCTGACGGTACGCCTACCATTGCTTATGCTAACTTGACTGAAGCCACAGTGCTGGGTTGGATCTGGTCAAATGGCGTAGACAAGACGGCGACTGAAGCCGCATTGATGGCTCAGATCAACGAAAAGAAACAGCCTAAAATATCAACGGGAACACCTTGGAGCAACTAATGAAACTGCAACTGCCAATTGAAACAGCAAACCAACTTTTGGGTTACTTGGGTACGCGCCCTTACCAAGAAGTCTTCCAACTAATCCAAGCAATTCAGGAAGCCGCAAAGCCTCCAGAGCCAAAGGCTGAAGATGGAAACGGTGGAGACTAAGCTTGCTGTCAAAAAAGGGCCAGTCTCTTTTGTAGGCAAACCATACACCAAAGAATTGGTGAGTGAGTACATTGCTTACAACCCAGAGACTGGTGCTTTTACACGCCTAAAAACATCTGGAACCAAAAAAGCTGGTGATCCAGTTGGTTTTGCTAATGGTGGGTATTTGCAAATAAGTGCTTGTGGAAAAGTAGTTAGAGGTCATCGACTTGCTTGGTTCTTAACCTATGGGCGTTTCCCAACAACGATTGATCACATCAATGGCAATGGACTTGACAATAGGTTGATCAACCTGCGTGAAGTAACGCAACAACAGAACATTCATAACCACAGAAAACCGCCGAGGCATAACACTTCGGGCTATCTTGGTGTTTCGTACTTTAAGGCTGGAAATAAGTTTTCAGCACACATAAATCTTGATGGGAAGAAAAAACACCTTGGGTACTTTGTTGACCCAGAGGTTGCTCATCAAGCGTATTTAACAGCCAAACGAGAGCTTCATTCAACATGCTCGATATAAAAATGGTCACTGAGACGGAGGCTAAATTGTTGGCTCATGAGCAGATTTGCCTTGAACGCTACAACAGCATAGATCGCTCTTTGCGTGATGGGGACAAGCGCATGACAAAGATCGAGTACCTCTTGTATGGGGTGATCGTGTGCGTGTTGTTTGGGCCGGGCGTTGCAGGCGAACTCGTCAAAAAGATCTTAGGTCTGTAGCCATGAGGGATTTGGTCGAAGCGTTTATCGTTGCGGCCTTTTTGGTTATTTTTATTGTCTGGGGTACGTTCACCCTCATTTGGATTTGGGGATGAAATGGTTGTTGGTAATCTTTATGCTAATGCCAGAATCCTCCAGTCAAAAAAAGAAAGATGAATATCGTTGTGTGAGGTGGGCTTGGACAGGAGATGTCTACAACCGCAAAGTAGTATGCCTTGAGTGGCAAAAGGTTGAACGGAAATGATTGATCCGATCACAGCTCTTGAAGGGCTACAAGCCGCCATAGGGCTCGTTAAGAAGGCTAGTAAGGTCGCAAACGATTTAGCAGGCTTAGCCCCCATGGTTTCCAAGTTCTTCGATGCGAAGAGCGTTGCTACTAGGGCGATGGTTGAAGCCAAGCGTTCTGGCAACAAATCAAACCTTGGTGCGGCTCTTCAAATCGAGGTTGCTCTTGATGAGGCTAAACGCTTTGAAGCCGAATTACAGATGCTTTTCATGCAGACGGGCCGTATAGACGTGTGGCAGAAGATCAAAGAGCGCCAGCAACAGATGGACATTGAGGATGCTCACCTAGCTCGTCAAGCCAAAGCTGATGAGAAGAAGCGCAAGGAAGCTGAAGAAGAGCAGTTAGCGTGGGCGATTGGTATTGTGGTGATTGTTATGCTTTTGGGTGCAGTTGGTTGGGGTATTGCTGAAATATCTGAGCTGTGCGCTAGATCAAGGTGTGGTCGGTGAATGAGTATCAAAAACAAGCTGACCTCTTCTTCAAGGTGTTCGTGCGTCTGTGTGTGGCGTGGTGGGTGCTTGGACTGCTCCGCTTCCTGCCAGACAATGTTGCCAAAAAATTACTAGGGATGTTTGGACTATGAGTGACGAAAAGCCAGCAGATGTATTAAGTAAAGTTCTGTCCTATGTGGATAGCCCATTCAAGCTGTTTGCGCTGTTGCTGATGGCTGTGTTTGCGTTCTCTGGGTACTTTGTCTGGCAGAACCAATCGTTCTTGTTTGAAGCGTACAAAGAGAACAAGAAGCTTCCAATGATCGCAGAGGATAGGGCTGAGGACGTGGTGGCTCACTTGTTTAAGAACACTGATGCAACCGTGATCGCTATCTTCAAAGTCAACCCACTGTTTGGGACAAGGGTTTTGTTCCGCGCCTACACCCGAGAAGGTCGAGACAAAACGCATGATGGGTTGGATGTAGGTCTATTCACGCAGAGTTCTGGCAATAACCGTGATGTGATTGCTCTGATGGCAAACGAGATACCTTGTAGCGAATACGCTATAGCTCAGAGCGAGATCGGGCTTTGGTACATCGAAAAGGGCGTGACCTTTGGGTGCCGTGTCAGTGTCCCACCAGAGCAGGGCAGGTTTGTTGGACAGATCACCGTTGGTTGGGACAAAGAACCCAAAGACTTAACCAAAGCAATCAGTATGTTGCAGATTGCAAGCAATATGCTTTCAAGGAGTAAACAGTAATGGCTCAGTTTGAACCAGCTTTTGAGCAAATGATTAGAGACGAGGGTGGCTACGTCCTCCATGAAGTCGCTGGCGACACAGGCGGTATGACCTACGCTGGCATCGCTCGTAACAAGAACCCACAGTGGAACGGTTGGGCGCTTGTGGACAAGAAGGAGTTTGGTGGGTCTTTGACGCCTATGGTGCGAGAGTTCTATCGTGTGGAGTTCTGGGACAAGATGCGTGGCAACGAGATCTCAAACCAAGAGGTCGCCAACTCTATCTTTAACTTTGGGGTAAATGCTGGCATGGGTATGGCTGTAAAGCTTGCCCAATTGGTCGTTGGGGCTACGCCTGACGGTGGAATAGGCGCCAAAACCATCGAAAAGCTCAACCAAGTCACGGATGGACAGCGGTTCAAGGAGTCTTATGCCTTGGCTAAAATTGCCCGTTACGTTGAAATTTGCAACAAAAACCCTGTGCAGGTCAAATTCCTCAAGGGCTGGATTAACCGCACATTGAAAGGTTTAGCATGAGCTTGCTTGCCGTTGGATCAATCATTGAAGCCGTGGGTAAGGTTGCAGGCGACCTGATCACCACTGACAAAGAAAAGATGGAGATGGAGATTGAGCAACGAAAGCTCGATCTTGAAGAGAAGCGCATCGATCAAGCTACAGATCTGGCTCAGATTGACGTCAACAAGATCGAAGCGGCGTCCTCTAGCGTGTTTGTCAGCGGCTGGAGACCTGCTATTGGCTGGATCGGCGTTGCGGCTATGGGTTACCAGTTCCTGCTATATCCGCTGTTTCAATGGATGTGGAAGTACTTGCAAGCTATGGGTTGGGTTCCAGTGGGCATGGATCCTCCCCCAGTGCTCGAAGCTGACCAGCTTTGGGTCATCCTGTCAGGAATCTTGGGAATCGCTGGTATGCGTTCTTTTGAGAAGACTAAGGGTGTGGCAAGCAAGTAACCTTGTCACAAGTTAAAAGGCATACTAAAATGTCTCAACGAATCTACGAGGTGAACGCATGGCGACTGCAAGTGTTATGACCTATGACAGCTTGGTCGAAAACATCCAGTCTTATCTGGAGCGTACTGACACCGCTACGCTGGACAAGATCCCCCTGTTTATCATGCTTGCTGAGCAGGTTATTGCCTCTCAGATCAAGTTCTTGGGTAACTTGACGGTTAACACCAGCAACATGGTGATTGGGACTTCTACGATTGCTAAACCAGCTCGTTGGCACAAAACAGTGTCGATGAACATTACAGTTGGTGGATCGCGCCAGCCAGTCTTGAATCGTCGGTATGAATATCTGCGAGAGTACTGGCCTTCTCCTACGGCGACAGGCACCCCTGTCTACTACGCTGACTACGACTATTCCAATTGGCTCATAGCTCCTACGCCTGACGTAGCCTATGCCTTTGAGGTCTTGTACTACGAGCGTGTTCAGCCTTTGGACAGCTCTAACCAAACAAATTGGTTCACCATCTACGCCCCACAGGCGTTGCTTTACGGTTCCTTGCTTCAGGCTATGCCGTTCCTCAAGAATGACGAGCGCATTCCTATGTGGCAGGGTCAATACAAACTGATCATGGACACGCTTATGGCTGAGGATAAGTTGCGTCTTGCTGATCGCCAAGCGATTGCGAATGACTCATGAGTTACGTAAGCCCCTTCACTGGTGACGTAATACAGCCAACGGACGTCAGTTTCCGTGCGATTACGTTGTCTGCTAACACGCAGTTAAACTGGCCCTCCAACAGCACGACCAGCACTGATTACGCCTCTCGCATCATGCAGGTGACTGCTACTGCGGGTAGCTTAAACCTGTACATGCCACCTGCTGACCAAACTTCGGTTGGTAACGACGCGCTGATCCGCAACATTGGCGCGAACACGTTTACGGTTAAAGACTACGCTGGCACAAATACCATTGTGTCTGTAGCCGCTGGCGAGTCCAAGTACATCTACATCACCACCAATTCAACTTCTCAAGGTACTTGGGGTGTTATTGCTTTTGGCACTGGGACATCTTCTGCTGATGCCGCTACCCTTGCAGGCTACGGATTGGTCGCCAGTGGTGCTACGCTCAACCAGAGCCACCCTAGCGCCGCTATTACAAGCGGTACAACCTTTGCCGCCACTGATCGAGCTCAGACCCGTGTGTGGTCTAGTGGTTCAGGTACAGCCACCCTCCCAGCCGCGGCTACGCTTGGGAACAACTGGTTCACGCTGTTTAAGAACAACGGTACAGGGTCTTTTACGATCTCTTGTACTGGTGCTGAGCTGATTGACGGTAACTCTTCCAAGACGTTCAACCCAACAGAGTCAGCATTTATTGTATGTACAGGTACGGCTTATGTGACCGTTGGTTATGGTGTCAGTAGCCAGTTTACGTTTACTGCACTTACAAAGAACGTGACTGGCGGATCTGTTTTGCTGACAAATAACGAGGCGGCAAACAACATTCAAGAGTACGTGGGTAACCTGACAAGCAACGTGGTGGTGACATTCCCGCCTGTTGTTAACTTGTACGTGATCTCTAATCAGGTGACTGACAACGGTTTTACCTTCACAGTGACAACAGGGTTGGGGTTTACGGCGACCATACCACCGGGGCAACAAGCCACCCTTATCTGCGACGGAACCAACTTCCTTAACGCCAACACCACACAAGCTGGTGCAACTACCGTCAGCTTGGTGGATGGTACTGTTGGAACCCCTGCTCTTAACTTTTCCGCTGAAACAAACACTGGTTTGTATCGCCCTGCGGCTGGTGAATTAGGCATCTCTGTACTCGGTACTAAGCGTGTGGGTGTAACAGCGACTGGGGTCTCGGTAACTGGTTCTGGCACGTTCACCACTGGCATTGCTGGGGGCACGTTTACATGACCAAAAAGGTGTTTGCCCTTGATACGAAGCCGGGGATCCAGCGCGACGGAACCGTCTTTGACAAAGAGTTCTACAACGACGGTCGTTGGGTTCGCTTTCAGCGTGGTCGTCCACGTAAGATGGGTGGGTATCGTGAGATTGTGAACGATCTGGCAGGCCCCTCTCGCGGGATGTACCTCAACCCACAGCAGAACTTTAACAACGTGTTTAGTGGATACTCTGGTGGCTTACAGTTGCTTCCAATCAGCAGTACTGGAACGGGTTCTGGTATCACGGACATGACGCTGTCAAACTTCACAGCAAACGCAGACAACTTGTGGCAGTTTGACACGTTCTATGACGTGAGTGGGTCTGGGAATAATTTGTTGCTTGCGCACCCCGGTCAGAACTTGACCCTCATCGACAACAACATCAACACTCCTGTTTTGGGTGGCGACATCACTGGCACCTCGATGGCGGCTCTTGGCGTGTTCACAAGCTCCGTGTTCTTAAACGCCACCACAACCATGTACCTGTCGACACAGAGCCTTTTGATTGGCGCTGGTCAAACAATCACGGGAACTGGTATTCCTTCTAGCACAACTGTTGTCTCTGCCAACCTACGAGTTCCAGTGTTGAATGCGGTAGCTGTTACAGGTATTGCTGGTCAGTGTTCTTGCACCTCTACAACTGGTCTGTACATTGGTCAGACAGTAGCCGTGTCTGGCACTAACACTGGCACCGCTACAGGTATCACTTCTGGCGTGACGTACTTCATCATCGCTACCAACTATGCGACGACCTTCACGTTGTCTGCGTCTTCTGGTGGTGCGGCAATCACAACGACTGCTGGATCAACGACTGGTTTGGTCTTCACAATGGGTCAGATTCAAGACGTGGTGATCTCCAACGCCGCGACAACCTCTGGTGCTTCTACCATTACTTTTGACAACAACGTATCAGTCTCTGGTGGCGTGGTTACCCTTCACCCCTACGTGTTCGTTTACGGTAATGATGGGTTGATCAGGAACTCTGGGGCAGGTAACGTACAAGATTGGGTCTCAGCGGACGCAAATGAGGTCTCTGTAGCGACTGGAAAGATCGTCCAAGGGCTACCCGTCAGGGGCGGTTCAAACGCGCCTTCTGGGCTGTTTTGGAGCCTTGATAGCCTTATCCGCGTGTCATACATCGGTGGTGCTGGTACGCCCCCTCAGTACTGGCGTTATGACTTGATCTCTTCTCAGTCTTCTATTCTGTCTAGTCAGTCAGTGATTGAGTACGACGGTATCTATTATTGGTGTGGTGTTGACAGGTTCTTGCTCTACAACGGTGTTGTAAAAGAGATCCCTAACGCCATGAACCAAAACTACTTCTTTGACAACCTGAACTACGCCCAGCGCGAGAAGGTTTGGGTCTCAAAGGTTCCTCGTTTTGGTGAGATCTGGTGGTTCTATCCTCGTGGTACAGCTACAGAGTGCACAGACGCAATTGTCTACAACGTGCGTGAGAATACTTGGTACGACGCAGGTCAAGCCTTGGGTGCTCAGCGTTCTGCTGGTTACTTCTCTCAGGTCTTCCCATTTCCAATTTCCGCTGACTGGAATATCAACGCTTCAGGCGGTATTTTGACCGCGACAATCACAAACGCTGGATCCGCCTACACCAACGGAACTTATAACAACACCCCTCTAACTGGTGGTTCAGGAACGGGCGCTACAGCCAATATTACCGTTGCAGGTAATGTTGTGACTGCCGTGGTGATCAATGGTCATGGGGTCAATTACGCAGTCGGTAATACCCTGTCAGCATCAATTGCAGGTGGTGCTGGGTTTGTTCTGACTGTCAGCACATTGATGAACTTTGTGTCTTTGTACCAAAACGAGATTGGTACAGACAAGGTCAGTGGTGCTCTATCGGTTGCGATTGAGTCCTATTTTGAAACCAATGACTTGGGGTTGGTCTCTGGAGGCCCTTCTCAACCTTCCCCTGTCGGCGAGAACAAGTGGTTACGATTGGAGCGTGTTGAGCCTGACTTTATTCAAAGTGGTGACATGGAGCTGTACGTGACTGGACGACCATTTGCTCAGTCTCAAGACGTAACATCTTCTGCGTACACGTTTACGCCCACGACAGGCAAGGTTGACATGCGTGAACAGCGTCGTGAGTTGAGGTTGAAGTTTGTGTCTAACGTGACTGGTGGGAATTACCAAGTTGGTAAGATCATCCTAGACGCTGACTTCGGTGATGTGAGACCTTACTGATGGCAACCATACTCAACACCAATCCAGTCTACGATCCAAGGTATCACACCTTTGAGTCGTGGGCTTCGCTCATGTGCGAACAGTACGCCGCACAGCAGTTGGCTATTCCAGATGCGAACACGGATTGGAAAGAGTGGGCGGCTGGTCTTAAAGCTATCGATGTGTTTACGAATGAGGGCATCCCCGGCCCCTCCATCTACGACGACTGGCAAGAATGGGCTGAAGCTCTTGTCAACTCTGTTAACCCAGCGGTGAATTGACATGCCAGTATCAAATGCAGACATTCTTGGTTGGTTAAATGAAAACCCCGGTGCGGATGACACCTTAATCGCTACCACCATGCGCGAAGCTGGTGTAACACCAGAGCAAATGGCTCAAGCCACTGGCTTGAATTATGGCGACGTCGCACAAAGGTATCAAACAGCACTTGCCCCTACCTATACAAACACAGATGAGCAGGGCAGTCCAATTTATGCAAACGTCGCGCCACCTGTTGTTAACGCTCCCAGTGCACTTCCAACCGTAGCCGCTCCTGCAAATACAGGTGCAGATACTGGCGCACTAGCGCAAGCTACTACTAATAATACAAGCGCCATGTCTCCCGATGCCGCACGAGCATTGGTCGATGCTCGATACGCCACAATTGGGCGCACGGGTGTTGGTACAGGTGCAAATCAAATTGATATAGAAGGTCGTGACGCATGGGTTGGCGCTTTAGTAAGGGGTGAACTCAACCCCGCAGACCTTAACACTCGTTTTAGTACCGCTGTTACTGACTACATGGCGCAGAACCCCGCCGATCAGTACACCAATTACGTTAAAAACTATTTGGGTAATCAATCAGGCGCAACTGGCGCCCTTACTCAAGCTAACACTAATTTAACGACTAATAATGCAAAAAGCGTTGCAACAGACACAACCACAGACACAGCAAATCCTCTAGTTAAACTGTATCAAGATACATTAGGTAGAACACCATCTCAAGCTGAAATTGATAGTTGGAATTTTGGTAAAACTATTGATGCACGAGAACTCGATACTTTTCTTGGCGCGGCGCGGAATGAAGCTGTTACTACCATGCCCACAGCAGGTTTAGTAAATAAACTAGCTAATCAGATCCTTGCTCAAGGAAAAACGCAATATTGGGGCGGTGAAGGTTACGGTTCTGCTGAAAAAAATGCTTATGACATGGCGGTGCTGTTGGCGGGGCAAGGTTTTACTGACATCAATGATCTTGGTAAAGTTACAAAGTACGAGCCTGTACAAGAACTTTATAAAACTTACAACGGGCAACAAGTTATTACCCAAACTGATGAAGAAGGTAAAACTGTTAACTATGTTCGCCAACCAACAGGAGAATATCAGTACGACTATGAAACTGGAGAAAATAGACCTGTACTCAAAACTGTTTTTGTTCCTCCTGATGCAAAGCTTGGGTCTGTTTATGGGCAATATGACGGCTACGATACTGTTACTCCAGTTGACCCATCAAAAGTAACCATCAAAGATGGAAAGGCAGTTGTTGCGGCTGGCGAAACTTTTGGTAACGTAAAAACTGGTGAAACAATAAATTCATATTACGACAAAGCTTCCCAGAACGGCCCCGATATTTGGGGCGGTACTTTTGCTGGGGAGGGTTCTACTGCGTATGGCGTTAAGTTTGACGCTTCTGGTAAACCTGTTTTTTATTCCAAATATGGCGGCTCATCTAACGATTTGGTTAATCTGGTTGCAGATAATCCTATTCTCGGCGCAGTCGCTAATTACGCCGCTTTTCAATTTGGAGGCCCCGCTGGCGTAGCCATGCTTCAAGCCGCTATGGGCAAGAGTGTTGAGGACATTGCTAAAAGTACATTGCTTGCATACGTTGGCGGAGAGATTGCTGGAAATGTCTCTGGGTCTACAGAACTAATTAACACTGTCGGCACTGAAGCCGCAAATGTCATTGGTAGAAGCGTAGGAAAATTTGTATCTAGCGAGGGCAAAGCTGACATTCTTACATCATTGGCTGGCGGCGCAATTGATGTTGGTATAGGACAAATCACTGACAACATCGAAGGCTTTAGCAATCTAACAAAAGGCGAACAAGATTTTACAAGAAGTGTTATTTCAACCACCATTAAAAACGGTGGAGATCTATCTCTAACAGATTTGGTTGATGCCGCTTTGACTGCTGGAACCGCCGCTACAAAAGCCGCCAAAACAGGCACTATTGCCGATGCAATTCAAGCCGACAAAACCGTAAATGACGCTGTAACTGCTGAGCTTAATAATCAACTAACCATTGACGCCTCTGGCGCTATGGATCTTAATGCCGCCGCTAAATTTGCGGAGGACAGCGGTTACAACAAGTTCACGTTTGACGGCAAGACCTACACGCTTGACAACAACAATGCCGCCAACACGATTGCCCAGCTAGAGTCTGACGCACTTACAGCAAACACCGCCGCCAATTTAAAGGGTGGTGAGTTTGAGGGTGTAGATGCGGCAGTAGCGGCAAACACCGCAAGGAACAACACAGTTATTGGCAACGCAGAAGCAGACAATATTGAAGAGGCGGCTTATCTAGCTAAACAGCGCAACCCAACAGGTACAACCTTTACATTTGATGGCAAGACATACACATTGGGTGCGTCAAATACGGCTGTAACTCAGGCGCTCAATGAAACCCAAAAAACCGCAGTCTTAGACGACATCAAAAACGCCAAGACATTTAACGAAGCTTTTGCTACGGCAAGAGCTGGCTTGGGTGCTGGACAAACCTTTACATGGCAGGGTAAGGAGTACTCAACTGCTACAGCCGCTGAACGCCCAGACTTGGCTGGCCCCACCATCGATCAGTTGAACAAAGCAAATTTGGCAACAGTAACGGATGCATCTAAGACTGTCGCCGCTCAAAGCGATACAGCCGCACGAGCTACTGCCGCAGAAGAACTTGCCAAGCAACAAGCCGCTCAAAAAACCGCAATAGCGTCTATGGAAAAGACGGGTGTTTTTGACACTATGGTTAATGCCGTTCAAAATCAAATGAAGTTGAGCAGTGCCGCGGCTAACGACTACTTGAAGAACAACCCAAACAGCCCCATCACAAACAGTGTGAGCACGGCATACGAAGCCGCTGGCAACTTAGAAAAGAATGTTGCAGGTGGCATAGCTTTGTTGACAAACAACAAGCCCCTCGCAGACGCTTTTGTAAAGAGTGGCAATGATTTGACTAAAGTTGGTCAAAGCATTGGCAATGGTGTGGTGGATACCAAAAATTGGAATGAAACAACATCGCTGATTCAGAACGCAAAAGGCTGGGAAAAGATAGGCATCTTGGCTGGTCGCATCATGGACGGCAACAGTGGCTTGGGTCGTCAGGTTGAGGTGGAGCTGAGGCAAGAGTTGCCCGGTCTCTTCCTCGGCGGGGGTAGCGTCAAAGGCATCTTGGTTGCCACGGGCGCTATGGACGTTGGTGAGACCACTGGTAACGCCGCCCTAGAAACTTATGACGAATCTATCAAGGCTGGTAAAACCCATGCAGACGCCTTGTCAGACGCCCGAAAAGCTGGCGCCGCCGCTGGTATGGCGGAAGCCGCTGTTCAGTTAACACTAGGCAAGGTTGCTGACGTTGTTGTTGGCAAAATTGGAAATATTGGCGCTAAAGCTGGATCTAAGATTGTCGGTGAGACAGTAGTTGAAGGTGGTCAAGAGGGCGGGTCATCCCTTGCTGTCAATTTAGCTCTTGGACAAGAAGCAGATGTAAACAAAGCGCTAACACAAACCGTGCTCGGTGGAGCTGTTGGTAAGGGTACTGCTGTTGCAACTTCACCTAGTGACATTGCCACAACCACAACAATCAACAACAACATTACAGCCGCCGTTACTTCTGGTAATGCGGCAAGCGTAAACACAGCGATTACAAACTCTGTTCAGACTTCACTGTCTGGTGGCTCAAGCGTTGAGATTGCTGTTGGTGCTACCGTTAACTCAGCCATTACCAACGGTGCTGATACAGGCACGTCTATCACAGCCGCCGTATCTTCTGCCGTTGAAAGCGGTGCTGATGTAAATCAGACAGTCACGGCGTCTATTGACTCAGCCATTACCGCTGGTGCTAACACAACCACAGCGATCAATTCGACTGTCAGCTCAGCAATTACAAGCGGTGCGGATGTATCAAAGACTGTATCCAGCTCAATTACGGCGGCTACAAGTGCTGGCGTAAATGCCAACACAGCAATAACAACTACCGTAGATTCTGCTGTAACAACCGCGCTGAGCAGTAATGTTAATGCCGCCACAGCGATTGAAACATCTGTAACTGCGGCAATCAACGCGGCTGTAAACGCCAACGTAAATGCCAATACAAATGCAAGCGTAAATGCTAACGTCAACGCCGCAGTCAATGCGGCTGTGAACGCGGCTGTGAATGCTGGTGTGGACACCAATACTGCTATTAATGCCGCAGTAAACGCCGCAGTAAACGCCAACGTCAATACGAACATCAACACAAACATCAACATCAACATTGATCAGCTTAAAAAGTCTGCAACTGAAACAGCAACTTCAGCCGTAGAAAAAGCTGACCTGATCAGCACGATCAATGACTTGATCTCTGGCACACCAACAGCTACACCAGTCACACCAACAACCCCCAAGACGTCCACCAAGAAGAAGGCGGTTTTAAGCGCTGGTTTGCTAGGCGGAGCGGTTATGGCTGGTGAAATGGATCGCCTTCCCCCACAGATGCTTAAGGCGTACATGACTCAGGATAAGTTCGTGGATCCGCTTGCCAAGCTTCAGGCTTTGCAAGAAGGCATGAATACTGAGAAAATGCCAGCATTACCTCAAGTTAATACACAGGAACCAGATATGCCAGATCAAGGCAATTGGAAATACGGCACAGCCCCAGACGACTTAGACACGTTGTTTGGCGAAAAGTCTGAAGAGGAAGAGGGATCCCTAGGCTTTGCGGCTGGTGGCTACGTCGCCCCCCTTCAGATGGCTTCTGGTGGCGCTATGCCCCTACCCCTGCTGGTTAAGTCTGGTGGCGCCTTGGGAGCTCTCCCTCGCGGAGACGGTCGTTTAGACTACCGCCACGGCGCCCATGTGGCTGGCGAGGGCGATGGGCAGTCTGACGACATCAAAGCCATGCTGGCTGACGGTGAGTTTGTGTTCCCTGCGGACGTAGTTTCTGCGCTAGGAAATGGCTCAACCAAGGCTGGTTCAGATAAACTATACGAAATGATGCACTCTATACGCGCCAGAGCTAGGTCTAAGAAGCCAAAAGACCTACCACCGCCAGCATTAAAATCACCACTTGACTACCTAAAGAAACAGGTAAGGAGCAAATAAATGGCAAGCTTATTCCAAGGTGAAGCGCCACCAAATGTAACAACCACCCGCGAAACGGCGGCTGTAGCTCCTCAGTACCTGACGGACTACCTGACGCAACTTGCACAGCAAGGTCAGCAGGCTTTGGGTACAAAAGATCCAGTAACTGGCGCATACACGGCTCCTACGTACGACGTAATGAAAAAGGCTGGTGAGCCTTACGTTGCGCCGTTAAGTACATTGCAGACAGGCGCGGCTACAGCCGCTCCTACCGACCTTTATCGCTATCAGGATCCAATGGATTTGGCGTACTCAACGGGTCAAGAAGCTACGGGCGTTAGCCCAACTGACATCTCTAAGTTTTATAACCCTTACGAAGCCGCCGTAGTCGGTGGTATGGGGGCACAAAGCGCGACGAATGTCCAACGTAACCTTATGCCCCAGTTAAAGGCTGGCTTTGTAGGTTCTGGCGCTTTGGGTAGCTCACGCTATGCCAACGCCATGGGTCAGACCATGGGTGATGTGAACACCACCCTTTTGCAAGAGCAAAACAAAGCTCGCTCTGCTGGTTATCAGTCAGCCCTAGACGCCGCCTTGCGTGAGATGAGTGGTCAGACACAAAGCACCCAAGCTTTGGGCACTTTAGGTGCTCAAGAACAGCAAGCCGCTACGACTGGTCTGAAGACTCAGGCGGACATCGGCGCTATTGAGCAAGCCCAGAACCAAGCTTTAATCAACGCACCAACCACCATGGCTGGTAACGTAGCGCAGATCCTACGTGGTTATACGTACCCAACGGTTACGACTGAGAAGACGGAAGGCCCCGCCTCCTCCTACGGCCCCTCCATCCTGTCACAGATTGGTGGCTTGGGTTCATTGGTTGCGGCTGGAACGAACAAAGATCAAACTGGTCTTTTAGACAAAGCGTTTAAGTATGTTGGTGGATTATTGCCTGATTAAAGGTTAAAAATTATGGCACAAGCATCAGCTCCAATTTCCCTAGGTTACGGTACTCCTTCTTGGACTGAGTACGAAGCCGCCCAAAAAGAGGCTAGAGACATCCTTGCACAGCGAAACAATCGCTTGCTTGATCCTGTAGCTTTAGCCGCCGCACAAGGTTTCTTTGCGCCCACAAAGACTGGGGCTTTTGGTGAATCTTTAGGTAACGTAGCCGCCTCGTTAGGCCCTGCCCAAGCCGCTGAAGAAAAGCGCACCATGGACATGGCTAAGATGCGCATGGAGTTGGCTCAGCAAGGTTTACAAACAACCATTCAAGCCCAAAACGCCGAGCAAGATCAAGCGGCGTTTAATGCCAAAGCCTACAAAGCCCCAACAGCACAGCCTGCGCCCCCTGCGGCTGGTATGCCACCACCTGTTGCACTGCCTGCGGCTTCCGCTCCTGCTCCAGCTACCGCGCCTCAGCCACCTGCTGGCGCTTTGGCTCAAGCCGTTCCGCCCCCTGCCACAACTGCTGTTGCTACGCCTGCCCCATTGGCTCAAGCCGCACAGCCTGCGGCTCAGCCAGCCGTACAACCCTCTGGTCAGCAGTTATTCCCTGCCCAACCTACTACGTGGGATGCTGAAGAGACTGAGTTAGCCAGCAGACTGAGACGTGCTGGTAAGCCTATGGGTGAGATCATGAAAGAGATTGACGAGATGCGTCGCAAGAACATCATTGTCAACGAGCGAGGCGCAACCAACATCAAGACTGGTCAAGTGTTTGCTCCCGTTGATCCCACGCCTACTGAGGTCAGGATTCCTGACAAGGGCGTCTTTACCACAACTAAAACATTGGCTTCTCGTTTAGCCAACGCACAGGCAAACAACAATCCTGAAGAGTATTACAAAGTTGCGGATCTGATTACGCAGGGAATGAAACGTCCCCCTGTCGCTAACGCTCCAACACCTGCTAATGCTACGCCTACTGGAGCCGCTCCTGCTAACGCCCCCGTTCAAAGCGGTATGTTGACCAAAGAACAGGAAGAAGCCCAAGCCGCTCGTAAAAAGGAAATGGCATCAGGCGAGGCTAAGAGTGAAGTTGAGCGTCGCAAGACTTTACCTGACGACATCAAACGCTACGACTCATTAGCGCGTTCTGCTGATTCTTTGTACGAGATTGTGGACAAGAACCCCAAAGGCTTTGGCACGTTTGACAAAGCTGGTGTATTGCCAGCCATTGGTACATTGGTGCGTGATGGCATTCGCGCCAACAGGGTCAATGTTGACATGGGCGGCTTTGAGGATGCCTTCCGAGCCGCAAACCCAAGGATCAAAGACTCTGACATCAACGCTGTTCGCTTAGGTGCCGCTGAGCAGGCCAACATTGAGTTGAACTACGCAAACATGTTCCTGAAGGGGACTGGCCCTATCACCGAAGGCGAGCGAGCAATTGTTCGTCGTGCTGGCGCTGGTAATGTCTCTATGAGTCCAGAGGTTCTTAAGCTCCGAGCTCAAGCTGTTAGCAAGCGCGCAACCTTTGAGCGTGATGACTTGAACGCCTATCGCGAGTTCATTGTCAAGAACCCTGACAGCACCTACTTGAGCTACATGGACACACCTAAGTACAAGTCTTTGTATGACACTTACGACAAAGACATGCGTAAGATAGCTGGCATAACATCTACAAAACAACAAAAAGGTAAGCCTGATCTTAAGGCGGCTGGTGCAAACGTAGACAAACAAACGGATTGAATATGGCTGACCTCAAACTCAATTTTCCAAAAAAGCTTGACAAAGAACAGCTTAATCAAGCCGAGAAGGTTGCTAAAAGAGCCGTCGCCATAGGCGTCGATCCAGCCCTTGCTGTTGCTACCGCCTACCAAGAAAGCAGACTTCGCCCTAACACGCCCGACAGTGAAAAGGGCGCAATTGGTTTGATGCAGGTTTTAATTCCAACTGGTAAGGCTTACGGTTACTCTGAAGCTGATTTGCGCGACCCAGAGAAGAACCTTGATGCTGGTCTTAAAAACCTCAAAGAAGCGTTGGCGTACACAAACAACAACCCTAAACTGGCGGCGGTGTACTACCACAGCGGCCCTGACGCTATAGCAGATCTTGCCGCCGACAAGCCGATGGGGCCAAAAACTAAACAGTACGTTCAAGACTTAAAAAGTTTTGGTACGTTTGAGTTGTTTAACCCTAACACCCAAGCTCCCGCTGAAGCTCCTTCTGAGGGCGCTCCAAAGCCTGCCGTACAAGTTAACGAGCCAACGCCAGAACAGCTTGCACAGATGAAGCTTGACCAAGAAATGATCGAGGCTCGTGAGACTGCGGCTGAACAGAAACCCTTTGGCGCTGTGGTAGGTGCTAGTGCTGGTTTGGGCGGAGCTGTGGCTAAAGATGCAATTGATGCTAGACGAGGACTTGGTCGTGTTACGCAAAGCCTTGGTCAAATAGCTCAGCAATTAGGTCAGCAACCCCCTCAAACGCCCCCTACAGGCGCTCCAACGGTTGGTGGTGCACCTACCCCTCCACAAAGAGGCGGATTGCCTTCTGGAGCGGATCCTCAGACAACACGTATCCTTCAGGGTACAACTGGCGACTTGGGGACTACGGGTCGTGCGCGTCAGACTGGCTACAACGTTGAGACTTCTCAGCAGGCGGCGGCTAAGGCTGAGGCTGAAAGAATTGCACAACTGTTGCGTCAGACGGGTCAAGTTACCCAAGAGGCGCCGCAGTTCTTTGCACAGCAACCGGGGATGACCTCCACGCCCAGCGGCGTTTTGGCTCCTCGCTCTGACCTACCTCGATACCTCGGCCCCCGCGGCCCTCAAGGCGAAGTTGGTGGTGCTAAGCCTCCAGTCCCTGTTGTTCCAAAGATGTCAGGCTTAGACGCTACAAAAGACTTGTTTGTCAGCATGATGAAGTCTGCCAGCAACGCCGCCCCCACCTTTGGTGAACTTAAGGGCATGGCAAACACCGCCAGCCGAACCTTGGGCAAACTGCCATACATCAGCGGCCCTTTAGCTGGCTTGTCAATCGGCATGGAAGTTCCCGAGCTTGACTACGGCATGAGGGTTTCTCAACCTGATTACACCGACCTTGGTTTGACTGGTGCAGGCGTATTAGGCACAGTTGGGTCATTCATCCCGCCCTTAGCGCCGTTGGCTATTCCTTTGTCTATTGGGGCGCCAATGATCCGCGACCTGCGACGTAGAAAGCAAGACATTGAGCGCAATCCTGCTGAGTATCGCGACACCATTATGAGGTCTTTGTCCGACACAGACCCAATGGGCAACCCCATGCCATAATTCTCCTCACAAGTGTCTTTTAAGCAGTTGCCACTTGTTTCAGCCCCCCTCATACGGGGGCTTTTTTTATGCGTTGCCAGCAGGTGTACAGAGCATAAATAGGACTTGCTTGCGATCCTGCTCTACGTCATCCATGGCAACGTCATACCCATGCTCGAGAACCAACGAAAACAGCTTGGCTTTGTAAGCCTGTTCAGACTTACAGCCCTTGTCAAAGCACTTGGTGAACCGTTCTATGGCTTCCCAGTCAGCTTGAAGTTCGCCTTTTTCGTCAATTTTCATCAAGATCATGTTCAAAGCGCTTGGAGTCCACGAGGTCGTCAAACTCGTGGCATTCCCTGCGATCTCGTGGGTCGGTGTCCCATTCTAACTTTTTAGCAAAGTCTCGTACAGCATAGTACCTTTGGGAGTCCTCAGACCAACCCTTGATGGCATCGAGGAAGGATGGGAGCTGGGAAGGCTTCCACCCCTCACCAAAGAGCTCGGTGACGAAGTCCTTGGGCGTCATAGGTTCTCGCGGTACTCACCAAGGGCACGAGCTACGTTGGTATTCAGCGAGTTCACGAACTTGATGCACATGTCGCGTTCGGTCTTCACGATAGCAGGCATAGCCGCCATGATGAAGCCGTCAGCCAGCTTCTCAAGGTCTTCCTCGAGGAAGTTGTAGGTCTCCTCAAGGTAGATCTTGCGGAAGGCTTCTTTGATTTGATTAGGGTCAAGGTAGGGGTTCATACAATTCCAAGCCAGATGGCGGTTCCGTGGATCCAAGCGATGGGGAACAGGATCGCGCCAGCAATCAAGAAGCCCCAAGAAGCGGTTTTAAGGCAGACCACAATGTGTGTGATCCAAGATGCGAGCACCCATGCGATCAGAATGAAGGGTAGTAGTTCGTCCATGTTTTTCCTTATTTAATCCGAATTCCGTGAACACAGTTGGTGTACTTGTCGCTTTTGTAGTTGAAAGAACCAGCACCATATTTTTTGTAGAACCAGTTGCTGACGCTTCGCACCGTGGTGTGCATGTCGTACTCACCACAGGGGACGGTAAACCCGTCGCCAACCTGCACCAAGTTTAGGTAGGGGTCAACGTAAGACTTCATCTCGCCTTGTTTGTGTTTTCTGGTCACTACTTCTTTTGCAACAGTCAGCTCACCATACTTCTCGCCCTCTGGGGTGATGATGGCAAACTGACATTTGAGCGCTGTGAGCGCATTGATTGCACGTTTAAAAGCTACTTCCTGCATGTGTTCCATGTTGTCCTCACTTGTGTTTGTTTTTGGCTTGCCAGTACTTGAGGAGGTGGTAGAACATCTCCTCGCCGCGTTCAAGGTCTTCTTCAGACCATTCTTTGGTGACCACGAGCCA
>Ga0315899_10000365_pt1 | contig 55127 bp, 51 predicted proteins | sample LakEriMetagenome_2_FD_203518 | JGI IMG/M metagenome (GOLD analysis project Ga0315899, IMG submission 203518) | Freshwater fungal communities from buoy surface, Lake Erie, Ohio, United States - Buoy 4 MA112 | ecosystem: Environmental > Aquatic > Freshwater > Lake | place: USA: Lake Erie, Ohio... | reverse complement strand
AACCATTTTGTCTGAAGAAGAATTTAAAAACCTGATTGGGTATGGCAAATAATAGCATGTGGGCATCCACAAAATCATTGATGGTTGTAATCAACTATGTAAATGAAATTCAGCTGCGCGACTATCGCCGAGCACTGGATGCAATTTTAGATAAAAGTCATGTCAAAAAACTTACGATTATTGTGAATGTTCCGAAGGATGTGGATAAAGCCACCTTGCCTCCGCATTTCTTGATTTATTACAACAGCCCATTGGATTATTCCTTCATGGGAAAGTTGAAGGATGTTCTACTGATGCGTGAATTGGAAAAATCCTTCGATTTATTGTTGTGGATGGGTTCCTTGGAACAAAAAGTGTATCCCGAAATGAAAAATACGCAATTCAAACGAAAAGTTGTGGTGAATGATTCCGATGATTCGTATTTCGATTTACAGCTGCAGACGAAAGAAGAAAGTCCCGTTGATATGTTGAATTTTGTAACTAATACACTCGATAAAATCGAATTATATGACTAATATTTTCAAAGGATCGGGGGTTGCTCTTGTAACTCCATTTAACCAAGACATGCAAATTGATTTCGATGCCTTGGCGAGTTTGGTTGAATATCAAATTGAAAACGGAACGGATTTTTTGGTGGTACAAGGTACTACTGGAGAGTCTCCAACCTTGACCAAAGCTGAGAAACTCGACGTGTTAAATGAAGTGATTGAGATTAATCAAGGAAGGTGTAACATTGTCTACGGCATTGGTGGGAATAATACCGCTTCAGTGGCGGAATCTTTAGCCGATATTCCAAATGGGGTAGACGGTATTTTGTCGGTTTCTCCCTATTACAATAAGCCTATTCAAAAAGGGATCGTAGCACATTATAAAATTGTAGCCGATTCAACAGATTTACCAATCATCCTGTATAATGTTCCTGGACGAACGGGGTCGAATGTTGCGCCAGAAACTACCTTGGAATTAGCCGAAGTTAAAAACATCGTCGCGGTTAAAGAAGCATCCGGTAACATGGAACAGATCATGCAAATCATTAAATATCGGCCTTCCGGTTTTGGTGTGCTATCCGGTGATGATAACCTGACCATGCCCTTAATCGCTGCGGGTGCGGATGGCGTTATTTCGGTCGTGGCAAATGCATTTCCTGCCTTGTTTTCAACCATGGTTCATTCCGCTATGCGTGGGGAGCTCGATGCAGCACGCGAGGCGCATTACAAGCTGTTTGATGTAACAAAAATGTTCTTTGAACAAGGCAATCCAGGTGGGGTAAAGGCCGCTTTGGCGCACATGCAGTTAATGGATGAATACATGCGATTGCCACTTTTCCCCGTATCGGATGATTTAAGAAAACGCATTGAGAAAGAAACAATCGCCATCCTTGGATAAAACTTGGTGCATTCTTGCACTGATGGCACTTGTTGTTCGTTGTTCTCCTCCTACAGACATTTCAGATACTAAGAATCCGCCTCCTGTTGATAACCCTTCGTCCAATGGCGGAGATTGTATTGGCGTACCCACGATTAAAAAGGAACTTGACTTGGTGTCAATTAACCAAACAAACCCAGAAATTTTTGTGAGCCTTGCCTATGCAAGTTCTGACAATTTTATGCACGAAGTACTCTACCTCAAGTGGAAGGAAGCGTATCTTCAGAAACCTGTTGCCTTGATGTTGAATAAAGCCCAAGATCGGCTTACAATCCTCAAGCCCGGGCTCCATCTATTGGTTTACGATGCCGCTCGACCCTTATCGGTACAACGGTACATGTGGAATGCCTTGGATTCTATTCCGGTGAAAGAACGCGTCAAATTTGTGAGCTCCCCAGGAGGTAAAAGTATGCATAACCTCGGATGTGCAGTAGATTTAACCATCTGTGATGCCAAAGGAATTCCGTTAGATATGGGGGCAGGGTTCGATGATATGCGTTTGATTGCTTATCCGATGCATGAAGCGAGGTATTTAGCAGATGGGAGCTTAACTAAAGATCAACTCGCGAATAGAAAGTTACTCAGAAGCGTAATGCGATACGCAGGTTTTACTGGTATCCCAACCGAGTGGTGGCATTTCAATGCGTATTCAAAAAAGGAAGCACTTGAACGATTTCAGGTCATTGAAACCGAGGAGTCGATTAATCAATAAGTTAAATTGAGTACCGTCGTATCAAATGGTGTTGTTGTTACACCAAGGATTCCTGTATTGGAGGTGCCGAACACGGCATATTCTATCGAGTAGAGTGCGTTTCCATCGTTAATGCAAAAAATCGAGGTGTCTTGTGCGCCGTATAAGTGCGTGAAATCTGCAATGCAACATGCCGCACATCCGCTTTTTCCTTGTTGGCGTATGAATTGCATGTGATCGTTGTTCGCCGCATTGTTGTTGAATATTTTTATTTCTACCCACGATTGCGCTGTTGTGCTTACGTTTCTAATATTGGTTTCTTTTAATTTCAATTGAGAATAGTAAACTTCAAGCTCTTGCTCAAAATAAAGTGGTTTTTTAACGAATAGGGTATATTTCTCTGTCCGAGTTCTATCAAAGGTGAACGCGTATTTTCCATCTTCACCGGTTACAGCACTTGCCACCAAGGCATATTGGTTATTTCCGCTGCTAATTCCGTAAAGTTCAACTTCTGCGCCAGCCAAAGGTTGATTAAATGATGCATCCGTGATCACGCCTTCTAAAATAAATGTGCCAGCCCCTTTGTTGCAGCCAAACAACAACAGAATAGAAATGCTAAGAAAACATGCGTTTATTAATTTCATGAATTAAAGGTAGAAAATATTTTGTCTTTCTTCTCCAACGGAATAAATAAGAAGTCTGAAGTAACGCGTTGCGTTCCGTGTTCCTCAATGAGTTTGCCATCGTACAAGCCACACTGCACATAATTTAAACCCTTAAAAAACTCACAAAACTCGGGGATATAGCGTTCTGAAATTTCGATTTGAACCAGCGGACGAAGGCGATCGAGCTCTATTCCAAGGGTTGAAAAAACGGTCCATTCGTACCCTTCAATGTCGCATTTTATGTAATCTAAATGAGGCAAGTTAGCTAAAAACTCACGGGCTGATTGTACAGGAACAGTCAGGTGGTCAGGGTTCAATTTGGCCTCTTCTTCAGAAATCACATGAGGTAATCCGGTCCGCATTACACCTTGTTGAACAGGCATGATCATGTGTAAATTCCCATGGCTTGCACCCAATGCTGCATGTATTAATTTAACGTGATAATACGAGGAAAGTATAATCTTTAATCGATTGAAAAACATGGGTATAGGCTCAATTGAGTAAAGTGTTCCTTTCGTATTTTTTCGAGCGAAAAGTTTCGAGAAATACCCGAGATTCGCCCCAATATCGAGCACAACATCACCTTCCTTGATTAGTTTTTTTGTGGCATAATGAAATTTAAACCGCTCATCCGATTTAAGGATTCCAAGGTCAAATAAAATAAAGAAGCCGTGCTGCATACAGGCCAAGTACAGCGAGGTTGGAAGGATTCGATAAAGGATCTTTTTGATTCGAACTATCATCCCTGCGAAATTACGCCATTTGTGGCTATTTTTATGCAAAAATTATTCATGATGCGTCGCTTGCTTGTTTTCTTCTGTTTTCTAAATGGACTCCTCTTTGCTCAACCCGCCTTAGATCTTAAAGAAATTATGAAAGGTCAGGACTTTACAGGGTACTGGCCAGAGGCTCCACAATGGAATTTAGATGGCTCTGCGGTATATTTTCGATGGAATAAAGACGGTAAGGGTAAATCTGAACCCTACAAGTACACGATCAAAACAGGAACGCTTGATACAATTTCAGAAGTTGAAATGGACGACCTTGTTTTGTTTGATCAAACTCAGGTTGTTTTTCCGAATCAATTATCGCTTATTCAAAATAGCCTCGTGCTAAGCGATCGAAAAACACTAAAGTCAACGCTGTTATTTCAAACAGACCAATTCATTTCTGACATTAATCGCTATGCGGTGACAGAGGCTACGTTTCGAATGAATGGCGACTTTTACCTGCTTAATTTCAATGCATCAGGAATGCAGAAATTGACGCAACTAACCCGATATACAGGTCCGAAACAAGCGCATTCAATCGATTCATCCCAGCTCCAAAAACAACAAACAGAACTCTTTCAATACATCCGAGATCAAAAACCAAACGATAAAGAACAAGCTAAATCACGGTTTGACGTGGTGAAGGAAACAGCACTTCCGGCTGATTTCAGCTCCATTTCAGGCCGATTCTTGGATCCATTACACCGGGTGGTATTTATTAGAGTGGATGAGTCCGCAGCGGGTAATTCAACCATGATTCCAACCTTTATTACAGAAAATGGGTATGTAGAAACGTTTGAAACTCGAGCAAAAGTGAGTGCACAGGAACCTAATCAAACCATGCATCTTCATTTTATAGAAAAAGATACAGTCGTTCAAATCGATTGCTCAACCTTGACGGATATTCGTAAAAAACCAGCATATATGGATACCACAGGAGGGATGTACTTCAAAAAGGACAGGCCTTTGTTTGTTCATGATCCTGTGTTTGCTAAGAATAAACCACTGGCTTTGTTGGATGTTCGTGCTGCGGACAATAAGGACCGTTGGATTGTCATGGTAAATTTACTGGATGGTAAAATAAGTGAGCTCGAGCACCAACATGACGAGGCGTGGATTGGAGGCCCAGGGATTTCGGAATGGAATATGGAAAATGCTACGCTTGGTTTTGTTCAGCAAGATGAGGTGATTTATTTTCAATCCGAAGAAAATGGGTTTTCACAAGTGTATGAATTGAATCTAAATACTAAGAAAAAAGAACTTGTTTATCCGGGAGGCCAAGGGTTTGAAATGCAGTCTGTAACCCTAAGTTCGGATGGAACGCGCTACGTTGTAGTTCATAACGAATCCAATGCAGGGAGTTTGCAAGGCGCTTGGCTTCATCGAATACATCGAAAGATGGTACCGGTAATATCCAATGCAACAGGAGGATTTAAAGACTTGGCTATTTCACCGAATGAACAAGATCTTGTCTATTTAGCTTCTACAGCAAATACTCCCTGGGAACTTTATGTGAAATTAGGTGTTAAACAAGCAATTAAAATTACAAATTCCAATTCGAAGGTATTCAGCGCCTATCCATGGAAATCACCTTCTTTTATAACGTTCAAAGCGAGCGATGGGAAAGACGTTCACGCACGCCTATACACACCCACAGGTGAGAAAAAAAATGGTGCTGCAGTACTATTCGTTCATGGTGCTGGGTATTTACAAAATGCACACAGCTGGTGGAGTCATTACTATCGAGAATATATGTTTCATAACCTCCTGGTTGATCAAGGGTATACCGTGTTAGATGTTGATTATCGCGCCAGCGCAGGATATGGAAGGGATTATCGCACGGCAATTTACCGCCACATGGGGGGGAGGGATGTTCAAGATTTCATCGATGCTAAAAAATACCTCGCTACCTTGAGCGTAGATACCAATCGCGTTGGAATTTACGGGGGCTCCTATGGCGGGTTTGTTACCTTAATGAGTTTATTTCAACATCCGGATGCCTTTGCCTGTGGTGCTGCGCTGCGCTCCGTTACCGATTGGTCCCATTACAACCACGAGTATACCAGTAATATCTTAAATTATCCTGAAACGGACCCCACAGCATATCGCAAGAGTTCGCCCATTTATTATGCAGAAGGACTCAAAAATCCCCTGCTGATTCTTCACGGCATGGTGGATGATAACGTGCAGTTTCAAGACGTGGTGAGGCTTCAACAACGGCTCATAGAATTGGGTAAAACTAACTGGGAATTAGCCGCTTATCCAGTAGAAGCGCATGGATTTCAAGAGGCATATTCGTGGTATGATGAATATCGAAGAATTTATGAATTGTTTCAAAAGAATTTGATTAAAAAGTAAGATGAAAGTTATCGAATTAACAAGCGTCGAAGAGATGATGGCTACCTATGAGGTGCTAACTGAATTATACCCATCGTTAACGCGGGAAGAATATGTAAATGAACTTACATTTATGATTCAGCACAATTATACGCAAGTAGTTGTAATGGAAAATGAACGTTGTTTGGGTGTATCTGGCGTATGGATCGGGAATAAATTATGGTGCGGGAAATACCTGGAAATTGACAACATCATTGTCTCCGAAAAAATCAGAAGTAGTGGAGTGGGTAAATTAATCGTAGATTATCTTGAAGAAAAAGCCAAATCCCTTGGGTGTAACATGATGGCCTTGGATTCTTATACAACCAATTTTAAGGCTCACAAGTTCTTTTATAATCAGGGCTTTTCGCCCAAAGGATTTCATTTCATACATTTGTTAGATAAGGGAAAAATTAGGTAGATGAAAAAACGTTGGTTAGTAATATTGTTTCTAGGTGCCTTTGTTTTGGCAGCCTATTCGTTTTGTTCGATTGACTCGACACATAATGCAAAAATGGAGCGGGTAAGTTCGAGTGTACTTCCCCCAGATTCAATGAATCCTGATGCCTTGGAGCTTCCGTTAATGAAGGGAAATATACCGGTAATTAAACATTTAGGGTACGCCTTTCAATATTCTGAAAAACATGAACAAGCGTTTTGGGTTGGGTATGAATTGACGAAAAAAGAAACAGAAAAAGCATTTGACCGAACCGATGATTTCATTCCTGATCCGGCGGTATCTACAGGAACTGCTACGGTTGGCGATTATTTGAAATCAGGCTATGATCGCGGACATTTAGCACCTGCAGCCGATATGGGGTGGTCGCAACAAGCTATGGCAGAATCGTTTTATTTCAGCAATATGAGTCCGCAAGTTCCTGGGTTTAATCGCGGCATATGGAAAAATTTAGAAGAGCAGGTAAGAACTTGGGCGAAAGCATACGACAGCATTTATGTGGTTACAGGACCCGTATTGAAGGATGGACTTGTTCAAATTGGTTCGAACGGCGTGTCGATTCCGAAATACTATTACAAAGTAATCTTGGATAATACCGGTGGGGACGCTAAAGCAATCGGTTTTTTAATGCCAAATGAGGCAAGCAAAGAGCCTCTTGAAAAATTTGCAGTTTCGGTTGATCAAGTGGAGCAAGAAACAGGGATCGATTTCTTTAACAAGCTTCCGGATTCAAGGGAAAATGCGTTTGAAAAAGAAGTTTGTATTCCTTGTTGGACGTGGACAATTATAAGTTCGCCATCCCCGAATCCAAGTACATCTCCTCAACCGGGTGCACCTCAAGCACAATGCAAGGGGATAACAAAAGCAGGTGCTCGATGTAAGCGAATGACTTCAGACGCCGATGGGTATTGCTATCAGCATAAACCGTAGGGTGTGTTTCGTTAAGATTTATCATTTTTGTAACCTCGTTACATATTGTCCGTAAGATGCCATCGTTACAAAATTTTAACCATGGCACAATATCAACAAAGTCTAAGAAGTAAAGTAGTACGTGAAGCTAAATTGAAACTTTCCGTACATCGTGAGCAAGGAACCAAGTCGACGATGTCGATTTTTGAAGTGGCTAACCTGATGGATCAAATCAAAAAAAATAACCAAGCGACCGAAATGGAGCAAACGATTTTCTTTTCGATGAGCATGAATTAAAAAGATTTTTTTTGGGGAGGATAAGGGGTTGCTTACCATAGAATCACCCAATTTTCAATAGATTATATTTACGAAGAAAACACTGAACGATTGCCTGTAGTCGAAGGCAACGCTTCTAGCAATTATCCATGTTGCTTTACAAATTCTTCAGCAGTTAAAACTGGAATTCTAACCGGTTTAAAATCTTTCAAATTTCGTGTGATAAGGATATTAATCCCATTTTCAATTGCGCAATAATATTGAATTGCATCCTCGAAATCTTTGAAATCTGAATTTAAGGCCAATTCTATTATTTTATCATCCACAGGCAGAATTGTTACCAAAACTTTAAATCGTGATAAAATTTTTCTTGCTTCAATTGCAGATTTATGCTTGGAAAGAATGTAATTCAAATTTCCAAAGCAGCGTGATGAAACACAGATCGTTACTTCCTGCTTGTCTGCATTCGTAAATAGTTGAGCTGCATATGTATAAAATGGTTCTCTCTTTGCTAAAAGGTCAAAAACAACATCTGTGTCTACGAAGATTTTCCTTGTCATTCGTATTTTTGAGTTAGATAGTCCGTGTAGTTATCTTTATCATCATAATTTTTTGGCAATTTTATTACCCCAGATAAACTTTCTACCAAAGGCGATATTTCCTCCGTATTCGAATTTTCAATTGTAAGCAATTGCAAATAGCTTTCAATAAGTTTTGAAAGACTAATCTTCTTGGATTCGGCATAAAGTTTTGCCCGATTTATAACCGCCTTATCCAGTTTTAACGTCAATTTTGTGTCCATAGCGTTTTATTATACGTATAAATATATGAATTTAGTACGTATGAGGCAAATGAATATAATTTTTCGCGCTATAGGTTGTAGCTAACGTTTTGCGTGTAGGAGATGTTGCTTTGTATTACCCCACATGTGCGGGGGCAAGGTAATATTGCTTGCAGACTGTTATGGGTTGGTGCTTATCGCTTTATTTCTTTGGTTCAATTTCATTACCGCATCTATCTATATAAATCCAATTATTGCTTTCCCACATGTAGTGTTCATCTTTACTTTTTTGACATTGATTTGAAACCCGAGCTCTACCGTTATTGAAATTTTCTGCACATGAATATTGTGGTTGAATAACAATCTCTCCCTTGTGATTTGCATAACCATACTTGCCGTTTTTTTGAATCATTATTCTTCCATCATATTCGATTGTGGCATATCCTTCGCCGTCAGGTACAGCTTCAAACAATTTTTTTCCTGCTTTGTCAATTCCATACATATTATAATCCCCCTGTATATCCTGGATTAAACCGTAATATTTAAACGTGTCAGAGAGACATCGATACGTATCAAAAGGTATTATTGTGTCACCGTCAGCATTCAAGTAGCCACTTTGCGGAAAGGGACCAAACTTTGATAAAATATTTTCATCGGTAATCAAGGTCCATTGTTCGACATCAGGAAATTGCTCTTCACAATTCTCGGATTTGTCATTTTTACTACTCGGTAGGCATGCTGATCCTGCCACTATTATGGTAAGGAACATAATTTTTGTAGTTAGATTAGTTTTCATTCTATTTTTATTTAATGATTTGGGTGAATTCCAGACTTTTTATTTGTTTTCTTAACCACTAACGTTTTGCAGCTACAAGAAGTTGGCGATTTCGGAGACGAAAACTGTCTGCCACCACTGAACTTGATACGGAGCACAAAGCTTCATTTAACCACTGAACCGCCAATTTCTTGTAGGTGCTGTTATGCGTTCGCACTTCTTCTTCGTCAAGTTTAGTTCTGTTTTATATTCTTCTTTTGGTTCTTCAACTAAAAATAATTCAAGTTCTTTTTTGTCGTTGAAACCACCAATTTTTTGTCTGTAAGTAGATGCTGTTTTTAGATTTTCAATTTCAAGTTTTCTGTTTTTGCTTATTGTCAAAAATTCTTCTTCTTGGTCAATGCCTAAAAATCGTCTATTTGCCAAATTAGCTGCAATACCTGTTGTCGAACTACCTGCAAACGGGTCTAAAATCCAAGAGTTTGGCTTTGTCGAAGCCAAAATAAGTCTTGTCAAAACTGAAAGTGGTTTTTGTGTCGGATGTTTACCACACGATTTTTCCCAAGGTGCAATTGCTGGCAATTTCCAAACATCTTTCATCTGTTTGTCGCCATTAAGTTGCTTCATTAATTCGTAATTAAAATAATGAGAAACTTTTTCGCTTTTTCTTGCCCAAATTATCTGCTCTGTCGAATATGTAAAATATCTGCAAGAAAAGTTTGGTGGTGGATTAGTCTTTTCCCAAGTCACAACATTTAGGATTTTAAAACCTAATTCGTTTAGAATTTGTCCAACTGAAAAAATGTTGTGCATTGTTCCGCTTATCCAAATTGTTGCATCATCTTTCATTTTATCACGAACCAATGAAAGCCATTTGCGATTGAAGTCATTGATGAATTCAAAGCCTTCTGATTTGTCCCACTTACCTTTATTTACGCTTACGATTTGACCGTTTTGAATAGAAAGTCCGTTGTTGGATAAAAAATAGGGTGGGTCAGCAAAAACCATATCAAACTTATGGTCAAACTGAGACAAAAGCTCCATTGTATCTCCTTTCAGGAGATAAAAATTTTTGTCTGCGGATTTGAAATAAGGCACAAGCATTTATCTTCTATTATGTGTTGCAACTGCAACTATTTTGTATATATCCTTATGTTCTTCAAGTGCTTTCAGTAGATTCCTGAACATATATGCAGTAGATAGGTTAGTTTTTTCTTGTATCATCAGGAGTTTAGCAATTAGATATAAGAACTTAATACTGTATTCGCCTTTATTTGCAAGTCCTGGATACTTGGCAGCTTCAAGATTTGCTTCATTTTTTAACTGTTCAACATCTAATAAACTGTTTCTCTCTATGTCAGATTTTAATGGTTGAATATGATTATCCCATTGGTGTATTAAAAAGTTGAGAAACTTTTTTGTTTCAATGCTATTATGATTCATTTTTAAAATAGCATCAACTGCCCAATGAATATGTTTGGGTGTTCTTACTCTCGACCACCCTGATTTACTTGAACTATCTTTTTGTCTATATCGGAGCAATAAATCATAATCTGATAAAGTCCCTTGATAAACTCCTAGAATATAAGTGTCATTAATCTCTATCCTAACCAAAGGTTCAGTTCCTTTGACTTTCATATGTGGTATTTTTTTTACCATTCGCTTATTACATTTTCGGTTTTAACTTTTTCAATAAAGGACTTTAATGTAGTAAGATTATAAATACTCGGTATAGTGTTGTAAGCTTCTTCCAATTTGTTTTTTGCCGAAAGCCATCCTTGACCGTCTGTAATCCAAACAAATTCATAATCCTTGTATTGATTGATTTTTGGAGCAACATCAGAATATGACCTTGCTGTTTCGTTTAGCTTTGATCCACCACCATTATAATAGTTCGTTTCAATCAGATAGGTTTTCTTTTTGGTTTTTATTACAAAGTCAAAGCGTTTAACGTCAGCACCTAAACTCAGTATTCCGGGAAATGCTGTGTTGCTTACTTCCTTTTTGTAAAAGACTTTGGCTTTGTCAAAGAATAGCGAAACTGCTTTTGACATATTTTCGCCACCCCTGTTTTTTCTTGCATTCGTGTCTAATCCAACTTCAATTCCAAAAACATAATCCACTAAATTTTTAACGTCTTTGTTTCGGAAAATTTCTCCTAAGCCTGTTTCTTCAATGTATTCACAAATGCTTTCAGGTGAATTGAAATAAGAATCAAGCATCACTATTTCGCCCTTGTTGTTAAATGTCTTTGCATTTTTGTTTTTTCGGATTGCAATAAGAATATCCAAAACTTCAAAGGCTTTAGGATTTTCTTCGTAAAGTTCGTTTACTGCTGCTTTAATGTCTGCCTTTCCAATTAAGTAATTAAGTTGGTTTAATTTGATTGCAATTTTGTTTACGTTGCCTTTAATTTTCTTGAAGTCTGTGAAATAGTCAAGAGTAGCGTTTGTTTCTGATAATTGCGATAAGAAGATTTTAAATTGCTCCGACATATTCTTGACTTGTTGATTGGTTAGTAATTAATAACTCTTTCAATGCCCCCCTTTTTTCTGGATTGGCATTGATACTGCGTCTAGCATCTACTCTTTGTATGTTGAAGTCAGAATATAAGTCGTCAAAGAAATTATCGTTTTTGTCCTTGCCCTTAACATCTGAATTGCTCAAAATCCAAGTATGATTTAGTGCATCAAGTTTGTGGCAAAAATCTCTTAATCTTATCTGTTCTGCATCAGTAAACTCGTCTTTTGCGTATGAGTTGAAACTGGAAGTTTCGCTTAATGGCTTGTAGGGAGGATCGAAATAAAATAACGTGTTTTTGTCAGCGTGATTTAGCGTTTTTTCATAGTCACCACAAAGAATCTCCACTTTTTGAAGTGCTTGGCTTACTGCCAAAATATTTTCTTTATCGCAAATTGTCGGTCTCTTATAACTGCCCATTGGCACGTTGTATTCGTTTTTTCGATTAACTCGATAAAGTCCGTTGAAGCAAGTTCGATTGAGAAAAATAAACAAAGCGGCTTGTCCGCTTTGTTCTTCTTTTCTTTTGTTATACAGTTCTCTTTTAGAGTAGTAATATTCTTTTTTTGCTTCGTCTTGTCCTTCTAGTCCGTGAAATTCGTTTTGTAAAGTTTGAAGAATTGAAATCAGTTCTTTGGGTTTTGAAGCTATTGTTCTGTAAGTTTTTATTAAGTCTTCGTTAATGTCGTTAATAACTGCTTTTTGGAGGTTCGGAAAGTTGTTTAAGACCCAAAACAAAACCGCACCACTTCCAACAAATGGTTCAATATATGTGAATTTGTCTCTCGAAATGTCTTTTGGCAAAGCCTTTTCAATGTCGTTAATGAGCTGGGTTTTACCACCTGCCCACTTTAAAAATGGTTTTGCTATTTTGTCTGTCATTATGCTTTTTATATTAAAATATTAAGTTAATCAAAGTTACGGTTTTTAAATCTTTTTCTTTCCGTTTTGCTGTCCAAATTGTCAACCGTTTTTTGTTTGCACGGTCGTTTTCAGGGTGTCGGCTAACGGTTGGCGTGCAGGCGATGTTGCCCCCCTGTGTTGCCCCGCATGTGTGGGGGCAGGGCTATGGCGCTTGCACGCTGTTAGCAAACGTAAATTAGTTTTCTTCAACTATCACTAGCCTACCAGAATTAAAAATTTTCGCAGGCGAAATTACTAATTCATTATAAGGTATTTTACCCTTATATCTTTCGTTTAACTTATCTTGAATTTCTTTTGTTGTAAGATTAAAATCAGATAATTTTTCGAGGCTACCAAGTTCTATGTATATAGCTTGTTTATATATCTTCCAAACAAGTTCAGAGCAATATATTTTTTCATCAGACCATTCAAAATACTTATCATAACCTTTTCCCTTGAATTTTTCGCCTATTTTCTTCATTCTTTTCAATGCGTCTGAAGTTAAAATATCTTCCGCATCTTTTATTCGCTTCACCACATATTCCCCATCCAATCCGTTATTAATCCATTCATTTATCGGAGTCAATTTTACCGTCGAACTTGCTTCATAAACAAAATATTGATTGTCTTCAATATATACAATACCGACATGGGAATATTTTGAATTAGTTGCGGCCTGAATAGCCTTACTTTGTGATGATGTAGATGTCTGAAATATAATATCACCATTTTCCAGGCCTACGTGCTCTCCTTGATACATACGGAGTGTAGCCCAGTCTAAGTATTTATAGATTGCAAATATTGAAGCTACCAGTATCAACAAATTGAAGAGTACAAATTTCCAATTTTTGAAATAGATATTTATTATTAATAAAATAATGAATATAATTACGGATCCTATAAATAGTATTGCAGCACTGTCAACACTTACAAATATTAAAAAAAATAGGGTGCTTAAAAGCGACAATACGTTCACGATTGTTGCAAAAATTGGAGACTTTATTATTTTCATGTTTTAAAAATTATGTTTGCTAACTAGCATATACCCGCTATAAACCTTCCTCAAGCATACCTATTTGGGTGAATTAGCGCAGGTTTGTTACGTATGTACGAAAATACAATTATTCCGCTTAAACCGACGAGAAGGGATTGTCTTTGATGTAAGATTTTTAACGGTGTCTTTGGCAGTGCATGCTATCGACCCTCATGGAGTCCTGCCCTTGAAGTACTGCAATCACTCCGCAATAATCCCCGAGCCAATCAGCTCATCATTAATGTACCAAGCCGCAAATTGTCCGGGTGTAATGCCGCGCTGAGGACGCTCAAATAAAACATACAAGATACCTTCTATTTCAATTAAGGTTCCTTCTTGCAGCGCTTGACGGTATCGAATCCGAACCAAACAAGACACCCCCGTTTTCAGTGCTTCTTTTGGAAGCGCTTGTATCCAATTAATTTCCTTGGTGTCGAGTTTTAGCGCTCGGCGATATAGTCCAGGGTGTTCATCGGTTTGCCCTGAATAAATTACATTCGTCACGGTATCTGTAGCCAGTACAAAACTTGGTTCCGGTCGTCCACCTATATGCAAGCCCTTTCGTTGTCCGATGGTATAATAGTGGGCGCCTTGGTGTGTGGCAACTTGTTTGCCCATGGTTGGTTCAAAGGTGAACGGTTTTGCCAATTCCACTACATTGGATAAGGAAGGGATAATCTCGTTGTAGGTCGTAAATTGAGCTAAATCCATTGGGATTTCAATGATTGGACCTTGTTTTGGTTCCAATTGCTGTTGAAGAAAAGTAGGAAGACTGATCTTTCCAACAAAACACAAGCCTTGGGAGTCTTTTTTTTCTGCAGTTAACAAGCCATGTTCGGCAGCAATCGCGCGTACTTCCGCTTTGGTTAAATCACCAATAGGGAAGAGGGCACGTTGAAGTTGCGCTTGATTTACTTGACACAAAAAATAGCTTTGGTCTTTATTTCCATCCAAGCCACTCAAGAGGCCATGTGAACCATCTTCGTGTATGATTTTACGACAGTAATGACCTGTTGCTACGTAGTCAGCGCCTAGTGCCAAGGCTTCCTTAAGGAACACGTCAAACTTAATTTCACGGTTGCAGAGTACATCGGGATTTGGCGTTCTTCCCGCTTCATACTCTCGGAACATATAGTCTACTATACGGTCTTTGTATTGCGCACTTAAATCAACCACTTGAAAGGGAATACCTAGGTGTTGAGCTACCAGTAAGGCATCGTTCGCATCATCAATCCACGGACATTCGTTGGATAGGGTAACCGTTTCATCATGCCAATTGCGCATGAACATGCCGATCACCTCATATCCTTGCTCAAGCAAGAGGTAAGCAGCCACACTGGAATCTACCCCGCCTGAAAGACCAACAACCACGCGTTTCATGGGGTAAAGGTAGAAATTATAAGGATTTTTAAGGTAAGTAGGTTGAAATATAAGTGCGGGCAAAAACGGAATTACTCTTATAACTTTTCCAATTATCATTATTTTTGTTAGAACTAAAACAAACTTTTAATGAGTGATATGAAAAAAATCGAAATCCCCTTTACGTGGACCTATGATTTGCCATCCATTGTATTTATGCAGTTCCAGGTAGATCTTGCCAGATTAAATGATGAATCAAATTCGATGTCTGAATACCCGTGTTTCTGCATTGATTTGAAAACAGGAGAGATTCTCGGAGTTTCAGCAGAGATTGCTACGGGAGACGCTTACGAATATGAATCGAGCGCCAATTGGAATGTAGAAGGTCAGGGATGGATGATCGGATATAATGAATCTGAAGATGTGAACTATGATGATATACCGAATGAATCAATTAAGGATGAAGTAATTCAACTGTTTGATTTTAACGGTCAGGGATTTTTTAGTCAAATCGTATGTGCTGTATGTGACTATGCGCGAGTGGAAGACCTTCGCGAATGTACCTTGGATGGCCTATACGATGAACACATTCACAATGAAGATACGTCATCATTATAGTACGTAAATCAAATAAGTTGATTTAAAGAGATTTCGTGAAGCCTGTAATTCAAACAAAGTTCAATAGCGAAGGTAATTGTTTCGCGGCATGTGTAGCGAGTTTGCTTGAATGCGATATTAATGAGGTTCCATTTCTCGGCAAAGAGGAATCATGGGAGGATTATGAATTAAGATTGAATGATTTTTTGAAGCAGCGTTATCAACTATTCGTTTATGTTGCTGAGTATGATTTGGAGCAATATGAATATTTCTTTCAAGTTGATTTGAAAGACACCTATTATATTGTTGGTGGGGATGCTGAACGAGGTCACTATCATGCGGTAGTTTATAAAAATGGACAATTGGCACATGATCCCCATCCTTCAGGGGTTGGATTACTAAACGTACAAACAGTTTACCTTTTTCAAAAGGTGTTTTTGTGAGGTTTAAATGTTTACTATAAGTGATTAACCGAGTTTTTTACGGTGTAGCCAACCTTCTGCTTTTCATTGGGAAAAAGACAGGCCTTACATACAATGAGGTTAATATCATCACCTATTATTTCCTGATTCCCCTTTCTTGGTGTCTAATGTTGGATGTGATTCTGGAAATGCATTACTTAACCATTGGTTGGGGTATTTTTGTTCTTGGATTTTTAGCAGGTTGCCGGGATTTTAAGGCCTATGCAGATTGGCTCTTTGCCAAGTCAGTTGATTTCTTAAATCTTTTTAATAAAATCGGTAGTTCGTATAATGCAACCTCGGTATGGATTTGTGTAACTTTGCCTTTGGTAGTTTATGGCATCTTAATCTATTTGATGTTTTGATTTATTTCTATTGAAGTTGTAATCATTTTCAAGTTTTACGTTACATTTAGCAATTAACCTAAATTTTATTTATTATGACAGTTCAACGCGGTGGATTTTTTAACTCCTTGGGTTTCTCGAAACTTCTATCTTATAGTTTGTATGGAAGCTTTATTTTAACTTTTATAGGAGCCTCCTTTAAACAGTTGCATTATCCTGCGGCTAATATGATGTTAATCGTTGGCTTGGAGCTGATGTTTATTTATTTTCTGCTTACAGCATTTACCTATAATCCCGAGGCAGGAAAAACAGAAAATTTATTAGTCAAATGGTTTTCTTTATCCATGAGCGTATTGACCGTTGGGTTGATGTTTAAATGGATGCACTGGCCTGGAGGGGATATGTTGTTGATCGTTTCGTTTTGTACCCTTGCGATTTATTATGTGTTAAAAGGATTTACCTATAAAGCGTCTAACGGCATCGAGACCTTATATAAAACGATGTTTTTTATGAGTTTTTCTGTGGTGGTTTTATCTATGTTATTTAGATTAGAGCATTGGCCAGGAACGGATGTAATGATGGCAATGGGTTATATCGCACTCATGGTAATCGTGCTGATTCAACTTCGTATGCTCCTGTTAGACGGCAAATGGTTGGTGAGGATCAATGCGCCTGTTGGTTTTGCGTCCTTATCCCTTTTTATTTTGATCGCCTTAGTTCGTCTTGATGCCAGTATTCCACGTACAGCAGTAGAACGGGAATTCATTAATTATGAAATGATGGATCAACGCATGGCAAGTGAATTGAAAAGTGCTTCTATGTTTTCTTCAACTTCAAATGCACAAATGCGCGCACAAGTGGATGAGCTTACCCTTGGCTTTGTTCAGCAAGTGGATAAAATCAAAAAAGAAGTTTTACGCCTTGATTTTGAACAAGCTAAACTTATTTTTACCAAATCAAACGATGCCTTGATGCCCCAGAAAATCGCATTGAGAGACTTAGTTGGCCTAGAGCAGTTTACAGGTGATGAGGTCTTGTTTAACAATAGAAACATGATTGTTTCTTCAATTACTGACTATAAATCAACGATGACCGCAGTATGTAAAAAATCTGATAACCCGGTACTTCAAAATTTATCATTGGACGGGATGATTACCGAATTTGATTTAGATCTCCGTACTGATTTTGCTCCAGACGAGCTTTACTTTGCTTTTTCAATGAACATTTCATTGCTAAATGAATTGTCCGCATTACAATATGAGGCATTGAAAACACGAACGTTGATTTTAAGTCAGCTGAAATAGTTCTCATGACAGTACAAGAAAAAGGTGAGCTTTGCTCGCCTTTTTTATTTTCTACTCAGCGCCTCCAAGCATTTCATTCCATCAATCGCTGCTGAAACTATTCCTCCTGCGTATCCCGCGCCTTCCGCACAGGGGTAAAAGTTCTCAATCTCTACATGCTGAAAGGTTTCTCTGTTTCGCGGTATTAAAATGGGGGAGGAGGTCCGTGATTCCGGGGCATGCACTACGGCATCGTTCGTCAGAAATCCGGGCATTTTTTTATCAAATGCTATAAATGCTTTTTGTAAACGCTTGGATACCAATTGAGGTAATAATTCATCTAATCGAACACTAACTATTCCGGGGGTATAACTCGACCGTGGGAAATCAGCCGAAAGTTTTCCGTCCACAAAATCCTTCAATCGTTGTGCGGGAACCTTCTGGTTTTCTCCTGTTGACTCATAACAAGTGCGTTCCACCGCTTGTTGAAATCTTAAACAAACAAAGGGATCCTCTGGATTGTCAAAATCAGTTGGGTCTATGGAAACTACAATTCCAGAATTCGAATAAGGGTTGTTTCGTTTAGAAGGCGACCAACCATTGGTGACAACTTCTCCATTGCTGGTAGCGCAGGGCGCAATGATGCCGCCCGGACACATACAAAAGGAATATACGCCTTTCCCATCCACTTGTTCTACCAAGCTATAGGAGGCAGGAGGTATGTAGTCATCGTTTAAGCGACCGTGGTATTGCATTTGGTCTATCATGACTTGGGTGTGCTCTACTCGAACACCTAATGCAAAGGGTTTTGCTAAGATTTTTATACCAGATTCATACAGCAAATAAAAAATATCTCTGGCGGAGTGTCCGGTGGCTAGAACCACCTGGGCGGTTGGTATCTTTTGTTTATGGTTTATTTCTATCTGGTTTATTACGTTTCCTGTTTTTGTGATCCCCGTTAATTTCGATTCAAAGTGAATTTCGCCACCCTGTTCAATGATGAAGTTTCGAATATTCTCAATGATTTTAGGGAGCTTATTCGTTCCTATGTGTGGATGTGCCTCAACAAGGATGTCTTCGTCCGCTCCAAAAAAAACCAAGAGCTCGAGTACTAAATCTACCTCGCCACGCTTTTTTGATCTCGTATACAGCTTGCCGTCAGAATAGGTTCCTGCACCGCCTTCGCCAAAACAATAATTAGAATCTTCATTAATGCGTTGTTCGCGTGCAATTAACGCTAAATCCCTCCGTCGCGCCTTAACATCCTTACCTCGTTCAAAAACAACTGGTTTTAAACCACCCATTAAGGCCTGCAAGGCAGCAAATAATCCCGCAGGACCAGCCCCAATGATATGAACTTCGGGAGCGTGATGTACCTTGTGAAATGTAAAGGTTCGAATGCGGTCGGGTAGTGGCGTGTTGGAACATTCCAGTGTCGCATTGATTTTTATTTGTCGAGATCGCGCATCAATGCTTCGCTTTTTCCAACGCATGTAATCATACGATTTTCCCGTTTGGTTTTCAATGATTCGCTTGATTGTGCTCCAATCTTTTGCTTCTTCTGGGGTACAAACAAATGCAATCTGTTCCATTAGCCTTCAAAAATAAAGGAAACAAACCAGCCACGGTTATATAAGGTTTGTATCGGTGCGGCAATATAGGTGTTGTCTTTAATGAACACATTGCTGAATCCATGGGTGAATTTCAATTCTACACCAAATTTAAAGTAAGGTGCAAAGAATTCCAGTCCACCTCCAATTTGACCTTGCCAATCATAGCGTTTGATTTTTATGAATGGATCGATAAAGTTTTGTGACGCTTTCTCTTGCGACTGTAAATCAATCGAATATTGTCCGCCAATTAAACAATAGGCTGCGAAATTATTTAGTCGTTTAGTCCTAAATTGCAACATTAACGGAAAGTCCAAGTTGGTCGAGTTTACGCGCTCATCTTCAATGCGATACCCGAGCTTAGCGGTAGTGTCTTCGAAGGTATATTTAATGGATCGTTCCAAAAATGAAATGGTTGGAACAAAGCGTAAACGAATCATGGGAGTGCCTAAGCGCATGGTTGTCAAAATGCCAAGTTGACCACCCGGTTGAGCATCATTTTGAATAGTTAAAATCTTGAATTGTTCATAGGCGTTTTGAACCGGATATAAGGTGAAGTCGGACGAATTAAAACCGAGCATGAATCCGAAATGAAATAGCCTGCGATCAAAGTTTTTATACCGCTCTTGCTTGAACTTTTGTCCAAAGAGAAGCATGGGGGTAAGAAATGTAAGTAAAAGATATATTGAACGCATGGTTGATGAAACGCAAAAGTATCAGTTAAGTTGCATTACTTGACACCCGTATAAATCGTAGCTATTCCGCCGCTAACCAAGGTTGATTCTACCTGTTTGTATCCTAGTTTACTCAATATATCGGTAAACGCTTTGCCCTCAGGAAATGCGGCTACACTTTCTGGAAGATAGGCGTAGGCCTTTTCATCTTTTGAAATGCGCTTTCCGAAGAACGGAATAATGAAACGGGAGTAAAACGCAAACGCTTGTTTAATTGGAAAACGTTTTGGTTTGGAAAATTCTAAGATTACAATTTTTCCTCCACTTCGAGTTACCCGAAGCATTTCGGTAAGTCCTTTTTCTAAATTCTCATAGTTTCTTACCCCGAAACCTACCGTAATCGCATCAAAATAACCGTCCTCAAAAGGCATATTTTCAGAATCTCCCAATTGCATGTCGATGATGTGGCTTACGTGCTTGGCCTTCATTTTATTTTTTCCAACTTCAAGCATCCCAGAAGAGATATCCATTCCTATAATTTGAGTCGGATTAAGTTTTAACAAGGCAATCGCGAAATCTCCTGTTCCAGTGGCTAAATCTAAGATGCGTTTCGGTTGAATCTCACGCAATGTGTTGACTGCTTTTCGGCGCCAAATGTGATCAATGCCTAAGGATAAAAAGTGATTTAAAAAATCGTAACGCGCTGAAATGTTATTAAACATCTGGGCTACTTCTTCTTTTTTTGATTTATCCGTGTTATACGGTTTTACAATCTCACTCATGGGTGTACTAATTTTTTTGCTTCATTCAACAGCGCTGCTTTATCAACACTTACAACGCCGGAGTGTTCACATACCAGTCCGCCAGATAAATTTGCGATTGAAGCGATTTCAGCAGGGGGTAAGCCCGCAATTAAACACAAGGTGGCAACCGCAATAACTGTATCACCGGCGCCACTTACATCGGTAATTTCCCTCAAATGTGCCGGAATGATTTTCCAAGTGCTTCCGTTCTCTATAAATACCCCATGTTCAGAAAGTGTAATAAGGGTTAATTCGTGATTGAGTTTATCACGCAGTTGTTTTGCTCCGTTAACAATTGAATCAGGTTGGTTAACGACATCGATGTTTACATCAAGCCCTTCTTTTATTTCCTTAAGGTTTGGCTTGAATAAGTTCACGCCGCGATAACTTAGAAAATTATCTTTCTTAGGGTCCACCGTAGTTTTTACTCCCTTTTGATTCGCATAGGCAATAAGCTCAGTAATTACACGATGGGTAAGGACGCCTTTGTTATAATCTTCAAAGATTAAGGCATCAATTCCCAAATCAATTCGATGCTTGGTGGCCTTGATTAAGGCATCTTCTAATGAACTGCTTATGTCACCGGTATCTTCTTGATCTATACGTAACACATGTTGTGTTCCCGATAAAACCCTTGTTTTTACCGTAGTTTTTCTGTCTTGCGATTGAATGATTTCTTGATTCTGGATCTTCGCTTCGCTCAGTAGTTCCTGGAATTTGGTTGCAGCGGTATCTGTTCCGATGACAGAACAAAGGTAAACTTCCGCACCCAGTGCTTTTAAATTCAGTGCTACATTCGCTGCACCACCTAAGCGATGCTCTTCTTTGTCAAGTAGTAATACCGGCACTGGAGCCTCCGGACTCATGCGGTGAACTTTGCCCATGACATAGGAATCAATCATAACGTCACCAACTATGGCAACTTTCATGGCATTAAAGGAATCGAATATCGCCTCTAAATTCATCGACTTAAATTGGCTAAGGCTGCAGTTAAACGTTCCATTGCTTTGATGAGCTGTTCTTCCGATGCAGCATAACTGATGCGGATGCAATTTGGCGCTCCGAATCCTTTGCCGTCTACTAGCGCAATGTTTCCTTCACGCAACAAATACATGCACAAGTCATCGCCATCTTGAATTAACTGTTCCCCATCTTTAGTCCCAAAATAAGCGGATACATCAGGGAATAGATAAAAAGCTCCCGTTGGCACATTACATTTAACACCCGGTATTTTATTCAAATAGGAAAGAACTAAATCACGTCGTTTATGAAACGTTTCTACCATTTCCTTTAATACACCTGGATCAGCATCCATCGCTGCAATTGCTGCACGCTGTGTTATGGAACTTGTTCCCGATGTAAATTGCCCTTGAATTTTATTGCACGCATCTGCAATTTGTTTGCTTGCACCGATATATCCTAGTCGCCAACCCGTCATTGCCCATGCTTTGGATACGCCATTAACGGTAACTACTTGATCGAATATTTCTGAAAATTGTGCTAAGCTTGCGTGTTCACCTTCAAATCGAATATGCTCGTAAATCTCATCCGATAAGGCAATAAGGTCGGGGTGTTTTACCAATACATCGGCTAATCCACGTAATTCCTCCTTCGTATATACTGACCCTGTTGGATTACAGGGCGAAGAGAAAATAAATAACTTAGTTTTTGGCGTTATCGCGGCTTCGAATTGTGCGGCATTAATTTTAAAATCTTGGTCTATTCCTGCATGAATTACCACCGGAATCCCACCCGCCATTTTAACGATTTCAATGTATGAAACCCAATATGGGGCAGGTATTATTACTTCATCCCCTGGATTAATTAAACTCAATACTACATTTGCAATTGATTGTTTTGCACCGGTAGAAACTACAATTTGTTCCTTTGGATAGTTCAGTCCATTATCGCGCATGAATTTATGAGAAATCCGCTCTCGGAGATCATCATAACCAGACACCGGAGTATATGTGGTGAAATTTTGTTCAAGTCCTACTACCGCGGCATCTTTAATAAACTGCGGCGTATTAAAATCCGGTTCACCTAAGGACAATGATATGATGTCTTTTCCTTGTGCTTTTAATTCGCGACTTAACCGTGCCATGGCCAGCGTAGCCGACTCTTCCATGGCATTTAAACGTTCAGATAGTTTAATCATGCCGCAAAGTTACGAATTATGATCGTATCCGTTAATCCAATAAATCAGGCCTTCTGGATTTTGTGCGTTCGAGCGCTTGATCTTCTCTCCAACGATCGATTTCCTGAGAATTTCCACTGAGCAATACATCTGGGACACTCCATCCGTTATATACTGGTGGTCTCGTGTACACCGGAGGCGACAGCAATTGGTCTTGAAAACTGTCGGTTAAGGCCGAGGTTTCGTCGTTTAGTACGCCCGGGATCAATCTAACGATCGAATCTACTAATACGGCAGCAGCAAGTTCTCCGCCAGACAGGACATAGGACCCAATAGAAATTTCTTTGGTGATGTAGTGTTGTCTGATTCGGTCATCAACGCCTTTGTAATGTCCGCATAAGATCATAAGGTTTCCCTTGATTGAAAGTTGATTCGATGCCCCTTGTTCTAAGATTTCTCCGTCAGGAGTCATATAGATGATTTCGTCATACACGCGCTCCGCTTTGAGTTTTTCGATACATGCAGCGATCGGTTCAATGCGCATGACCATGCCGGCTCCGCCACCGTATTGATAATCGTCCACATTTTTATGCTTATCTGTTGAATAATCTCGTATGTTGTGCAAGTGAATGGATACATGTCCTTTTTCTTGGGCACGCTTCAGGATGGAATCCGAAAAGGGTCCATCAAATAGTTTGGGCAAAATCGTAAGGATATCAATTCGCATGTTCAAAGGTAGGAAATACCCGTCAATTCGTTTGCATGTGCTACCTTTACCTTATGATGAGAGTTGTTTTTTCTTTGCTTATCATAAGCACAGGATTGAGTTTATGGGCACAATCGAAATGGACAGGGAATACATCCCCAGATTATTATCGCTTAATTGATGAGCTTAAACGAATGGATAAAGAAAGTCCCTTGGTTAGTTTATACAACATGGGACCGTCTGATGTGCCCGGCTTGCCAATATATGTTTGTGTTATAAATGGTGCTGAAGATTCAACTGCTACCTTTTTGAAAGCAAGGAAAGGGACCACCTTACTTTTTAATAACGCAATTCATCCCGGGGAGCCCGATGGTATCAATGCGTGTTTGATTTATACGGAAAACTATATGCGTTTGGATAGCATTAATCCAAATGATCCGGTAGTGGCTTTTATTCCCGCTTACAATGTGGGTGGCATGTTAACTCGAAGTGCTACGAGCAGAGCAAACCAGAACGGACCTGAACTCTATGGGTTTCGTGGGAATGCCCAAAACTTGGATCTAAATCGCGACTTCACCAAAATGGATAGCGAAAACGCTCGGACGTTTGCGAAGATTTTCCATGCTTTGAATCCTGATGTATTTGTGGATAATCACGTGTCCAATGGCGCGGATTATCAGTATACCTTAACGTATATCTCGTCGTTACGGGAGCGAATGGCACCCTCATTACGTAAGCTCATTTATGGTTCTATGTTGCCGCAGTTAACACAAGCGCTTAAAAAATCAAAATGGGATTTATTTCCATATGTAGAAACGGTTAAGGAGACGCCCGATTCAGGGATATATCAATTTAATGATCTTCCACGATACGCCATGGGATACGCTTCCCTCTTTAATGTGATTTCATTTACCGTAGAGACGCATATGTTAAAGCCTTTTCCAAATCGCGTAAAAGCTACGCATGATTTTATGAATGAACTGGTAAAATGGACGGTTGTTCATGCCGCTCAAATTGAATTGGCTCGAGAGAAAGCACATGAATGGGAGGGGAGTCAGCGGTATTTTAGATTCAATTATTCGAGAACTTCTGCAGCTGATTCCATTCAATTCAAAGGGTTTACAGCGGTGCGAGATACAAACGATATCACCGGACTATCCCATTTGACATATGATCGTAACTTGCCCTATCAAAAGTCGATTCCCTTCTATCGAACCTATGTTCCCTTAGACTCTGTTGAAATTCCTCAATTCTATATTGTTCGTGGGCAAGAACATCGGATAATAGAACAACTTAAAGCGAATAATATATTGTTCGAAGTATTGAATCAAGAAAAAACCCTTGATGTGAATGCACAATTTGTCCGTTCCTTTGATGTAATTTCTAAACCTTATGAGGGGCACTATTTACATCCTACCAAGGCGATTGAAAAAGTTTCCATGAAAATGAATCTCCGTCCGGGTGATGTACTTATTCCAACCAATCAAAACGGCTCTTTATTTCTGCATGCAGTATTGCAACCGATGTGTGAGGACTCTTATTTTACATGGAATTATTTTGATTCTTACCTTCAAGAGAAAGAGTACTTTTCGAATTACGTATTTGTGGAAAAGTTGCGAAGCATTTTACAGGCTAATCCTGAATTACGTCAAGCCTACGAAGCTAAAAAGGCAGCAGATAAGGAATTCGCGACTTCAGAGTGGCAACAACTTTATTTTATCTATCAGAACAGTGCATACTTTGAGCCAAGTTACATGCTTTTGCCGGTGTATGAATTAAAATGATTCTCGGTTGGTATGAATGTACTTGAGGATCGTTAACTCACCTTCGGATAAGGTTTTTCCGCGACGGGACATCATGCTTTCTATCCCTTCCAATGCCTTATCAAACCGATAGGGGAATAACCGAGTGGGTTCACCAAAACTGAAAGAAGGTATGTGCTTTTTAAAGAAGCCTGGACCATAAACATTACATCCCACACCAAGTGCAGTACCCGTATTAAACATGGTATTTATTCCACATTTTGAATGGTCTCCCATGTGTAAACCAACGAATTGCTCACCGGAAGAGGTTGATTTACCGGTTTCATAGTCATGCACGTCTACCATGCCGTAATTATTCATTAGGTTTGACGCATTGGTGTCTGCCCCAATGTTACACCAAGAACCGATATATCCATTCCCCAGAAACCCATCGTGGGACTTATTGGAATATGCTTCGAAAATGACATTATTTACTTCACCTCCGACTTTACAATAGGGACCTATTGTTGTTGCGCCGTAAATTTTTGCACCCATCTTTAGTTGTCCATTTTCACAAAGTGCGAAAGGTCCACGAATTAACGAACCCTCCATGATCTCCGAATTTGCTCCGATGTAAATGGGACCACTTGTAACGTTTAATGTTGCTGCTTGAAGTACCGCTCCTACCTCAATAAAGAGCAAGTCTGGATTTCCAATAAGCGTGCAAGAGGCTGGTAAGGCTTGAGAATTCTTATGGGAAGTCATTAGGTCAAAATCCAATGCAAGAACCTGTCCATTCAATTTAAATAAATCCCATCGATTGATTACCTGAATTATGGGGGTCCCTGTATATACTACTTCGTTTGCAGCTTCCCCATAGCTTGCAAGGATTTCCCCTCCATAGCTCAGGTATTCATTCGGATTTAAAGCGTTCAATGCACGAATAAAGTCGGTGGAAGGAATAATGCTGGCATTTACATCTATGGCTTGATTCAATGCGGGGAAATGCGCTTGTAAATAGGGTGCAGTAAGGAATCCAACCTGTATTTCAGGACTCAGCAGCTTATACCGTTCGATGTTTGTTAGAATCCCACATCTTAAGTGTGCAGCAGGTTTTGTTAGTGTATGAGGTGCTAACTTAAGGTGAGATGATTGATCATTCAGATTAATGCGTAGCGACATGATGCGTGGGTTTACTGAAAATAAATAATAGGATAAATGTAATCGTTCCGTTCAAGATTAAAAGTTCATTCCCGATTTGATATGTACCTAACAGCGAAGCGGCATACGTTTTTAAGATATAGCACAGCAGGGGAGAGACTAAGCTTATTGCGGCTATTTTCGGGTGGATTAATTGTCGTTTTGTGAGGATCCCAAATGCAAATAATCCCAATAGCGGACCATACGTATAACCTGCAATATCAAAAATTAGGTCAACAATACTTTTATTGTCAAGCCATTTGAATAAAAAAACAAGAATCATAAATAACGCAGCAAAACTTAAGTGAATCCATCGCTTCACACGCTTCTTTTTTTCTTCCTCAAAGTTGTTGCGATTGAACCCGATAACATCAATGCAAAAGGATGAAGTGAGTGCGGTGATTGCTCCGTCTACAGAAGGAAATAGTGCAGAGATTAACCCCACTATAAAGATTACAAAAACACCGAATGGAAGGTAGTTTTGAACGACGTATGGAAATAAATCATCCGGGGCGACTTCTATTCCGAGCTTCCCAATGTATAAGGAAAGAACCCCTCCAAGTAATAAGAATAAGGCATTAACCGCAAGAAGCGTAATGCTAAAGACGACCATATTCTTTTGAGCATCCTTTAGTGATTTAACGCTAATATTTTTTTGCATCATTTCTTGGTCCAATCCAGTCATGGCGATGGTAATAAATGCACCACCAATAATATGTTTTAAGAAGTAATCTCCTTTTAGCCAATTGGTTTCCCATAAGCCCATTAGCTTGTTTGTATTCATGGTGTCGATAATGTCGTTCCAGCCTAAGTTTAATTTACTTTGAATGGAAAAGATGCAAACTACTAATGCCAATAGCATGAACGTTGTTTGCAGGGTATCGGTCCAAACAATCGTTTTAACCCCTCCTTTCAAGGTATAGGCAACAATCATTAAGATTATTGATAGTGTACTCAGCCAAAAAGGAATTCCAAGTTTATCAAAGATGAATAGTTGCAGTACATTAATAACGAGGTAAAGTCTAACCGTAGCACCGAGCGTTCTGGATAGAATAAAATATCCTGCACCCCATTGATACGCATTAAGTCCTAATCGATGTTCGAGATAGGTGTATATTGACGTAAGTTTCAAGCGATAGTAAATGGGTAAAAGAACGTATGCGACCACAAAATATCCAATGAAAAAGCCAATAACTAATTGATAGTAATGCCATCCGCTTGTTAGTACCTTCCCTGGAACGGAAACAAAGGTTACTCCTGATAATGAGGTCCCAATCATTCCGAAGGCTACAAGATACCATGCACTTTTTTTGTCTCCTGAAAAAAAGCTAGCGGTAGTCGCGTTTCTGGAGGTAAACCAGGAAATAGCAAGTAATACTATAAAATAAAGGAATAATACGCCGAGTAGGATATAATCTTTCATTAGGTAAAAATAGTGTTTTCATTGATATTGTTTCCGATGTAACTTAATTCAATGCGTACTCGTTCTGTTGTACCATTAAAGAAAAAGTATATTTGCCAAAAAGAATTACCTATGAATGATATTTTTGCCCTAGTTATTGTCGCTGTTGTATTTGCAATTGCTTTAGTTGTTATTGTACAACATTTTCTGAAAAAATTGAATTTTAATGAGTCTTTGATGCTTCAGGGTGAATTGAAAAAGCAACGACAAGATTTTTTCCTCGCTCATCGCATGGAGGCATATCAACGGGTTATTCTTTATATGGAACGCATTCATCCCTCGGCACTTGTTATGCGCATGAATCAACCGAATATGAATGCGCTTGTGTTGCAGACCTTGGTTTTGAAAGCGATTCGTGATGAATACGACCACAACGTGGCGCAACAGATGTTCATTTCATCAAACTCTTGGAACATGTTGAAAAATGCAAAAGAAGAAACAGTCAAATTAATTAATGTGGCAGCATCGCACTTAGGGAACGAGGCTTCAGCCAATGATCTTGCAGCCGCTGTTATTACCTTATCCGCTGAAATAAATCCCTTGCCTTCTGAAATAGCGATAGACGCTTTGAAAGCTGAGTTTCAACAATTATTCTAGAAGGCATTATCCATTCTAAAATATAGTACAAAAAAAAGGCAGAAGTAATTCTGCCTTTTTTAATTAAGTTTTCTGTTCGTTTATCTAACTACGTGGATAAATCCGTGTTTCTCGTAGTTTTCGAAGATTAACTTGTATGTGTATACGCCATCTTCTAAATCATTCCCATTCGCATCTTGTCCTCGGAAGAACGCAGTGTTTTGACCTTGCTCAAATACCAAGTTGCCCCAACGATTGAAGATGTATAAAGTGAATTCATCACAGGTCATGAAGTACGATTTCAAATCAAGGAAATCATTTGTACCGTCATCATTTGCTGAGATTACATTCGGAAAATCAAAGTCGTTAAAGCTCATCGTGTAGGTTATGGTGGCATCGATTTGCGAAGTATCGGAGATACACCCATATTCTGATGTAACAAACGCTGTATAAATTCCCATACCGCTTTCGTCTAATGGGAAAGTCACATCGAATAGTGTAGAGTTGAAATTGTTTGGACCTGACCATGCAATGGTTGAATTAGCTTCTGCAGTTGCGCTTAAGAAGAATGGATCACCAGGACATTCAGGAATATTGAAACTAAGAACAGGAGGTTCCGGTGTTGCCATAACGTACATATCAAACGTAGTATCCACTTCACAACCGAAATCAGAAACTACAGTATATGTGAATTGATATACCCCGGGATTTGCAATTACTGTATTTAAATTGACCGTAGTATCCTCTAAAACACCGTTAATATCCCATGTGTATGAAATAGGCTCATTGGTAGAAATATTTGGAAAGCTATTTACAACAAAAGGAACGTCTTCACACTGAATGGTATCAGCAAGGTAAGAATAGGTCGGGTAATCGTGCACGAAGAATGAAAAACTAATCGTATCGTCACATTGAACCACAGCAGAGAAAGAGTCCGTTGCTACAAGGGAAATATTATGAATTCCAGGCGTATTAAAAATATAAGATAAATCCACGGAGGTATCCAAGAGTTGATTATTGTACAACCATTCAAAGGTTGTTGAATTAGATAATCCGGTGGTTGTGTTATCGAATTGAACTGCTTGGTCTATACAAGATTCTGTTATGGCGAAATTTGCGGTCGGATTGTTGAACACCGTAAAACTTTGAGAAACAGTATCAGAACATCCATTTTGTGTCATGGCTACCAATTCTACTAAGTAGTTGTTTGGACCGTTGAAGTTTACTGTAACGGTGTCTCCAACCAAGGTATCGTTATTAACATACCAAAAGTTTGTAATGGTGTCACCTCCTAATAAAGAACTAGAAGCCTCAAAAACTGCGATTTGACCCAAGCAAACATCGTCGAAGCCAAAACCGGCTACAGGGTTTTCAAAAACCTCAACAACGGTATTAACAGTGTCCACACAGTTGGCGGAATTCGTTACAATCATTTCCACGTTGTAGGAACCTGGCCCAGGAAATACGTGGTTAAAGGTAGTATCGTTCGACGTATAGCCGTCAGATGCACTCCAAAATATTGAATCAGGCGCAGCGTTAGTATACGCGGTATTATTGAAAAGGACTGTTGAATAACCGGCACACACGTTACTGTCTACTATGGCTCCGATTACCTCTGCAGGAAGCACGGCTGTAGTTAAGGTCGCAACACACCCGTTAGCCGAGGTGATGGTACAATCTACCGTGTCCACTCCTTGAATGTTTACTGAAGCTACTTGGCCAGTAGCTAATTGTTGCCCTGTAGCAGCATTAGACCAAACATAATTAGCAAAACCATCCGGAGCAGAAAGTGTTGCCGTATTGTTTGCGCCGTTTTGGCAATAAAATGCAGAAAGATTTAATGAGGAACAAGAAGCACTCACGTAAGCATATCCCCAGTGCCCCCCTAAAGAACAGTCTCCTGTTGCCACATCAAGGGTAACGGTTTGTCCCATATACTGAGTAACATCAACACCAAAGGTCGTCCAATCTTTCCATCTGTAAGAACCACAGTTTTGAAATCCAGGTACTCCGTTTGCTGCGGCTACTTGATAAAATGTACACGGAAGCGGGTTACCTGCTGCATCATACAACTGTGCTTCAAATCGAGGTTGAGCTGCAACACCGTGACCTGGGTCTTCTAATACAACCGCATATTGAACAATAATCATGTTGGATTGGGGGGTAATACTGAAATTGTATTGCAGACGAGAAGCTTGAGCACCGGTACCTGTGAAATCTCCAACCATTGCAGAGAAATTTCCTCCCGGAGGAACGATTGAAAGATTTCCGCATCCAGCAACCATTGGGTCTGTTCCTGGACCTACCATGATTTGATGCTGATTTGTAAATCCTTGATTAGGCGTATTTATTGCACAACAAGAACCGTAAAATCCGTTCCAATTGGTAAACGAGTTGTCTTCAAAATCCGCGTTAAAACAAGCCGCAGGTTGTGCGAATGTTAAAAAGGAAAGACTAATTAAAATAGAGCTTAAAAGTAATTTGAACGAGTTCATAGGTGCTTTTTATTTGGTTTAGCGGTCTATTGACGCACGAATTTAAGGTAAAATTGCATGGAGATAAAAAAAAATGAGAATTTTTTATGATACGTCTAGTGTTCTTATTGTCCCATCCAAAAAAAATAATCGCCAATAAAACCTAAAATTTGGATAGACCGAATAAAAAGAGGGGAATAATTTCAAACTGTTACTATTTTTGAGGCCATCGTTTCAATATAAATTTATACCATGCGAAATATTATAATTGCCTCAATCACCTGCTTTACGTTTATTTATAATGCTCAGATTGACCCTCAAGGTGTATCGACCAGCTACAAATTTCAAGAGATCATTCAGCATATAGAGCGTAACTACGTGGATCCTGTAAATGCAAAGAAATTAACAGAGACTGCGATTGTAGCGATGCTTGAGGAGTTAGATCCCCATTCTACGTACATTCCTGCTGAAGAAGCCCAAGAAGCACAATCCCAAATTAATGGAAGTTTTGTAGGTATTGGTATTCGGTTTCAAATTGTTAAAGATACCTTGATGGTGGTAGCTACGATTCCAGGTGGACCAAGTGAAAAGTTGGGTTTATTGGCTGGAGATCAAATTGTCGCCGTTGATGGAAATTCAATAGCGGGTATTGGTTTGAAAAATAATGAGGTACGTACGAAATTAATGGGTGAGTTAGGTTCTAAGGTACAAGTTAAAGTACTTCGCAAAAAGCATGATGAATTAAGCTTTAACATTACACGCGATAAAATTCCAATTTATTCGGTGGATGCCGCATATATGATTGATAAAGAGATCGGCTATATTAAACTCAATAGCTTTTCACGCACTACCGTTGAGGAAATTCAATCAGCACTCAAAGATTTAAAGTCAAAAGGAATGAAAAACCTTATTTTCGATTTACAAGGAAATGGGGGAGGGCTCCTTGATGCGGCAAGGGGAGTTGCTGATGAATTTATCTCGGGTAACAAATTACTGGTTTATTCCATAGGACGTGCACAGCCGCGCAGTAACTTATCTGCAAGTAAAAAAGGACTTTGGGAAGAGGGCGGTTTGATTGTTTTAACCGATGAATACACAGCCTCAGCGAGTGAAATTGTTTCTGGAGCCATTCAAGATTGGGATCGTGGGTTGGTAGTTGGCAGAAGAACCTTTGGTAAAGGCCTAGTTCAACGTCCAACACCCTTAGCAGACGGAAGTGAATTAAGATTAACGATTGCACGGTATTTTACGCCCACAGGACGATTTATTCAAAAACCATATCAAGACGTGGAGACCTACCGTAAAGACCTTACGCAACGCTATTTGAATGGAGAATTTCAGCATGCTGACTCTATTAAATTGCCGGATTCTTTGAAGTTTTACACCATGATTAAAAATCGCTTGGTATACGGTGGCGGTGGAATTATGCCTGATGTTTTTGTGGCCTTAGATACTACGGATATAACAGACTATTATAGCAGTTTAATTCGAGGGGGGCATGTGAATTCATTTAGTTTAGAATTTGTAAATACAAACCGTGAACAATTAAAGAAAAAGTACCCGGATGTTAAAGCATTCATTGCGAATTTTAATACAGATGCTTCCTTCATGGAAGGCTTTTTTAGCTATGTTTCGAAGGAAGATCCTAAATTAACATTCGACCAACAAGCTTATGACATCAGTGGAAAGGCGATACGCATTCGGATTAAATCAAACATCGCCCAAGATCTTTTTGGTTACAGCGAATCGTATCAAATATTTAACGAGTTAAATGAAGTAGTTCAAAAAGCAACGTTGCTTTACAAGGATAAATCCTATCAAGCATACGACCTTGCAGACTAACAGGGAATAAACTAAACTAAAAAGGCCGCAATTGCGGCCTTTTTAGTTGCATGTTCATGCTTACCAAATCTTAGATACTTTTTCTTTGGGATTACGCATCTTTTTTCCTTCGGTAATTCCAAAGGCTTCAAAAAACTCCGGACAGTTTTTCAAAGGGCCATTCACGCGGTACATGCCTGGCGAATGTGGGTCAGTGGCCAAGCGATTTTTCATTTCTGCATCGGTATACTTAATTTTCCATAATTGACCGTAAGCAATAAAAAAGCGCTGTGCGGGCGTAAATCCTTCACGCACTTCATTCATTTTAAATTCATCCGTTAGTTTGTATGCGTAATAGGCCATCGTTAACCCGCCCAAATCTGCAATGTTCTCTCCCATCGTGAGTTCAGCATTAACGCAATTGCCTTCCATCGGACAAAAACCGGCAAAGGTTTCTCCCAAAAGTGCGGTTCGTTGCTCAAATGCCTTTCTGTCTTCTTCTGTCCACCAGTTGGTGAAACTACCATCCGCTGCGAATTTCGATCCCATGTCGTCAAAACCATGCGTGAATTCATGTCCTATCACCATTCCAATGCGCCCATAATTGACGGCGTCTTCAGCTTCGACATCAAAAAATGGCGCTTGCATAATTCCAGCAGGGAAGGCAATTTCATTTAACAGCGGATGGTAATATGCGTTCACCATATGTGCGGGCATTCCCCATTTTTCTTTATCTACGGGTTTATTCAAATCGGCAAGATTCTTCTGATTGGAATAACGGGCCATTAATTTTATATTTCCGATATAATCGTCAGGATTAAAAGAAAGGGATGAGTAATCTTCCCATCGTTCAGGGAACCCAAGTTTTCTGCCTATAGAATCCAATTTGTTTCGGGCTTGTTTTTTTGTAGCTGGGGTCATCCAATCGAGTTTTTCGATTCGCTCTCTAAAAACAAGGAGCAGGTTATCAACCAATTCATTGACACGTTTTTGTGCAGCTGCGGAATAGTATTTCTCTACAAATACTTTGCCCAGTAATTCACCGATTTCTAAATTGGTTATTTCGTCTATGGCATATTCATTCAGTGGTTTTTGTTCTTTTTTTCCTTTTAAGGTCCTGCCATAAAAGTCAAAGTTTTGATCGATAAAGGCTTGATTAAGATGTCCCGCATAATGATTTAATACATTCCATTGCAGGTAATACTTCCACGTTTGTAGCGATTCGGTTTCAATACTCTTAGCCAAGGTGCTAATAAAATCAGGATTAGATACAATGATACTGTCAGGGGTTTGTGCCCCGATTTTAGATAAGTAATAGCGAAAGTCAAAGGTTCCGAAACGCTGGATTACATCTTTTAAGGACAATTTGTTGTAGGTCAACTCGGGAATTCTCATTTTGGCTGGCGTAAGCATAGATTCAGCTAATTTCGTTTCGAATTTCACAACACTTGCGGAAGCGTCTAATGCCGTTTCTTCGCTATTACCAGCCATAATAAAGATTTTGGCAATATGTACTTGATACGCTTTCAGAATGTCCTTTTTGTTCGCTTCGGTATAGTAATCCCGGTTTGGCAAACCAATTCCACCCTGACCTAAGTAACTGATATTTTTGTTCACTTCTTTTAAGTCTTGACCTACTCCATAGCCAAATGCACTTCCGATACCATCGCTGTGATGACTGGCGATAAGTTCAACAAGCAAATCCTTGCGTTTTAATTCGTCAATTACCGCTAGTTCTGACTGAATAGCTGTGATCCCTACAGCATCGCGTTGTTTCATATTCACAAGACTGGCGTAATACGCACCAAGAATTTGATTTTGGCTGCCAACTTCACCCGGTTGGGCTGCACATTCTTCAAGGATTTTAGTTAGTTTTTCATTGTTTGATTTTTCTAATTCATTAAAGCTTCCCCATCGCGATTCAGTGGCAGGAATGACTGTGTTTTTTACCCAATTCCCATTACAAAACATAAAAAAGTCTTCGCTGGGATTTAAGGAGTTATCCATTAATTCCGTGGAAACGGTTTTGTAGCTGTTGCCTAGCGGATTATCAGTCAGTTTAGTGCTTGCGCAACTTGCGATTAACAGGATGCTCGCAAAATAAAAGATACTTTTTTTCATAAAGCTAAATTAGGATTATAAATCATTTCTATGTGTGGGATACCATCTTCTAAATAAGATTTTCCGGTAAATGTAAAATGATGCGTTTGATAAAATTGTTCAAGATGAGCCTGTGCTGAAATACGAATTGGTACCTTTCCAGCCAATGATTCAATCGCATCCATGCAATAATGCATGAGCTTGTGTCCTTCACCCGTTCCTCGGTGGGATTGCGCTACAATTACCCGGCCGATTGCGTATTCCGGATAAACAACACCCGGTGCGAGAATGCGGGCGTAGGAAACCAGATTGTTTGAGTCGTTTATACCAAGCAAATGAATGGCCTGTTGGTCAAGGTTGTCAAGGTCTTGATAAATACACTGTTGTTCCACGACAAAAACTTCACTTCGTAAGGCTAAGATCTGATAAAGCTGAGCAGGCGTTAATTCATCAAATCGATATGTAAATTTTTGGACCATCCTCAAATTTAGCTAGATTTTTACTTGAGCAGCACTTTTCGTATTACATTTGCCGTAGATGAATCAAAATCAAATAATTCTTGTAGCATTTACCGTCGTTGTTACGCTGTTATTAACGTTTGATATTCGCTCACTCTTTAAGTTTAAAGAACATGAGGTCTCCACGAAGAATTCAATACGTTGGACAGCTATTTGGGTGTTAACCGCTATGGCGTTTAGTGGCTTTGTATGGTACGAGAAAGGTTTTGAGAAATTTTCGCAATTTCAATCGGCCTATTGGATTGAACAGTCCTTATCTGTTGATAATCTTTTTGTATTCTTGATGGTTTTTAAATACTTCAAGGTTACAGGAAAGGCTCAACATAAGATTTTACTGTGGGGCATATTGGGGGCAATGGCATTGCGTGCAATATTTATATTTGCGGGAACTTGGTTGATTAAAATAACCTATTTGCCAGCCTTTTGGAAATTCACCTTAGCACCGGAACATATCGGGGGGGATGGATTTCATCGGATAAATCTCGTGATGACTATTTTTGGTATCATGCTCTTGTACGGGGGGATTAAATCCTTGTTTTCTGCTGAAGATGACGCGAATCAAGACTTTAATAACTCGTTTGGTGCCCGATTTGTCCGAAAGAACTTCCGCGTTTTGACGAAAGATACCTCCGATTCTTTTTGGATTAAACGTAACGGTAAAGTATTCTTTACACGGTTATTTATGGTGCTTTTTATTGTAGAGACAACCGACTTGATTTTTGCGATTGATTCCATTCCGGCGATTTTTTCAATTGCGCCAGATGATCCCCTCATCCTCTATACGTCCAACATTTTCGCGATTTTCGGTTTGCGTTCCATGTATTTCCTTCTAGCCAATTCAATGGATAAATTCGAGAAATTGAAATATGGTATTTCGGTAATCCTAGCGTTTATTGGGTTGAAAATGCTGATTGCACCCATGTATCACATAGAAACCATTGTTTCATTAGGCGTGATTCTAGGTACCTTGCTGATTTCGGTTGTTATTTCTGTTCGAACCGCCGATTAGAATAAGGTGCAAGCTCCTTCCTCAGAATCAGTTACTTGACGTCGAAACACTCCGAATAACTCTCGGCCTAAGCCAACTTGATCTGTACTTTCTTTGGTAACTATAGCACGTTGTGCAAAATCTGACTCATGACACGTTAAAGTCCCTTCTACACAGTTCAAGGTGAGTAAATCACCGGTTTTGATTTTCCCAATCGATCCGCCTTTGCTTGCTTCTGGACTCATGTGAATTGCTGCAGGAACTTTACCCGAGGCTCCACTCATGCGACCATCGGTAACCAAAGCTACCCGATATCCTTTCTTTTGTAAAATCGTTAGGGTAGGAGTTAATTGATGTAATTCTGGCATGCCTTTATGTGCAGGACCTTGAAACGGGAGCACGGCGATGAAATCTTTGTTTAGTTCGTTGTTTTTGAACGCTGTAATTAACTCCTGCTGTTCGTTGAATACGATGGCAGGTGCTTCAATGATAAGGTGCTCCGCAGAAACTGCTGCGGTTTTAACAACACTTCGTCCGATATTTCCTTTGATGATTTTTATTCCGCCATCTACAGAAAAAGGATTACTTGCATCTCGGATTATTGAATCATTAAGCGATTCCTTGGCACCCTCTCTCCATGCTAGTTTATTGGAAACAATATATGGTTCTTGAGTAAATTTTGTTAGTCCTTTTCCTATTATGGTTGTAACATCTTCATGAAGTAATCCATGTGTAAGTAAGGTGTGTATAACAAAGCCCATTCCTCCGGAGGCATGGAAGTGGTTCACGTCTGCAGCACCATTCGGGTACATGCGCGTAATTAATGGAATCACTGCTGAAAGATCCGACATGTCTTCCCAATTAATAATAATTCCAGCAGCTCTTGCCATGGCAATTAAATGGATGGTGTGATTCGTTGACCCACCTGTAGCTAAAAGTCCAATGATCCCGTTCACAATGGTTTTTTCTGTGACGATATCCATTAATAAATTGGAACCCGTACGCGCATTTTCAGCGGCCACACGCACAGACTCTTCGGTTAGTAGATCACGCAACGCTGTTCCTGGGTTCACAAAACTTGATCCGGGTAATTGAAGGCCCATGATCTCCATGAGCATTTGATTGCTATTTGCTGTACCATAAAAGGTGCAGGTTCCTGGTGAGTGATATGAATCTGACTCTCCTTTTAACAGTTCGGCACGTCCAATTTTTCCTTCGGCAAATAACTGACGAATGTTTGATTTTTCTTCATTCGAAATTCCTGTCGGCATTGGTCCGCCCGGTACAAATACTACCGGGAAATGGCCAAATCGAAGACTTCCCATAAGTAAGCCCGGTACAATTTTATCGCAAATCCCAAGACATAGCACCGCGTCAAATACATTGTGTGACAATCCAACAATCGTTGACATGGCAACCACATCCCGTGAAAAAAGGGAAAGGTCCATTCCGTCTTGTCCTTGGGTTACCCCATCGCACATCGCTGGGACAGCTCCAGCTACTTGTGCAACTGCATGATGGGTTGTAGCGTATGATCGGATTTGCTTTGGGTAATCTTCATACACCTTATGTGCCGAAAGCATATCATTGTAGGAGGTAATGATTCCAATGTTCTTCAGCTCATTTTCTGCCAATGCATCTTTTTCATGCGTACTGCACCCCGCATAAGCATGGGCTAAATTACCACAGCTCATAGCCGAACGAGCTACTCCATCGATACGAGCTTGTTGCATTTGATTCATATACGTGCTGCGAGTTTCAGCGCTTCTTGCGGTGATTCGTGCGGTTATTTCTTCTATGGTAGAATTCAACTTCATGGTGCGTAATATATTTCTGTCAGGTTATCGACAATATAAGAAATTGGTGTTTTTTCTGCTGGAGATGCCTTAAGTTTCTCTTGTTTGTCTTTTCCTGTAATTAGTAAAATGCGGTGTTCAATGGACTCAATGAACGCTAAATTAGTGGAAACACGTTTTGTTGGTTGACTTGGCGCATTGGTTCCTAAGCAGCCACATTCCGTTGCAAGTAAACCTTGTTCGGAGGGCTCATCATTCGGGAATAATGAGGCAAAGTGACCGTCACCACCCATTCCTAGTAAAATGACATCGCCGTTGATAAATTTACGATAAGCCTGATTGCATTGCGCAATGCTTTCTGCATAATCCTGTGGGTTTTCCACCATGGGTTCGAGGGTGAAATCGGGTTGATTTTTAAAAATGTTCCGAATTACACCCTCATTCGATGCGGGATCTTGAACAGGAACAAAGCGGTCATCAACCAAACCAAATGCTATCTTCGAAAAATCTAAGCTTGAATCGGATAGCTTTTTGTAAACCGGCATCGGAGTGCCGCCACCAGACAATAAGACTCTTGCGTTTCCTTTGGTCTCTTGAGCTTTTTCGATTAATGCTATAATTCGCTGAGTAAGACGGTCAAATGCTTCCTCCCTCGAATCAAATGAAATTAGTCTTTCCATGATTTTGTTATCCATGTTGCACCTTTTTCAAGAATTAAATCGCCAGGACCCCATGTACCTGCTTCGTAAAGTACATTGGGTTGATTGCTAAGTTTCCAACTGTCAGTAACGGTTTCTATCCACTGCCATGCGGCCTGCAATTCATCTTGACGCATAAATAATGTTTGATTTCCTCGGATAACGTCCATGAGTAATCGCTCATAAGCCTCAGGTAAACGCTCTTTGAAAGAATCCATGTAGTCAAGTTTGAGTGCAATAGGCTTGTATCGATAGCCTCCAGGACCGGGTACTTTAGTCATTTGAACGAGTTCAATGCGCTCTTCAGGTTGAAGACGAATGATTAGCTTATTGTTGTTAAGTTTTTCTTTCGAAGGAAAGATGTTGTGAGCGATTTCTTTGAAATTAATTACAATTTCAGAATAACGCTTTTTCATTCGTTTTCCGGTACGTAAATAGAATGGCACATTCTTCCATCGGAAATTATCAATGTAAGTTTTTATCGCAACAAAGGTTTCCGTTTTAGAATTGTATTTACCGATGTCCTCCAAATAAGAGCTTACCTCATCCCCTTGTACATTACCACGTGTGTATTGTCCTTTTACGGTATCTGTAATCGCGGCTTGCTTGGTCATTGGTCGAAGTGCCTTGAGTACTTTTAGCTTTTCATTTCGAACTTCATCGGCTTCAATAATATGAGGCGGTTCCATGGCAACAAGACAAAGTAATTGTAGCAGGTGATTCTGAACCATATCCAACAAGGCACCGCTCTTGTCGTAATAATCAGCTCGCTGCTCCACACCTAAACTTTCAGAAACAGTAATTTGTATGTTGTCAATACTGATGGAGTCCCATGTGCGTTGGAACAGGTTATTCGCAAACCGAAGAACCATTAAATTCTGAACCGTTTCCTTTCCTAAATAATGATCAATTCGATATACCTGATGTTCGTCAAAAGCACGCGTTATCTCCTCATTGATTTGTTTGGACGATTCAAGGCTGTTGCCTAAAGGCTTCTCTAGAACAACTTTACTTCGCTCATTAATGAGTCCACACGCTTTAAGTGTCTGCGAAATGGGACCAAATGCAGCCGACGGGGTTGAAAAATAGAAAATATGATCGTATTCATTTTGGCTAGTTAAGAACGCCGCTAATTCAGCATAGGAAGCTACGTCCGGTTTGTCTGCCTTAATCCATGCGATTTTTGAGTTAAATGCCTCCCATTGTGCGTCCGTAGCAGGTTGATCATCTGTAGTTAACAAAAACTGACGAACCTTTGCGTCAAGCGTTGTACGATCCACTTCTTTTCTTATGATTCCAACCACATTGAATTGATCCTCAATCTGTCCGTCCAGCATGCGATGAAAGATGGCAGGATATATTTTTCTAAATGCTAAATCTCCGTCACCACCAAATACGATTACATTGAATTTGCTGAATTTTTCCGTGTCTTGTTGTTTTTTACCCATAGGTTATATTCTGGTATGTGTCAAAAATACACTAAGTAGCGATTAAAAGCAACAACTTCTATTGAATTCATTCACTAAAGATTGTTAAAAACCTGAAATTATTCCTTTGATTGGTTCGGACTCTTTTTTAGAATTCCCATGAATTCTTTTGCAATGTATTACCTTTGGACCTATGAAAATACGGTTGGGGATTTTATTCGTGGTTTTTTCGCTTTCAGTTTTCGCACAACGAACTCAGGGTGAGGGAATTGTGTTGGGAAGATTGGTTGATCAGAATGCAAAAAAAGCCTTAGAATATGTCAAGATTAAAGTGCTATTAGCCAAAGACAGTTCCTTTGTTTCCGGGCAGTTTACCGACAGTGAGGGGAAATTTAACATTGAAAACCTACCGTTTGCGCCCCTCTTGTTACAAGCTACTTTTGCCGGGTATGACACCTTGTGGATTAATCAAATTATACCAACGAAGGAGCTTCGTGTGGTGAATCTTGGGGAATACAACCTTACGGTTAATAACCAGCGCATCGTTGATGAGATCATTGTTCAAGGAAAACAAGACATCCTCCGAAGCGGTATCGATAAAAAGGTGTATAATGTTGCTCAAGATTTGACCTTGCGTGGAGGCACAGCGAATGATGTGTTAAAGAATTTGCCTTCTATTGATTTGGATCAAGACGGTAGGATTTTATTGCGCGGTGAAGGTTCGGTGAATATTTTGATTGATGGTAAACCAAGTTCACTCACCGGTTCAAATGGTAAAACCTTATTGGATGCCTTGCCGGCAGGTTCGATTGAACGGATTGAAATTGTAACCAATCCTTCTGCTAAATATGATCCAGATGGAAGTTCGGGAATAATTAACATTGTCCTTAAAAAGAATAAGCTTAAAGGCTTCAATGGACTTATCACAGCAAATCTTGGAAGTGGAAACCTAAACGGAGGAAACGTAGCCGATGAAAGTGTTTCTTTAAGTTACCGTAACGCATCCGTTAATGCGTTTGCTTCATATAATGGGCGCTATTTAGATGGATACCGAAACAATTATTTGTATAGTCGTCAAACCCTGGCAAATGATTCTGTAGTCGTACTGGATCAGAACAGACTCGGAACCGATTTAAACGCTGGGCATACCGCGCGTTTGGGGTTTGATTGGACCTTAAAACATAACCGAAGCATTGCATTTTCCTCTACGGCGTCTATGGGACAGCGTGATCGGACGGGAGATTTATGGAATACCAGATATAGTGAAGATGCACTTGGATCTTTGTACGCCACCAGTTTATGGCAACGGGTTTCTTATGACCCAAGCAATCAAAAGAACATTGATTTTAATTTGAACTTCAGACAGAATTTTAAAAGTAACCGGGGTTATCTTACCGCAGATGCTACACATTCTATGGGAGCTGATGCCATTAAAGGGTTTTATGACGAGTATCAGTATACCTTGGATACCGTCTTGTTGTCGATGGTTGCTCCCCTCAGGCAAAGACTTTCAAATCAAGAATCCTCGCGTGTTTCAACCCTCCAAGCCGACGGGGTATATCTATGGCCTGACCAATCAATTCGGACAGAATTTGGTGCTAAAGGCATAGTGCGGCATCAAGTGGTGGATACCTATTCTGAAACTATGGATTCCGTTTCAAATCTATTTCAAGAGGATACCCTTTCTAATTTCTTGTACAACTACGACGAACAAATTTTTAGCGTGTATGGAATCGTAGCGCACCAGTACAAGAAATTTAAATACCAAGCAGGCGTGAGGTTAGAACAGGCTTATCAAATTCCCAACCTGCTATCAGATACCCTGCGGATTGTAAATAATTATTTCAATTTTTTCCCTTCGGCTCACATTCGCTACTCCATCAAACAGGGTAGTGAATTAGGATTAAGCTATAGCCGCAGAATTACCCGTGCATCCAGTTCTGACTTAAACCCGTTTACTTCGTATGCTGACCCCTTGAATTTACAGCGAGGGAATCCTTATTTGCAACCGGAGTTCATAGATTCATATGATTTTAGTTACAGCAGAGAGGCTAAAAAGGTGAATTTCTCAGCCAGTGTTTTTTATCGTCGAACTACGGATATGATTTCACGGGTCAGACAATTTAGTGAAAACAATGCCTCAGTACAAACATTCATCAATTTAAATACTTCACACAGCGTGGGTACTGAATTCGTTGTTAGTTACAAACCAACCACCTGGTTTCGTTCAACCTTATCATCCAATGTGAATTTCATTAAATATATAACAGACGTATCAAGTTGGAATCGTTCAGGGTTTAATGGGAATGTTAAATTGAATTCTTCTGTTGATTTTTGGAAAAAAACGGCGACCGTTCAGCTTAATGTGAATTATATTGCACCGCGTGTGACCATTCTAGGAACAGCACAGCGTAGGGGAGCGATTGACGTGGCCTTTGATAAGCGCTTGGGTGATCATTGGACCCTTGGGTGTAAGGTTACGGATGTGCTTAATCGACAAGGGTTTTACGCCTATTTACGTCAGCCTACCATTAGTCAAGACATCGAATTCAAATGGTTAACGCGCAGGTTTTATATTAATGTGACGTATAAATTTGGTAAACTTGAAATGACAAAACCAAAGTCAGGACAAGATGCTGGTCCATCAGATATGTAAGGGTATGAGTAAAAAAAATAATAATCGCGTGAATGTGGTTTATTCCACAAATCCCAATTTTAATTACCAAGAAGCTTCAGATGAGCAAGTAGATACCTTAGCTCCACCGCAACAGCGCTTGTATGTTTCTATTGATCGAAAACAGCGCGCAGGCAAGGAGGTAACCCTGGTGGAAGGTTTTGTGGGTTCAGATGAGGATTTAAAAGAGCTCGGGAAATTGCTAAAGTCAAAGTGTGGGGTAGGAGGTTCGGCCAAAGATGGCGAAATCCTTATTCAAGGAAAGCTAAAGCAAAAAGTTTACGATCTTTTGATTACTGCTGGATATTCTCAAACAAAACAGAAAGGCGGAAACTAAAAAAAGGCCCGAAGGCCTTTTAAAGAATTAAACGAAAGGTGTTGATTTATAACTTCGTCACCTTCAGGTTTCTAGTCGAATTTCCAGTGTTTAATGATAAGATGTATTGACCATTTATTAATGCATGAAGTGAAATTGCTTCCGTAGCATTTCCTTTTCCTTGAAGCACTGCTCTTCCATTTAAATCATACACTGTGTAATTAAATGCTTCACTAGCTTCTATGGTTACTACATCCGTTGCAGGATTCGGGAATACCTTGAATAAATCAGAAGCCTCATCAATTCCTTCAACCCAAACATTCACATTATAGGTAGTGTTTGTAATAATTGGTGCATTCCAGTCAAAATAGATGTACGCAGTATTTGTGATTTCACTCATATTTTCATTTCCTGCATTTTCTCTAATTCGATAGGTAAATTGTCCGTGGCTTAAAGGTTCATTCGAAGTAGAATCTGGCAACCAAATGCCATTGAATTCAAAATGCATGATTCCGTTACCCATGTTCACTAATTCTACGGCATGACTGCTGCTAACCAAGGTAAAGGTAGATAAGTCTAAATCCGAGTCCAACGTATCTACTACGACAACATTCTGTGCCGGTGCAGTTCCTGTGTTTTGGAAACGAATCGTATAGGTTAGAATATCGTCTACACCCGTTTCAATTTCTGTTGATCCAAACAAGCCGCTGTTGTAAAATTCAGGTCGGGCAACGTTTTTATCATTTGGATCATAACTGTTTCCAAGGATTTGTAATAAATTACCGTTGTTGTTCTGAGGATTACAATCTTGGATGTTTCCAGTAGGTGCAATTGTACTGGTGAAGTAGTGGTTCGCCCCGTTAATTAATCCACCAGGAATTGAAAATAATATAAGATCATTGGTAGAGAAACTGCTTAACGCGCTATTTAAATTCCAAGTAATGGTATTTCCAGCAATACTGTACCCTGGGGTATTAATTGATGCCGTATTAACAGTTACACCTGCAGGAAAGGTTAGTGTTAGCGTAAAAGGTCCAGGTGAGGATGGTCCGTAATTACCCCAATTCAAGCGGATGTGCGCTGTGGTGTTTTGGTAATACCCAATCCACGGGGTAACTGTTGTCCAAAGGTCAGCACAAGCGTTTCCTCCGTTTCCTCCGCAATTCACTGGCAACATTCCTGCCGCTTGGTTCACGATGAGTGTAACGAAATTGAAATTAACACTGTACCCTAGATAATTCAAATAATTCGAAGGGATAGAAGCAAGCACATACTGTCCATTTCCAAATTGACCACAAAACGAGAAATAACCTGTAGAGTCTGTGTACACAGTAACTGTATTTGCATTTGCTCCTTGAGCATTAGAGAGTACTACCGGTGCAAAAGTCATTGGGAGTTCGTTGTTATCCATAATGCCGTTGTTGTTTGCATCACAGAAAACATAACCAGAATAACATGATGGGTTTCCAGGATTTTGACCGCATTGAATAGGAAAGGATGCTGTAGCAGGAGCGGCGCCGGCCATGCAAATGATGTTTGAAATGGTATCAACCAGATTTGCTGCGCTATATCCGTTTTGAGTTAACCAATTGCTATTTAGGGATACGGTCGCGACACCACCTAAAAGACCTAGGTAATTCGTGCTGTAGTTCCCTTGCTGGTTGGTATAAACAATGGTAGAGCCTGCACCAAAATTAATTGTAATCGGTGCATTTACAATTGGAATATCACCTCCATTAAACTGTCCGTTATTGTCTTGATCGCAGTATACTTGTCCGCCAACACACATGGTCGCAGTTTGATTCCCCCCATTTCCGCAATTTAACGTAATTATCATGGTTTGTGCACCAGTTCCTGCCACTAAGGATGGTGGACCTTGAATGTTGTCTATGGTGTAATTATTCGCTGCAAGCCAAGCCGGATCAATGCCTAAGGTGTATAGCCCAGGCTCAATACCGGTAAATAAATAATAGTTGTTTTGCGTAATGCCTGTATAGCTTTGATTAGCGCCAGTGATAACTAAGGGTATACCTGTATTATTTAGTGTAGAATCAATGATTCCATCGTTGTTACAATCTACTTGAATTAGAGAGTATACAGGAAGAGCACATGAGCCTAGGTTTAGAACTACCGTGTCCACAGCACTCGTTTGATTAGCCCAGTTTATTACATATGTTATTAGGGTATATGTGCCAGGACCTGGATAGCTGTGTGCCGGAGGCGGATTTAAACCAATTACAGTACCAGTGCTTGAAACACCGCCATTGTATGAATTACTTGTTCCATCCCCCCAACTAATGTTGAATTGAAATTGAGAAGAAACAAAGTTGTTTCCGCTAAGTACGAAGGGTAGTGTATGAGTGGATTGTGCATTATTTGCCGCTGATTGAGCATAATAAGCAACCGTAACCGAAGTGTCGCATCGCGTAGTTACTGTATTGGGCATCAAGTTAAGTCCGGTGAGTGTGTAGCCGGTTTGAGCATTAAGTTGAAATGCGCACAAGGCAACAACTAAAAAGGGTAGAATTTTTTTCATGATATAAATTTAACAATTTTTTAGACGCTACAACTTAAGCATAAGTTGCTTGGCAAAAGAGAGCCCACTTATTTTTAGTATTTTCGCTTAAAATCACCAATGGATCGTTCGAAATTAGTGGAGTTCGGAAACATAGAGTTACTTGCAAAACAAGTGGTAGAGGGATTCATTACGGGGATGCACAAAAGTCCTTTGCACGGGTTTTCCGTAGAATTTGCAGAGCACCGTATTTACAATCAAGGAGAATCTACAAGACATATTGATTGGAAACTTTATGGTCGAACCGATCGCTTGTACACAAAAAAGTATGAGGAGGAAACGAATTTGCGTTGTCAAATGGTGATCGATTGTTCTCCGTCAATGTATTTTCCATCAGACAAACGTGAGAACAAATTAACCTTCGCAATTTATGCAGCGGTGAGTCTAATGGAATTGTTAAAACGTCAACGAGATGCCTATGGAATCAGTTTGTTCCATGAGTCATTACTGCTTCATACGGCAGCAAAGTCTTCACCGATGCATCAGCGGTTTGTTTATGCTGAATTAGAAAAATTCTTTGCGGCTTACACTCCGACTAAAGCGTCAGATACACACATTGCAAAAGCGCTGAATGAGGTTGCGCAAAGCATACCAAAGCGTGGGATGGTTATGGTCTTTACAGATTTGTGGTCCACCGGTGAAAATGAAGAGGATTTCATGAATGCCTTGAGTCATTTGAAACATGAACGTCACGAGGTAGTCGTTTTTCACTTATACAGCCGAACGATTGAGCAGGATTTTACACTCGAAAATAGGCCATATATTTTGGTTGATATGGAAACAGGTGAAGAATTGCGCATGTTGCCCAATGAGTTTAAGAGCCAATACATTGCTCGATATGAAAAAGGACTCAGTGCATTAAAATTAAAATGTGGTGATTTGGCTGTCGATTTTGTTCCATTGGCAATTGAAGATGGATACAATGAGGTGCTTACGAGATATTTGTTGAAAAGGCAATCTATGTTATGATATTCGCCGCTTACCTTTTGTTACCTTTGTGTCATTATGCGTGTTGAAGAAATTATTGCCCCAGTAGAAAAAGAACTCGCGGAGTTTGAGCAGTTTTTTTCGTCAACCATGAAATCTGATGTTCCTTTGCTCGATAAAGTGACGCATTATCTTGTCAAGCGGAAAGGGAAACAGATTCGCCCCTTATTTGTGTTTTTATCCTGCAAAATGTTTAGTGAAACAAATGCTAAATCGTTTGACGCGGCTGCGTTGGTTGAATTGCTACACACTGCAACCTTGGTGCATGATGATGTCGTGGATGATGCCAATGAGCGTCGGGGCTATTTTTCTGTTAATGCCCTTTGGAAGAATAAAATTGCAGTATTGGTTGGCGATTACATGTTATCTAGAATTTTACTTTTATCCATTGAAAAACAAAACACGGATTTACTAGCAATCATTGCCCGGTCGGTTCGTGAGATGTCCGAAGGTGAATTGCTTCAAATCGAAAAAGCTAGAAAACTTGATATCACGGAAGATGTATATTTTGAGGTGATTCGGAAGAAAACCGCATCCTTGATTGCCACATGTTGTGAAGCAGGATATCTTGCTTCGGGTGGGACAGCCCACCGTGAGGAGATGCGCCTTTTTGGAGAAAAAGTGGGCTTAGCCTTCCAGCTAAAGGATGATATTTTTGATTTTGGTAGCGCGGCAGATATTGGAAAACCTACGGGGAATGATATTCGAGAACAAAAGATGACACTCCCAATCATTTACACCCTGAATAATGCGCCTGCATCCGAAGCTACTGAATTAAGAAACATTATCAAAAATCACAACGATAGTGAATCACATATCCGAAAAGCGATTGATTTAGTGAAGCGAAATAAGGGAATTGAATATGCGGAGCAACGGATGCGTTCCTTGGGGAATGAGGCTAAATCCTTACTCGATGAGTTTCCTGACAATGAAGCTAAAATGGCCTTGCTTGGCCTTGTTGAATATACCATGAATCGAACAAAATGAGAATAATTATCCCTTTATTTATTGCCTTAGTTTTGGCTTCTTGCACGCCAAAGAAGGCAACGAAAAAACAAGTTAAATCTGAGAATTTAATTGAGGTTAAACACGGTGTATACTCCGAATGGTATTCAGGTAAAAAACAGTTAAAATTTCATGGTTCCATTGATAAAAAAGGGAATCGAGACGGGAAATGGGTGTTTTATTCGGAAAATGGGAATGAGCAATCAATCACCGTATACAACCACGGGATGCGCGAAGGATTTAGTTTGGTGAAATATCCAAACGGTGCCATGCACTACCGTGGAGAATACCGCAATGATCAAATGGTGGGTGTTTGGACTACCTACGATGAAAAAGGAAAAGTAATTAGCGAAAAAGACTACGGATTCCCGGATGAGTAGAATTCCAGAACATATTGTAGATCAAATTATTCAAACGGCCCGAATTGAGGAGGTTATTGGTGAATTTGTGCAATTGAAACGCGCAGGAAGCAATCTTAAAGGATTAAGTCCATTTACCTCCGAAAAAACTCCGTCTTTTGTGGTCTCTCCAGCTAAGCAAATTTATAAGTGTTTTTCAACCAGTAAAGGAGGGAACGTTGTAAGTTTCTTGATGGAGAAGGAACATTTTTCATATCCAGAAGCGCTTCGATGGTTAGCTGATAAGTATAATATTGAACTTCCGAAAGAGGAAGAGCTTTCTGCGGAACAACTAGCCGCCGCCAATGAAAAGGATAGTTTGTTTATCATCAATGAATTTGCGAAGAATCATTTTATGGAAACGCTCCATGAAACGGATGAAGGCAAGAGCATCGGCTTATCTTATTTTATTGAACGTGGATTTCATGCCGACATCATTACTAAATTTCAATTAGGCTATTGTAAGAACACAGGAACGGATTTAACCAAAGCAGCTATAGAGAAAGGATTCAAGTTTGAATACTTGGATAAGGTGGGCTTAAGTAAAGAAAAGGACGGTCGCCAATTTGATTTTTTCAAAGGCAGGGTGATCTTTCCAATTCATAGCATTTCCGGTCGAGTACTCGGTTTTGGTGGACGAACCTTGTTGTCTGATAAAAAAGTTGCCAAGTATTTTAATTCGCCAGAAAGCCCAGTTTACAATAAAAGTGAAATTCTCTATGGACTATATTTTGCCAAGGGTGAAATTGTCAAAAAGGATGAATGTTTGCTGTGTGAAGGATATACGGATGTAATTAGTATGCACCAAGCTGGAATTCAGCATGCAGTTTCTAGCTCCGGTACTTCACTAACAAGGGAACAAATTCGGCTCGTTTCGCGATACACTAAAAACATTACGATACTTTACGATGGAGATGCCGCAGGAATAAAAGCTTCGTTCAGAGGAATAGACTTGATTTTAGAAGAAGGGCTTAATGTTAAGGTGGTTTTATTCCCCGAAGGGGAGGACCCGGATTCCTTCGCTAAAAAAAGCACCACGGATGAATTAAACGAGTTTTTAGAATCTCATCGACAAGATTTCATTTCATTTAAGGCCGGGTTATTACTCAAAGGCACGGAAAATGATCCGCTTCAAAAAGCAAAGTTGATTAAAGATATTGTGTATTCAATTTCGTTGATCCCCGATTCAATTACTCGAACCATTTTTGCCAAGCAAATCGCTTCTTCGTATCAGTTGACCGAGGAAATGATTATACAGGAGGTTACAAAACATCGTGCGGGTAAATTTGCTGAGGAGGTAGATGAACCTTGGGTTAAAGATGCGATTATTTCAAAACCTATTTCTCCAACGGTAAATATTCAAGAAGTTCCCCAGGATGAGGCATTAGTGGAAAAAGAACTTATTCGCTTGATGCTTAAGTTTGGAAATAAAGAGGTGTTGTTAGATCCAAACGGAGATAAAATTCCTGTTAGCGTAAATGAACTGGTTATTCAAGAATTAAATTCAGACGACCTAAGTTTCAAACATTCCGTGTGTTATGATATTTTTGGTGAAATCGCAGACGGTGTTGCTGAAGGTATCTTGTACACCTATAAGTATTTTTTGAAATCAAGTAAGCCTGAAATTTTACAGTTAACCACACAATTAATAGGTTTTGAAGATGAATTAAGCCCCAAATGGGCTTCTCAATATAGAATTTACACCAAACAAGAAGATAGTGATTTGTTAGGCACGGTTCTCTATGCTATTTATAATTTTAAGCAATATAAGATAACCGAGCACATTAAAAGTTTACGCGTTCAAATGGCATCCGAAACGCTGAGCGAACAAGAACAATTAGAGCTTCTTGCCGAACAAATGGCATATGAAAAGATTAAACAAACGTTCTCAGAAAAATTGGGAAGAATTATTATAAAATGATGTTAAGTACCACCTTATTCAAAATCGGTCCATTCAATATATGCATTTGGAATTTAGTGTTTCTATCCATTATATTCTTAACGGCATTTGTGCTTCGCAGGGTACTTTCAAGATTTCTTAAAAAACAATTTAAAAGCAATAACATTCACCTCGAAGGTAGAAGAGAAACCTATTTTAAGTTATTTACCCAAAGTGTGTATTTAATTGCTTTGTACTTTGCTGTATTAAGTTTTAGATTCAATAACCGCGACATTACGTTTGAAGAATTCATTAAATATAATTTAGTAAGCATTGGGTCTTTAAAAATCTCCTTGTACAACGTGATTTTAGTGGCCGTAATTTTCTTGTCTGCTAAAATTGCTTCAAGTGTTTACAAATTATATATTGGTAAAAAACATCGAGCTAAAGTAGCCTATGATCCCGGTGTGGAATATGTTTACGTACAAATCGCAAGGTATATAATCTATACCCTTGCTGTGCTTTTATCTTTTAATGTGATCGGTTTGAACATTTCGTTAATCTTAACGGGTTCTGTTGGACTTTTGGTCGGTATTGGATTGGGCTTGCAGGATGTTTTTAAAGATACGATTGCAGGTATTGTTTTACTCTTAGAGGGTAATATTAAAGTGGGGGATATCGTGGAAATTGATGCCAAGACGCAAACGAATTCCCATAAAGGGGCATATAATTTTGTGGCACGTATCATTAAAATCAGCTTCAGAACAACTCAAATTCAAACCAAGGAAGGAAATGTTCTCATCATTCCAAATACACACCTAACACAGCAGCAGGTAGAAAATTGGAGTCATAGTTCTTCCTTGTCTATGTTTACCATTCACGCCTTGGTAGAATACGGGAGCAATACCGTTTTAGCTACCGAGTTATTAAAAACTGCTGCGCTTGGACATCCGATCGTTAGTAGGGAAGAACCAGTAATTGTTCGAATGTCGAATTTTTCAGAAAATGGCATCGAGATGGAACTTGTTTTCTGGGCAGAAAATAGTTGGGATATAGGAAATTATAAGTCTGAAATCCGCTTTGAAATTGATCGACTCTTTAGAGAGCATCAGGTGCATTTTGCATACCCAACGCGAACAATAATTAATAAAGCTTAGGCTAAACAGCGCTTGTACAGGTGAATCGTGTTTTCTATTCCGTAATAAAGTGCATCTGAGATTAACGCGTGTCCAATCGAAACCTCGTCTAATCTTGGCATGTGCTGCTTAAAGTATCTCAAATTCTCTAGGCTTAAATCATGACCGGCATTAATTTCTAGTCCGCATTCCACCGCAAAGGTACAGGCATCAACATAGGGTTTTATGCAGTCCGGATTGGAAGAGAATTGCTCCGCATACGGTCCCGTGTAGAATTCAATTCGATCGGCGCCTAGTTTAGCTGCTAGCTCTATTTGCTCATGATTCGGTTCCATAAATAGAGAACATCGAATTCCCAAGCGTTTAATTTCATCGATCCATCGAGCCAGGGCCGCTTCATTTGCTTTGACATCCCAGCCCGCGTTTGAGGTAAGTACCGTTGGACTATCAGGCACTAAGGTTGCTTGTGCTGGTTTGGTTTTTTTTAATAATTCGAAATATCGTGCATCGGGGTATCCCTCAATGTTAAATTCAGTGGTGATAATCTCAGAAATTTCTAAGGTGTCTTGGTACGTGATGTGACGCTCGTCTGGTCGGGGATGTACCGTAATGCCATCCGCGCCAAAGGTCTGACAATCAATGGCAAATTGAACTACATCAGGGGTTTTCCCCCCTCGTGCATTGCGGATTGTCGCAATTTTATTAATGTTTACGCTGAGTTTCGTCACGTGATTTTTGTTCAAAATTACAAACTCTATACGGAATTCCATACCTTAGCAACCGGTTATGCGCGCGCTAGAAATCCTTTCTGAAGAAATTCCTCCCTTATTGCACACAGATTCGGGAGAAAAAGTCATGCTTTGGATGGATGAATTCAAGGTCAGTCACCTGCCGGTATTGAAAAATGGAAATTTTGTTGGCGTGGTATCTGAATCTGCGGTTCTTGACCACTTAAATCTTGAATCAGATCTTGATCATTTGTTCGACCACTTACCGCGACCCTTTGTCAATCAAAATGCGCATTTGTACGACATTCTACTTAAAATGTCTTCCGAAAAACTCTCGGTACTTCCGGTGTTAAACGATAATGAAGAATACTTGGGATGTATTTCTGTTTACGGCATCATGTCGGTGCTCTCCGATTTTGGAAGCTTGAAAGAGCATGGAGGAATCTTGGTTATTGAAATGAATCAGTCAGATTATAGCTTAGCACAAATTGCACAGATCGTTGAAAGTAACAACGCGAAAATTTTAAGCTCTTACATTACTTCTAACGAAGAGTCTACCAATACTGAAGTTACCTTAAAAATAAACACCTCTAATTTATCATCCATCATTCGAACCTTCGAACGGTATGATTATCAGGTTAAAGCCGCTTTCCAAGATAAGGATGCGGAGGAGGATTTGCGCAATCGATTCGATGCCCTCATGAACTTTATGAAATTCTAAATGAAACATGTAGCGATTTTTGGGATGAAATTTACACGGCAAAGCTTGGACTATGTTCATCAAGTTCATGCCGAATGTCAAAAACGGGGTTGGAATGTAGTCATGGAGCATGATATGCTGAATCACCTGAAATCGAAGTATGATTTTTCCTTGCCCTGCACAACCTATGCAACCGACCAAGATTTTAAAAAAGGCATCGACTTTATGATTTGCCTTGGTGGGGATGGCTCATTCCTTCGCGCTGTGCGTCTTGTTCGTGATTCCGGCGTTCCGATTCTTGGGATTAATACCGGAAGGTTAGGCTTCTTATCTAATATTTCAAAAGAAGCGATTGCTGAAACATTTCAACTGTTGGAGGACAAAAAATACGAATTTCAGAAACGATCATTAATCCGGGTTAGAACCCAAGATGAGTTATTTGGTTTAGAGAACTTCGCCCTCAATGAATTGACGATTTCAAAAAAAGACACGTCTTCCATGATTACAGTGCATGCAAAATTGGATGGAAAATACCTGAATTCGTATTGGGCTGATGGCTTAATTGTTTCTACCCCAACAGGATCTACCGGTTACAACCTGAGTTGCGGCGGTCCAATCATTACACCGGGATGTCAGGTACACATCATCACACCCATCGCAGCACATAATTTAAATGTACGTCCCGTGGTAGTTCCAGACCATTTACCGATCGATTTAACCCTAGAGAGTCGCGACCGAACATGCCTTGTGAGTTTAGATGGCGTCACAAAAAATATTAAACAAGGGGAAGAAATCCGCGTAACCAAGGCAGAGTTTCTAATTAATGTGATTAAATTTGAACATACGAATTTCTTAGATACCATTCGTAATAAAATGTATTGGGGAATTGATAATCGAAATTAACTTATGAAAAAAATGATTGTTTTAACAGGCGCTGTCCTGTTCGCTTTTAGTGCCCTTGCGCAAAAGAAAGCAAAGAAAGTAGTATTGAAAAATGAAATTGATTCCGTTTCATACTTGATGGGAGTTAACATCGGAAACAGCCTAGGCAAAGAAATGAGCGAGGCAAATTTCGAGTTGATTATTCAAGGATTTAGAGATGCAGTCGCAAAAGGACGGTTGGTCTGTCAAGACAGTACGGACATGGTATTATCGATGTATTTCCAAGAAAAAGCCATGATGAAACAAGCGGAGGAAGACAAGAAAAGCGAAGTGTACAAGGTGGCTGGCGAAAAGTTTCTTGCAGAGAATGGTAAAAAACAAGGCATAGTTACCACCGCAAGTGGTTTACAATATCAGGTAATTAAAGAAGGAGATGGAGCACATCCAACCGCAGAATCTACCGTTAAGGTGCATTATCACGGTACTACCATTGAAGGCATAGTATTTGATAGCTCGGTAGAACGAGGGGAACCGATTGAGTTTCCTTTGAATCAAGTAATTCCGGGATGGACAGAAGGTGTTCAGTTAATGTCGAAAGGAGCGAAGTATAAGTTTTTCATTCCTCAAGAATTAGCCTACGGATCTTCTTCTCCAACACCCGTTATTACACCGTATTCTTGTTTAGTTTTTGAAGTTGAATTATTAAGTTTTGAATAATATGAATCGATTAATTTTAGCTGCTTTTTTAGCACTGACCTTATTTGCACAAGCGCAAGCACCGAAATTGGCTGATGGGCTTTATGTAAAGTTTAATACCTCAAAAGGAGATATCATCTGTCAATTGTACTATGAAAAAGTTCCAATGACCGTTGGTAATTTTGTTGGCTTAGCCGAAGGTAAGTTAAGCGTTGATACCACCAAAGTAACAAAACCATATTACAATGGTTTGAAGTTTCATCGCGTAATCGCTGATTTCATGATTCAAGGTGGAGATCCACAGGGTAATGGAATGGGCGGACCGGGATATAAATTCTTCGATGAAATTGATACCTCATTAAAACACTTTACACCAGGAATTCTTTCCATGGCTAATTCCGGACCCAATACCAACGGAAGTCAGTTTTTCATTACCCACAAAGCAACACCGTGGTTAGATGGAAAACATACCGTGTTCGGTAAGGTGGTTCAAGGTCAAGAGGTGGTGAATGCCATTGCGCAAAATGATGTGATGAATTCAGTAACGATCATGCGCGTTGGAAAAGCTGCTCAAGCGTTTAATGGGCAAACTGCGTTCGACGGGAAGTATTTGAAGTTAAAAGAAGCCGAAAAAGCAAAACAAGCAGTTTACGCTAAAATAGCTTCCATGACGGATATTGAATACAACGCGGACTTTAAAAAACGTGTTTCTGCCCAAGACATCAGTGAAGGACTCACACAAACTGCCAGTGGCTTGATCTATGTGATTCAAACGCCGGGTGAGGCATATAAAG
>Ga0315899_10000363_pt1 | contig 55707 bp, 55 predicted proteins | sample LakEriMetagenome_2_FD_203518 | JGI IMG/M metagenome (GOLD analysis project Ga0315899, IMG submission 203518) | Freshwater fungal communities from buoy surface, Lake Erie, Ohio, United States - Buoy 4 MA112 | ecosystem: Environmental > Aquatic > Freshwater > Lake | place: USA: Lake Erie, Ohio... | reverse complement strand
TCCGGCTCTCGCCGGACGCGTCGACCAGCAGCGCGTCGTCGCCGAGCCGGAAGCGGCCGGTGCGCTCGCCGGGCGCGATCATCGCGGACGGACTCAGCACGGTCCAGTCGAGGCCGCCGGCGTCGGCACGCAGCCGCATCAGCGCCTCGCGCGCGCCGCGCGCGGTGTCGCGCCACTGCGCGGGGAACCGCGGCGTGTCGAGCAGCTCGACGCCGGGGGCGACCTGCAGGCTCGCCGCACCGCCGACCAGCAGCAGGCGCGGCACGCCCGCGGCCTTCGTCGCGGCGCGGATCGACTCGAAGCCCGCGACGTACGTGCCGTAGACGTCGGCCGCCGAGTGCCCGCTGTGCGCGCTCAGCACCGCGGCGTGGCCGCGCAGCGCGTCGGCGAGCGCCTCGGTGTCGGCGACGTCGACGCGACGCGCGACGATGCCGTCGCGAGGCGCGAGCTTCGAGGGGTCGCGGGCGATGGCGGTGACGCGGCGGCCGCGGCGGACCGCCTCCTCGAGCAGCGCGCCGCCGATGAATCCGGTGGCGCCGATCAGTGCGACGTTCATGGCGTGTTCCGTGGAGAAGAGTGTCGAGGCCACCATCCTCGCAGGCCAGATCGACGTCGGAAACCGCATCGACGACAATTGATCGTTATCGATTTCTTGACGATCGGGGCGCGCGATGGACCTGAAGGACGTCGACCTGAACCTGCTGCCGGTGTTCGCCGCGGTCGCCGACGAGGGCGGCTTCACCGCCGCCGCCGATCGGCTCGGCACCTCGAAGGCGCGCGTCAGCCTCGCGATCGCGCGGCTCGAGGCGAGCCTGGGCGCGACGCTGTTCGCGCGGACCACGCGCCGCGTGGCGCCCACCGACGCGGGCCGGGTGCTGCGCGAGCGCTGCGAGCCGCTGCTTGCCGGGCTCGCCGACGCGATCGCGCTCGCGCGGGGCGAGGAATCCACGCTGTCGGGCACGCTGCGGATCGCCTGCTCGGTCGAGAACGCGGTGCAGACCGTCGGCGCCGCGGCCGCGCGCTTCGCCGAGCGGCACCCCGCGCTGCGGGTCGAGCTGCGCACCGCCGATCGCGTCGTCGACCTGGTGCGCGAGGGCATCGACGTCGCGATCCGCAGCGGCTGGCTGCGCGACTCGACCTTGCGCGCGACGCGGCTCGGCGGGTTCGAGCAGGTCGTCGTCGCGGCGCCCGCGTACCTGAAGCGGGCCGGCACGCCGGCGGCGCCGCAGGACCTCGCCGCGCACCCGTGGATCGCGCTCGAGCTGCTGCCCGCCCCGCTCACCTGGACCTTCGAGGCGCCGCGGCGCAGGCCGGTCACCGTGCGCACGCACGCGCGGCTGCGCGTCGACTCGCCGAGCGCGCTGCGTGCGATGGTCGAGGCCGGCACCGCGGTGACGGTGCTCGACGGCGGCAGCGCGCGCGAGCCGCTGCGCCGGGGCGCGCTGGTGCGGCTGCTGCCGCACTGGCGACTGCCCTCGGGCGGCACCCACGCGGTCTTCCCGCCCGGCCGGCATCCGTCGGCGGCGGCGCGCGCGTTCGTCGAGGCCTATCGCGCGGCGATCGCGCCGGACGCCCCGGACGCGCCCGGCGCGCCCCGTGCGCCGGCACGCAGCGGCGCCGGTCCCCGGGTCAGTCCCTGAGGCCGGCGCCCCAGGCGTCGTACAGCCGGAACGCGAGCGCGCGCATCGGCGCGAGGTGCGCGTCGAGCCCGGCCAGGATCGCGGCCGGCGGCTGCACCGTCGGCGGGCCGTCCGGCGACCTCGGCCTGCCCGCGTGCTTGGCCACCCAGTGCTCGACCTTCGCGCGGTCCGCCTCCGGATGGCCCTGCAGCCCGAGGTGCACGCCGTCCCACTCGAAGGCCTGCCGCGGGCACGACGCGTTGCCGGCGAGCGGCACCGCGCCGCGCGGCAGCGCGAACGCGTCGCGGTGCCACTGCATCAGCACCGGCGCGCGGGCATCGCCGAACCAGCGCCGGGCGGCGGGCGTGTCCTCGACCTCGATCGCGTGCCAGCCGATCTCCGGCGCCGGGCTCGGCCCGACCGTCGCGCCGAGCGCCTTCGCGAGCAGCTGGCCGCCCAGGCAGTGGCCGATCGTCGGCACACGCGCGTCGAGCGCGGCACGGATCAGCCCGAGCTCCGCGCCGATGTGGTCGAGGTGCAGGTCGTTCGCGCCCATCGGCCCGCCGAGCACGCACAGGCCCGCGTGGCCGTCGGGCCGCGCCGGCACCGGCTCGCCGGCGTGCACGCGCACGAGCGTCGCCGGCCGGCCGCGCGCCGCGAGCCACTCGCCGAAGTGGCCCGGCCCGTCGCCCTCGGTGTGCTCGATCACCAGTACCGGTCGCATCGTGGTCGGCCCCTGCAGCGGCCGCGCGGCGGCCTCAGGCACCGATCCTGCCACGGGCGGGGGCGCAATCCTCAGCGATGGTGTCGCCATCGCGCCCGCCCGGCGTGGCCGGGCCTACACTCGGTCCGCGCGGACGCGGTCCGCGCCCCCTTCAAGAGGAGCACAGCGATGGCCGGGAAATTCGTGATCTCGAAGACCTCGAACGGCAAGTTCCACTTCGTGCTGAAGGCCGGGAACGGCGAGGTGATCCTGTCGAGCCAGACCTACGCGGACGTCGACGGCGCGAAGAAGGGCGTCGCCTCGGTCCGCGAGAACGGCCCGAAGGACGAGCGCTTCCAGCGGCTCGCCTCGACCCGCGGCGAGCCCTACTTCAACCTCGTGGCCGCCAACGGCCAGGTGATCGGACGCAGCGAGATGTACTCGTCCGAGCGCGCGCGCGACAACGGCATCGAGTCGGTGAAGAAGAACGCCGCCGACGCGACGCTCGACGACCGCAGCGCGGACGCGCCGCAAGCCTGACGGCGCGGGCTCAGCCGCGCGCGGCGCAGGGCCGGGCGACCGCGTCCGGGATCGCCGCGCGCAGCCTCGCGAGCTCCGCCGCGACCGCCTCGCCGACCGGCCGCACCTGCAGCGTGATGCGGCCCGGCGACGGGCCGCGCGGCGCGACCCGCACGCCCTTCACGCCCTTGCCCGAGATCGTCTTCTGCAGCGAAGCCGCGAGCTCCTCCTGGCGAAAGAGGCCGAGCGAGATCGCGCCCTTCCACGGGCCGTCCGGCATCACGTAGGTGTCGGTGACGCCGCGCTCGCGCAGCTCGGCGAGCCGCTTCGACAGGTCGGCCGGGCCCGGCGGCAGGTAGACCCACCACGAGGTGGTGTCCTCGGCGCGCTGCGTCGCGACCGCGAGGTCGGCGGCGACCGCATCGAGCGCGACCTGCACGCGCACCGCCTCGGCCTCGGCCATCGGGCCGATCTCGACGCAGTTCGCGGCACGCAGCGCGGCGGCGAGCGCCGCACCGGTCGGCGCGTCCGAGGGCGAGGTCGGGCCGCCCGGCGCGGACGGCGTCGCCGGCCCGGCCGCGGCCGCCGCCGCACCCGCCGCGGCGGCGCCCGTGCCGGCCGCGCCCGCGGAACCGGACCCGGACCGCACCGCAGGCAGGACACGCAGCGCGTCCGGCGCGACCTGCCGCTCGACGCGGCCCGGCTCGCGGCCGTCGCCGCCGAACGGCGCCATCCAGCCGCGCAGCCAGCCGAACAGCAGCACGTTCGCGACCACCAACAGGCTGAGGACGAGCTTCATCGGGCGCGCTTCACCTGAGGCCGCTCATGCGAGCGACGGCCGCTCGCCGTCCCACGGCGCGTCGGCCTCGAGCTCGGCGGCGAGCGCGAGCAGCGCGGCGTCCTCGCCGAAGCGGCCGACGAGCTGCGCGCCGATCGGCAGGCCCGCCGCACTGCGGCCCGCCGGCACCGACATCGCCGGCTGCCCGGTCACGTTGGCGAGCGGCGCGAACGGCGAGTAGCGGCCGGTGCCCTGCGGCCCGGTGCGGTAGCGCATGAAGTCGGCGTCCTGCATCGCGAAGCGGCCGAGCACCGCGGGCGGCTCGGCGAGCACCGGGGTCAGCAGCACGTCGAAGCGATCCCAGAACGGCGCCACTTCGCGCGCTATCCGGTGCAGCACGCCGAGCTGCTGCAGGTAGCGCGCGCCGCTCACGCCGCGGGCGACCTCGAGCGCGCCGCGGATCGCGGGCGACAGCTCGTCCTCGCGCGGCGCGCGACCGAGCGTGCGGCTGCGCGCCTCGATCGCCATCGCGGTGCCGCTCGCGACGATCGCGAGCGCGGGCACCAGCAGCGCCGACATGTCGAGCTCGGGCGCCGCGCGCTCGACCCGGTGGCCGAGCCGCTCGAGCGTGCGCGCCGTGCGCCGCACCGCGTCGGCGACCTCGGGGTCCACCGCCTCGCCGTCGAAGGTGGTGTCGCACAGCGCGATCCGCAGCCGCGGCGCGTCGCCGCGCAGTGCGGCCTCGAGCGCACGCCGTGCGTCGCCGGCGGCGAAGCGCGGCGCCGCGTACGGCGCGCCGGCATCGGCGCCCGCGGTCAGGTCCAGCGCGACCGCGCTGTCGCGCACGGTGCGCGACACCACGTGCTCGGTCGCGAGGCCGCCCCAGGCCTCGCCCGCGTACGGACCGGCCGGCATCAGCCCACGGCTGGGCTTGAGCCCGACGAGCCCGCAGCACGCCGCCGGGATGCGGATCGAGCCGAGCCCGTCGGACGCGTGCGCGACCGGCACGATGCCCGCGGCGACCGCGGCCGCCGCGCCGCCGGACGAGCCGCCCGAGCTGTGCCCGAGGTGCCAGGGGTTGCGCGTCGGGCCGCCGTAGACGCTCGCCTCGGTCGACGGGTTCACGCCGAGCTCGGGGCTGGTGCTGCGCGCGAAGGGCACGAAGCCCGCGTCGCGGTACCGCTCGACCAGGGCGGCGTCCCGGTCCCACTCGACGAATCGGAAGAACCGCGAACCCATCGACGAGGGCAGGTCGACGCAGGCGGTCGCGAGGTCCTTGAGCGGCAGCGGCACGCCGAGGAACGGCCGGCTGCGCAGCAGCTCGACGCGCGCGTCGTCGTCGGGCATGTCGTCGAGCTCGGCATCGAGCCTGCGGGCGCGCTCGCGCGCACGGTCGGCGGCGACCGTGTCGAGCGCGTTGACCTTCGGGTTCACGAGCGCGGCGCGCGCGAGCGCCGCCTCGAGCAGCTCGAGCGCGCTGGCGTCGCGGCGTGCGACCTTCGCGCCGAGCGCGAGGCCGTCGGAACGGAGATAGTCGTCGGGGGCGATCATCGGGGGGGCGTGGCGCGAGGGCGCGCGGTCGTCGCGGGGCGCGGCCGGCCGTCGGGCGCGGCGGCCCGCCGAGTGTACGCCAGCCCGCCGCGCGGCCGGCGTGCGATGCGCGTCACGCAACGCCCCGGTGACCCTGGGTTAAGCTGCGCGCCATGAATCCGACCACCGGCACGGAGTTCTCCGCGTACGTCACGTTCGAGCGCGACGAGTGGGCGGCGCTGCGCGCGAGCACCCCGCTGACGTTGTCAGAGACCGACCTCTCGGCGCTGCGCGGCGTCGTCGAGCAGATGTCGATCGACGACGTCGTGCAGGTCTTCCTGCCGCTGTCGCGGCTGCTGAACCTGCACTTCCGCTCGGCGCGCGCGCTGTCGGGCGTCAAGGACGAGTTCCTTGGCCGCCTGGTCGGCCGCCGCCCGTACGTGATCGGCATCGCCGGCAGCGTCGCGGTCGGCAAGAGCACCTTCGCGCGCACGCTGCAGGCGCTGCTCGCGCGCTGGCCCGACCACCCGTCGGTCGCGCTGGTCACCACCGACGGTTTCCTCTACCCGAACGCGACGCTGCTCGAGCGCGGGCTGATGAAGCGCAAGGGCTTCCCCGAGAGCTACGACCGCCGCCGGATGATCGAGTTCCTCGCCGACATCAAGGCCGGCAAGTCGCACGTCGAGGCGCCGGTCTACTCGCACCAGGGCTACGACATCGTGCCCGGCGAGCGCGCGGTCGTCGAGAACGCCGACATCGTGATCTTCGAGGGCCTGAACGTGCTGCAGACCGGCACGCTCGAGGGCGGCCGCTCGCCGTCGATCATCGTGTCCGACTTCTTCGACTTCTCGCTGTACCTCGACGCCGACGAGGACTTCATCAAGCGCTGGTACGTCGAGCGCTTCCTGCGGCTGCAGCGCACGGTGTTCCAGAACCCGACGTCCTACTTCCACCACTACAAGGACCTCGACGAGGCCCAGGCCCGGGAGGTCGCGCTCGGCATCTGGCGCGACATCAACGGGCAGAACCTGCGCGAGAACATCCTGCCGAGCCGCGAGCGCGCGAACGTCGTGCTGCGCAAACGCGACGACCACTCGATCGGCGAGGTCTGGCTGCGGCAGATCTGAGCGGCGCCCGTGCGGAGCCCGGCGAAGACGGGCGGTTGCACGGCAGCCCGGGGCACTGCCCCGGGCGCGGCGCGAAGGGCGCAGCGCGCGGAGCGCGCGAGCAGAGCGGCGCTCAGCGCGCCGCGAGCGCGACCGCCTGCTCGACGTACCGGTAGACCTCGGCCGGCACCACGCCGTTCGGCCCCTTGTTGCGCAGGTCGCGGAAGCGCCCGGTGCGCACCACCACCAGCCGCTTCGACGGCACGACGATCACGTACTGCCCCTGGTGCCCCTGCATGAACCAGAAGGGGTGCTTCCAGGCGAGGTCCATCCACAGCGAGTGGCCGTAGTACGGCACCAGGTCGGGCGTGCGCATCCGCTCGACGAACGCGCGGTCGAGCAGCGGCCGGCCGTCCCACTCGCCGTCCTGCAGCAGCAGCTGCCCGAGCCGCGCGAAGTCGCGCGCGGTCGCGAACACGCAGCAGTAGGTGCGCTCGATGCCGCCAGCCTCGCCCGCGCGGTCGAGCGTCCAGATCGCGTCGCGACCCATGCCGAGCGGCTTCCACAGGCTGCGCGACAGGTGCTCGGCGATCGTCAGGCCCGGCTCGCGCGCGGCGAGCGCGCGCTGCAGGAACACGCCGAGCAGCTGCGTCGAGCCGCTGCTGTACTCGAACGCGGTGCCGGGGTCGCGCTCGAAGCCCCGGCGCAGCGCGAGGCCCGCGGCGTCGCCTCCGAAGTAGAGCTCGGTGGTCACGTTGAGCGGCAGGTAGTAGTGCTCGTCCCAGTCGTGGCCGGCCTTCATCGCGGACAGCTGCGCGACCGTCGCGCGGCGCCCCCGCGGATCGTCCGCGTACTCGGGCAGCCGCTCGACGAGCGGCGCGTCGAAGCCCGACACCATGCCCTGCTGCACCGCCAGCCCGACCAGCATCGTGGTGATCGTCTTGGCCACCGAGAACGAGTTGGTGCGGCTGTCGGCGTCGTAGGGCGCGTAGTACGACTCGTGCAGCAGCGCGCCGTCCTGCGCGACCAGGAACGCGGCGGTGCCGTGCTTCGTCAGGTGGGCGAGGGTGTCGGGGTCGAGCGGGTCGCGGTTGAGGCGCGGGTCGGCGGGCCAGGGCCGCGGCGTGCCGGCGGCGATCGCTCGCTGCGCGAAGTTCGACGCATCGTCGATGTGCGCGGTGGTGTGGCCCTGCAGGTAGGTCGCCGCGAGCGCGCGCCAGAAGTAGCCGTGGCCCGAGAGCTGGATCGCGGCCGCGCCGAGCACGAGGACGGCCCCGACGGACAGCGCCAGGGTGCGGAGGACTCGGACCGGACGGCGCATCGGACGCCCCTGCTCGCGGATCGTGGGCCTTCATTGTCGCCGGGGTGCCGGCCGGGACGATCCGCGCGGCATCGCCGGCGTCGCGCCACGTCATCGGACCGGGTGCGTGACGCCGCATCATCGCCCGGCTCGGCGCGCCGATCGGCGGGCGACCTGCCAAAAGGAAGCACTCACATTGGACACGTTGCCCCAGTGAACTGATCCGGGAGCGCGCCGAACCGGGCCGGACTGCGTACGGTCCGGAAGATGCCCGGCGGATGTCCGCCGGCCCGTTGCCGCTCCGGCACCCGCCCCAGGATGCTCCGACAGGACGATCGCCATGACCCCGACCTCCGCGCGCTCATCCGGGACGTCGACGGCACCCTCGCCGACACCGAGCACCTTCACCGCGCCGCCTTCAACGAGGCGTTCGCGCGGGCGGGGCTGGGCTGGCAGTGGGACGCGAACACCTACCGGCGGCGGCTGAAGGAGGCGCGCGCCGCGGGCCTGCGCCTCGCGATCGCCACCACGACCTCGCCGCCGAACGTCGACGCGCTGCTGCGCCTGAACCTCGGCCCCGCGTGGCGCGACTGGTTCGAGGTCGTCGAGGACGGCGAGACCGCGCCGCGCCGCAAGCCCGATCCCCAGGACTACGCCCGGGCGCTCGCGCGGCTCGGCCTTGGCCCGCGCCAATGCGTCGCGTTCGAGGACTCGATCACCGGCCTGCACGCGGCGATCGCCGCAGGCGTCCCGGTCGTGGTCGCACCGTCGCACTACACGAGGCAGGACGACTTCCGCGGCGCGATGCGGGTCGTGCCCGACCTCGGCGACGTGCGCCTCGCCGACGTGCGCGGCTGGCACGCGGCCACCTGCGGTTCGGACACGACGACCGCCTGAGGCATGTCCGAGCGCCACCCGATCATCTCGATCACCGGCTCGTCGGGCGCGGGCACCTCGTCGGTCACCCGCACGTTCCAGCAGATCTTCCGCCGCGAGGGTGTCGCCGCATGCACCGTCGAGGGCACCACCTCCACGGTCGTGCCGTCGGCGGCGCAGCTCACGTGCGTGTGCGAGTCCTGAGAGACCTCGCGGACGATCGGCCCTTCGGACAAGCGGAGCACGAGGATGTCGTCGGCGTCGTAGTGGGTGGTGCGCATCGCCACTCCTCCGGCTCGAAGCGGTGCATCACGGTCTTGACCACGACCGCGCCTTCGAGCACCAGGACCGCGCAGAGCAGGGTGTCGTCCCGATACGGGACGTGCCTGTACGCCCACAGGCGCCGACCGTCCGCCCGCCGGATCTCACCCCCGTCGATCATCGAAAGCAACGCCAGCTCGGTGATGCCCCGCTCGGTCATGCGATCGAGGGCGTGGCGCGTCAGCGCGATGGGCCGACCGAATCGTGCGCCGAGCGGGACCATCGGAGGGACGACAGGCGAAGCCTGTCGATGTCGCGGCGGTGCGGTGAGCGTGATCGAGCCCGGCCAGGACGGCATCCGTCCCCGGACTCAGGTCGGATGGCGTACCGGCAGGGTCCGAGGATCACCGCGCCTCGGACGCCGTGCGCTCAGGCCGAATCCTCGCGCAGCCGCCACTCCCCGAGCGGCGTGTAGACCCGCCCCTGCGGCGACGGGTCGGTGCGCATCAGCACGAAGCGGTCCGCGGTCCAGCGCCACGGACCGACCGGCGCCTCGGGCGGCGCCGCGTCGCGCGCCGCGTTGCGCAGCAGCGTGACGTGCGGCGAGAACGGACCGAGCGGCCGCGCGGTCGGCACGGCCGCGCACGCGCGGCGCAACGCCGCGTGCAGCGCCGGCAGCCCGCGCTCGGGCGGCGAGGACGGCCCGGCCCACACCACGTCGCTGCGCGGGAAACGCCCGAGGTGGTCGAGCTCGACCGCGAACGGCCCGGTCGCCGCGCGGGCCGCGTCGCCGGCCGCGCGCAGCGCGGTCTCGTGGCCGGGCGGCAGCGGGCCGAGGAACAGCAGCGTCATGTGCAGCCGGCGCGCGGGCTCGGCGCGGCCGCCGGTCACGTCGGGCAGCGTGCGCGCGAGCGCGGCGAGCGCATCGCGCACCGGCGGGGGCGGCAGCAGCGCGAAGAAGTGGTTGTACGGGCGCGCCTCGGCGGGCACCGCAGGCTCGGCCGCGCGCGCGACCGGGCGAGGGGCCCGGCCCGCGGGGCCGCTCGGACGGCGGCCACTCACTCGGCGCGTCCTCGGGCGGCCGTGCGGACGGGTTGCACGCGGGCGAGGCTCATCGCGCGGCCGAGACCGACGGCCAGGCCGGCGGCACCGCGCCCGGCTCGCGCATCCGCTCGATCGCGGCGCCGATCCGCTCGACGCCCTCGCGGATCTGCGCGGGCGACGGCGTCGCGAACGACAGCCGCATCGACGACGGATCGGCGCGCTCGGCGTAGTAGATGTCGCCGGGCACGAAGGTCGCCTTGCGCTCGATCGCGAAGGGCAGCAGCGCGCGCGTGCTCGCGCCGTCGCGCAGCCGGCCCCACATGAACATGCCGCCCTGCGGGATGTTGAACTCGACGCGGTCGGCGAGGTGCCCGGCGATCGCGTCGCGCATCGCGTTCGCACGCTCGCGGTACGCGGCGACGATCTTCGGCAGGTGCGCGTCGAGCCGACCCGCGGCGACGTAGCGCTGCACGGTCGCCTGCGTGAAGCCGGGGCTCGAGATGTCGTCGAGCTGCTTGGCGAGCACGCAGGCCGTGCGGATCGGCGGCGGCGCGACGGTGTAGCCGAGCCGCAGGCCCGGCGCGACGATCTTGGAGAAGCTGCCGAGGTGGACCGTCCAGGCCTTCGAGCCCGGCACCTCGTCGACCAGACCGGCGATGTGCGGCTCGTGTGCGCCCTCGAAGCGCAGCTGCCCGTACGGATCGTCCTCGACGATCACGAAGCGGTGCTCGACCGCGAGCGCGAGCAGCTTGAGACGCCGCGCGCGGGGCATCGTCGCGCCGCTCGGGTTCGCGAAGGTCGGCACGACGTAGAGGAGCTTCGGGCGCGGTGTCGCCGCGTCGCGCAGCATCGCCTCGAGCTCGTCCACGTCGAGCCCGTGCGCGTCGACCCCGACGGTCAGCGTGCGCACGCCGGCGACCTTCAGCACGCGCAGCGGACCGGTGTAGGTCGGGCGCTCGACGACCGCGGCGTCGCCCGCGCGCAGCAGCGTGCGCACCAGCAGGTCGAAGCCCTGCTGCGAGCCGCCGGTGACCAGCACGTCGCCGGCCGAGGCCTTCGTGCCGCGGGCCTCGAGCAGCCGCGCGACCTGCTCGCGCAGCCCCGGCAGGCCCTCGGTCGGGCCGTACTGCAGCGCCGGCACCGGCATTTCGCGCAGCGCCTCGTCGACCGCCGCGCGCAGGCCCTCGCGATCGAAGAGCTCGGGGCCGGGATAGCCGCCGGCGAGCGAGACCATCTCCGGGTCGACCATCAGCTTGCCGAGCTCGCGCACCAGGGACTCGCCGATGCTGCGATAGGCGGGGGCAACGAAGTCGGCGGGGTCGGGGGGATTCATGCGCGCGACGCGGGGCGGGACGGCCCCCGATGATACGGCGCCCCGCTCACCGCGCCCGCTCGCGCCGGATCAGGTACAGCCCCGCCGCGATCAGCGCGACGATGCCGACCCAGGCGAGCGCGTTCGGCACGTCGCCCCACACCGCCCAGCCGAGCACCAGCGCGAACAGCAGCCCGCTGTAGCGGAACGGCGCGACCACCGACACGTCGCCTGCGCGCACGCTGCGGATGATGCAGTGGTAGCCGGTGGCGAGGAACACCGACGCGGTCGCGAGCAGCGCCCACTCGCGCACGCCGATCGCGACCCAGCCCTGGAACAGCGACAGCAGGCCGGCGAGCAGCGTCACCGCGACCGCGGTCGACAGCGTGATCGCGAGCGACGGGATGCCGGCCGGCACCTTGCGCGTCGCGAAGTCGCGCAGCGCGTGCAGCAGCGTGGCGCCCAGGCACAGCAGCGCGAACGCGTTGAAGCCCTCGACGCGCGGCTGGATCACCAGCAGCACGCCGACGAAGCCGACCGCGATCGCGACCCAGCGGCGCGCGTCGACGCGCTCGCCGAGCAGCGGTACCGCGAGCGCGACGATGAACAGCGGCGAGGCCATGTTGATCGCGGTCGCGTTGGCGATCGGCAGGTGGAACAGCGAGATCAGGTAGGCGAGGCTCGCGAACGCGTCGATCGCCGCGCGCCCGGCGACCCAGCCGCGCGCGAGCTGCCCGAGCCGCGCCTCGACGCCGGTGGCGCGCATCACCGCGAGCACGAGCAGCGAGGCCATCGCCCCGCGCACGAAGATCAGCTGGCCCGAGGGCAGCGACGCGCTCGAGATCTTGACGAGCATGTCGTTGACGATGAAGCAGGCCATCGCCGCGACCATCAGCCGGATGCCGCGCGCGTTCGCGCGGATCGCGGCGGCGGGCGGGGAGGCGGTCGACGTCGCGTGCACGGTCGCCATCTTGTCACGCGGCGCGAGGGGCGCCGGCCGGCCGTCCCGTCGGGCGCTCGGCGCCGCGGCGAAAGCGGAACGTCGGCGCGCGCCGTGCACCGTGCGCCGACCGTGGCCGACCCGTCCGGGCCGGCCACGGTTCGCCGGTCAGCGCAGGCCGTCGTAGACCGCCTTCTCGAAGCCGTAGTACGTCGGCAGCGAGCGGTGGTCGGCGAACGGGAAGATCTGCGTCATGTAGACGCCGCCGATGCCGGTGGCCGGATCGATCCAGTAGTACGAGTTCGCGAGGCCCGCCCACATCAGGCCGCCCGCGGGCCGCCCGGTCGGCGCCGGCGCGTGGTTGATCTGGAACGCGAGGCTCCAGCTCTTCGGCACGCCCGGGAAGAACTCGGCGTCGTTGGTCAGCGGGATCGCGGCCTTCAGGTTCGTGACCCGGCAGTCGCCCATGTGGTTCAGGCCGAGCGACACGACGGTCTCGGGCCTGAGCACCCGCTCGCCGCCGAGCTGGCCGAGGTTCAGGATCATCCGCACGAAGCGCAGGTAGTCGCCCATCGTGCCGTACAGGCCGCCGCCGCCCATCTCGAACTCGGGCTCCTGCGTGATCTCGAACGGGAACGGCGCGAGCGTGCCGTCGGGTCCGCGCAGGTGCGTGCCGGCCAGCCGCGCGCGCATCGACGGCGTGATCCGGAACGCGGTGCTGGTCATGCCGAGCGGCCCGAGCAGGTTCTCCTCGAGGTACGCGCCGAGCGTGCGGCCGCTCGCCGCCTCGACCATCTTCCCGGCCCAGTCGATGTTGACGCCGTACTCCCAGCGCTCGCCCGGATCGAACAGCAGCGGCAGCTCGATCGCGCGGTTGCGGCACTCGGTCACGCTCGGGATGCCGAGCGCCGCCTGCACCTTCTGGATGTCGGTGTTCCAGATCTCGTAGCTGAAGCCGGCGCTGTGCGTCAGCAGGTGGCGCAGCGTGATCGGGCGCTTCGGCGGGCGCGTGCGCGGCCGGCCCTCGGCGTCGAAGCCGGTCAGCACGCCAGCCTCGCCGATCGCCGGCAGCACCTTCGCCGCAGGCGCGTCCAGATCGAGCAGCCCGCGCTCGACGCACTGCACCGCGGCCACCGAGGTGATCGCCTTGGTCATCGACGCGATCCAGCCGACGGTGTCGAGCGTCATCGACTGCCCGCCGCCGATCGTGCGCTCGCCGAACGCCCCCTCGTAGATCGTGCCGTCGCGATCGGTGGCCATCGCGACGACGCCCGGCACGTCGCCGGCCTCGACGGCCGCCTTCAGCAGCCCGTCGATCGTGGTCTTCATGCTCATTCCGTCTCCTCCGCGTCTGTGCCGGCCGCGTGCGTCGGCCGGCTGCACGCGACTGTAGATCGGACGGCGCCGCCGCACCAGCGCCGGCGGCATCGTCCGCGGGGGGCGCGCGCGGTGCGGCGGCCGGCGCGCAGCGCGCCCGGTATCATCGGGCTCGGAGCGCCCGACGGGCGCCGCCTCCCAGGAGACGCGCGATGACCACCCCGGAACGACGCCTCGTCGAGCTCGGCCTCGAGCTCCCGCCCGCCCCGAAACCGATGGGTACCTACGTGCCCGGCGTGCAGTTCGGCAACCTGCTGTTCATGTCCGGGATCGGCCCGCGGCGCGCCGACGGCACGATGATCCAGGGCAAGCTCGGCGCGGACCTGACGATCGAGCAGGGCCGCGAGGCCGCGCGGCTCGTCGGCCTCAACATGCTCGCCAACGTGCGCGCGATCCTCGGCTCGCTCGACCGCGTGGAGCGCGTCGTGAAGTCCCTCGGCATGGTGAACAGCGCGCCCGGCTTCGACCGCCACCCCGCGGTCATCGATGGCTACGCGGACCTGTTCGTCGAAGTGTTCGGTCCCGAGCGCGGCCGCGGCGCCCGCTCGGCGGTCGGCATGGCCGCGCTGCCGATGCAGATCGCCGTCGAGGTCGAGACGATCCTGCAGGTCAGGGACTGACCGCTCCCGCCGCGACGCGGCGGTCAGCCCTCGCCGGTCCGCAGCACCGCGGCGATCCGCTCGAGCAGCATCTCGCTCGAGCCGTCGACGAACGAGGCGACGCGCGCGCCGTGCAGGTGGCGGCCGAACGGATGCGTCTCGCGCAGCCCTTCGGCGCCCATCGCCTGCGCGAGCCGCGGCAGCTGGCGCTCGGCGGTGCGCGTTGCGACGAGCTTGGCCTGCGCTGCGACGAGCTGCGCGTCGGCGCCGGCGTCGATGCGGGCCGCCGCCTCGCGGACCAGCGCCCGCGCCGCCGCAAGCTCGGCGCTCGCCTCGGCCGCGACCCAGCGCCAGCCCTGGTGGTCGGCGAGCGGCACCCCGAACGCGCGGCGCGAGCCGCCGTACGCCTGCACGACGCGGATCGCCTCGTCGAGCATGCCGCAGCACATCGCGGCGACGTAGGTCCGCGCGCCGTTGATCGACGCCATGGCGGCCTTGAACGCGCGGCCCGCAGGCTGCAGCAGCTCGACGTCGGTGGCGAGGTAGCCGTCGAGCGCGAAGCCCCCCGCGCCGATCGCGTGCTGGCCGGCGAGCGCGAACGGCGGCCGGCGCGCGAAGCCCGCGCGGTGCGCGTCGATCACGAAGCCGGCCACGCCCTTCGCGCCCGAGCCGGGCTCGGTCTGCGCGTAGAGCACCGCGACGTCGGCGTCCGAAGCGTTGGTGATCCAGGCCTTCTCGCCGTCGAGCCGCCAGCCGCCGGGCACCTTCGTCGCCGTCGTGCGGATCGCGGCGAAGTCGGAGCCGGCCTGCGGCTCGGTGAGCGCGGTGCAGCCGATCGCGCGGCCCGCGGCGAGCTCGGGCACCCAGCGCCCGGCGACCTCGGGCGGCGCCTCGCGCGCGAGCTTGGTCGCGACGTTGCCGGTGTTGACCAGCGAGAACGCGAACGCGAAGTCGGCGCCGGCCAGCACCTCGACGATCCGCGCCTTCGCCGAGAACGGCAGGCCGAAGCCGCCGTGCCTGCGCGGCAGCTCGATGCGGCACAGGCCGAGCGCAGCCGCCTCGGCGATCGCCTCGCGGCCGATCCGACGCTCGCGCTCCCACGCGGGCGCGGCCGGCGCGACGACTTCGCGCGCGAACGCGGCGGCGCGGGCGAGCAGCGCGTCGAGCTCGGCATCGCCTGCCGGCGGTCCTGCAACGGGCGTATCCATGACACACATCCTACGCGGGCTGCGGTTAAGCTCGCCGCATCCCGTTTCAGCGAGGACTCGCCGCCATGCCCATCCATCGTGCCCGCACCGGGCTCTGGCTCGTCGTGTCCGCGCTGCTCGCTGCCTGCGGCAAGGATCCGGCGCCGCCCGCGGCGGCGGGCGCGCCAGCCGCGGCGACCGCACCGGCGCCGCCCCCCGCCCCGAAGCGGCCACCGCCCGACCTGTCGGACCCGAAGCACGCCACGCCGGCGGGCGAAGTCGCCGGACCGGCCGTGCGGCGCCGCATCGGGCCCGAGGGCGGCCGACTCGGATCCGCCGACGGGCGCCTGTCCGTCGAGGTGCCGGCGGGCGCGCTGCCGGCGCCGACGGAGCTGTCGATCACGCCGATCGCCAACACCGCCCACGGCGGCGTCGGGGCCGGCTACCGGATCGAGGCGGGCGGGGCGCGGTTCGCGCAACCGGTGTCGCTCGTCTTCAAGGCCGACGACGCGTCGCTCGAAGGCACGGCGTTCGAGGCGCTCGCGATCGCGCGACGGATGAAGGACGGCCGATGGGGCGCGTTCGAGGACGGCGACGACGCGTTCGCCCGCGACCCCGCGTCGCGGACGGTGACCGTGCGGACCGCGTCCTTCTCGGACTGGTCGCTCGTGTCCGGCTGGCAGATCCGCCCGGCGCGGGCCCGCGTCAAGGTCGGCGGCACCGTCCGGTTCGAGGTGAAGGAGTGCGTGACCCAGACCGGCACCTTCACGGTCGACGGCGAGACCTACACGGTCCCGAAGCGGATCGCGGCCTGCGACGAGCCCGAGCTCGCGCCGATCGGCCCGCGCGCGAGCGGCTGGGCGGTCGACGGCACGCCCGGCGGCTCGCCGCAGAAGGGCACGGTGGGCGGCACGAGCAATGCGACCTACACCGCGCCGGCGAACGTGCCCTCGCCGGACACGGTGACCGTGTCCGCGCAGATCCTCGTCGGCCGCGAGAGCGCGCGGCAGAAGGTGCTGTCGACCGCGACCGTGCAGATCCACGACGGCTGGGCCGGCCAGGTCACCTTCGAGAGCCGGGAGGGGAGCCGCGTGGTGAAGTCGGTCGCCGACGTGGTCTGGACCGCGAAGCCTGGCTCGAAGACCGAGTTCGTCGCGAGCGGCACGCTGACGGTCACCGGCCGGCAGCGCGACTGCACGGTGCAGGAGCAGGCCCGGATCACCGAGGCCGATGGCGAACTCGAGCTCAAGCTCGGGCCGGACGGCCAGCCGACGGCCTACCGCGGCTTCGGCATGAAGTCGATGCCGCTGCGCTTCGTCTGCCCGAAGGCATCGGGCACGCAGACGATGCCGGTCGCGTGGTTCGGCACCACCGAGGCGTTCCAGCCGCTGCGCGACGGGGCCCTGCAGGGCCGACTGTCCGCGCCCGACGGACCCGGCACCTGGACCTGGTCGTTCACGCGCTGAACGCGCGGACCCGGCGGATCAGGCGGGCTTCCAGCCGACCGGGACCCGCGGCCGATCGATCTTCGCGTGGTCGCACAGCGCGTCGACGATCGACGAGAAGTCCTGTCCGCCGTACTCGCTCGCCCGCGCGAGGCTGTAAGACTCGTGCACGGCGGCCGCGACCGGCATCGGCACGCGCGTCGCGTGCGCGGCGCCGAGCACCAGGCCCAGGTCCTTGTGCGCGAGGTCGATCGTGAAGCCCGGGCTGACGTCGCCGGCGAGCACCTTGCTCGGGAAGTTCATCCGCAACTGGCCGTTGTTGGCCGAGGTGCCGAGCAGCACCGCGAGCGTGCGGGTCAGGTCGAGGCCGAGCCGCTGCGACAGCGCGATCGCCTCGGCGTTGACCTGCGTGAGCGTGATCGCGACGTAGTTGTTGACGAGCTTGGTGCGCCCGCCGGTGCCGACCCCGCCGCAGTGCAGGACGGTCGTGCCCATCGCGTCGAGGAGCGGCCGCACCCGCGCGAGGTCGGCATCGCTCGCCCCCACCATGAACAGCGACTCGCCGCGGTCGGCGTGCTCGGCGAGCCGACCGACCGGCGCATCGACCATCGTCATGCCGCGTGCCGCGCAGGCGGCGGCGATCCGGTCGGTCGCGAGCGGGTCGATCGTGCTCATGTCCATCAGCAGCGTGCCGGGCGCCGCGTGCGCGAGCACGCCATCGGCGCCGAGCGCGACCTGCTCGACCTCGGCCGCGGTCGGCAGCATCGTGATCACGATGCTGCAGTCGCGGCCGACCTGCGCGACGTCGGCCGCCGCGGTGGCGCCCGCCTCGACCAGCATGCGCACCGGGCGCGGGTCGATGTCGTGCACCGTCAGGGCGAAGCCCTTCTTCAGCAGGTTCGCGGCCATCGGCCGCCCCATCCGGCCGAGGCCGACGAATCCGATCCGTTCCACCATGGTCTCCTTCGCGGCGCGGTCGATACGCCGCGCACGGCCCGATGGTAGCCCCTGGCCAGACCCGCCATGCGGCCGGGCGATTCGACACGCGCCGCGGCCCCGGCCTACCATCGCCCCATGGACGACACCACCCACGCGCCCTGGCAGGAGCGCATCTTCGAGCTGCTGAAGGCGGCCGACGTCCGGCAGGTGGCCTATGTGCCCGACGCCGGCCACGCCCACGTGATCCGCCGCGTGCAGGCGGACCCCGACATGCGCGACGTCGTGCTGACCACCGAGGAGGAGGGCGTCGCGGTCGCGGCCGGCGCCTGGCTCGGCGGGCAGCGCGCCGTGCTGCTGATGCAGAGCAGCGGCGTGGGCAACTGCGTCAACATGTTCTCGCTGCTCGCGAGCGCCGACGTGCCGTTCGTCACGCTCGTGACGATGCGCGGCGAGCACGCCGAGTTCAATCCGTGGCAGGTGCCGATGGGTCGCGCCGCCGGCGAGGCGATGTCGATGATGGGCCTCGCGGTGCACCGGGTGGACCGCGCCGAGGACGTCGGCGAGACCGTCGGCGCCGCACTCGACGCGGCGTTCCGCGGCGGGCAGCGGGTCGCGGTGCTGCTGTCGCAGAAGCTGATCGGCCGCAAGCAGTGGGTGACGAAATGAGCGCTTGCGGAACCGACGCGCGGGTGGACCGCCGCGCCTTCGTCGCGCGACTGCTGGGCGCCTGCCCGGACGCGCTGGTCGTCACCGGCCTCGGCTCGCCGAGCTACGACGCGTTCGCGGCGGGCGACCGCGACCGCACGTTCTACCTGTGGGGCGCGATGGGCGGCGCGGTGCCGGTCGCGCTCGGCCTCGCGCTCGCGCGCCCCGGCGACGCGGTGATCGCGCTGACCGGCGACGGCGAGGCGCTGATGGGCTTGGGCGCGCTCGCGACCGTGGCCGCGCAGCGGCCGCCCAACCTCTCGATCGTGGTGCTCGACAACGCGCACTACGGCGAGACCGGCATGCAGCGCAGCCACACCGGCCTCGGCACTCGGCTCGCCGAGGTCGCGCGGGCCTGCGGCATCGAGGACGCGACCGAGGTCCGCACGCTCGAGGGCGCCGACGCGGTCGCGCGGCGCATCGCGGCGCGCGCGGGCCCCTCGTTCGCGCAGGTGCACGTGCACAGCGACGCGCTGCCGCGCGCGCTGCCGCCGCGCGACGGCGCGTTCCTGAAGAACCGGTTCCGCGCCGCGATCGGGCTCGCCCCGCTCTGAGCGCGGCCGACCCGGTCCGTCGCGGCCCCGCGTCCGCCGTCCGCCGAGCCGCCCGCGCGATGCTCGCCGTCCTCGCCGTCGTCGGCGTGCTGCTGCTCGGCCCGCTCGGCACGATCGCGATCGGCGAGGTCGACCCGTCGGCGACCTGGCGCTCCGGCAGCCGCGAGAGCAGCGGCCAGTCGCCTTCGCCCGCCGACGAGCCGCGCGCCGTCGTGCAGGTGTTCGCCGCGCGCACCGTCGGCTGGCGCGGCGCATTCGGCGTGCACACCTGGATCGCCACCAAGCGCTCGGGCGCGACCGAATACGTCGTCCACCACGTGATCGGCTGGCGGGTGTTCCGCGGCTCGGGCGCGGTGGTCACGCAACCGGGCACGCCGGACTTCCGCTGGTTCGGCGCGTGGCCCGAGAAGCTCGCCGAGCTGCGCGGCGACGGCGTCGACGCGACGATCGAGCGGATCGAGGCCGCGGTCGCCGCTTACCCCTACCCCGGCACCTACCGTGCGTGGCCGGGCCCGAACAGCAACACCTTCACCGCGTTCGTCGCGCGGCAGGTGCCCGAGCTGCGGCTCGACCTGCCGGCCAACGCACTCGGCAAGGACTGGCTGCCGGGCACGATCATCGACCGCACACCGAGCGGCACAGGCTGGCAGCTGTCGCTCGCGGGGCTGCTCGGCGTGGCGGTCGGCCTCGAGGAGGGGCTGGAGCTCAACGTGCTGGGGCTCAACGTCGGCGTCGACCCGGGCGAGCTCGCGCTGCGCCTGCCGGGCTTCGGGCGGGTCGGGCCGGCGCGCGACGCGGGCGCGGCGACGACGGCGCCCTGAGCCGTCGTCCGCGACCTCGCTTCGGGCGCAACCCGCGGCGCAGCGCGGCATGGCGCAGAGCGGTGCGACGCCGGGGGGGACGCTGCCGCGCGACGGCCGGCCCCCCTTTGCGGAACGTGCCGACGCGCACCGCTCGGCGTGGCCGCGCCCGCGGCGCTAAGCTGGCGACGACGGCGCGCCGCACGCGCCGCGACGGCGCCGAGGAGACGAGCATGCCGATCACCCTGTCCCCGCTGACCCCGGGCTTCGCCTGCGAGGTCGGCGACGTCGACCTGACCCGCCCGCTCGAGGACGCGGACCTCGCCGCGGTGCGCGGCGCGTTCGCGCACTTCGCGGTGCTGGTGTTCCCGTCGCAGGACCTCACCGTCGACCAGCACCTCGCGTTCGCGCGGCACTTCGGCCCGCTCGAGCGCTCGGTCGCGACGGTGATGCCCGGCGAGACGCTGCGCGTGCGCCCCGAGATCGCCGACATCGCGAACCTCACGTCCGACGGGCGCGTCTGGGCGAAGGACCACCGGCTGCGCCTCTTCCAGATGGGCAACCGCCTCTGGCACACCGACAGTTCGTTCAAGCAGCCCACCGGCTACGCGTCGATGCTCTACGCGCGCTCGGTCGCGCCGATCGGCGGGCACACCGAGTTCGCCGACCTGCGCGCCGCGTGGGACGCGCTCGACGAGGCGACGCACGCGCGCGTCGACGGGCTGATCGCCGAGCACTCGCTGCAGTTCTCGCGCCGCCGGCTCGGTTTCGCCGACTGGTCGCCGCAGGAGCGCGTCGCGTTCGCGCCGGTCGCGCGGCCGCTGGTGCGCACGATCCCGGAGAGCGGCCGCCGTTCGCTCTACCTCGCGTCGCACATCGGGCGCGTGCGCGGCCTGCCCGACGACGAGGCCGAGGCGCTGGTCACGCGGCTGGTGGCGCACGCGACCGAGCGCCGCTTCACCTACCTGCACCGCTGGCGCGTCGGCGACCTGGTGATGTGGGACAACCGCTGCACGATGCACCGAGGCACCGAGTTCGACGACACGCGCTGGCCGCGCGACATGCAGCGCGCGACGACCTCGGACGTGCCCGACGCGTTCGACGACGCGCTGCGTGCGGCCGGATGCGGCACCGCCACCGAGGACGCCACGTGCTCCGCCGAGGCCGCCCGCGCCGAGGCCGCGCGCGCCGCTGCGTGAGCACCCGATGAGCGCCCGATGAGCGACGCCCCGCCGCTGCGCACCCTGTCGATGCGGATCGAGACCGGCGACGAGGACCTGCCCGAGGACCGCTTCAACCACCACGTCAACAACGCGCGCTACTTCGTCTTCGTGAACCGCGCGTTCCAGCGCTGGTACCGCGAGATGGGCATCCGCGGCGGCGTGCCGGGGCAGCAGGCGGTGATGGCGCACCTCGAGTACGACTTCCTGCGCGAAGTCCGGCCGCCGGCGGTCGTCGAGGTGCGGCTCGAGGTCGCGCGCGCGGGCCGCACGAGTCTCGAGCACGCGATCGAGATCCACGATCTCGGCGTCGACGCCGCGGGCGAGCCCGCGCTCGCCGGACGCGGGCGGGCGGTGCACGTGTGGACCGAGCGCGCGAGCGGCCGGTCGATGCGGTGGCCGGCGGAGGTGCTGGCGCGCTGCTGGACGGCCGCCGCGGGCTGAGCCCGCGGGGCGCCCTGCCTTCGCCCTGCCTTCACTTCCTCAGCAGCCCCAGCCGCTCGAGCGTGCGCCGCTCGGCCTCGTGCTGCGTGCGGATCCAGGCCGCGTAGTCCTCCGAGGACTTGTACCAGACCGGCTGGTTGTAGCGCTCGAGCGCCTTCAGGTGCGACGGCTCCTCGAGCCCCCGCTTGAACGCGTCGTGCAGCGCCTTCACGATCGCGGGGGGCGTGCCGGCGGGCGCGCCGATGCCGTACGGGCCGGTGGCGACGACGCCGAGGCCGAGTTCCTTCAGCGTCGGCGCATCGGGCCAGACCTGGGTGCGCTGCTCGGTGAACACCGCGAGCACGCGCACGCGACCCGCCTCGGCCATCGGCACCGCGCCGGTCGAGTCCATCGCGACGTCGACGTGGCCACCGACGAGCGCGGCGAGCATGTCGGCGCTGCCCTTGAACGGCACGTGCGTGACCGACCACTTCTGCGTGCCCGCGAGCTCCTCCATCGCCATGTGGACGGAGCTGCCGACGCCGTGCGAGCCGTAGGTGAGCTTGCCGGGGTTCGCGGCGATGTGCGCTGCGAGCTCCTTCATCGTCTTCCACGGCGCATCGGCCTTCACGACGACCGCGAACACGTAGCCGGTCAGGCCGATCACGTACGAGACGTCCTTCAGCGGATTCCAGGCGGTGCTCTCCATCTGCGACACGCGCAGGCCGGTGACCGGCGTCATCGCGACGGTGTAGCCGTCGGGCTTGGCGGAGGCGAGCGCCGCGTAGCCGAGCGTGCCGGCGGCACCGGGCCGGTTCTCGACGACGACCGGCTGGCCGAGGTGCTTCGAGGTGGCCTCGGCGAGGGCGCGCGCGGTGACGTCGGTGGGGCCGCCCGCCGGGAAGGTGACGATCAGCCTGACCGGCGAGGTGGGAAAGGCGGGCTGCGCAATGGCGCGCGGCGCGGCGGCGGCGCAGGCGGCGGCGATGCCGGCCTGCAGGGCGGTTCGGCGATCCACGGGGTCTCCTCCTCGTTCGGGACGCGCGCAGTGTAGCGGAGCGGTCCGCGGCCTCCGCGTGCGCCGGCCGGTCGCCGCGCGTCGGGTGCGAGCGGCCCGCGTCCTCAGCGCGCCGCGACCGCCGCGCCCGCGTGCAGCGCGCGGTGCGCGTCGACCAGCCGCCGCACGCCCTCGCTCAGCCGCTCGGGCGGGGCCGCGCTGAAGTTCAGCCGCAGCGACGCGGTGTCGGGCGCGTCGACGAAGAACGCGTCGCCCGGCACGAACATCGTGCCGCGCCCGAGCGCGAGCGGCAGCAGCGCACGCGCGTCGGTGCCGTCGGTGAAGCGCGCCCACAGGAACATGCCGCCGTCGGGCACGCGGACCTCGAGCCGCGCGCCGAACCCATCGTCGAGCGCGCCGGCGAGCGCGTCGCGCCGGCGCGCGTACTCGGCGCGCACGAGGTCGAGCCGCGCCTCGAGCCGGCCCGACGCGAGGTAGCGGCACGCGACCTCCTGCGCGAACGACGAGGTGTGCAGGTCGCAGGCCTGCTTGAGCAGCACCACCGCCTCGCGCAGCCACGCGGGCAGCAGCAGCCAGCCGACGCGCAGCCCGGGGGCGACCGTCTTCGACAGCGTCGACGCGTGCCCGATCCAGTCGGACGCACCCGGCACCTCCGCCGCGAGCGCGGCGAGCGAGGGCAGCGGCGCGCCACGCGTGCGCAACTCGCCGTAGGGATCGTCCTCGAGCACGACCACGCGCCGCGCGGCCGCCCAACGGACGAGCTCGCGCCGGCGCTCGAGCGACATGCACGCGCCGGTCGGGTTGGCGAAGTTCGGCACCACGTAGACGAGCTTCGGTCGCACGCCCTCGCAGGCGGCGTCGAGGTCCCCGACGCGCCCGCCGTCGCCGTCGACGCCGATCGAGCGCCAGACCGGGCCCGCGAGCCCGAGCGCCTGCAGCGCAGCGAGGTACGAGGGCCGCTCGACGACGACCACGTCGCCCTCGTCGAGCAGCGCGCGCGCGACCAGGTCGAGCCCCTGCTGCGAGCCGGTGGTGACGACGAGCGAATCGAGCCCGGCCTCGATGCCCCGTGCGCGCAGCCGCTCGGCGATCGCCTCGCGCAGCGCGGGCTGGCCTTCGGTCATGCCGTACTGCAGCGCGGCCGTGGGCGCGTCGTCGAGCGCGGCGAGCGTGGCCGCGCGCACGCCCTCGACGTCGAACAGCTCGGCCGCCGGCAGGCCGCCGGCGAGCGACACCATGCCGGGCGCGTTCGCGTGGCGCAGCAGGTCGCGCACGTCGGAGCGGCGCATCGAGCGCGCGCGTCGGGAGAGCGTCGAGTCCATCGTCGGGTCCGGTGGCGTGGGTCGGACCGCCACCGTACCGGCGCCCGGCCCGACGCGACCGGTGCACCAGGGCCCGCGGGCGCCCTGCCCGTGCCGGTCGCGCGACCGGCACGGTTGCGGCCGGCGGGCCGCGTCAGTTCAGTCGAGCGGCACGCACGGGTGCGTGCCGGGCACCACGATGCCGCCGCGATCGCCGACGGTGGTGCTGCCGTAGCGCTGCGCGAACGCGTCGGGCAGCGGCCGCGCGCCGGGCACCGCGAGCCAGAGCCGCAGCAGGTGGCGCCGGCGCGCGGGCTGCGGCCAGTCCTCGAACGCGGTGCGGTCGTGCAGCAGCGTGTGGTTGTGCACGAACTGCACGTCGCCCGGCTCGAGCCGCATGCGCAGGTGCAGCGCCGCGTCCTCCGCGAGCGCGTCGAACAGGTCGAGCGCCTCCACCTGCGCCGGGGTCAGGCGCGGCGCGTCGGGGAAGCGCTGCGCGCTGTCGATGTACTGCCGCTGGTAGAGCGCGGTGAGGAAGCCCGCGTGCCAGCTGAACACCGGGATCTCGAAGTACGGCTTCATGCCGACCGGCACCTCGCCGCGGCGGTCGGTCGCGAGCGGCACGAACAGGTGCGCGAGCAGGTCGGGCCGCCGGCGGCGCATCTCGTTGAAGATCGTCGTGCTGCTGACCAGCAGCGAGTCGCCGCCGCGGCGCGCCTCGACGAGACACAGCAGCCCGACGACGTCGCACGAGTCGGTGTGGAAGGTCTGGCGCTCGTGGGTCTGGTAGATCCGCACCGCCGGGTCGGTGCTCGACAGCCCGAGGTCGCGCACGTGGCCGAGCAGGTGGCCCTGCGCGTTCTGCGAGCGCGGGCGGCCGACGTGCGCGCCCATCCCCATGAACGCGATCGCCGCGTCGCGCCGGCTCCATCGGCGCACCGGCACGCCCTTGACCAGCGAGAAGCCGCGCCCGTTCAGCAGCTCGTCGCGGATCGCGGCGAGCCGCGGGCCGAGGTTGGGCAGCGGGAAGTCGGCCGCGCGCATCGGCGCGGGGTCGGTGCGCGGCTGCGCGTCCCACGCGCGCACCGCGGCCTCGATCTCGTCGACGTCCGAGTCCGCGAGGCGCACGATCCAGTCCTCGCGCCCGCGCCACTGCGGGCCGTACCACGCGCACGGTCCGGTCTGCTCGGGGGGCAGCGCGGCGAGCGGGCCGGCGTCGGCGGTCATCGGGACCATGCCGGGTCGATCGGCGTCGGCGACGGATGGCGCGACTCCAGCACCTCGGCCGCGTCGAGCACCAGGTCCTCGCGATGGCGCGGCCCGGTGAGCTGCACGCCGAGCGGCACGCCGTCGATCTCGCCGAGCGGCGCCGACAGCCCCGGCAGCCCGAGCACCGGCAGCAGGAACTGCGGGCCCTGCGCGCGCAGCACGCGGTCCATGTCGGCGTCCGAGCCGGTGTCCAGGCCCCACGGGAACGGCGGCTCGGCGCACACCGGGCCGAGCACCAGCGGATACGTCTCCATGAACACGAACCAGTCGCGCACCAGGGTCGCGCGGCGCGCCATCGCGCGCACGTAGCCCTCGAGGTCGAGCGGCGGCATCGCGCGGCGCATCCCCTGCGCGGCGCGACGGATCCCGGCGTCGCCGAGGCGCTCGATCGCATCGTGCATGCCGAAGCGCGCCTCGGTCTCGGCGATCCCGCCCCAGACCCGCGGTGCTTCCTCGAGATGCGGCGGATCGACCGCCTCGACCGCGTAGCCGGCCTCGGCGAGCCACGCGCCGGCCTGCTCGACCGCGCGCCGCACCGCGGGGTGCACGTCGGCCCCGGGCACCGAGGTCGTCATCGCGACGCGGACCGGCCGCGCGAACGCGGGCCCGCGCAGCGGCGCGGCGGCGTACCAGGGGTCGCGCGCGTCGCGCATGGCCATCGCCTCGAGCGCGACGCGCACGTCGGCGACGGTGCGCGCGAGCGGCCCCTGCACCGACATCGTCTGCATCCCGGTCGTGCGCTCCTCCTTCGCGCTGGGCAGGAACGCGGGCACGCGGCCGAACGAGGGGCGCAGCCCGTAGACGCCGGTGCAGTACGCGGGGTAGCGCACCGAGCCGGCGAGGTCGTTGCCGTGCGCGATCGGGCCCATGCCGGCCGCGACCGCCGCCGACGCGCCGCCGCTCGAGCCGCCGGGGGTACGCTCGGCCGACCACGGGTTCAGCGTGCGGCCGTGCAGGTCGTTCTCGGTGAACCAGCGGTAGGAGAAGGCCGGCGTGTTGGTGCGCCCGAAGATCACGGCGCCCGCGCGCCGCAGGTTCGAGACGACCGGGCTGTCGTCGGTCGCGACCGCGTCGCGCAGCGCGACGATGCCGTTCGTGGTCGCGCGGCCGCGGCAGTCGACGTTGACCTTCACGGTGACCGGCACGCCGTGCAGCGCGCCGAGCGCGTCGCCGCGCGCGACCGCGCGGTCGGCCGCGTCGGCCGCGGCGAGCGCCTCGTCGTCCATCAGGTCGACGATCGCGTTGAGCGCGGGGTTCACCGCGCGGGTGCGCTCGATGCACGCCCGCACGGCTTCGCGGCTCGAGACGCGGCGCGTGCGGATCGCGTGCGCGAGCGCGGTGGCGGACCAGCGCCAGAGTTCGTCCATGGTGAAGCTCCTCGGGGAAGCCCCATTGTGACGCAGCGCCGTGCGTTCCGTCCGCCCGGCACCCGGCGGCCCGGAAAGATCGGGCGGGCTTCCTCAGGCCGGCTCGGGCGCCTCGCCATCGAACAGCGCCTCGACCCGCTCGACCCGACCGCACATCGTGCGCCAGACGACGGCGAGCGCGATCGCGAGCGCGACCAGCAGCACGCCCGCGCCGCCGCCGAGCGCGACCCGCATCCAGCGCGGCGCGCCGAGCGCGTCTTCCGGCGTCGACAGGCCGGCGAGCGTGACGGGCTCGCCGTTCAGCGCGCGATCCAGCGCGGCGACCGTGTCGATCCGCAGCCCGCCGACCGAGGCCTTCAGCACGCCGCGCGCGAGCTCGTCCTCGTCGACGCGGTTCGCGAAGCGCTCGACCTCGTCGAGCAGGCGCGGCGCGATGCGGCGCAGCGCGATCGCGTCGCGGTCGATCATCGCCACCTGCGCGCGCACGTACTCGACGGCGGTCGACGGCGGCAGCGCGTCGAGCACCCGCGCGGCGCCCGCCCGGTCGCCCGCGGCGACCATCCGCTCGAGTCCGCTTGGTGCGAGGCCGAGCGGCGAGCGCTCCGGCGGGCAGGTCAGCACGTCGGCGATCGCGACGCCCGCGCACAGCACCGCGGCGAGCAGCGCGTGCCGCTGGCGGATCGTCGCGGTCGACAGGCCGCCGACGGCCACCGCGCCGAGCGCGAGCGCGATCCACGGCAGCGGCGCGAAGCCGGACAGCGACCCGGGCACGTGCAGCGCGACGCCGGTCGACGCATGCCAGGCGGACGAGACCGCCCTCAGCAGCAGCACGCCGCCCGCGACCGCCGCGAGCAGCGCCACCGTGCCGACCGCGAGCGTTCTCCCGCGCAGCGCGCGGATGCGCGCCTCGGTCGACGCGCGGTCGGCGTCCGACCCGGGTCGCGCCGCGCTCACCGCTGCGGCGCGATCCGCGAGGCCTGCGACGCCATCGCCTGGCGCAGCCCCTGCAGCCGCTGCGTCACCTGCGCGCGCTGCTCGACGCCTTCGCGGTTGATGCGCACCACGTCCTGCATCGTCTGGATCAGCGCGTCGTGCGCCTTCTCGAGCGTCTCGACGTCGATCACCAGCCGCTGGTTCGCGCGCGCGGTGGCGACGGTGTTCTCCTGCAGCATCCGCGCGTTCTCGAGCAGGAACGCGTTGGTGGCGTCGTCGATCGACTCGGCGAGCTTCACCGCGCCCTTCTGCTCGTTCAGCGACAGCGCGAGCACGAACTGGCGCTTCCACGCGGGGATCGTCAGCTCGCGCACCGTGTGGAACTTCTCGACCAGCATCCGGTTGTTGGCCTGCACCATCCGGATCATCGGCAGCTGCTGGAGCGCCGCGTGCTGCAGCACCTTCATGTCGGCGACGCGCTTCTCGAGCGCGGCGCTCGCCGCCTGCAGGTCGTGCCGCGCCTGCGCGCGCAGCGGGTCGGCGGCGTCGACGCGCATCTCGCCGAGCCGCACCGCGAGCCGCCCGAGCGCGAGCTCGCCGGCCGCGACGTGCGCGCCGAGCAGGTCGTGCTCCTGGCGCACCGACTCGAACGAGGCCTCGAGCGACGCGTTGCGCTGCACGAGGCCGGCCTGCATCGTGTCCACTTCCGCGACCAGCGCGTCGATCTGCGTGCGCACGTCCTGGAAGCGGCGCAGCACCTCGTTGCCCTTCAGCCGCAAGCGGTCGATCAGCCCGCCGATCACCGGCAGCGACGAGCGCTTGCCCGACAGCGCGTTGAAGTTCAGCGACTGCGCGGCCCCGACGATCTCGCCGAGCTTCGCGCCGATCGCCTCGAGGTCGGCGCCGCGCACGCGCTCCAGCGTCTCGTCGGCGTGGGCCGACGCGTTCGCGCCGATCTCGCGGCCGAACGCGTGGATCCGCTCGACGTCGCCGCCCTCGAGCGAGGCCAGCAGCGCGGCCACGCGCGGATCGCCGGCCGCGGCGGTCGGCAGCGCCGCGGACGCGGACGCGAGGGTCGCCACGGGGACGGCGGGGGTGACGGCCAGCTCGGACGGGGCGGTGCTCATGCGGGACTCCTGGGGTCGGGAAGGGTCGGCGACGGACCGGCGGGCGACGCGCGGTCCGGCGCCGTGCGGCGCGCGAACAGCTCGAAGCCCATCCGCTGCCGCCAGAGCGGGATCAGCACGTGACGGATCTCGGTGAAGCGGTCGGCGACCGCGCGCGCGCCGTCGATCGCGACGGCGTACTGCGACTGCGTCAGCGCGAGCGCCGTGGCCATCGCCTCGAGGTTGCCGACGCGGCGCGACAGCCGCGACCAGGTGTCCTCGGGTGCGCCGCATGCGCGCCGCAGCGGCGCGCGCGCCGGTTCGAGCACCGCGTGCCCGAGCGCGAGGTCGGCCCGCAGCGCGGCGATCTCGGCGTCGATGCGCAGCCGGTCGGCCTTCAGCGCGGCGATCGTCGCGGCAGCGCCGTCGGCGACCTCGGACCCGCGCCTGACCGCGTCGGACAGGCGCTCGCACAACAGGCCGAACGACAGGTCGCGCTCGAGCGCCTCGCCGGTGAAGCGGTTCCACCAGCGCTGGCGGCGCGACTGGCCGGCGAAGCGATCGACCATCGGCACCAGCGTGCGGTTCAGCTCGCCGAGCGCGCGCGTGCGCGCGCCGATCTCGTCGAGCAGGCGCAGCGTCGTCTCGCTCGAGTCGTGGCCGGTGCCGAGACGGTCGACCGAGGCGACCGGGTCGGCGAAGAACGCGCGCACGCGGGCGGCGAGCGCGTCGGCTCGGACCGCGGCGGACACATCGGGGCCCGGCGGCCGCTCGGGCCCCGCGGCCGGCTCGGCCTCGACGCGCCGCGCGGCGGCGCCCGGCCGCTGCGCGTTCGCGGCGGACGCGACCGACCCGCTCATGCCGCCCGTGCCCGATCGCCCGGACGCAGCGTCGGCGCGGGACGCGCGACGATCCGCGAGGCGTCGCCGAGCAGCGAGCGCGACGCCGTGCGCACCGTCCGGCGCAGCAGCGCAGCGCGCTGCTGCGGCGTCAGCGCGCGCCAGTCGTCGGGCTGAAGCGACGTCGTGCCCGGGAAGCGCCTCTCCACGACCGCGCTCTCGCCGTCCCGCTCGTCGATCACCGCGACCGCGACCGGCACCGCGGCACCGTCGACCAGGAGCCACAGGGTCGCGTCGCGCGGATCCCCACCGGCCGCGCGACGCACGAGCGCGGCGCTAGGCACCCAGTACCGCCCGCCATCGGGGTTGCCGAACCGGCGGTCGACCTCGAGCGACACCGCCCACTCGCCGGCTCGCTCGCCGGACGACCGCAGCCCGCGCACGACGATCTCCGGCACGCTGCTCATCTGCGTCAAATCGACCGCCACGTGGGCGATCGTCGAGCCGTCGGGCTCGCGCGCGACGTGCTCGATGCGTCCGTGGAAGCCCGGCCGCGCCGGGTCGGCGCCACCCAGCCGCACCCGGACCGCGTCGCCGGCGGACAGGCCCTCGTCGCGGCCCGCCTCGACGCGCACCGGAACCGGGTTCGGCACCGGCCTGAAGTCGAACGCGACGAAGCGCTCGCCGCCGTCCACGCCGTCGTCCCCGGCGGCCGCCGTCAACCGCCCGATCCCGTCCGGATGCAGCGGCTCGCGGTCGGCCGACACGGGCACGAAGCGCTCGACGACCCCGGGTCCGTCGACCGGCACCTCGACGCGCCCGCGCAGGCCCGACCCCGGGGGCGGACGCTCGACGTCCATCCATCCCGCGCCGTGCTTGCGCATGTACTGCAGGCTCACCGACCATCGGGTCACGCCGTCGACGAAACGCGCCTGCGCGGCCCACGAGACCGCGTGGTCGAGCCCGTAGGCGGCCAGCGGCAGCGCCGTGCCGAACGGGATCCGGATCGCGGGCTCCGGCGCGAGGCGCGCAGGCACCGTCACCGCCAGACCGGGCCCGTCGGGGATGCGTCGCGGCGTCACCGTGGCCAGCGTGCACGCGGCGCTCGCGCAGGGCTTCAGGTCGACGTCGGTGGCGACCGGCTCGAGCGCGGTCACCAGCGCCGCGCGCCCCGGCAGCCACGCGATCGCCGCGTCGACGCCCTGCAGCAGCGCGCGCCCGCCCATCGCGACGACGACGACCAGCACCAGCCTGTGCAGCACGCTGCGCGACACCCCGAACACCGGCTCGTCCGACGTCAACGCGTCGCGCAGCCATTCGAAGGGCGAGAGGGGAGGACGGGTCGCGTTCAAGGCCCGGCGATTCTGGGACGCCTCCGCCCGCGCGGTCCGCGCCGCCGGGACGGGCGGTCCGCCGCAACCGCCGAGCGTGGCCGTCCCGGCCGGCGGGCAGGTCGCGCCCGCCCGCGGCCGGCTCGGCTAGACTCTCGGTCGACCGGGCGCGCACGCACGTGCCCGTCCGACCCCACCATCGCGAGGAGATCCCATGGCGTTCAGCGTCCCCATCGAACTCGGCTACGAGTTCTCGGTCAAGGCGCCCTTCAAGGACGCGTTCGCCGTGCTGTCCGACGTGCCGAAGTCGGTGAGCCACTTCCCGAAGGTCGACAAGCTGGTCGACGAGGGCAAGGGCGTCTACCGCTGGGAGATGAAGAAGGTCGGCATCGCGTCGATCCAGCTGCAGACGATCTACGCGTCGAAGTACGTGTCGGACGCGAAGAAGGGCTCGGTCGTGTGGACGCCGGTCGCGGGCGTGGGCAACGCGCAGGTCGGCGGCAGCTGGAAGATCGCGGACAAGAAGACGCAGACCGACCTGGTGCTGAAGATCGAGGGCGTCGTCGAGGTGCCGCTGCCCGGGCTGATGAAGGGCGTCGCGTCGCCGCTGGTGCGCGGCGAGTTCGAGGGGCTGGTCGACAAGTACGTCGACAACCTGATCAAGGCCTTCGGCGGGGAAGCCTAGCCGCGCATCGCGGCGAGCACGCGGCGCGCCGAGCGCCCGGCCGCGGCCGCGGGGTCGCGGCGGATCGCGCGCTCGGCGTCGGCGATCGTCGCGTACAGGCCGTCGACGGCCTTGCGCGTCACGTGCCGGTCGAGCGTCGCGTCTTCCTGGCGCACCAGGCGCATGCGCACCGCGTCGGCGGCGAGCCGGTCGTAGCGCTGCGCGAGCTTCACGCGCTCGGTCTCGCGGCGCACGATCGGCTGGAAGCGGGTGGCGAGGCCGTCGGCGGTGCGCTCGCGGAACCAGCGGGTCGCCGCGTCGTCGCCGCCCTCGAGGATCGCCTTCGCGTCCTCGAAGGTCAGCGCCCTCACCGCGTCGAGCAGCAGCCCGCGGGCCTCCGGCACGGCGGCCTCGGCCGCCCGGTTCATCGCGACGACCAGCTCGTCGACCTGCGCGCCCGCGCCGGCCGCGCGCAGCAGTCGCTCGGCGCGGCGCAGGCCGTCGGGCAGCGGGATCCGGACCTTCGGGTTGCCGAGGAAGCCCTCGGCGCGGCCGAGCGTGTCGACCGCGCTCGCCGCGCCCTGCGAGAGCACCTCCTTCAGCGCGGCGGCGGCCTCGGCGCCGCCGAGCCCGGAGAGCGCCGTCGCGGCGGCGCGGTCGGGCAGCACGGCGGCGATGAAGGAGAGCGTGGCGGTGCGACGGTCCATGCGGGCTCCGGGCGAAGCGGGCGGGCGCCTCCCACCCGGGCGGCGTCCCGCGCGACGATGCTCGCGCCGGCCGGCCGCGCCCGCAGCCCCGTGGCGACCGACGGCGGCGCGGCGCTCGCCGGCGGCGCGGCGGTCGCGCGCGACGCGACGCGACACGTCGCGACGCACCGCAGCGTGCGCGCCGCGCGGCGCCCCCCTGGACTCGGCCGTCGGTCGCCCGAGCCGGCACCACGCGCCGCCGGCACCGACCGCGGCAGGGAGCAGAGCGATGGAGCGGACGAGACGGACGCTGCTGGCCGCCGGCCTGGCCGCGATCCGGCCCGGCTCGCGCGCGAGCGCGCAGCCCGCGTGGCCGGCCAAGCCGATCCGCCTGATCGTCCCCTACCCGCCCGGCGGTCAGACCGACATCGTGTCGCGCTGGCTGGGCGAGCCGCTCGCGCCGGTGCTCGGGCAGCCGTTCGTGATCGACAACCGCGCGGGCGCGCAGGGCATCGTGGGCCTGCAGGCGCTGAAGCAGGCGGCGCCCGACGGCCACACGATCGCCTACGGCAACACCTCGAACCTGATCATCAACCAGTTCGCGTACCGCAGGCTGCCGTACGACCCGATGGCCGACTTCGAGGCGGTGTCGCAGCTCGGGCTCGCGCCGCTCGGCCTGGCGGTGCCGACCGCGAGCGGGATCCGCTCGGTCGACCAGTTCGTGCAGTGGGTCCGCGCGAACCCGGGCAAGCCAACTTCGCGTCGTTCGGCACCGGCAGCTCGTCGCACCTGTATGGCGAGATGCTCAAGCTGCACGCCAGGCTCGACATGGTCCACGTGCCCTACAAGGGCGCGGGCCCGGCGATGCAGGGCGTCGCCGCCGGGCTCGCGTCGATGGGCATCCAGGACTTCGCGTCGACGGCGCCGCACGTCGCGTCGGGCCGCGTGACGCTGCTCGCGGTGACCGGCCCGGAGCGCTGGCCGCTGCACCCGGACGTGCGGACCTTCTCCGAGCTCGGCTATCCGCTCGACGTCGCCGGCTGGAACGGCATCGTCGCGCCGAAGGGCACGCCGCGGCCGATCGTCGAGCGTCTGGCCGCCGAGATCGCGAAGCTCGTGCAGTCACCTGCGGGGCGGCAGCGGATCCTGGAGATGGGCCTGCTCGCGACCGGCACGACGCCCGATGCGTTCGCCGAGGCGATGCGGCGGGATACGCCGCGCTGGGGCGAGGTCTTCAAGGCGTCGGGGGCCAAGCCGGAGGACTGACGCGGGCTGCGTGCCCGAGGCGCCGCGTGCCCGCGCGCGCCTTCACCCCGCGCGGCGCGAACGGGGCCGCCGCCCGGCGCCCTTCGCGATCAGCGACACGTCGGGCAGACGCTCGAAGTGCCTGTCGCAGGTCAGCAGCTCCGCACCCTCCACGCGCGCGGTCGCGTAGACGATCGCATCGGCGGTCGCCAGCCCGTGCCCGCGGTGGAACTCGACCGCCCGAAGCGCGATCCGGGTGTCGAGCGGCACGACCCGGCACTGCATCGAGAACGCGATCACCCGGTCCGCCTCGTCCTCGCCGAGCTCGCGGTTCAGCCACTTCGCCAACTCGAGCTGCACGATCGTCGGCACGATCCACTCGGCCTGCGCGGGCAGACGTGCCCCGATCCGGGCCGCCATCGGACTGCCGACCAGCCACTCGATCCACGCCGAGGTGTCGACGACCCGCATGCCTCAGGCGCGGTCGTCGCGGTCGCGGTAGCCCGTGCGGCGAGCGCGGGGCGCGATGCCCCGGAGCGATTCGATCGAAGGAACGGGCATCAGGAGCACGCCGTCGCCCTTCGGCAGGAAGACGAATCGCTGCCCCGCCTCCCAGCGCTTCGACTCGCGCACCGCCTTAGGGATCGAGATCTGGTGCTTGCTCGACAGGGTCGCGGTATCGGCCACGTTCTTACCTCGCGTCGATCAATGCCCAATCCGCAAGAGTGTAGCACCCGGCGCTGTCCGCCTCACCCGGCGAACGCCGGCCCCAGCGGCCGCAGGCGGATGCCCTTCCTCAGCCGCTTCCACGGGAACTCCGCCGGGTCCGCGAGCGCCGGGCCCGGCGAGCGCACCACCAGCACCTCGCGCGCGATCGGCTGGAAGTCGGCGCGGAAGTGCACCGAACTCTTCAGCGCGACCAGCCGCTGGCGGACCGGCTCGACGCCGACGTGGCGGAACATCTCCTGGTCGGCGGCCTGGCACTTGCGCGACGCGAGCACCACGCGCACGCCGCTCTTCTCCTCGCGCAGCAGCGCCATCGGACCGAGGTTCATCCTGAAACCGCGGAACATCGGGCCGGTGCAGGTGAAGCGGCCGTCGCCGAGCCGCTCGACCGCGAAGCGAGCGGCGAAGGGCACGTGGCCCGGCACGCCCGAGACCGCGCCCAGCGCGAACTCGAGCGTCGCGCCCTGCCCCGCCTCGTGCGCGCGCGCCACGCTCGCCGCGTCGATCAGCAGGCCGAGCACCGCGTCGGGCGCGCGCTGCCGGACCATCGCGGCGAGCAGCCCCACCGTGTCGCCGTTGCCGCCGGCGCCCGGGTTGTCCTGCGTGTCGGCGAGCACCACCGGCGCGCCCGGGGCGCCGACGCGCATCGCGCGCTGCACCGCCTCGTCGGGCTCGAGCAGCTCGAGCGCGAAGTCGGGCTCGGCGGCGGCCACCGCGTCGCCGATCTCGGCGAGCGCCGCGCGCGCGGCCGCGTCGGTGTCGGCGTAGGCGACGACCGACATCCCGCACTCGTCGAAGTCGGCCATCGGGAAGCCGGGCGCGAAGTCGATCGATGCCGCGTGCCGGCGCTCGATCTGCGCGATGCGCGCGTATAGCCCGCGGCACGGGTCGATGAACGTGCACTGCGACGGGATGCCGGTCAGGTAGTCGAACTGCCGGTGCGCCTTCGCGGGGCGGCGCCCCTTCGACAGCATCGCGTCGAGCAGCGCCGCCGCGCGGCCGCCGGTCTCGGCCATGTCGACGTGCGGGTAGGTGCGGTAGATCGCGAGCGCATCGGACTGCGCGACCATCTGCCGCGTGACGTTCGCGTGCAGGTCCAGGCTCGCGACCACCGGCACGTTCGCACCGACCGCCTCGCGCACGCGCCGCAGGAGCTCGCCCTCGACGTCGTCGTGGTGCTCGCAGACCATCGCGCCGTGCAGGTCGAGATAGACGCCGTCCACGCGGCCGGCGGCGCGCAGTCGCTCGAGCAGGTCGCCGACGATCCGCTCGAACGCGTCGCGCGTGACGTGCGCCGACGGCGAGGCCGCGGCCCAGGTGAGCGGCACCATCGCGTGGCCGCGCGCCCGCAGCGTCTCGATCGCGCCCTGCACCGGGATGTTCGCGCCGGCCACCGCCTCGAACAGCGGCTCGCCGCGCTGGATCGACGGCCAGCCGCCGCCGGCCTCGAAGGCCGCGTGGTCGGCCTTCGAAGGGGCGAAGGTGTTGGTCTCGTGCTGCATGCCGCCGATCGCGATGCGCGCCATCGTCGTGGTCCTCGCCGGTGATGTCGTCAGGATGCGGCGCAGTCTATGCGCTGCGTCGCGGCGCTCAAAGGCGGCGTGCCGATCGGCGCCGGTCGGGCCGGGATCGCGCCGCGGCGCCGTGATAGCCTGACGCGCACCCCCACCGCCCCCGCACGCCATGGACGCCGAGGACCTCGCCTACCTCAGCGCGACCGAGCTGGTCGCCGCCTACCGCGCGAAGACGCTGTCCCCGGTCGAGGTCACTCGCGCCGTGCTCGAGCGCATCGACCGGCTGAACCCGACGCTCAACGCGTTCGTGCTGGTCGACCACGAGAGCGCGCTGCGCGACGCGCGCGCGTCCGAGGCGCGCTGGGCGCGCGGCGGGCCGGCCGGCCCGATCGACGGCGTGCCGACCTCGATCAAGGACCTGCTGCTCGTGAAGGGATGGCCGACGCTGCGCGGCTCGCGCACCGTCGACCCGACGGGCCCGTGGGACGCGGACGCGCCGAGCACCGCGCGGCTGCGCGAGGCGGGCGCGGTGCTGCTCGGCAAGACCGCGACGCCCGAGTTCGGCTGGCGCGGCAGCACCGACTCGCCGCGCCACGGCATCACCCGCAACCCGTGGGACACGACGAAGACGCCCGGCGGCTCGTCGGGGGGCGCGACGGCGGCCGTCTCGGCGGGCCTCGGCCCCCTCGCCACCGGCACCGACGGCGGCGGCTCGATCCGGATCCCGGCAGCCTTCACCGGCACCGTCGGCCTGAAGGCGCACTTCGGCCGGGTACCGGCGTGGCCGCTGTCGCCGATGGGCACCGTCGCACACGTCGGCGGCCAGACACGGACGGTGCGCGACACCGCGCTGATGCTCGACGTGCTGTCGCGGCCCGATGCGCGCGACTGGATGGCGCTGCCGGCGCCGGCCTCGGGCTGGACGGCCGCGCTCGACGCCGACGGCGGCGCCGACCTGCGCGGCCTGCGGATCGCGTTCAGCCCGCGGCTCGGCTACGTGCCGCACGTCGACCCCGAGATCGAGGCCGCGGTCGCGAAGGCGGCCGACGTGTTCTCGAGCCTCGGCGCGCGCGTCGAGCGCGTCGACCCGGACATCGACGACCCGGCCGGGATCTTCGCGGTCCACTGGTTCTCGTCGGCGCGCAACCTGCTGCACCGGCTGCCGACCGAGAAGCTCGCGCTGCTCGACCCGGGCCTGCGCGAGTCGATCGAGTTCGCCGCGCGCTACACGATCGACGACTTCCTCGACGCGCAGAAGGCGCGCGGCGAGCTCGCGGTGCGCCTGCAGCGCTTCCATCACGACTGGGACCTGCTGCTGACCCCGGGCACCGCCGTGCAGCCGTTCGACGTCGGCCTCGTGATGCCGCCGCTGCCCCCGGGCGTGACGCCGATCAACGGCGCCGACTGGACCTGGTGGACCCCGTTCTCGTTCCCGTTCAACCTGACGCAGCAGCCGGCGCTGGTGATGGGCTGCGGCTTCTCGGCGGCGGGCCTGCCGCTGTCGCTGCAGCTGGTCGCGCCGAACCACCGCGAGGACCTGTGCCTGAGGGCCGCACGTGCCTACGAGCAGGTGACGCCCTGGGGGGCGATGCGGCCGAGGCTCGGCTGATGGACGCGCTGCACGGCCTGAAGGTGCTGGAGCTCGGCCAGCTGATCGCCGGGCCGTTCGCCGGCAAGACGCTCGCCGACTTCGGCGCCGACGTGATCAAGGTCGAGCCGGCCGAGGGCGGCGATCCGCTGCGCGCCTGGCGCATGCTGCGCGACGGCACCTCGGTGTGGTGGGAGGTGCAATCGCGCAACAAGCGCTCCGTCACGCTCGACCTGCGCACGCCCGAGGGCCAGGACGCGGTGCGCGCGCTCGCCGCCGAGGCCGACGTGCTGATCGAGAACTTCAAGCCCGGCACGATGGAGGGGTGGGGCCTCGGCTGGGACGCGCTGCACGCGCTGAACCCGAAGCTGGTCATGCTGCGCATCAGCGGCTTCGGGCAGACCGGGCCGTACGCCGGCAAGCCCGGATTCGGCGTGCTCGGCGAGGCGATGGGGGGCCTGCGGCACCTGACCGGCGAGCCCGGGCGCGTGCCGGTGCGCGTGGGCGTCTCGATCGGCGACACGCTCGCCGCGCTGCACGGCGTGATCGGCGTGCTGACCGCGCTGCGCCACCGCGAGGTCAACGGCGGGCTCGGGCAGGTGATCGACGTCGCGCTCTACGAGAGCGTGTTCAACGTGATGGAGAGCCTGCTGCCCGAGTACGACGCGTTCGGCGCGGTGCGCGGCGCGGCGGGCAGCGCGCTGCCGGGCATCGCGCCCTCCAACGCCTACCGCTGCGCGGGCGATGCCTGGGTGCTGGTCGCCGGCAACGGCGACAGCATCTTCCGCAGGCTGATGACCGCGATCGGCCGCGCCGACCTCGCCACCGACCCGGGCCTCGCGCGCAACGACGGCCGCGCGGCGCGCGCCGCCGAGATCGACGCGGCGATCGGCGCGTGGACCGCGACCCGCCCGATCGACGAGGTGATCGCGACGCTCGAGGCGGCGAACGTGCCGGTCGGCCGGATCTACTCGATCGCCGACATCGCGCGCGACCCGCAGTACCTCGCGCGCGACATGATCGTGCAGACGCACGACACGGACGGACGGCCGCTCAAGGTGCCGGGTATCGTGCCCAAGCTCGCGGACACGCCGGGGCGGATGCGCACGCCGGCGCCGAAGCTCGGGCAGCACACCGACGAGGTGCTGGGCGCGACCGGCTGGCCGACGCGCGAGACCTGACGCGTCAGCGCACGTCGAGCCCGCGCTCGCGCAGCGCCGCGACGACCCTGCGGCGCTCGCCGGTGACGTCGGCCGGCACCGCGCCGCGGGCCGCGCGCACCTCGTCGGCGTCGTAGGGCCGGAAGTCCTTCGGCATCGTCTCGGGCGCGAAGCGGCGCACCATCCAGTTGGTCAGCTGCGCGAGGTCGGCGTCGGACATCCGGGCATTCGCGGCGCCCGGCACCTGCAGCACGAAGCGACGGCCCTCGGGCGTCGCGAGGAAGTGACCGAGGTTGCCGCGCAGGTCGGGCACCGAGCCGACGCCGGCGCCGTTCGCGCCGTGGCAGCCCGAGCAGTGCAGCAGGAACTGGGTGGCCCAGTGCGCCTCGGAGGAGGCGGGGGGTGCGGAGAATGCGGGCGAGGTCGCGCTCGCCGCGCCGCGCGACGGCGCCGCGCGCGCGTCTCCCGGCCCGGCCGCGACGCCGGCGGCGACCGCGAGAGCGGTGCAGGCCGCCCCCGCGGCGAGCGCCGCCGCGCGCACCGGCCCGCCCCGGCCGCCGCGCACGCTCACCCCTTGCCCGCGACCCCGACGACCAGCGCGGTCGTGCAGTGGAACATCTGCGTGCCGGTGTTGGCCATGCACCAGTTGATGTCGTTGAACAGGCCCATCGCGTAGCCCGGCCGCTCGCCCTGGTTGGTGTTGCAGAAGCAGCGGCCGCAGGACGACTTGCCGCAGCAGTCGTTGTAGCTGATCACGTAGTCGCGGCCGTCGCGCGGGTTGCGGCAGGTGCCGACCCAGGCGACGGTCGAGGGCTCGGTGCCGGGCGGGCAGGTGGTCGCCGAGCCGCCGCAGCACGAGCACAGGAAGCCGTCGAACGCGCAGTAGCGCCAGTAGTCGCACTTCGTCTCGTCCTGCGCGCCGCCAGCCGCGCCGCCCGCGCCGCCGGCCGCGTGCGCGAGGCGGTTGGTGCGGTCGAACGGCAGCACCGGGAACAGCAGCGCGCCGCCGACCGCGGTCTTGCCGATCCGCGCGAGCGCGCCGCGGCGCGACGAGCGCAGCGCGATAGAGCGCGCGGAGCGCTCGAACAGCCGGTCGATCCACTTCATGCGCCGGCCTCCCCGGACGCCGGCGCCGCGCGCCGCGCCACGTACTCCTGCACCGAGCCCACGCCGAGGTCGTCGGCGAGCAGCAGGCTCTCGAGCTGTTCGCGGCTGTTGACCAGGCCCTTGCTCGCGACGCGCCCGTCGGCGGCGATCAGCACCGCGTGCGGCAGCTTGCCGACGCGAAAGGCCATGCCGAGCGGATGCGACAGCACGTACTCGAACGCCTGCAGGCCCTCGCGCTCGACGAAGCGCCGGTGCTCGGCGGGGTCGTCGCCGTCGCTCGCGAGGACGATCCGCAGCCGCGCGGCCTCGGCGCGCGCGAGCGAGCGGATCGCGGGCAGCAGCTTCTTGCAGACCGGGCAGGTGGGCGACAGCCAGAACACCAGCGTCTGCTGCGCACCGGGCGCGCCGATCCGCACGCTGCGCCCGTCGAGCGAGGCGAGCTCGAAGGCAGGCGCCGGCTCGCCGACGCGCGGCCCGCTGTCCATCACCAGCGCGCCCATCGGCGCGATCCGCTCGTGCAGCACGCCGATCTGCCGCGCGAGCGCGAACACCACCGCGACCAGCACGACGACCGCGATCCACAGCACGACGTTCGAGACGATCAGTGCCTGCTCCATTCACCCCTCCCCGAATCCGGTCCCGGCGGCCGCCTCGGCCCGCTGTCGCGCGGCCTCGCGCATCGCCTGACGATTGTGCAGCCACTGCTCGAGCGTCGCGTACAGGCCGATCGCGACGGCGAGTGCCATCGCCGCGTTGAGCGCGTCGAGCCCGCCGAGCGCGCGCGCGCCGACCGGTGCGAGCAGCGCGAGCGAGGCCGCCGCGAGCACGAGGTTGCGCCCGACGAGCCACGGCTGGATCGGTCGCGGCGTGCCGCCGCAGCCGCAGTCGATCGAGCGCCGGCCGCGCGCGAGGTTGATGCCGACGGCCGCCGCGTAGGTCGCGAGCAGCGCCGCCGACGCGAGCGCTGCGGCGGGTCGTGTCGCGGCGAGCACCAGCCCGGCCGCGACCGCGAGCTCGAGCACCGGCAGCACGCGCGAGGCGGCCCGCGCGAGCGCCGCGGGCAGCAGCCGGTAATCGGCGACGACGCCCTCGAGCCGGTCCAGGTCGCGCAGCTTCACGAGCGCCGCGTGCCCCCAGAGCACCGCGAGCGCGGCCGCGAGCAGCGCGTGCCCGAGCGGGTCGAGCGCGGCCACCTCAGTGCAGCTCCATGAGCACCGCGGTCTCCATCACCTGCGCCATCCGCTTCCTCGTCTTCATGCCGGCGTTCGGGTCCAGCGACACCAGCTCGTTCTTCAGCCCGTCGATGACGAACAGCAGCGGCGCGGCGTCCTGGCTGACCGCCATCGAGATCGCGCCCGAGGCCGGCCCGCGCGCGAGCACGCGACGCGCCTTCGGGTCGAGCGTCCAGACCTGTTCGGCGGGGTTCTTGTGCGAGCCCTCGCCGCCCTTCCTGTGCATGCCGACGAAGAGCCGACCGCTCGCGCGGTGCAGCGCGCTCACCTGGTAGCCGCCCGGACGCCAGCCCTCCTTGGCGAGCGCCCCGGTCACCATCGGCCACGCGTTCGCCGTCGCGACCTTGCCCGACAGGTCGACCGCGTGCAGCACGCCGCGGAAGCTCACGTACCAGAGCGTGTCGCCGTCGGGCTCGGCGTGCGTGAACAACGGGTCCTTCTCCAGGTCGAACAGCTTCGCCGAGCGCTCGAGCGTCGACGCGGAGCCGTCGGCCGACAGCGTCACGGTGAGCATCGTGCCGTCGCCGCACAACGTCGCGAACGCGTCCGGGCGGCTGCGGATCGGCAGGATCGTCCAGCAGCCGGGCGTGTCGATCTCCTGCACGAACTTCCGGGCCTTCGTGTCGACGACGCTGACCGACACCGCCGGCGTCGCGTTCTGCACGAACACCCAGCGGTCGTCGGCGGAGACGGCGATCAGGCCGCGGTAGCTGAGCGCCTGCGCGTGCTTCGGCGGGATCACGATCTCGTGGTCGTGCGCGAGCGTCGCGGTGTCGTACACGTCGAGCACGTCGGTGCGCTCGCCGCGCGACAGGCGCGTGTAGTAGCTGGTCGCGACGTAGAGGCGCCTGCGGTCGGCCGACAGCGTCGACTGCCCGGCATAGCCGGTCGCGAAGAGGCCCCGGTAGCTCATCGTGTCGCCGTCGACGACGTGCAGCTTGCCGTCGACGATGTGCGGCAGTGCCACGTCGGACAGGTAGATGCGCTTCGGGCCGGCCGGCGCGAGCTTCGCGACGGTCAGGGTCTCGAGCGGCAGCGGCGGCGGGATCGCGCCGCGCGGCGCCTGCGCGGCGGCCGGCGTCGCGAGGCAGGCGGCGGCGGCGAGCGCCAGCGCGGCGACGGCGAACGGGCGGCGAAGCGGCATCGGCGCGGTCCGGGAATGCGGGAGGCCCACGCTACCGTCGCGCACGCCGCGGCCGCTAGCCGAAATCGGCAGGCGGGCGCATCGGCACGGCGCGGCCGCGGACGCGCTCGAGCGTCTCGGACGGGCGCTCGCCGAACATCGCGCGGTAATCGGACGCGAAGCGGCCGAAGTGCCAGAACCCCCAGCGGGCCGCGACCTCCGAGACGCTCGCCGGGTCGCGCTTCAGGTCCGCGCGGGCGCGGTTCAGCCGCAGCGCGCGCAGATAGCGCGACGGCCCGATGCCGAGCACGTCGACGAACGAGGCCTGCAGCGTGCGCCGGCAGGCGCCGGTCGCGCGGCACAGCTCGGCGACCGTCGGTGCGGCGTCCGGGTGCTCGTCGACGAAGGCCTCGGCGCGGCGCACCAGCGCGAGCCGGCGCGACAGCGCGCCCGCCTCGGGCCCGGCCACCGGCCGCGGCGCGGCGATCCGCTCGGCGATCGCGCCGGCCGCCTCGGCGACGTCGCGCGCGAGCCGCGCCCGGGCGAGGTCTTCGCCGGGGCCGAGCACGCGCAGCGCGTCGAGGGCCTCGGCGAACAGCACGCGCAGCGCGCGGGCCGCGGCCGCGTCGACGCGCGAGCGCGGCGCGCCCGGCCGCAGCGCGTCGCAGGCCGGGCCGGGCGTGCGCATCACGACGCCGACGATCTCGAAGTCGCGCGGCGTCAGCAGCTCGCTCGGCGCGCCGCCGCGGCACACCGCGACCGCGTCGTCGTCGAGCCGCGCGTCGCCCCAGTGCGCCGGCGCCGACGGCGCGATCGGCACCGCGATCACCACCTCGCCCTCGGGCACGGTGAAGCGCTCGCGCAGTCGCTGGTTCGTGCGCTCGCCGACCAGCGCGATCCCGTGCAGGTCGGCGTGCAGCACCGTGCCCTCGAACCGGCCCGGGGTCAGCTGGCTGTAGTCCTGGCGCCAGCCGACGAGCCGCTGCGCGTGCTCGTCGATGTCGACGGAGCGCAGCGTTGCCGGCGCGGCGGAAGCGGACGGGGTCATCGGCGGGCTCGGGAACGCCGGCGCGCGCCGGCGGTGGTGCGACGCAGTGTATACCCCGGTCGGCGGCGGGGTCGTGGTGCACGATCGCGTGCGCGCGGAACCGCTGCGGCGCGGCACGTGCACCGCGATGCGCCCCGTCCTGCCGAAATCGGACGTTCCCGGCGGCACCGGGCGCCCGCGCGGGCTGGCCCGAGTCTTGCGCAATGCATCGCGCTTGATCCAAGATCCTGCCTCCGGACGCCCGCGGCGGCGCCCGTTCCAATCACAGAGGAGCCCCACCGTGTCTATTTCGGCCATGCTCAAGCGAGGCGCGCTCGGCGCGATGGTCGCCGGCGCGATGCTCGCGTCGGCGTCAGCGCAGGCGCAGAGCGTCCTTCGCTTCGTGCCGCACTCCGACCTGAAGATCGTCGATCCGATCTGGACGACCGCGTACATCACGCGCAACCACGGCTACATGATCTACGACACGCTCTTCGCGATGGATGCGAAGGGCCAGATCCAGCCGCAGATGGTCGACAAGTGGACGGTCTCCCCGGACAACCTGACCTGGACCTTCGTGCTGCGCGACGGGCTGGTCTTCCACGACGACAAGCCTGTCACTTCCGAGGACGTCGTCGCCTCGCTGCGGCGCTGGTCCGCCCGCGACTCGCTCGGCCAGAAGCTGTTCTCGTTCGTGAAGGACCTGTCGCCCGTCGACGCGAAGACCTTCCGGATGACGCTGAACGCGCCGACCGGGCTGGTGCTGCTCGCGCTCGGCAAGCCGTCGTCGAACGTGCCGTTCATCATGCCCAAGCGCGTCGCCGACACGCCCCCGGGCGAGCAGATCAAGGAGTACATCGGCTCCGGCCCGTTCGTCTTCCAGACGGCCGAGTGGAAGCCGGGCGACCGCGCGGTCTACACCAAGTTCGCCAAGTACCGCCCGCGCAGCGAGCCGCCGAGCGGCATGGCCGGCGGCAAGGTGGTGAAGGTCGACCGCGTCGAGTGGCGGATCATGCCCGACGGCCAGACCGCGGTGAACGCGCTGCGCGCCGGCGAGGTCGACATGGTCGAGGACACGGCGAGCGATCTGCTGCCGGTGGTCTCGAAGGACCCGAACGTCAAGATGTTCGACCAGAACCCGCTGGGCAACCAGTACGTGTTCCGGTTCAACACCACCGTCAAGCCGTTCGACAACCCGAAGGTGCGCCAGGCGCTGTTCTACGCGTTCAACCAGGAGGACTTCCTGAAGGGCGTGCACGGCGACCCGAAGTACTACAAGGTCTGCAAGGCGCTGTTCATCTGCGGCACGCCGTTCGCGTCCGAGGTCGGCATGGGCGACAAGCTCGAGTCGAACTTCAAGAAGTCGCGCGAGCTGCTCCAGGAAGCCGGCTACGACGGCACGCCGATCGTGCTGCTGCACTCGACCGACCTGCAGGTGCTGACCAACCTCGCGCCGGTGGCCAAGTCGCTGCTCGAGCGCGGCGGCTTCAAGGTCGACATGCAGTCGATGGACTGGCAGTCGGTGGTCGCGCGCCGCGTGAAGAAGGATCCGCCCAACGCCGGGGGCTGGCACGGGTTCCTGACCTCCTGGGTCGCGGCCGACGTGCTGAACCCGGTGGGCACCGGCTTCCTGAATTCGGCCTGCGACAAGGCGATGTTCGGCTGGCCCTGCGACGAGCGGATGGAGAAGCTGCGCGACGACTTCGCGCGCGAGACCGACCCGGCCAAGCAGAAGGCGATCGCCGAGCAGGTCCAGCAGCGCTACCTCGAGTCGCCGACGCACGTGCACCTCGGCCAGTGGTACAAGCCGATCGCGATGCGCAAGAACATCGAGGGCATGATCAGCGCCCCGGTGATCGCGCTCTGGAACATCGAGAAGAAGTGACGATCGCCGGCCTCCGCCCGAGAGCGGAGGCCGGGACGTCGGCCGGGGCCCGGCGCCCCGGCCCCCCGTCCTCCCGAACCTGAACCGGAGCCCGCCATGTGGGGCTACATCGGACGCCGGCTCCTCGCGACGATCCCCGTCATCGCGGTCGTCGCCGTCCTCGTCTTCCTGATGCTGCGCCTGACGCCCGGCGACCCGGCGGCAGTGATCGCCGGCCCGTCGGCGACCGACGCCGACATCGTGGAGATCCGCGACAAGCTCGGCCTCGACAAGCCGCTGCCGACGCAGTTCGCACGCTGGGTCGGCGGCATGTTCGCCGGCGACTTCGGCGAGTCGTTCTTCTACAAGAAGCAGGTCGCCGACCTGATCGCCGACCGGATCGAGCCGACGCTGTCGCTCGCGGCGCTCACGATCGTGCTCGCGACCCTGATCGCGGTGCCGCTCGGCACGCTCGCCGCGTGGAAGCAGGGCTCGTGGATCGACCGCGTGGTCATGGGCTTCTCGGTGCTGGGCTTCTCGGTGCCGGTGTTCGTCGTCGGCTACATCCTGATCGGCTGGTTCTCGGTGCACCTCGGCTGGTTCCCGGTGCAGGGCTACCAGCGGATCGGCGAGGGGATCGGCGGCTGGCTGCACCGGCTGATCCTGCCCGCGTTCACGCTCGCGGTGATCTACGTGGCGCTGCTCGCGCGGATGACGCGCACCAGCGTGCTCGAGGTGCTGAACGAGGACTACGTGCGCACCGCGCGCGCCAAGGGCCTGCCCAACCGCAAGGTGCTGCTCTACCACGCGCTGCGCAACGCGGCGGTGCCGATCGTGACCGTGATCGGCATCGGCATCGCGCTGCTGATCGGCGGCGTGGTCGTCACCGAGAGCGTCTACAACATCCCCGGACTCGGCCGGCTCACCGTCGACGCGGTGCTCGCGCGCGACTACCCGACGGTGCAGGCGGTGATCCTGCTGTTCTCGCTCGCCTACGTGCTGATCAACCTCGCGATCGACCTGCTGTACACGGTGCTCGATCCGCGCATCCGCTACTGAGCCGCCGACGATGGCCACCCTGCCCGACGCCGCCGACGCCCGGCCCCTCGTCCCCGACGCGATCGAGGCGCCCGCGGTCGTCACGAAGAAGCCGGGCCTGGTGCGTCGGCTGCTGCGCAACTGGAGCGTGCTGATCGGCGGCGCGATGGTGCTCGCGATCGCGCTGATCGGCGTGTCGGCGCCGCTGCTGACGAGTGCCGACCCGTCGGCGATCAACCCGAGCAACCGCAACAAGCTGCCCGGCTACGAGACCACCGAACGCAACGACGAGGGCCAGAAGATCACCCGGACCGCGCACATGGGCACCGACAGCCTCGGGCGCGACGTCTACGCGCGGGTCGTCTACGGCGCGCGGGTGTCGCTGCTGATCGGCCTCAGCGCGGCCGTGGTCTCGGTGGCCGCGGGCCTGCTGATCGGCCTGGTGTCCGGCTACTTCCGCTGGCTCGACGCGGTCGTGATGCGGATCATGGACGGACTGATGGCGATCCCGGCGATCCTGCTGGCGATCGCGCTGGTGTCGCTGTCGGGCGCGAGCCTGCTCACCGTGATCGTCGCGATCGCGATCCCGGAGATCCCGCGCGTGGTGCGGCTGGTGCGGGCGATCGTGCTCAGCATCCGCGAGGAGCCGTACGTCGAGGCGGCGATCTCGGTGGGCACGCCGACGCCCAAGGTGCTGTGGCGCCACGTGCTGCCGAACACCATCGCACCGCTGATCGTGCAGGCGACCTTCATCGCCGGCAGCGCGATCCTGGCCGAGGCGATCCTGAGCTTCCTCGGCGTCGGGCTGCCGCCCGAGATCCCGACCTGGGGCAACATCATGGCCGAGGGCCGGACCTCGTTCCAGGTGTTCCCGCACAACATCTACTACCCGGCGATCTTCCTGACGCTGACGGTGCTCGCGATCAACATGCTGGGCGACGGGCTGCGCGACACGCTCGACCCGCGGATGTCGAAGAGGATCTGACCGATGGCCTCCCCGATCCTCGAGGTCCGAGACGTCAGCATCGCGCTGCCCAAGGGCGGCGACCGACCGCACGCGGTCTCGAACGTCAGCTTCACGGTGAATCCGGGCGAGATCGTCTGCCTGGTCGGCGAGTCCGGCTCGGGCAAGTCGGTGATCGCGTTCTCGGCGATGGGCCTGCTGCCGAAGAACCTGCCGGTGACCAGCGGCTCGATCACGCTGCAGGGCGAGGACGTGACCCGCGCCTCCGAGGCGCGGCTGCGCGAGCTGCGCTGCACGAAGATGGGCATGATCTTCCAGGAGCCGATGACCGCGCTGAACCCGGTCATGCGCTGCGGGGACCAGATCGACGAGGTGCTCGCCGAGCACACCGACCTGTCGGCCGCGCAGCGGCGCGCGAAGATCATCGAGATGATCGAGCAGGTGCACCTGCCCGATCCGCCGCGGATGTACGACTCGTTCCCGCACCAGCTCTCGGGCGGGCAGCGCCAGCGGATCATGATCGCGATGGCGCTGATCCTGAACCCGGCGCTGCTGATCGCCGACGAGCCCACCACCGCGCTCGACGTCACCACGCAGGCGCAGATCCTGAAGCTCGTGAAGGAGATGCAGGCCTCGCACGGCACCGGGGTGCTGTTCATCACCCACGACTTCGGCGTGGTCGCCGAGATCGCCGACCGGGTCGCGGTGCTCAAGCACGGCCAGCTCGTGGAGATGGGGCCGACGCGCGAGATCCTGCGCGCACCGAAGCAGCCCTACACGCAGATGCTGATCCGCTCGGTGCCGGGCCACGAGCCGCCCGACCGGCCGCCCGCGCCCGAGGGCGCGCCGACGGTGCTCGCCACCGACGGGCTCGAGAAGACCTACGGCAACGCGGGCCTCTTCGGCCGCGGCCGGGTGGTCAAGGCGGTGCAGGACGTGAAGATCGAGATCCGGCGCGGCCGCACGCTCGGCATCGTCGGCGAGTCCGGCTCGGGCAAGTCGACGGTCGCGCGCTGCATCGCGCGGCTGATCGACCCGACCGGCGGGCAGATCCGGCTCGCCGGCACCGACATCGCGTCGATGCCCGCGGGCAAGCTGCGCGAGCTGCGCCGCAAGATCCAGATCGTCTTCCAGGACCCGTACCGCTCGCTGAACCCGCGGCGCACCGTCGGCCAGTCGATCGTCGAGGGGCCGATGAACTACGGCACCTCGCACGCCGACGCGCTGGCGAGGGCACGCTCGCTGATGGAGCTGGTGCGCCTGGACCCGGAGTCGCTCGACCGCTTCCCGCACCAGTTCTCCGGCGGGCAGCGCCAGCGCATCTGCATCGCGCGCGCGCTCGCGATGGAGCCCGAGCTGCTGATCGCCGACGAGGCGGTCTCGGCGCTCGACGTGTCGGTGCAGGCACAGGTGCTGACGCTGCTCGCCGACATCCGCGACCGGCTCGACCTCGCGATGCTCTTCATCACGCACGACCTGCGCGTCGCCGCGCAGGTCTGCGACGACGTGGCGGTGATGTCGAAGGGCCGGATCGTCGAGTACGGACCGGCGACGCAGGTGTTCCGCACGCCGCAGCACGAGTACACCAGGGCGCTGTTCGAGGCGGCGCCGGGGCGCGGGTTCGAGTTCGGAGGCGAGCGGGCGGCATGACGACCATCCAGTGGGTCAGCGCGGCGATCTTCGCGATCGCGGTCGCGCACACCTTCTCCACCAAGCTGTTCGAGAAGCTCGCGCACCGCCAGCCGAACCACGCGGGCGTGTGGCACCTGCTCGGCGAGGTCGAGATCGTCTTCGGCTTCTGGGCGATGGTGCTGATCGTCGCGCTCGCGATCGTGGCGACCCCCGGCGACGCGATCGGCTACCTCGACGCGCGCAACTTCACCGAGCCGATGTTCGTGTTCGCGATCATGGTGATCGCCGGCACCCGGGCGATCCTGCAGCTGTCGCGCGCCGGCGTGATCGCGGTCGCGCGCTTCGTGCCACTGCCGGGCGCGGTCGGCTTCCACTTCGTCGCGCTGTCGGTGGTACCGCTGCTCGGCTCGCTCATCACCGAGCCGGCGGCGATGACGCTCGCCGCGCTGATGCTGCGCGACCGGATCTTCGGCGCCGCGGTCTCGCAGAAGCTCAAGTACGCGACGATCGGCACGCTCTTCGTCAACGTGTCGATCGGCGGCACGCTGACCGCGTTCGCCGCGCCCCCGGTGCTGATGGTCGCGGCCAAGTGGAACTGGGACAGCTGGTACATGCTGTCGCACTTCGGCTGGAAGGCGGCGATCGCGGTGATCGTCAACGCGCTCGCGGTCGCGCTGATCTTCCGCTCGGAGCTCTCGCGCCTGCCGCGCACGGTCGTCGAGAAGACCGAGTCGGTCCCGGTCTGGGTCGGCGCGATCCATGTCGCGCTGCTCGCCGGCGTCGTCGCGCTCGCGCACCACCCGGCCGCGTTCATGGGCCTGCTGCTGCTCTTCATGGGCATCGCGACCGCGTACCCGCAGTTCCAGGACCGGCTGATCCTGCGCGAGGGGCTGCTGGTGGCGTTCTTCCTCGCCGGGCTGGTCGTGCTGGGCGGGCAGCAGCAGTGGTGGCTCGAGCCGCTGCTGCACAGCATGGACGACACCACGGTCTATTTCGGCGCGACCGCGCTCACCGCGATCACCGACAACGCGGCGCTGACCTACCTCGGCTCGCAGGTCGAGGGGCTGTCCGAGTCGTTCAAGCAGGCGCTGGTCGCGGGCGCGGTGACCGGCGGCGGCCTGACGGTGATCGCCAACGCGCCGAACCCGGCCGGCTTCGCGATCCTGCGCAGCCGCTTCGAGGACGGCGCGATCTCGCCGCTCGGACTCTTCGTCGCGGCATTCGGACCGACGCTGGTCGCGATCCTGGCGTTCCGGGCGCTCTGAAGGCGGTGGCGGCGCCGGGGCCCGGCCCCGGTCGCCGCGCAAAGCGGCACGAGACAGGCGGGCCCGATCCGCCTACGATCGCCCCGGGGCCCCCGCGGCCCGGGGAGACCACGATGACGCCGTCCGTCCGCGCGACCGCGCTGCTGCTCAACGTCGCGCACGCGCTCGACCACCTGTTCCTGCTGATCTTCGCGACCGCGGTGGTGGCGATCGCGGCCGACTTCGGCATCGCGCGCTGGGAGGACCTGATGCCGTACGCGGCCGGTGCGTTCCTGCTCTTCGGGCTGGGCTCGCTGCCCTCGGGCCGGCTCGGCGACCTGTGGGGGCGCCGGCGGATGATGCTGGTGTTCTTCTTCGGCATCGGCGCGGCCGCCTGCCTCGCCGCGGCCGCGCAGTCGGCCTGGCAGCTCGCCGGCGCGCTGGTGCTGCTCGGCGCGTTCGCGTCGATCTACCACCCGGTCGGCATCCCGATGCTGGTCGAGCGCGCCGAGCGGCCGGGCATGACCATCGGCGTCAACGGCCTGGCCGGCAACCTCGGCGTGGCCGCGGCCGCGGTGGTCACCGGGCTGCTGGTCAAGTGGTTCGGCTGGCGGGCGGCGTTCGTCGTGCCGGGCCTGGTGTCGATCGCCTGCGGGCTCGCATTCGCGCGCGTCGCGCCGCACGAGGGCGAGGCGCCGGCGAAGCGCACCCGCAAGGCGGCGGTCGCGCTCGGCCCCGCCGAGCTCGCGCGCGCGTTCCTCGTGATGACCGCGGCCGCGATCACCGGCAGCCTGCTGTTCAACTTCACCACCAACGGCAACGGCCCGCTGCTGGCCGAGCGGATGGCCGGCATCGCCTCGGACCCGGCGTGGCTCGGCGTGCTGCTCGCGGCGGTCTACACGATCGGCTCGCTCGCGCAGCTCGTCGTCGGCCGGCTGATCGACCGCGTCGAACTCAAGCCCCTGTACCTGTCGATCGTGCTCGCGCAGGTGCCGGTGCTCGCGGCGGCGTCGTTCGCGCAGGGCTGGGTCTTCTATGCGCTGCTGGTGGTGTCGATGGCGCTGGTCTTCGGCGCGATCCCGTTCACCGACGCGATGATCGTGCGCTACGTCGACGACCGGATGCGCTCGCGGGTGAGCGGCATGCGGCTCGCGGTGTCGTTCGGCGTGAGCTCGACCGCGGTGTGGCTGCTCGGGCCGCTGGTCAAGGCCGCCGGCTTCGGCACGCTGCTGCTGGCGATGGCCTGCATCGCCGGCGCGACCGCGTTCGCGGTGCTGTGGCTGCCGCGCGAGCGGGGCGCGGACGCGGCGGCGAAGGCCGCCGAGCCCGCGCGCTGAACCGGCCGCGCGGCCGCCCTCACTTCGCCATCGAGATCGACGAGAAGTTCTGGAACCAGTTCTGCGCCTGCACGAAGCCCTGCACCTTCGGGCTCATCGCGCGGGCGTTGACGTCGTGCGTGACCATCACGAAGAGCTGGTCCTCGACGAACTTCTCGTGCAGCTTCTGCAACGCCGCGGTCTGTGCGGCCGGCTCGAAGCTGGTCTGCGCGGCCATCAGCATCGCGTCTATGTCCTTGTCCTGGTACCAGCCCCAGTTGGTGCCCTTCGGCGAGACGAGGTCCGACTTCACGTGCCGCACGAACGCGGTGAACGGGTCCTGGATGAAGTAGCTGTAGTTCAGCGCGACCGAGCCGCGGTTGGCCGGGTCCTTCGCGCCGCCGCGCCACGCACCGAGCAGCGCGTTCCACTCGAGCACCTCGAGGTCGACCTTGACGCCGACGTCGCGCAGGTTCTGCTGAAGGAACTCGTTCATCGCGATCGGCTGCATCATGCCCGAGCCCGACGACGGGATCAGCACCTTGAACGTCAGCGGCTTCGCGGCGGTGTAGCCGGCCTCGGCGAGCAGCTTCCTCGCGGCGGCCGGGTCGTGCCGCAGCGGCGTCGCCTTGCCGAACCACGCGTGGCCCGGCGGCATGAAGCCCTTGGCCGGCAGCGACAGGCCGCCGAGGAACTGGTTGAGCCCCTCGCGGTCGATCGCGAAGTTGATCGCCGCGCGGACCTTCGGGTCGCGGAACGGCGAGCCCTCGAGCATCGACAGGTGCCAGACCCAGTTGTGCGGATACGCGTTGGTGACGATCCGCATGCCCGCGCCCTTCAGGCTCGCGACCGCGTCGGGCGGCGGCGCCTCGATCCAGTCGACCTGGCCCGAGCGCAGCGCGGCGACGCGCGTGTTCGCCTCGGGCAGCGGCACCAGCACCAGCCGCTCGAGCTTCGGCACGCGGGCCTTGTCCCAGTAGTCGGGGTTGGGGACGAGTTCGGCGCGCTCGCGCGGCGTCCATGCGACCAGCTTCCACGGGCCGGTGCCCGAGGGGGTCTTGGCGTACGCGTTCCAGTCACGGCCCAGCTTCTCGAAGTGGGCGGGCGAGGACATCGGGATCCAGGCGAGCTGGTACGGCAGGAACGCGTCCGGCTCCTTGGTGACGATCTCGACCGTCGTCGCGTCGATGGCCCGCGAGCTGGCGATCGAGGGGATCCGGGTGCGGCCCTGCGCGGCCTGCTTCGGGTCGAACTGCGGCGACTTCTCGTCGAGCAGCTTCGCGATGTTCCAGACGACCGCCTGCGCGTCGAAGGTGGAGCCGTCGTGGTACTTCACGCCGGGGCGCAGCCTGAAGGTCCACTTCGTGCGGTCCTTCGGGTCGGCCGCCCACGACAGCGCGAGGCCGGGCACCAGCGTCGAGGGCTTGTCCGCGCTCGACAGGTCCCACATCACGAGCTGGTCGTAGACGGTGTTGGCCATGAAGCGCTGGCCTTCGCCGCCCTGGTCGGCCTGGCCGGTGGTCAGCGGGATGTCGGCCGCGGTCATGCCGATCCGCAGCGTGCCCTGGGCGAGCGCCGAGAGGGGCATCGCGAACGCGGACGCGAGCAGCGCGGCGGCGAAGGCGGCGGGGGCGACACGCGGGCGGCGGCCCGGTCGGGCGGCCGGAGCAGCGCGGACGGCCGAAGCGGCAGGTTGGGAACTCGGGGTCATCGGGGGCTCCGTGGAAGGGCGGTCGATCGCACCAAGCACCGGCGTGGTGCACGACGCGGCGGCCGCGCTGTCCTGCGCAAGGGCCGTGCCACCTCGAGCGGCCGAGGCCCGCGCCGCCGCCGGCGCGCGCGACCCGGCCGCCCGCAAGGACGAGCCCCGGACGGTCAGCCGCGGCGCCGGACGCTGACCTCGCCGGCGACGACCCGCTCGATCGTCCCGTCGGGCCGCTCGACGCGCAGCGCGCCGTCGTCGTCGACGCCGCGCGCGATGCCGGGCTCGCGCGTGCCGTCGCCGCGGACCAGGTCGACCGGTGCGCCGTGCAGTGCGTCGAGCGCCCGCCAGCGCGCGAGCCAGGGGCGCAGGCCGTCGCGGGGGAAGGCCTCGAGCACGTCGGCGAGCGCGCCGGCCAACGCGCGCTCGAGCGCCTCGCGCGGCGGCACGGCGCCGTCGGCGAACAGCGCGCCGGCCGGCTGGCCGACGCGCTCGGCCGACAGCGCGGACGACGGCGCCAGGTTCAGGCCCACGCCCGCTACGACGCGCTGCAGGACGCCCTGGTGCCGCGCCTCGACCAGGATGCCGCCGACCTTCGCGGGTCCGCCGGGCGCATCGACCTGCAGGTCGTTCGGCCACTTGAGCCGCGCGGGCGCGCCGTGGCGCGCGAGCACGTCGGCGACCGCGACGCCGATCGCGAGCGGCAGCCCGAGCAGCGAGGCACCGTCGGCCTCGCGCTCGAGCGCGACCGACACCGCGAGCGAGCGGCCCGCGTCGCCGAGCCAGTCGCGCCCGTTGCGCCCGCGGCCGGCCTGCTGCACGTCGGCCGCGAGCGCGCAGGCTGCGGCCGGCCGCGTGCCGAAGGGCCGGCGCATCAGCTCGGTGTTGGTCGAGTCGATGCGCGCCACGCGCTCGAACCGCGACGGATCGATCATGTAAGCTCCCCGGATCGGATCCGCCATGTCTACCACGATCGACGCGCCCCCCGGCCCGGGCCGCGGGCCCGCTCTGATGCGCGCGCTGGGCCTGCTGTTCGCGGCCTCGATCGCGTTCGCGACGCTCTATCCCCTGGTCGACTGGCGGCTGCGCGCGGCGGGCGGCTTCACGTTCCTGCTCGGCGGGCTGCCGCGCTACTGGACCTGGTTCGACGTGCTGAGCAACGTGCTCGCCTACGGCGTGCTCGCGCTGCTGCTCACGCTCGGCTGGCTGTCGCGCGCGAGGCCGTGGGTCGCGGTCGCCGCGGTCACCGTCGCGGGCTCGCTGCTGTCGCTGTCGCTCGAGGCCGCGCAGAGCTACCTGCCGGCGCGCGTGCCCTCGCTGCTCGACTGGCTCGCGAACACGCTCGGCAGCGCCGGCGGCGCGTGGCTCGGCGCGACGCTGAACCGCGCGGCGCAGCGGCCCGACCGGCTCGCCGTGCCGGTGCGCGACCGCTGGTACGAGCAGGGCCCGCCGATGGGCTGGGTGCTGCTGCTGATGTGGCTGTCGGCGCAGCTCGTGCCGCAACGGCTGCTGTTCGCGACCGGCCACGTCGAGCCCGCCGCGCAGCGGCTGCTCGACCGCGTGTGGCCGGTCGACACGCCCGACCTGTCGATGCTCGCCGGACGGCTCTGGGGCGGCGTCGCGCCGACCGGCTACGGCGTCGCGATCGAGGCCGGCGTGGTCGTCTGCGCGGTCTGCACGGTGGGCGCGCTCGCGTTCGCGCTGGTGCACGGCCCGCGGCGACGGTTCGCGCTCGTCGCCGGCATCGCGCTGGTCGCGGCCGGGCTGCGCAGCATCGCCACGCAGATGGTCTACGGACCGACGGCGCCGTTCGCATGGCTGACGCCGGGCGCGCAGGGCGGGCTGGTCGTGGGCACCGCGCTGCTCTACGGACTCGAGACGCTCGGGCCGCGCTGGCGCGCGGTCGCCGGCATCGTGACCGCCGCCGCGGGCGCCGTGCTGGTCAACGTCGCCCCCGAGGACCGCTACTTCGACACGATGGTCGCGGGCATGCAGGCGGGGCAGCTGTCGAACCTGCACGGCCTGCTGCGCGCGGTGTCGTTCGTCTGGCCGATGCTCGCGATCGTCTGGTTCTGGCGCCGCGCGGGGCGGGCTGGGGCACGATCGCTATAATCGGTCGGCTGCCCGCGCGGCCCCGTTCCGCGCGGCCCCGTCGCGCAGGGCCCGGCTCGCCGGACCGCGCCGCCCCACGCCGGACCCGCCCCCGTGAGCCACTACGCCAAGCACATCTTCTTCTGCCTCAACCGTCGCGACGACGGCCGCGCGTACTGCGCCGAGCACCGCGCCGAGGCGCTGCAGGGCTACTGCAAGGACCGCGTGAAGGCGCTCGGCCTCGCCGGCCCCGGCAAGGTCCGCGTCAACAAGGCCGGCTGCCTCGACCGCTGCGAGCAGGGTCCGGTCGCGGTCGTCTACCCCGAGGCGGTCTGGTACACCTTCGTCGACGAGAAGGACATCGACGAGATCGTCGAGAGCCACCTGCGCGACGGCAAGGTCGTGGAGCGGCTGAAGCTCGACTGAGCCGATGAACCCGTCCACCCGCAGCGTCGCCGTCGACGGCCCGGCCGGACGGATCGACGTCGCGGTCGACCGGCCTGACGAGGGGTCGCCACGCGGCCTCGCGGTGATCGCGCACCCGCACCCGCTGTACGGCGGCACGCGCGACAACAAGGTCGTGCAGACGATCGCCCGTGCGCTGCTCGCGCTCGGGCACGCCTGCTGGCGGCCGGACTTCCGCGGCGTGGGCGCGACCGAGGGCGTCCACGACGAGGGCCGCGGCGAGACCGAGGACCTGCTCGCGGTGGTCGCGGCCGCGCGCGCGTCGGAGCCGGGCGGCGACGCGCTGCCGCTGGTGCTCGCCGGCTTCTCGTTCGGCAGCTTCGTGCAGTCGCGCGTCGCGCGCCGGCTGGCCGAGGCGGGCGCGCCCGCGTCGCGACTGGTGTTCGTCGGCACCGCCGCGTCGCGCTTCGAGGTCGAGCCGGTGCCCGCCGACACGATCGTGATCCACGGCGAGGTCGACGACACGGTGCCGCTGTCGTCGGTGCTCGACTGGGCGCGGCCGCAGGAGCTGCCGGTCGTGGTGATCCCCGGAGCGGACCACTTCTTCCATCGCAAGCTGACCGGGCTCAAGCAGCTGCTGGTCCGCGAGCTGCGCTGAGTCGATGCCCGAGCCGCTGCCCGACGCCGTCTACGCGAAGACCCCGCAGGGCAGCGACGAGGTCGCGACGCGCCGGCACGGGCTCGCGATGCGCGTGCGCCAGCTGCTGATACTCGTCGACGGCCGGTGCAGCGTCGCCGACCTCGCGAAGCTGGTGCCAGAGCGGGACCTCGTCGCGCACCTGGCGCTGCTCGAGGACCGGGGCTTCGTCGTGCGCGCCGACGTGACGCAGGCCGGCCTGCCGGCGGCCGCGCGCGCGCCGGCGGCCGCCGCGGGGGCCGCGGCGCACGTCGCCCCGCCCGCGCCCGGGCGGGTGGCCG
>Ga0315899_10000362_pt1 | contig 55930 bp, 45 predicted proteins | sample LakEriMetagenome_2_FD_203518 | JGI IMG/M metagenome (GOLD analysis project Ga0315899, IMG submission 203518) | Freshwater fungal communities from buoy surface, Lake Erie, Ohio, United States - Buoy 4 MA112 | ecosystem: Environmental > Aquatic > Freshwater > Lake | place: USA: Lake Erie, Ohio... | reverse complement strand
TGCACGAGTCCGGCCTTGCGGTAGAGGGGCAGCTCCTTCTCGTCGCGCAGGATGTCGGTGACGCGCGTGTTGATGCCCCAGTGCACCGGCAGGTTGCGCGCAATGAGCTCTTCGCAGAGCGCGATGAACTTCTTCTTGTTGATGGTGGGTTCTTCGTCGGCCAGGATGAAGAAGCCCACCTTGTGATCGCGCACGAGTGTTTCGATTTCATCGACGAACTTCCTGGGGTCACGCGTGCGGTACTTGCGCCAGAACTTCCACTGGCTGCAGAAGCGGCAGGTGAACGGGCAGCCGCGCGCGAAATTGGGCACGGCCACGCGGCAGTTGAGCGGGATATAGATGTACTTGTCCCACTCGAGCAGCGACCAGTCGGGGGTGAGGTCATCGAGGTTCGCAATGGGCGGGCGCGCGGGGGTGGCCACCACCTGCCCGTCTTCCACGAACGCGATGCCCTTGATGTCACGGCGGGTGGTGCGTGCCGTGCCGTCGCGCAGCCGCTGCATGAGCTCGACGATGATCTCCTCGCCTTCGCCGCGCACGATGTAATCGATCCAGGGCGCCTCGCTGAAGACCTGCTGGTACATGAAGGTGGGGTGAATGCCGCCCAGGATGGTGTGGGCGCGGGGATTCACCTCCTTCGCGATCTCCAGGGTTTTTTGCGCCTGGTAGATCATGGGCGTGATGGCGGTGGCCAGCACGGCGTCGGGCTCGAGATCCATGAGCCGGCGACGCAGCGTGGCGTCGTCAATGTGGTTGGTCATGGCGTCCACGAACGTGATGTCCGTGAAGCCGGCGTGCCTGAGGGCGCCGCCAATGTAGGCCACCCACCCGGGGGGCCAGTTGCCGGCGATCTCCGCTCCACCGGCGTGGTAGTTGGGCTGCACAAAGACCAGCTTCATCGACGAGCTCCACCGTGGGTGACAAAAGGACACGCACAGGGTGCCGATGGCGGAGTGGTCCTACAGTCGGTGTTTTTGCCGGGCTTGTGTGAGGGAAGTCTTTACGTGCCGATCCGCATGTGTATATCGGAGATCGTGTGTGGGGCGAACGGGGAACGACAGACGGCAAACCACAGACGGCAAACCACAGACGGCAGACGGCAGGAACTACAGACGGCAGTTCGGGAGGAGAATGGAAAGCGGCGGTCGGCGCGAAGCGCCGCCGCCGATTTCCCTACCGCAAAGGAAATCGGGCGCGCCCGCTTCGCGGCGCGCCCGTTCTTCCATGTTCCTGCGTACTGCTCACTGTGGTTCCTGCCGTCTGCCGTCTGCTGTTCAGCGTAGTTCGCTGCTCAGCGTAGTTTCACCCGCAGCATGGCCCGCTCCACGCGCCCCCTCGCCGCCGCAACTGCCGCCGTGAGATCCACCGGCCCGACGACCATCTCCGGCACGCGATCGATCGCGCCAAGGTAGTACGCGCCCCACACATCCAGAATGTGCTGCTCGTGCTCGCGCGACCCGCCGCGGGCGAGCGTGTCGCGCGACAGGGTGGCCTGGGTGCGCAGGGCGCGCTCGGCGGTGGCGGCCAGTTCGTCGAGCGCCGCGCGCGCCACGGCGGGCGTGCCGTCGGCCAGCAGCAGCCCGGTCGTGAGCGCGCAGGCGCCCACGTGGCCCAGCGTGGTGGCACTCACATTCTCGATGCGATCGAGATCGGTGTGATAGAAGACGTCGGTGAAGTGCCAGAGCAGCACCGCCGGGATCTTCGCGTTGAGGAACGGGGTGTGGTCGCTCCCGCCCTCGAACGGATTGGCCTTCACCACCCATCCGGTACGGCGGGCGCGGTCGAGGCAGCGCTGCCGCACGAAGTCGTTGAACCAGTGGTGCACGATGGCCGACTCGGCGATGGGCCGTCCGCCCCACTCGCTGTGCTGGTCGTCGCCGCGCACCCACACCGCCGAGGGGTCGGGCATCTTCTCGATGAGAAAGGTGCCACCGGTGCGCGCCGTGTTCTCCCCCACCATGTCCAGCGACATGCCCCACTTCACGCCGGCGCGGCGCACGCTGTCTTCCTTGAGGAAGCGGTCGGTGCTGCGAATCTCGTCGCCCCACAGAAAGGTGAGGGTGCGCTGCGGGCGGGCGGTGCCGTTGCGCACCAGTGTGGCCGCCACGCGCGCCATCTCGGCGAGCGCGCCCACGCCGGAGGCGTTGTCGTTGGCGCCCGGTTCCTGCACATGCGCCGAGTAGACGAACCGTTCGTGCGGTGCCGAACGGCCACGCACCTCGGCCACGAGCGTGCGCTCGGGACGGCGGGCGAACGCCGTACGCACGAGGGCGTGTACCTGCACCGGCCCCGCCCGCAATGCCGTTTGCAGCGTGTCGTACGAGCGGCGGGACACGAAGAGCACCCACCCCTGGTTCACCGTGTCACGCGCGATGCCGGTGAACTGGATGGCGCCTGGGTGCTTGGTTTGCTGGTTGTATGCGGGGAGTGTCTGCGACGCCAGCACTCCGAGCGCGCCGGCACGCTGGGCGCGCGGCAGGACATTGCGTGCGTTGCCGGTGGTAAGCACCACGGCCCCCCGCACGTTGAGGGCGCGGAACGCCGAGTCACTGCCAGTGCCCACGTCCACGAGCGGAGCAGTGACGCCGCTGTCGGCGGTGGACGCCGAGTTGATGGCAATCATGTTGAGATTGCCGGCGAGCGTCTGCAGCGGGACGGGGCGTCCCACGATGGTCAGGCGCGCGTCGTGCGGTGTCCATGCGTCGCCGGCCATGGGGCGCGACTCGATGCGATACACCAGCCGCGTGCCTGGCGCAGCTGCGGCTTCGTCGACGTAACCGGCGGCGCGCAGCAGCGACGCCACGGAGTCGATGGCCAAGTCGAAGCCTTCGTTCCCCGGGAGGCGGAACCGGCGCTGCACGTACTCCACGGTCGTGAAGGCGCGCGACCCGCTGATGCTGCGGTGCACCGCCTCGGTGATGCGCGCAAAGGCGGCCGGCATGGCACCCTCCTGCGCCCGGAGTGCCGCGTGCGGCACGCCGAGCAGGGTGCCCAGCAGGGGAACGACGAGCCGGAGCGGGACCGCGGGCCGGACGCCGCGCAGGCGCGGCGTCATGGCTTGGGCGCGGAGGCGGGCTTGGCAGGCATGCGCCAGTCGTTGCGCAACCAGTCCACGACCATGGCGATCTCCCGGTCGGAGAGACTCTTCTCCTTGCCGAACGACGGCATGCGGTCGTTGTCGCGACCGAAGAAGCGCGGGTGCTCCGGGTCGTTGATGAAGGCGATCATGTACTCGCGTGACCCCCAGCCGGTGAGCTCGGGGCTGTCGGTCCCGACGTCCTCGAACCGGTGGCAGGAGGCGCAGCCGTAGTCGGTGTTGCGCAGGAACTCCCGGCCGGCGGCAATGCGCGCGCTGTCGCGCTGGTCGATTGCGCGCTGCCCGGGGAGTTGGGCCTGCGCGGAGAGCGCGAACACCACGTTCTGGCGGGTCAGCTTCTCCTCGGCGGTCTCGGGTTGGTGATCACCCAGCCATCCCACCATGTCCCCTTCGGCGTGGTAGGTGCCGCCCCAGTACTTCTTCGAGAGGATGGTGTCGGCGTGCAGGAAGCCGCTCAGCCAGCGGCGTGAGGCGAAGTCCTTGAGGTCGGAGGCGGAGATGGAGTCGGCCGGGAGCGGGTAGCCCATGCCGTCGTGCCCGTCGAAGCGATGACAGGAGGCACAGTTGCGGGAGAAGATGCGCGGCCCCTGCGTGTACGGATCATCGCGCATGACCGAGAGCGCGCCCGTGATGGGAATGCCGGCGCTGGCGAGTTGCACGGCGCGTTCAGCATCGCGCGTGGCCACGCGGCGCGAGATCTGGTAGTCGCTGTCGGCGCGGTCGGCCGTGATGGCCTGCACGGTGAGCAGGCCGGCACCGGCGAGCAGCACGCCCAACACGCCCACGTTGAAGCGATGCCCCAGGCGCCAGCGGCCAAGGAAGGGCATGGCCACGATGAGCAGCAGCACCAGCGTGGGAAGGATGATGGCGCCAATGATCTCCGCCTTCCCCGGGAAGTACTTGAGAAACTGGAAGAGGAAGAGGAAGTACCACTCGGGGCGTGCTGCCGCGAACTGCTCGGCCGGGTCGGCGGGGGCGCCCAGCGGGGCGCCATGTTCGCGCACCGCAAACCACAGCACGGCGGCGAACACGGCGAGACAGGCCACCGCATCCCGCAGCACCTGCTCGGGCCAGAAGCCTTCGTCGGGCTTGCGAATGGGCTGTTTGGGGGTGAGGCCGTGCCGCCGGAAGAGGTACACGTGCCCCACGATGAGCAGACCGATGGCCAGCGGCACGAGCCCGGCGTGCAACGCGAAGAAGCGCGTGAGCGTGTGGTGGCCGTAGCTGGCGCCACCCACGAGCACGGTCTGCAGTGCGGGGCCAATGCCCGGGCTCATGCCCACGAGATTCGTGGAGACGGCCGTGCTCCAGTAGCCGTTCTGGTCCCACGGCAGCAGGTAGCCGGTGAGCGACAGCGCCAGCACGAGCAGCAGCAGCGCCACGCCGAACCAGAAGTTCACTTCGCGCGGGGCCTTGTACGCCCCGTCGATGACCACCTGCATGAGGTGCAGCACCAGCAGCACGGTCATGGCCTGGGCGGCGAAGTGGTGGATGCCGCGCAGCAGCCAGCCGCCCCACATCTGGTGCTGAATCCAGTAGACACTCTCCCAGGCCGTCTGGGAGCTGGGGCTGTAGGACATCCACAGGATCAACCCGGTGATGACCTGCACCGCGAAGAAGAAGGTGAGGGTGCTCCCCCACACGTACCGCCAGCGGGCGCCGCCGGGGACGTTCTCGAAGAGCGCCTCGTGCAGCAGTCCCTTGTAGCCAGTCCGGTGGTCCAGCCAGGCGCGCAGTCCACTCATCAGACGGCAACCCGTTCGGGTGAACCCTTCCGGAAGTTCTGGAACTTCACCCACACCTCACCATTCCGGACCACTGCTTCCAAGGGATCCATGCCGCGCGGGCTCGGGCTCTTGGGGTCGGCGATGCTGCCGTCGAGGGCGAAGCTGCTCTTGTGGCAGGGGCAGAAGTAGCCGCGCCCGGCGGCGTTGTAGCCCACGCTGCAGCCGAGGTGCGGACAGACGGAGTGGAGGACGCGTACGGCGTTCTCGCCGGTGCGCTGCACGTAGACGCTGCCCACAGGCACGTTCTCGGTGCGGTTCCACGCATCGACGAGCGTGTCGAGCACGGGGAACTTGCGGGGCACGCCGTCCTCGGGAAGGGCGGCGAACGAGGTGACCCGCACCATGCCGCGCGTATCGCTGCGGCGGCGGAGCGGGTCGAGGATGGGAAAGAGCCCGGCGATGGGCGCGGCGATGGTGATGAGACCGCCCACGATGGCAGCGGAGACCTTGGCCACGAAGGTCCGCCGATCGGAGGGGGGGACGGGGGCGTGTTCGGACATGATGGACGTGCACTCCGGGACGAACGGGGGCCGCAGCCGGGAAGGACGCGCGGCAGACGGCGCAGGGGCTGGGGAGATGATACGTGACGGTACCGCGATTCGCTGGCCGCCAGCGAATCGCCCCGGTGGCGCGTACTCCTCTCGGGCTCCGGCCGTACATCGGACGGGTCCGCACCATCTGGCCACTGCACGACGCGGTGGTTGTTCCTTTCATCCCTGCCTGTACATGACCATTCGCATCCGGCAGCTCGGAACGGCGCTGGTCCTCGCCTTCTCGATGGCGGGCACCGCCCAAGCTCAGCAGGAGGAGCCGAAGACCCTGCTCGGCAAGAAGATGGCCGCCATGAACACGGCGTTCAAAGCCGTGGGGCGGCAAGTCGAGGATCCCGCGAAGAACGCGAGCACGCTCGAGCAGATTGCGATCATCGAAACCAACGCCAAGGCGTCGCTCACCCTGGAGCCGGAGAAGAAGGCCAAGGTGCCCACCGGCGAGCAGGCGAAGTTCGTGAGCGATTATCAGGCGGAGATGAAGCAGTTGCTGGCCACGGTGGAGAAGCTCAAGGCCGCCGTGAAGGCCGGGAACAACGCTGAAGCCGTGAAGATCGTGGACGACATGAAGGCGGCACAACGCCAAGGACATCGCGAGTTCCGTCTGCGCAAGGCGGGTGCACCGCCCGTGTAACACGGCGGGAAACACCGCGTGATTCCTGCAGTGGCAGTGACCGGCGTCCGGTACACGGACGCCGGTTTCTTTTGGGCGCATGCCAATTGCTTGCTGACGCCGACTGGCGGCTGCATTGTCGTGCGGGCGATCACCGTTTCCTGCTCCCCCTCCGCCCTCCTCCCTCCTCCCCCTCCGGAGACCCACCCCATGCTTGGCGTCCTCGCGCGACGAGGGCTGCTGTTTGCGGCCCTCGCGCTCACTGCGGCTCCCCTCGCCGCGCAAACCCGCACGATCACCGGCAAGGTGCTCGAAGAAGGATCGCGCGCCCCGATTGCCGCGGCCCAGCTCCAGGTGCAAGGCACCAGTGTCGGCACACTCACCCGCGACGACGGTGCCTTTTCCATTGTGGGGGCGCCGGCGCGGGAGGTCATACTCGTGGTGCGCCGGATTGGCTATCCGCTCACGCGCATCACCGTGGCCGCCACGAGCGGCCCGCTCGAGATCGTGCTCAAGCGTGACGTGCTCAACCTCGATCAGGTGGTGGTCACCGGTCAGGCCAGCGGTATCTCCCGCCGCAACCTGGCCAACGACGTAGCCAGTGTGAGTGGGGCCGACATGAACAAGGTGTCGGCGCAGTCCATCGAAAACGCCATGCAGGGCAAGATCGCCGGCGCGCAGATCTCGCAGTCCACGGGCGCACCCGGTGGCGGCAATCGCATTCGCATTCGCGGCATCTCGTCCATTCTCGGTTCGGCGCAGCCGCTCTACGTCATTGATGGCGTGATCGTGACCGACGTGGCCATCGGCTCGGGCACCAACAAGGTCACCCGTGCGGCCGGCACGGCCATTTCGGTGGGCAATCAGGAAGCGCCGGTCAATCGCATTGCCGACCTCAATCCCAACGACATCGAGAACGTCGATGTGCTGAAGGGATCGGCCGCGGCGGCCATCTACGGTTCGAAGGCGTCGGGTGGCGTCATCATCATCACCACCAAGCGGGGGCAGGCGGGCAAGCCGCGCTTCGCGCTGCGCACGGGCATGGGCACCGCCGAGCTGGCGTACCGCAACGGGTCGCGCCGCTTCCAGACGCTCGATGACGCGGTGCGCGTGTTCGGCCCCGGCATCACGCCCTTCTTCGACCCCAACCAGTACCTCGACTACGAGACGCTGGCCTACGGCAACCGCCCGGTGAACTCCGACCTGTCGCTGAGCGTGAGCGGCGGCACCGATGCCACGCGCTACTTCGTGTCGGCGAGCCGCCGCAACGAAGAGGGGATCGTGGACAACACCTTCGCGCGCAAGACCAACGTGCGCGTGAATCTCGACCAGCGCATCTCCTCGCGCCTCAACCTGCAGGTGGGCAACGAGATCCTCAACAACGCCAGCGATCGCGGCCTGTTCGGCAACGACAACGCGGGCAACTCGATTGCGTACACGCTCACCAAGATCCCCGGCTTCCTCGACCTGCGCCGCCGTCCTGACGGCACGTGGCCGGTGAACCAGTTCTACCCGTCCAACCCGCTGCAGACCATCGACCAGTTCCAGAACGACGAGAACGTGTGGCGCAACATCACCACCGGGCGTCTCACGGCCGACCTGCTCACCGGCGATACGCACACCCTGCAGTTCATCGCCTTCGGCGGTGTGGACCTGCTCAACCAGACCAACCTGGTGTATTCGCCGCCCACGCTGCAGTTCGAGCCGGTGGACGGCCTCCCCGGCACGAGCGGCAACTCCAAGACCACCAACCTGCAGCGCAACCTCAACCTGAACGCGGTGCACGGCTGGCAGCCGACCAGCTCCATCAAGGTCACCTCGCAGGTGGGTACGCAGTACGAAGAGCGCGACTTCAACCAGACGCGCGCCTCGGCGCAGAACCTGCTGGGCGGCCTCGAGGTGGTGACCTCGGGCACGGTGCGCGACATCGACGAATCGCGCCTGCGCGTGCAGGACTTCGGCGTGTTCGTGCAGAGCGAAGCGCTGTGGAACGAGAAGCTGCTGCTCACGGTGGGTGCGCGCGCCGACCGCAGCAGCAACAACGGCGACCCGGCGAAGTTCTTCCTCTTCCCCAAGGCTGCCAGCTCGTACCGTTTCCAGAACGTCCTCGACGGCTGGATCGACGAGGCCAAGTTGCGCGTGGCGTACGGTGAAACGGGCAACCAGCCGCTGTACGGCCAGAAGTTCACCAATCTCGACCTGTCGAGTGTGGGTGGCCTGGGCGCCTTCCGTGTAGGTTCGGTGCGCGCCGCATCGGACCTGCGCCCCGAGCGGCAGCGCGAGTTCGAGGCCGGTGTGGACCTCAACCTGCTGCGCAACCGCGCGACCATGTCGGTCACAGGGTTCCGCCGCAACATCTCCGACCTGCTCATCACGCGCACGCTGGCGCCCACCACGGGCTTCAGCAGCGAAACGTCGAATGGCGCCGAGATGCAGGTGACGGGCGCGGAAGTGTCCATCAACGCGTTCCCGGTGCAGACCACCAACGTGACCTGGACGACGCGCCTCAACTGGGGCACGAACCGCTCCAAGGTGACGCGCCTGCCGGTGCCCACCTTCCTGCTGGGGGCGCCGCAGGTGGGCGCGGTGCGCATCGAACAAGGCAAGTCGGCCACGCAGCTCATCGGCAACGACACCCTGCCGCAGCCTGGTGGCCGCGTGGTGGTGCCGGTGGTCATGGGCGACGGCAACCCGCTGTGGACGGCCGGCCTGAGCAACGAGGTGCGGTACAAGCGCTTCTCGCTGTACGCCCTCGTGGACCAGCAGAAGGGGGGCATGCTGGCCAACGGGACGTGGCGTCACTACGACCTGGGGCAGAACTCGCGCGACTACGACGAGCTCGATGAGTTCGGCCGGAAGAAGGGCGACGTGCGCCGCACCAGCTACCTGCAGGTCACGCGCATCTTCTACCAGAACACGTCGTTCATCAAGCTGCGCGAAGTGACGTTCACGTGGGACATGCCGCAGGCGTGGACGCAGTCGGTATGGAAGGGGGCGAGCAATGCCCGGCTGTCGCTGAGCGGCCGCAACCTGATCTGGTGGACCAAGTTCCGCGGTGGGGACCCGGAGGCGCAGAACTTCGGCGGTGGCGGTGCCCCCGACGCCGTTCAGCGCAATCGCGAACTGGCCGCCTATCCCGCCAGCCGCAACTTCTGGCTCAACTTCAGCGTGGACTTCTGACCATGACCGCGAATCGCAAGTCCTGGAGTCGCGCGTTCGCACTCCTGGCCGGCTGCGCCACCGCTGTGGCCTGCAACGCCGCCGACATCGGCAACTTCAACAGTCCCAACACCTCCCAGCTCGAGGACAACCCCAACGCGTCCACGGTCAACACCACCGTGGCGGGGGTGCTCGCGGGCGCCCGTGGCGGCGCCGGCGCCTGGGCCAGCACGCTCGGCATCTTCGGCCGCGAAATCATGAACCTCGACGGCGCCGAGCCGCGCAACGTGCTGGCGCTGCTCATCGGCCCGCTCGAGCCGGGTGGCTTCGGCGTGGATGTGGGGTGGACCAACAGCTACCGCAACCTGCGTACGGCCTACACGATCCTGGACGTGATCGACCGGGTGCCCGACTACACGCCGGCGCAGCGCAGTGCCGTGAAGGGATTCGTGAAGACGTTCATTGCCAACGAATACCTGAACCAGCTGCGTGTGCGTGACACCTTCGGCATTGTCTTCGAGGTGCCCAAGAACCCCACCGAGCAGGGGGCGTTCGTGACCCGCGAGGAAGGGTACACACGCACGGCGGCGCTCTTCGACGAGGCGCGCACCGATCTCGCGGCCGGTGGCACGGCGTTCCCGTTCACGCTCACCACGGGCTTTGCCGGCTTCAACACCCCGGCCACCTTCGTGCGCTTCAATCGGGCCCTCAAGGCGCGGCTCGAGCTGTACCGCGGACGCTGGAGCGATGTGCTCACGGCACTCAACGAGTCGTTCCTCAGCACGGCGTCGGGCACGGCGGCCTCGCTCAACACCGGGGTGTACCACGTGTACAGCACGGCGTCGGGTGATGCGGTGAACCCGCTCTTCGATCCGGCTCCGCGCGCCATCGTGGCGGTGCCCGAGTTCCTCACCGAGGCGCGCAACCGTCCCGACGGGTCGCGCGACCTGCGGGCGTCGGGCAAGGCGGTGGTGGGCACGGTCCTCCTGGCCACGCAGGGAATCAGCTCCAACGTGCGGCCCACGGTGTACTCCACCAACGTCACGCCGGTGCCCATCATCCGCAACGAGGAGCTCATCCTCATGCGCGCCGAGGCCAACATCGGGCTGGGCAACCGCAGTGCGGCCATTGCCGATCTCAACTTCGTGCGCACCAATTCCGGCGGGCTCGCGCCGCTGGCGGCCGACTTTGGTGGAGATCTCATCACCGAACTGCTCTACGATCGCCGCTATTCGCTCTTCTTCGAATACGGCCATCGCTGGGTGGACTCCCGCCGCTACAACCGCCTTGGTGAACTGCGCAAGCAGCTGCCGTCGCACCGGGTCTTCCCGCTCGTGCCCATTCCCGTGGACGAGTGCAACCAGCGCACCGCGGCACTGCCCCGTGGCTGCGTGAACGTGCTGGGCAACTGAGCGGGCTGATGTCCCGGCGGTAGTCGGGGGAACAGCACCACGGAAAACACGGAATCTCACGGAAGGACACGGAGGAACAGCGGTTCCGTGTGCTTCCGTGAGATTCCGTGTTTTCGGTGGTGCCGCTTCGCTCTATCGAGTGGAGAGGTTGTACCCTTACTGCGCCAGCTGCTTCACCACGTCACTGAGGGCACGCACGCGCGCGGCCTCGGCGCTGCCAGCGGCGTCACGATCGAGCTGCGAGGCCAGTGCCGTCAGGGCGCTGGTGCGTGCGCTCCCCTTGGCCTTTTCGGCGCTGGCGAGCTGTGTGACCACGCCATCGAGCCACGCCTTGGGCACGGCGCTGTTGCGCGCCAGCTGGTCGGTGTAGGCGCGCGCCACCACGAAGGCGGCGGGCCACACGAGCTTGGGCTGCTCCTGCGGATTGAAGTAGGCGAACTTCACCAGCTTGGCGGCATCGAGTTCGTTCTGCGACAGGAATTCGCTGGGGGTGAGCTCCAGCACGTCGAGGCCGCGCGCAATCTCGGAGCCGTAGATGTAGCCGTTGTACCAGTAGGCCGACCAGTGGCCGGCGCTCGTGAGGCGCGTGGCGTCAACGGGGCCGCGATCGAAGTAGGCGATTTCGAACGCCTTGTCGGGGTTGGTCCAGTCGAAAACGTTGATGCCGCCCTGATACCACGACTGCACCATGATCTCCCGTCCCGGCACCGGAATGAGCGAGCCGTTGTGCGCGACGCAATTCTCCTGGCTGGTCTGCGCAGCGGGCAGCTTGAAGTAGCTGCGGAAGTCGAGCGAATCGCCTTTGCGCACGAAGATGGCGTCGGCGCCCCACTCCACCTTGTCGGTGGCCCGGCAGCGCGGCGAGCTGCCGCCGCCCCACTCGTCGGAGAAGAGCACCTTGCTGCCGTCGTTGCTGAAGGTGGCCGAGTGCCACGCCGACATGTTGGTGTCGGCGGCCGCGTAGAGACGCTTGGGGTTCTTGATGTCCTTGATGTCGAGCAGAATGCCGTAGCCGCTGCACGCACCACCGGCGAGACCGAGCGCCGGATACGTGGTGATGTCATGGCACTGCGTGGGGCCGCGCCCCGCCACCGACGGACGCATGGGGGCGCCTTCGGGGCGCTCGCGACGGTCCCCCGGCGCATCGCCATGGCGCTTGGCTTCGCCCAGCCCTTCGAAGATGCGCGGGGAGCTCACGATGGCGGCCGCCTGCGGGTTCTTCACCGGCACCTTGATGACTTCGATGCGGAAGAGAGCGGTGTTGGGATCGGCGTCGGGGGCGCCGGCCGAACAGCCTTCGAGCTCCTGGTTGGAGCGCACGCCCGCCGATCCGGAGACGTAGATGTAGACGTTCTCCGGATCGTTGGGATCGGTGACCAGCGTATTGGTGTGCGAACCGCGGCAGGTTTGCACCACCTTGATCGACTTGGGCTTTTCGATGTTGCTGATGTCGAAAATGCGGATGCCGCGCGCGCGGTCCTTGCTCACCTCGGCTTCCACGCCCTCGAGGCCGCAGTCCACGCGCCCCGCCACGGCTTCAGCCGAGACGAAGAGCAGGTTACCGTACACGGTGACGTCGCTCTGCGAGCCCGGGCACACCACGGCGGCGCGCAGCTTCGGCTTGCGCGGATCGGCGATGTCCCACACCTGCCAGCCGCTGTAGTTGCCCTGGAAGACGCGCGTCCCGCTGAAGGCGAGGTCGGAGTTCTTGAGGCGCGCGTCGGGCGCGTTCTTGCTGAGGAATGCGTCGGACGGCGGCGTGGCCGAAACGAGCTTCATGTTCCACGTGGCCTCCCCGGCGTCGAACCAGCCGGCCCTGAGACCGACGCGTGTGTCGGGAACGGGCTGGGCGTGCGCCACGGCGGCGGAGAGGCCAAGCAGGGCGAGGGCGCCGCGGGCCGGGAGCGAGGGCGACAGGATGCGCATGGGAGCGTGGTGGGGGAGAGGGAGATTCAGGGGCGGGAACGCTTGCGCAGCATGAGCTCCATGCGATCGATCTCGGTGCTTTGGTCGGCCACCACGTCGCTCACGAACTTGAACACGTCATCATCGTGGGCGGCGTTCTTCGTGGCCATGAGCTCATCCACCATGGCGATGGCGCCGCGGTGATGCTGGATCATGTACGTGAGGAAGTACCAGTCGAAGGCGGGGCCCTTGGCGCTGCGCAGCGTGTCGAGCTGCGCGGCGGAAAGCATGCCGGGCATCGCGGGGCTGCCGGCGCTGCCACTCATGCCGGCATGACCGGCATGCTGCAGGTGCGCGGCGTGATCGTCGGTGGCGGCCGGTACGGTCTGCTTCCGGGTGCGCAGCCAATCCTGCATGAACGCGATCTCGTCGGTCTGCGCAACGGCGATGCGACCGGCGAGCACCTTCACTTCACCACTGGCGCCGTTCGGTTCGGCCATGGCTGACATGACGACCGCCTGGGCGTGGTGGCCGATCATGCCCTGCATGAAGGCCACATCGGCGGCGGTGTAGGGCGGAATGCCCCCGTCGCGATCGACGAGTTGCGCGGGGGTGAGCGGGCGCGTGGCCTTGCCTGCGGGGGCACAGGCGCTGACGACGCAGAGGCTCGTGGTGGCCAGCGCAGCGCTGGCGAGCAGACGCAGGGAGAACGGAGTCACGGGAGCGCGGCGGTTCGGGGAAACGGTGCAGTGCCCCGAGAACATGCGTGCCGCGCGCGGGAAGCGCCAATGCGTGCGCGGCGGCGCGCCCGTCATTGTTCGTCGCCGTTCGTCAGTCGCGCTTGCTTACGACCACGAAGCGGGTCCAGTTGGCGGACACATCCTCAATGTGGCGCGCGATGATCTCGAGGCCATACCGTTCTGCCGCCATGGCGCTGGCCACGGCACCGCGGGTGCGCTCCCCGGCGGCAGCCACATCCCGCGCGGCGCCGGCGGTATCGGCGTGCGGCGTGGATACGAGCCAGCTGTGCCGCGCGAAGAAAATGCGGCACTGCGCGAGCGCCACGGGGTGACTGTACACATCGCGCAGCTCGGCGAGCGTGGCGCCGCGCGGCGCCAGCAGGCAGAGGTGGACCGGTACGCGCGTTTCGGCGCGCACCTCCACCGCGTCGCCAACGGCTTCGAGCGCATCGAGCGCGACCTTCACGCGCCCTACGATCGCGTTCTCCACCGGCACGATGGCGTAGTGCACATCGCCGGCCAGCACGCGCGCCAGCGCCTCGGGGAAGGTGGCCGAGGGGATGGGCTCCACGCCGTTGGGCCATTGCTGGCGAAGGGCCATTTCGGAGAAGGCGCCGAACTCGCCCTGGAAGGCGACGCGGGGAACGGGCGTGGTGAATTCGGTCACGGGGGTGGCGGGGATCAGGGAGCGGGTGGCAGGTGGCAGGGAGCAGCGGGTGACGCCGGATACATATTGACACCGATACGTGCGAGCCGTAGTGTCTCTGGTATGACGCGTCACTGCTACGCCTGCCGATTTTATTTCGTGCCGACCCGCATGGGCCCCGGCATGTCTGGCGTGCGCAGCTAAGTCCTGACGCTCCCGACCGACCGAGAGGCCCGTGCACCCGCACGGGCCTCGGTCGTTTCCGGGCACGCGCGATTCGCGGGACCCTCGGTGGACCAACGCCACCATATCAGAGGACCGCATGATCATCGTCACCACCGCCGGCATCACGGCTGACCAGCTGGACCGTCTCATCGAACACGTGGAAGCGGCCGGCCTGCGCACGCACGTCTCGCGCGGTGAGCAGCGCACCATCGTGGGGTGCATTGGCGAGGAGGGCAAGCTCAGCGAGCATGGGTTGACTCAGTTGGACGGAGTGGAGCGGGTGATGCCCGTGCTCAAGCCCTACAAGCTGGCGTCGCGGGAGTTCTCGCTGGGGGACACCGCCATTCGTCTGGGGGACTCGGCGGACACCGTGATTGGCGGGCGTGATGTGGTGGTGATGGCCGGCCCGTGCAGTGTGGAAGGGCGCGACATGATGTTCGAGACGGCGCGGGCGGTGCAGCAGCGTGGCGCGCGGCTGCTGCGCGGCGGGGCCTTCAAGCCGCGGTCGAGTCCCTACGCCTTCCAGGGGATGGGCGAAGAGGGGCTGCGCATCATGGCCGAGGTGCGCGCGGAGACCGGCATGCCGGTGGTGACCGAGGTGATGGATCCGCGGCAGGTGGAGCTGGTGGCGAGTTACGCCGACGTGCTGCAGATCGGCGCGCGCAACATGCAGAACTTCTCGCTGTTGAGCGAAGTGGGGCGGGTGCAGCGGCCGGTGCTGCTCAAGCGCGGGCTCAGTGGCACCATTACCGAGCTGCTCATGGCGGCCGAGTACATCATGGCGCAGGGGAACGGCGACGTGATGCTGTGTGAGCGCGGCATTCGCACCTACGAAACGGCGACGCGCAACACAATGGACGTCGCGGCCATTCCCGTGCTCAAGCGCGAGACGCACCTGCCGGTGATCGTGGACCCCTCGCATGCGGGTGGGCGGGCGCATCTGGTGGCGCCGCTGGCGCTGGCGGCGGTGGCGGCGGGGGCAGATGGACTGATCGTGGAGGTGCACCCGGACCCGGCGTGTGCCAAGAGCGACGGCGAGCAGAGTCTTACGCCCGCGGCGTTCGCGCAGATGATGACGCAGGTGCAGGCGGTGGCGCGGGCGGTGGGGCGTGACTGCGCGGTGGGCAGCTGGCATCGCGAGGTGCCGGTATGAGCCCCGCCGATGCGGTGGCGCTGGGCGCGCTGCGCAGCGAGATCGAGGTGGTGGACGCCGCGCTGATGGACGCGATCGCGCGGCGGGTGCAGGTGGAGGGGTGAGACTTGAGACCTTGAGGCCTCGAGAGGGGAGGAACGGCACACGGCTCAACAGAACAGGCAGAACGGGCAGAACAGGCAACGACATGCGAGGGGCGGAGTGGGGGCGCCTCATTGGTTGAGCGGTTCTGTCTGCTGCGGCTGTTCTACTCGGAGTCGGCTGTTGGCGCCGTCATCGTGCTCCGGTACCCGGTAGTTGGTGACTCTATTGACGCCGTCGATGGCGCGCGACAGGCCGAGATTCACGACCATACCATGCCGGAGACCGAGACCACGCAGATACGTGAGTACCTGCTGTTCGAAGATCGGCGCGTGGCGTTCGGCGCTCTTGATTTCGACCACCACCAGGTGGTCCACGAGGAGATCGAGGCGATAGCCGCGGTCGTACGTGCGCTCCTTGAAGCGGATGGGGACCACGAGCTGGCGCTGGACGATGTGGCCGCGTGTGAGGAGCTCGTCGGCGATGATGGCCTCGTACGCGGATTCGAGCAGACCGGGGCCGAGTTCCCGATGCACCTCGATGGCCACGTCGAGCACGTCATTCATGACCGCGTGCGGTGTGAGCATGCCACATGCATACTGCGGGGGCGTCACCCAGCTGTCAGCGCGTGGCCATCAATGCTGGCTCCGGCGCAATGGTGGAGGGCACGGGCCGAGCGCATGGCGTGAGACGGTGAGACTTGAGACTTGAGACACCGCGAACCGCTTGACGGAACCGGCAGAACCGGCAGAACCGGCAGAACCGGCAGAACCGGCAGAACCGGCAGCACAGCACAGCGCGGCAAGGCACCGCCGAGATTGCGCCGTCACATGAAAGAACACGGCAGCTGCAACACCAATCACCGGGTGTGCAGCCGCCGTCTCTTTGTGCTGCTCGGTCGGTTCTGCCTGTTCCGCCGGTTCCGTCTGTTCTGTAAAGCAGTGGGCCCTTTCTCTCACCGCCTCAACTCACCGCCTCAAACTCTCCCGCTGTCACCCGATCGGCTTCTTCCCCGCCGGCGGCACCACCGCACGCCCGATGGTGCCGCGGTCACTGCCGAACCAGATGCTGCGCGTGCTCTTGTCGAACACCATGTGACGCACGGTGTTTGGCATGGCGGGGCCCAGATCCACCTTGGCGGTAAAGCTGTTGGTGCGCGGGTCGAAGGCCACCAGCTTGTTGGGTTGGCTGCCGGTCTCCACCAGCCACAGGCGGTCAGCGTCGTCGACGGTCATGGCGTAGGGCATGCTGGTCCCACCGCCCGGCAGCGCCCACTCCTTCACGGCGCCGCTCACGGGGTCGAGACGGCCCACGTAGCCGCGCGAATAGTCGCCATACCACACGGCACCATCGCTGGTGAGCGCAATGCGCCGGCCGCGGGCGCGCTCATCGGGCAGCAGGTACTCGCGCACGCGCATGCTCTGTGGATCGATGGTGCCGAGCTTGTTGGTGCCGAACAGGTTGAACCACGGCCGTCCGCCCTTGTCCATGACAATGCCATAGGGGCGCGAGCGTGGCGTGTTCATGGTGGCCAGCTTCACTTCACCGGTCTTGCGGTTGAGGAAGCCTACCATGTTGCTGTTCTGCAGCGTGAACCACAGATCGCCGGCCGGCGTGAAGGTGATGGTGTGCGGGTCCTTCGCGGCAGGATCGGGCATGGGATAGCGGGTGATCTTGCCCGTCTTGCCGTCGATGCGCCCGATCATGCCGTTGCGGTTGCCGGCGTACCACGCGTCGCCCTGCGCGTCCACGTTCACGGTGTGCGGGTGGGTGCCGGGATCGATCTCGAAGCGCTCGAACTTCTTCGTCTTCGGGTCGAAGCGCGCCACGTAGTTGCCCTCCTGCCCCACGAACCAGATGCGCCCCTGCGGATCCACGCTGGGATCACGCGGGCGGCCAGCGGCGCCCCACGGTACGTCCCATTCGGTGAGTTGTACGGTGTCGGCGGCCGCACGTCCCTGTGCCGGCAGCAGGGCGGGCAGCCCCATGTTCGCGGAGGCGGCCAGCGTGAGCGACAGGGCCAGCGTCGAGGCCGCAACAACAGCGCGCGGTAACGGCGTCATGATCGGTCTCCTGCGGAGGGAATGAGCGGAAGCGCCACCTCAAACGTGGCGCCGGATGCCGTATCGAGCAACGTGAGCCGCCCGCCGTGTGCCTGCGCGATGGCCCGGGCAATGGCGAGGCCGAGCCCGGCACCGGTCCCCGCTGCGCCCGTGGCATGTGCGGAGGCACCAGCCGGTGACACGGCCGAGTCGGGCCCCCGCTGCACGCCGTGGACGAAGCGTTCGAACACGCGCTCGCGCTGCGCGGCAGGAATGCCGGGACCCTCGTCGGCCACGGTCACGCGCAGTTCGCCCTGGACCCGCTGCTGCCGCACCCACACGGTGCTGTTGGCCGGCGCGTGCTTGAGGGCGTTGTCGAGCAGGTTGAGCACGAGCCGATGCAGCAGCATGGCGTCGCCACGCACCGCCGCCTGCGGCTCGAGGGTGTCCGGTTCCACGACCAGCGTGACGCGCTGGGAATCGGCGAGCGAGCGGACGCTGCGCACGGCGTCATGCACGAGCGCCGGCACATCCACGGCGTCACGGCGCAGGGTTGCATCGCGTCCGGGGTAACTGCCGGCGTCCACCCGGGTGAGCAGAAACAGGTCATCGACGATGCGCGAGAGCCGCACCGATTCGCCGAGCACGACGGTGAGCGCTTCCCGGTACTCCTGCTCACTGCGGGCGCTGCGCCGAAGGGTGACCTCGGCCTCTCCGCGAATGATGGCGATGGGGGTGCGCAACTCGTGGGACGCGTCGGCCACGAACTGCCGCTGCGTGCGGAAGGCATCGCCAACGCGGGCGAGCAGGTCATTGATGATGCGTGCCAACCGACCGAGTTCGTCGTGGGCATTCACCACCGGCAGTCGGTCGTCGAGATTGGCCGCGGTGATGCCAGCGGTGCGCGTGACGATGGCATCGAGGGGCGCGAGGCTGCGTCGCGCCAGCAGGAAGCCGGCAATGAGCGCCACGAGCGACGCCATGGGAATGGCGAACAGAATGGTGGTCCGCACCTGCCGCAGCAGCAGGGTATCGTCCACGTCGGAGCGCAGCGCGGTAATGAGCAGCGCCGGTTCGTTCTCGTCACCCGCTTCGGGCACGACCCGCAGCAGCGCGGCGCGCGCCGGCCCGCTCTCCAGCACGAGATCGCGCACCACGACCGTGGAGTCGGAGAGCGCACCGGCGTCGCGCTGTGCCCGCACCGTTGCCATGAGCGTGCGCACTGCCGGCGGGAGCACGACCGCGGGCTCGGCGAGCTCCGGTTGCCGCGCCGCCATGAGCTGCTCGGCTTCGTCGGTGATGAAGATGTCGAGATCGCCCACGCGCAGTTCGCGCAGCACCGCCTGCTCGTGCTCACCGCGCACCGTCTCCACCTCGCCGCGCGCCGCCGCGGCCCGTCGTTCGGCCAGGATGGCCCCGGCTACCGCGCGCGCCGATTCGCGCACCACGGTGGCGGCACGCTGGCGCACCACCCGCTCGAGCGTGAAGACGCCCACTCCCGCAAAGGCCATGAGCATGACGGCCAGCACCGCCGCGTTGAGCGCGGTGAGCCGCAGCAGGATGGACGGGCGAACAGGGAGCATGCGTTACGCCGGTGCGATGTCGGTGAGCACGTAGCCCACCCCACGCCGCGTGTGCAGCAGCGGCGTGAAGGGCTCACGGTCGATCTTGCCGCGCAACCGGTTCACGTACACCTCCACGGCGTTGGTGAGCGGGTCATGGTTGTCATCCCAGACGTGCGCCACGATCTCGGCGCGCGAGACCACGTGTCGCGCGTGGCGCACCAGCAGCGCGAGCAGCGCGAACTCCTTGCCGGTGAGCGGGATGGGCACGCCGCTGCGGGTGGCGGAGTGCGCCTGCAGGTCCACCACCAGATCGGCCAGCTGCACCAGCATGGGTTGCACGGCCTCGGGGCGCCGCAGCAGCGCCCGCAGGCGCGCCAGCAGCTCGCCGAAGTCGAAGGGCTTCACGAGGTAGTCGTCGGCGCCGGCGTCGAGTCCCGCGATGCGATCGCTCACGGCATCGCGCGCGGTGAGCATGAGCACGGGGGTGCGCACCTGGCGCGCGCGCAGGGCCTGCACCACACCGAAGCCATCGGTACCGGGCAACATGACGTCGAGCACGATGGCGTCGTAGCTGTTCACCACCGCCTGGGTGATGGCACTGGTGCCGTCGCTGCACACGTCGACGGCGTACGTCTCCTCGCGCAGGCCGCGGGCGATGAGGGCGGAGAGCCGTGGATCATCTTCAACGACGAGCACGCGCATACCGGGCTGTGCTAGAGGTGAACGGGGTGGGCGCGCTGCTTCTCTTCCGGACGGCGGCGGAACCAGCTGGCCACGAGATAGAACTCGTCGAGGTCGTGCGTGGGGACGTCGGCGCCGGCGGGATCGGCCCCGGCGTACACCCGCTCGGCGAGCGCGTCGAACGCCGCCTGCTCGTCGGGGGTGCGCGGCGCGCGCACTTCGGCGCGCACGGTGCCGCGGCGCACGAGATACACCCACTCCACGTCGGCGTGCCCGATGGCATGATAGCGGAAGGTGAGGCGGTCGACGTTGGCATGGAAGTGCTGCACGCGTTCGTGCAGCCAGCGCACGAGGGCCAGTCGATCGCGCAACACGCCGGCGCGTTCGAAGGCCAGCTCGCTCGCGGCGTGCTGCATGGCGTCTTCGAGGAGCCGCACGGGCCCATCGCTCCGGCCCTCGAGAAAGGTGCGCACATCGGCGGCGGTTTCGCGGTAGCGCATCGCGGTGCCGGCGCCGATGCACGGCCCGGCACAGGTGCCCAGGTCATGGCGCAGGCACCCGGGCGCGCGCGCCCGCGCGGTGGCGCGGGGCCTGGTGGCGGGGTCGTCGGCAAACCAGAGGGTGCTGCCGCGGGCCCGGCCGGTGCCGCGCACGGCGTCCTCGAGGGTGCAGTCGCGCAGCCCGGTGGCTTCGGCGAGTGCGCGCACGGCCTCGCGCACGCGCGCCACGCGGCGGAACGGCCCGAAGAGCGCCACGGCCGCGGGATCGTCGGAGCGGGGCACCACGCGCAGCCCGGGCACCGGTCCGCCGGTGAGGGCCACGTAGGCGCGTGGCCACTCGTCCATGACCATCATGGTGTTGAAGTGGGGCCGGTATTGCTTGATGAGGCGCAGTTCGCGCAGCAGGGCGCCAAACTCGGTGTGGGTGTACTCCCACTCGATGTGAAAGGCGTGGCGCAGGATGCGCGCCGCCTTGTTGCGGCGCCCGGTGGCGCGGAAGTAGGAGAGCAGCCGGGTGCGCAGCGCGCGTGACTGGCCCACGTAGATGACGGTGCCGGTGGGGCCGAGCATGCGGTAGACCCCGGGCCGGTTCTCGACGCCCTGTCGCACGAGCGCCCGCAGCTGCTTGCGGTGGGCGGGGGTGGTGTGGGGCGGTTTGACGTGCAGGCGGGGAATGGGGTCCGGCATATCCGGCAAGCTATGGACATGGTTCGGTATGTGCGACACGCCGCGACACGCCGCGACACGCCGCGACACGCCGCGACACGCCGCGGGGCGCTCCCGCTCACCCCGTTCGCTGCTCTCTTCGGGGGTGGCCGGGCGCGCTCCGGCGCTCCGCGCCTGCGCGCGCCGGCGTCACCCCCTCAGGGATCCGCTCACGGGGCGGCGGGGCGCCCCGCGGCTGCACTCGCTCGGCGTTTCCTGCGCCCAGGCAAAGCATACCCGATCCAGCGGTGGGGCCCCGCCGCCCGAGCGAGCGGCTCTCTGAGGGGGCGACGCCGGCGCGTCAGCGCACGGCCGCCCCCGAAGCAAGCCGCGAGTCGGGTGAGCGGGTGCCCCACTGCGTGTCGCGGCGGCCCTGCAGGTGCCCTACCACGCGTCCCGGCGGCCCCTCACGTCTCAAGACTCGTACGTGAGCGACTCGCGAAACTCGCGCGCCTGACGACGGATCTGCACCAGCTCCTGCTCGGCCATGCCGTCGAGGTGCTTGGTCATCATGCGCATGCGCGGGTGCCTGGCAAACCGCTCCCGGTGCTGGGCCATGAAATCCCAGTAGAGAAAATTCATGGGACAGGCGTCGGGTCCCGTGCGCTGCTTCACGTCGTAGCGGCACTGGCCGCAGTAGTTGCTCATGCGGTTCACGTAGGCGCCACTGGCCACGTACGGCTTGCTGGCCAGCGCCCCGCCGTCTCCCCAGGTGCCCATACCCGCCACGTTGGGCAGCTCCACCCACTCGTAGGCGTCGGTGAACGCGGCCCAATACCAGCGCGACAGGGCCGCGGGCTGCACCCCCAGCATGGTGGCGAAGTTGCACTGCACCATGAGCCGGCCAATGTGATGCGTGCGGCCGTAGTCGCGCACCTGGCGAATGGTGTCGGAGAGGCAACGCATTTCACACGCACCGTGGTGCGCGCCTGCATACGCCTCGCCGTCCGGCGCCCAGAACCACATCGGCAATGCGAGGGGCGCCTCGAGGGCGTTGGCCGTGCGCAGCCCCGGCATGAGCTGCCAGTACATGCCGCGGATGTACTCGCGCCAGCCCAGAATCTGTCGAATGAACCCCTCGGCGCTGGCAATGGGCACGTGCCCCTCGCGATACGCGCGCTCCGCGCGTTTCACCACCTCGAGCGGATGCAGCAACCCCACGTTGAGGATGCTGGAGAGCGTGCTGTGCAGCAGGTCGGGCGCCCCATGCACGAGCGCATCTTCGTAGGGGCCGAACTCGGGGAGCCGTTCAACGACGAACCGTTCGAGCCACGCCTTGGCGTCCGCGCGCGTGACGGGCAATGCGAAACGATCCACCGACCCCCAGCGCCCCTTCCAGCCGGAAACCCGTTCCATCTGCTCGCGCGTGATCGCGTCGGGCTCCACGCGCCATACGTCAGGTACCGCGCGGTTCTTCGGCCACGGCTTGCGATTGTCGGCGTCGAAATTCCAGTCGCCACCGCTGGGCGTGCCGTCGGCCTCCATGAGAATGCCGTGCTGGCGCCGCATCTCGCGATAGAACCACTCCATGCGGTATTCCTTGCGCCCGCGTGCCCACGTGGCGAACTCCTCGCGCGTGGCGAGGAAGCCGCGATCTTCCCGCAGCACGAGCGACACGCCGGCGTCGCGAAGGAGCATGCGCGCACGATCGAGTTCGTCCACCATGTCCTGCTCCCGCCCTTCGGTGGCGACGACCCGCGACGCCCCAAGCTCCCGGGCCACCGACGCGAGCCCCTCGGCGTACGACGGCGCGTTGCGCAGCAACACGCGATAGCCCGCCGCTTCGAGCGACGCGGCGAAGTGGCGCATGGCCGAGAGCAGCAGGACGAGCTTCTGCCGGTGCCAGGGCAGCGATGCGCCCTTGGCGACCGACTCGAGCAGCAGCACCACGACATCCTCGCGCGGTTCGCGCGGAATGTTGGCCACGGCGCGGGAGCACTCCCACGGGGCGACGAAGGCAAGCGTTGGACCGGACACGCGGGGGCAACGGGCTGGCGGGTGGGGGCGTTCCCGTCCGGCGGTGTGGATCGGCTTCTGGCCCCCTGCCCCCTGCCTCCCGCTTCCTGCCTCCCGCCTCCTGCTTCCTTCGCCGCTGCGACGAAGGATGCAGCTGGCGGGCCGCAGGCCGCAGGCCGCAGGCCGCAGGCAGCAGGTGGAGCGACTAGTCCGTCGCGTCCATGTCCACCTGTCCCGACAGGCGGCGGGAGAGGTGCGACCAGCTCATGCCCACGGCCAACAGCAGCGCGGTGCAGACGAGCACGACATAGGAAATGCCGCGGGCGGAGGTGGCGCTCACGATGCCGACGTCAATGAGCAACCAGACGAGACCACCACACAGGGCGAGCACGAGCAGTGCACCACCCAGACCAATGGAGCGGCGCGTAGCATTGAGGAAGATGCCCCAGCCGCCAAGCAGGGCGAGGCCGGCCAGGAACTTGAGCGACGCGGGGCCGCCGGTGGCTTCGCCGGTGCGCAGCGGCGCCAGTGCCCAGTGGAAGTAGCTCACCCGCTCGGGGTTGTAGGTGGCGAACACCAACACCAGCGCGGCGAGGGTGCGGGCGGCGATGCCGCCGAAGCCGGGGCCGTTAGCCATGGGAGGGAGCGGAGGAAGAGGAGAGCAGGCGCCGTGACAGCACGGTGAGGCACCAGCCGGTGGTGACGGCAATGAGCAGGAACTTGAGCGAGGCGGCGGCGCCCGCCAGTGCGGCCAGCGTCGCACTGGGTCCCACGTCGATCATGCGCCAGAGCGCCCAGTTTTCCGCGGCGTCGAGTGGCGTGCAGGCGAGTACCGTGGCACCCAGCGCGGCACCGGCGCGGTCCATCGTGCTGCCGGGGCGTGTGAAGCGCGGCTGCCGCAGCAGCAGCACGCTCCAGCGGAAGAACCACGGGTAGACGAGCAGGAAGCCCACGTCCACGCCCAGACTCACCCGTGCCGACTCGGTCACACCGGCGATGCGCCAGCTGTCGAGGATCTCGCGGGCCCGTTCGGTGGTAAAGGCGAGTTCGTACGCCACGATGCCCCCCGGCGTGACCGCCGCGAGCGGGGCGTCGATTCCCCGCAGCTGCAGCAGGAGAATCAGTGACAGCGTGGCAAAGAACAGCCAGATCAGCAGGCGGGACATGCCCACACGGTAGCGCCGGGTGTTCGCGGGCGGAACGGGAAGGCGCTATTTCTTCGGCATGGAGGCATTCCCTGTGACGGCCGACGCGCTGCTGGGCATTGCCGTGGGCCTTGGGCTCGCGGCCGCGGCCGGCTTTCGCGTCTTCGTGCCGCTGCTCGCCGCCGCCATTGCCGCGAAGACGGGGGTGCTGGAGCTGTCGCCGGGCTTCCAGTGGCTGGCTACCACGCCGGCGCTCGCGGCGCTCGGTACGGCCACGCTCCTCGAGGTGGGGGCCTACTCGGTGCCGTGGCTCGATCAGCTGCTCGATCTGGTGGCCACCCCGGCCGCCATGGTGGCGGGCATGCTGGCGGCGGCCAGTGTGGTGGTGGATCTCCCCCCGGTGCTCAAGTGGGGCGCCGTGCTGCTGGCCGGCGGGGCAGCGGGCGTCACACAGGGGGCCACGGTGTTCACCCGCTTCAAGAGCACCACCCTTACCGGCGGCATGGGGAACCCGGTGGTGAGCACACTCGAGCTGGTGAGCGCGGTGGTCACGAGCGCGCTGGCGATCTTCCTGCCCATGCTCACGCTGGTGGCGGTGCTGCTGCTGTTCGTGTTCTTCACGCGGCGCGTGCACGGCGTGCTCTTCGGGCGTCGCGCCGCGCGGGCGGCCGCCGCGGCCGCCAACGGCCCGCCCAAGGTGCCGCGTGGGCCCATGCGGCGCTGAGTCGCGATGGCTGCGGGGCGGTTGCCGTGCTGCCGCGCTGCCGCGCCAATGCACGCTACCCCGGCTTCGCCACCATGCACCACACCGCGTAGACGAGCGGCGCGGTGGCGGTCCACCCCCACACGCTCCAGCGGCCATAGGCGCGCACGAGGGATTCGTCGTTGGCGCCCCCGGTGTGTTGCACCATGCGCCGCTGTGCGGGCACGAGCACGACGACCCACAGCACCGTGGAGAGCGTGAGCGCTACGATCGCCTGCCGTATCCACGGCGTGCCCCACAGCGGCAGGCCGCGCTGCAGCGCCAGGGTGATGCCGCTCACGGTGAGCAGTGCGCCGCCCCCCACGGTGAACCACCAGTCGGTGATCACGATGGCGCGCGCGGTTCGCCGAAAGTCGTGCGTGTGCCGCGCGCGCCAGAAGATGGCGGTCCATACCCCGGTGACGATCACGTTTCCCACGAACACGATCGCGCCCAGCACATGCGCGGTCTTGAGGAACGCGTCGAGCGTCACGGCGTGCGGCGACTCACTTGGGCGTGCCCACCACCGGGGTGATGCGGATGTTGCGGTATTCCACCGACGTGTGATCGCCCTGCAGGTAGATGGGCCCCGGCTCGCCTTCGTTGGCGTCGAGCGCCCCGCCGGTGATGCCGGGAATCGTCTGGTCGGCAATCACCGTCTTGCCATTCAGCACCACCGTGACGCGGCGACCGATGAGCGTGATGTCGAAGGTCTGCCACACACCGGCGCCCAGGTGCGCCTGCTCGTTGGGCACGAGAAAGCCGTACACCCCACCCAGGTGCGTGGAGAGCGGCTCGCCGAGCGGGCTGTCTTCCACCTGCACCTCATGACGACCGCGCAGATAGATGCCGCTGTTGCCGTTCTTCGGGACGCGGAACTCGAGGTGCAGCTTGAAGTCGGTGAACTTGTCCCGGGTGGCGAGGTTGGCGCCCGACTTGGTGTTGGTGAGCAGGCCGTTGATGACCTTCCACTGGTTATCGCCGCCGGGCAGCGCTTCCCACGCCTTCATGTCGCTGCCGCCGAAGAGCACGATCTCCTTGCCCCACACCGGCGGCGCCGACCGGCGCAACGTGGGCGCGCGCACGCCGGTGAAGCGGTGCTTCTCGCCGCTGGGCTGCGTGATGATGCCCGCCAGCTTGTCACCGGTGAGCGTGGCCTCCACCTGCACCTCTGTGGCCTGCAGCTCCCACTGCGGTGGCAGCGTGAACTGCACGCGCCCGTTGTTGAAGGTGACCTTGCCAATGGGGCGCGCACTGCCGCCGCCGGCCACGAACCGCCCCACCAGCGTGCGGTGCCCCGACAGCGACACCTCGACCCAGCTGGGATAGACCCGGTCGGTCCCCTGCACCGTGAGATCCCAGCGGCCAATGATCGGCGCGCCCGCCTGTGCCTCGGCGGCCAACGGGAGCGCAGCAACGAAGCAGGCGGCAGCCAGGGAAAGCAGCGGGCGAACCATGCGCGAGCACCTCGAACGCAAGAAGTGGGAAGGGAAACGGGTCGCTCTAATCCTCACGCCCGTCCCCAGTCGTGGTAACCCCTGCCGCCCGGATGGCCGCCCGAATGCGCGGGTACGTGCCGCAGCGACAGATGTTGCCGTCCATGGCGCGATCGATCTCGGCGTCGGTGGGGGTGGGCACGGCCGCCAGCAGCGCCGCCGCACTCATGAGTTGCCCCGACTGGCAGTAGCCGCACTGGGCCACGTCGTGCGCCAGCCAGGCGGCGCGCAGCGCGTCGCCCACGGCGCCGCCCAGTCCTTCGATCGTGGTGATGGACTTCCCCGCCACACTCCCCACCGATAGCACGCAGGCGCGCATCGCCTCGCCATTCACGTGCACGGTGCAGGCGCCGCAGAGCGCCAGGCCACAGCCGAAGCGGGTGCCCACCAGCCCGAGGGTTTCGCGCAGCACCCACAGGAGCGGCATGTCGCCGGGCACGTCGACCTCGCGGCGCACGCCATTCACCTCCAGCACGAAGGGGGCGGTCATGACGTGGTGCCCGGTGTGGTAACGGGCGCGGGTTGGGGCGGGGCGGTGGGCACGCGCAGTGGCAGGGTACGCAGCCGCGTGCCGGTGAGCGCGAAGAGCGCATTGGCCACCGCCGGGGCGACCACCGGCAGCGCGGGCTCGCCAATGCCCGACGGCAGGCGGGTGCTGGGCACGAGCGTGGTGACGATGACGGGACACTCGGACATGCGGAGCGGCGGGTAGTCGTTGAAGTTGCCGGGGCGCACGCGGCCGTTCTCCAGTTGCACCTCGCCGTGCAGGGCGGCGGAAAGCCCGAAGATGGCGCCCCCCTCCACCTGCTGCCGCACGCCGTTGGGATTCACGACCAGCCCGCAGTCCACCGCGCACACCAGCCGGTGGACCCGCACGCGCCGCGCCGCATCGAGCGAGAGCTCGGCCACCATGGCCACCACCGTCCCGAAGCTCCAATGCAGCGCCACGCCGCGCGCCTGCGCCGCGCCGTCGGCAGCGGGGGCCAGCGGCGATCCCCACGCGCTGTCGCGCGCGACCGTCTCGAGCACCCGGCGTGCCCGCGCGTGCGAGCGCAGCAGCTGCAAACGGTACTGCAGCGGGTCGGTGTTGGCGGCGTGGGCCAGTTCGTCCACGAACGACTCGAAGAAGAACCCCTGGTGCGAGTGCCCCACGGCGCGCCACGACCCCACCGGGACCGGCAGCTCCACTTCGAGGTGTGCCGAGCGGATGGCCGGAAACTCGTACGGCTGATCCCACGTGCCTTCGGCGGTGGTCTTGTCGGGGACCACCGATGGATAGGGAAGCCCAATACGCTGGCTGAGCGCCTTGAAGGGCGCCTGGCTGGCGGAATGACAGACCACACTCGTGGCCACGCCGCGTGCGTCGAGGGCGGCGCGCAGCCGTGACGCCGCCGCGGGACGATAGAAGTCGTGGCGCATGTCGTCCTCGCGGCTCCAGATGGTTTGCACCGCCACGCCGGGCGCGGCCATGGCAATGCGCACCGCCTGCGCCACATAGTCGACCTCCAGCCGACGGCCGAATCCGCCGCCCAGCGGCTGCTGGTGCAACGTGACGCGCGCTACATCCACGCCGGCCACCTCGGCCGCCGCCCGGCACGCCGCACCCGGCACCTGGGTACTCGTCCACAGCTCCACCCCGGCGTCGGTCACGCGCACGGTGGTGTTCATGGGCTCCATGGTGGCGTGCGCGAGATACGGCGCCTCGTAGGTCACGTCGAGCACCCGGTCGGCGGCGGCCAGCACGTCCAGCGCATCGCCGGTGCTGCGGAAGGGAAGACCGGTGCCGGCGTGCGCGGCGTCGCGCAGCTGCGTGGCCACGTCGTCGGACCCCAACGCCAGATGCGGCCCGGGAAAGAACTGCACCTCGAGCGCCGCCAGCGCCTGCCGGGCCTGCCACCAGCCATCGGCAATGACCGCCACTCCCGGTACCTCGCCGTAGCGGCTTCCCGGCAGCTCCACCACGGCGTGTACGCCGGCGCGATCGCGAAGGGCCTCGCGCCGATAGCCAGAGACCGTGGCGCCGAGCGAGGGTGCCATACTCACGGCGGCGTAGCGCATGCCGGGCAGACGCACGTCGAGGCTGTAGCGTGGGGCGCCGCGCACGATGGCATCGCCGTCGATGCGTGCCCGGTCACGACCCACCAGTCGATACTGCGCCGGGTCGCGCAGCGTCACGTCGCGCACCGCCATGCCGGCCGCCTCGCGCACGAGGGTACCGTAGGCAAACGACTGTGCGCCGGCATGCACCACGCCCGCCTCGGTGCGGCAGGCGCTGGCGGCCACCCCCGCGCGCGCCGCGGCGGCCGCCACGAGCTGGGCCCGCGCCGTGGCGCCGGCGGTGCGCGCCACCTCCCACACATCGCGCACGCTCGACGAGCCGCCGGTCATCATCACGCCCACTTCGCGCACCGTCTTGGCGGTGAGCCACCGCACGGCGCGCACACCGGCGTGCTCTTCGAGATCCTCGTGAAACGGGAGCCCGTCGAGGATGGCCGCGATGTTGTTGTAGATGCGATCGACCCCGCTGTGCACCACCCGCACCTGCGCCCAGTCGCAGTCGAGCTCTTCGGCAATGAGCATGGCCAGTGCCGTGTGAATGCCCTGCCCCATTTCCGCCTTGGGGGAGATCACGGTGACGCGGCCGTCGGGGTGCACCGCCAGCCAGCCGTTGAGTGGTACCCCGTCGTGGCCCGTCACGGGGGCACGTCCGGGGTGCAGCCGTTGGCGTGGGGGGGTGAGCGACCATCCCACGAACAGCGCACCGGTGGCGCCCAGCCCTGCCAGCAGGAAGGTGCGTCGTCTCATATTGTTGAAGATGTCACGTCGCCTGGGATGGCGGCAGCTTACCCTTTCTCCCGCCTGTCCGCCATGCTCTCCGTTCGTGTCGCCTCGTCGTCCGCGTCTGTCGCGGCCATTGCCCTGCTTGCGGCCTGCACCCCGGAGGCGTCGTCCAAGGCCTCGGAGGCCAAGGTGGCCGAAGCCGCAGCGCAGATGGTGCGCAAGGTGCGCACGCTGGGGCCGGGCGACCTGCAGATGGTGAGCGAGGATCGCACGGTGGCCATTGAAGTGGCGGGCGATTCGGTGCACGTGTTCATGGTCAACAGCCAGATCAGCGTACCCGTCACGTACATCGAGAATGTGAAGTACACCGACAACCGCCTGCGCTTCGACATCAAGGGCATTGGCATGAAGGTGTTCGAAGTGGGCGATGGCACCGACGGCGCCGTGTTCACCCAGGGTGACGCACTCAAGTTCGTGGCCACCGTGATTTCCCGACAGAACGCCATGGAGAACCGACAGTGATGACCAATGCAGCGCCGTGGGCGCGCGCGGTGGCCGCGGCCGCCGTGGCGGGGGGGTGTCTGGCGTGTGGTGGGCGCGGGGCCGACTCGGGGGCGAGCGAGGGTACGCCGGGCGCATCGGGGGTGAGCATGCAGCGCTCGTCCGGCATGCCGGTGCGCACGGGCACCACCGATTCCACGGCGCTCGATGGCGCCGAGGTGCGCATCACGAGCACCGATGGCACGATCACGCTGGCCGTGCTGCGTGACACGGTGGTCATGCAGCTGAGTGACAGCCTGCGGCAGGGGGTGGCGTGGCGGATGGACAGTGCCACCAGCACCAAGGCGGAGGGTGTGGGTGGCGTGATCGCCAACATGATGGGCAGTGCCGTGAAGGCCGCGGTGTCGAGTGCCATGGGCGTGGCGCTGCGCGCGCCGGCGTCGCAGGTGACCGATCTCCGCTACGAGAACGGCCACCTCACCTTCAAGGTGGACGGCGGGTCGGTGAAGTTCAGCGTCAAGGGGAAGCGCGACGGCAGCGGTGCGCCCTTCGCCCCCGAGGATGCCCAGCGGTTCATGGAAGCCGTGCAGGCCGCGAAGGCGCGACAGACGGCGATGTGAGGCGCGGCGCGCGTCCGTTGGCGCGCGTTTGCCGTGGCGCGTTCGCCGTGGCGCGTTGGTTCCCGGTCAGCTGCTGCAGCTGAGCATGGAGCAGCCGGCCTTGTGGCGCGCCCACTCGGGGCGGCGGGCCACCAGCGCGGCGTGCTGCGGCTGCTCGGTATACGGCGTGCGCAGCACGGTCAGCAGGGTCTGCACCAGCGACGCATCGCCCTGCGTGGCGGCGTCAATGGCCTGCTGCGCCACATAGTTGCGCAGCACGAACCACGGATTCACGGCGTGCATGGCGGCCTGGCGCTGTGCGAAGTCGCGGCCGTGCATGCACACGCGCGCGTGCCAACGGGTGAGCCACGCGTGCAACGCCTCGGCGTGCGCGTCGCGCTTCGCCGGGTCGTAGAACAGATCGCCCAGCAACTCGGTCGCCGGCACATCGGGGAGCACGTCGGGCACGTTCCCCAGGGCGCGGAAGAAGTTGGTGTAGTCGATCTCGGCGTCGTACATGAGGCGGAACGCCTCGCGGATGATGTCGCGCTCGTCGTCGCCGCGGGTCACGAAACCGAACTTGGCGGCGTTCATGGCCTCGTATTCGGCGATGTACACGGCCGAGAAGCGGTCGATGCCCGCCTGCAACACCGATTCGTCGCTGAAGAGCGGCGCGATGGCGTCGGCGAGGCGCACGAGATTCCACTGCGCAATGGCGGGCTGCTGCCCGAACCGGTAGCGCCGGTTCTGCGCGTCGGTGGTGTTGGGGGTCCAGTGGGGATTGAAGTCGTCGATCCAGCCGTACGGGCCGTAGTCGATGGTGAGTCCCAGCACCGACATGTTGTCGGTGTTCATGACCCCGTGCACGAAGCCCACGCGCATCCAGTGCACCATGAGCCGTGCGGTGCGCTCGCACACCTCGGCGTACCACGCGGCGTGGCGCGCGGTGACGTCGGGCATTTCCTGCAGATGCGGGAAGTCCCGGGCGATGGTGAAGTCCACCAGCTGCTCGAGCAGCGCGAGGTCGTTGCGCGCGGTGAAGATTTCGAAGTTGCCGAAGCGGATGAAGCTGGGGGCCACGCGGCACACGATGGCGCCGGGTTCCTCCTGCGCGTTGCCGTTGTAGAACATGTCGCGCACCACGGCGTCGCCGGTGGTGACCACGCTGAGGGCACGCGTGGTGGGCACCCCCAGATGATGCATGGCCTCGCTGCACAGGAACTCACGAATGCTCGAGCGCAGCACGGCGCGCCCGTCGGCGGTGCGCGAATAGGGCGTGGGCCCGGCGCCCTTGAGCTGCAGCTCCCAGCGCTCGCCGCGCGCGTTCACCACTTCCCCCAGCGTGATCGCGCGCCCGTCGCCCAGCTGGCCGGCCCAGTTGCCGAACTGATGGCCGCCGTAGCAGGCGGCGTAGGGGTGCATGCCGGGGAGCAGCGCGTTGCCGCCAAACACCTTGGCGAAGGCGGGTGACTGCACGAACGCGTCGGAGAATCCCACGAGCGCCGCCACATCGGGGGCGTGCGCCAGCAGCCGCGGGGCGGACACCGGCGTGGGGGCGGCCGCGCTCCAGGCCGCGCCCAGCACTTGTCTTCGCCGATTGGAGGATTCAGGATCCCCCGGCAGCTCGCGCACGAACCGGTTGTCGAAGGTGACGGCCGGGGCGTCCAGATGGTCGGTGGTCGGGTTCACACTCAGAAAGCTAGGGGGCGGTCCAACATGGCGAAGGTGATGCAGGGGGCGCTGGGCAGCGCGATCGTGCTGGGGCTGCTGACCGTGTGCGGCGGTGAGCGCCAGGGCAGTGGCGGCGGCGCCCCCGACAGCGTCGTGACGGTACCGGCGGTGCCCACGGTCACGCTGGCCGCGGTGGCCCCCAACTCCTTTTCGGGGACCTTGCCGTGCGCCGATTGTTCCGGCATCGAGACCACGGTGGCGCTCTTTCCCGATACCACCTTCCGGCTGCGCGAGCAGTCCACGGGAAAGCCCGGTGACGCCCAGGTGAGCATGGGGCGCTGGACACACGACGGCGCCACGCTCACGCTGGACGGACTCGGGCGCACGCTCCGGTTTGCCGTGGCGGGGGAGGACACGCTGCGCCTGCTGGACCAGGGCGGCAAGCCGATAGCCGGCAGCGCTCCGGTCACGCTGGTGCGCGCCGACCGCATGAACGCTCTGCGCGAGCCGGTCACGTACACGGGCACGTTCGGCGTGATGGCCGACGGCGCCACCTTTCGCGAATGCGGCAGCGGACAGACGTTCACCGTGCTCACGACGGGGGCGTACACGACGCTCGCGCGGGCATACACCAGCGCCAAGCTGCCACCGGGGAGCGGCCAGCAGGTGGAGGTGGTGGCGCGGTTCGTGGCGCGTCCGGACGACGTGGCCGGCCCCAAGGAGCGCGACGTGCTGGAGATCCGGAAGTACGTGGGGCCGGCGGCGAATCCCGATTGCCGGTGAGCGGTGAGGGGTGGGGGCGACGCGAGCAGAACAGATCGTCGGAGCGCACGGAGGCGCGGAGGCACAGAGGAAATCTTCTGCATGTGTTGTTCTCCGTATCTCCGTGGCTCCGAGGCCTCCGACGAGCAGTTACTTCTCCACCTGTACGGGAACTTGAACCGCTCCCCGAGCCTATTACCCACATGAGTGACAAGACCTATGCCAAGCCCGACGTGGCGCAGCTCAAGAGCGCGCTCACGCCCGAACAGTTTGCCGTCACGCAGCAGTGCGGCACCGAACCACCGTTCCGGAACGCGTACTGGGACAATCACGAGCCCGGCCTGTACGTGGACATCGTGAGCGGCGAGCCGCTCTTTGCCAGTGTGCACAAGTTCGACAGTGGCACGGGGTGGCCCAGCTTCACCCGTCCCGTGGCTCCCAACGTGACTGAGGTGGAAGACCGGTCGTACGGCATGCGCCGCGTGGAGGTGCGCAGCAAGCATGGCGACTCGCACCTGGGGCACGTGTTCCCCGACGGGCCGCGCGAGGCGGGGGGGCTGCGCTACTGCATCAACTCGGCGAGCTTGCGTTTCATTCCCGTGGCCGAGCTGGAGAAGGAAGGGTACGGGGAGTTCCTGCCGCTGTTTGCCACCGGTGGCCATCATGGCTGAGCGGGCGCAGGAGGTGGCCATTCTGGCCGGCGGCTGCTTCTGGGGCATGGAAGAGCTGCTGCGCGCCATTCCCGGCGTGCTGGACACCGACGTGGGCTACACCGGCGGGTGGCTCGAGCATCCCACGTATCACGACACGCACGACAGCAAGAGCGGCCATGCGGAGAGCGTGCGGGTGGTGTTCGACCCCACGGTGCTGGGGTACGACGTGCTGCTGCGCGACTGGTTCTTCCGCATGCACGACCCCACCACGCTCAACCGGCAGGGGAACGACATCGGCACGCAGTATCGCAGCGCCATCTTCTACACGACGCCGGAGCAGAAGGACGTTGCCGAGCGGGTGAAGCGGGAAGTGCAGGCGAGCGGGCTGTGGTCGCGGCCCATCACCACGGAGATCGTGCCGGAAGCGACGTGGTGGAGTGCGGAAGGGTACCACCAGGACTACCTGCGCAAGAATCCGGGCGGGTACACGTGTCACTGGATGCGCTGAACGGCTGAACGACGCGGGGGGACTACGCGCGATCGCCGACGCGTTGGCGGGGACGCGTTGGCGACGACGCGCTGGCGAGAACGCGTTGGCACAGACGCAGGGAGGCGCGGGCGCCTACGCGGGGCAACGACGGGCGCCCGCCTTCGCCATTGGCGGGTGACGCGGTGTTGCGGCGTGGCTACTTCGCGTCGTTGCCCCGCGTAGGAGCGTAGGTGCCCGCGTAGGTGCCCGCGTAGGTGCCCGCGTAGGTGCCCGCGTAGGTGCCCGCGCCTCTACGCGTCCGTGCCAACGCGTTCCTGCCAACGCGTTGTTGCCAACGCGTCCCCGCCAACGCGTCCCTGCCAACGCGTCGTCCACCGCGCGTCGTCCACCGCGCGTTGTCCCGTCCCTCCCCTACTCCGCCGCTCTCTCCCCTTCAGCGCCCTTCTCGGGCACCTCCCTACCGCTCTTCTCACAACCTCCGCGTGGGCGCCCGACGTCTACACGCCCGCCGGACCGGGTTGGCACCTTCGGCAAACCGGGCGCATGTTGGGGCACCCTCAGCCCCCTCCACTCATGCGTTCCTGGCCAGCTCTCGCCTGTCTGCTTGGTTCGGCGTCATTTGCGGCGCCCCACGCCCTCGCCGCCCAGTCTCCACTTGCCCTTGGCAAGCCCCTCGCCGGCACCGTGACCGGCAAGGACACGGCCCGCTTCACCCTGCGCGCGGACTCCAACACCGTGGTGCGGTTGCGCGTGGACCAGCGCCCCGGGAACGTGGGCCTGCGGCTGCTCGGCCCACGGAACACGGTCGTGCGCGCCATGAATGGCAGCGCCAAGGGGCCCGAAGAGCTGCTGGTCATCACCAATGAAGCCGGCGCGTACCAGCTGCAGGTGGTCGCCGCCGACACCACCGGGGGCGCCTTCGCGGTCACGCTGCTGACCAACGAACGGCTCTCCACCGACCCCAAGCGCCAGGTCGATCAGCTGCTGGCGCTGTGGGACCGTCGCGACGGTCCCGGCGCCGCCGTGGCGGTATGGCGCGGCGGCCGCACGGTGTTCGCCAAGGCGTACGGCATGGCCAACCTGGCGTACGAGATTCCGTTCACGGTGAGCACGCCCACTAACATCGGCTCCACCTCCAAGCAGTTCACCGCCTTCGCCGTCATGCTGCTGGTGGAGGAGGGCAAACTGTCGCTCGACGACGACGTGCGAAAGCACCTCCCCGAGCTCAAGGACTTCGGGCAGGTGGTCACCGTGCGCAACCTGCTCACGCACACCACGGGGTATCGCGAGCTGTACAACTCGCTCACGCTCACCGGCCGTCGGCTCGACGAAAGCGACTACGTGGGTCGCGAGGAGTACATTCCCCTCGTGAACCGGCAGCCCGCCCTGCAGAACGCACCGGGCACCGAGTTCAACTACAACAACACCGCCTTCGGTCTCGCTGCCATGATCGTGGCCCGCGTGAGCGGCATGCCCTTCGAGGCGTTCATGGCGCAGCGTGTCTTCGGGCCGATCGGCCTGACGCACACGCAGGTGCGCGCCGACGTGCGCGTGCCGGTGAAGGGGGCCACGGTGGGGTACTCGCGCAGCGACAAGGACGTGTGGCGCGACCTTGGGGACCTGGGTGGCTCCATGGGGGCCGGCGGCATCTACACCACGCTCGGTGACTTGCAGAAGTGGGCGGAGCACCTCGCCAACCCCACGGTGGGGACGAAGGCCAGCGTGGCGCAGATGATGACGCCCTTCACGCTCACGGATGGCAAGAGCACCGGCTACGGCCTTGGGCTGTTCGTCGACACGCAGAACGAACAGAAGCGCGTGCATCATGGCGGCGCCGACGTGTCACACCGTTCCATGCTGGCCCTGTATCCCGATCTCAACGCCGGCATCACGGTGCAGAGCAACGACGGCGCGTTCGACAGCAGCATTGCGTTCCGGCTGGCCGAAGCGTTCTTCCCGGAGCTGGCGCCAAAGCCGGTGGTGGCACGCGCACCGTTCGACGCCAGCAAGTACGAGGCGAAGAAGTTCGACGAATTCGCCGGGCAGTACGCGCTCGACGCCGCGCCGGCGTTCGTGCTCACCTTCTCGCGCGCCGGCGACACGCTGTACACGCAGGCCACGGGGCAGGGGAAGCTGCGGCTGACCCCTACGTCGGACACGTCGTTTGCGGTGCAGGGGGTACAGGCGTCGGTGGAGTTCAGTCGAGATGCGGCGAAGAAGGTCAACGGGGCCACGCTGGTGCAGAATGGCGCGCGTCAGCGCGCCTCGCGCCGGGAGGGCCCCGTCGCCGCGACCTGGGCGCCGTCGGCCACCGAGCTGGCCGCGATCAGCGGCCGTTTCTTCAGCGAAGAACTCGAAACGTTCTGGGATATTGCGCTGGTGAACGGCACGCTGGTGGCCAAGCAGCGCCGCGCCACGGATGTGCCGCTCCGTGTGACCGCCAAGGATACCTTCACCGGCGGGGCCGTTACCCTCACGCTCGAACGCGACCGCGTGGGCCAGGTGATCGGCTTCTACGCCAACGTGGCGCGTTCACGGGACATCCGTTTCGCGCGGGTGCGCTGAGCCTCTCGCGAAGACTGCCACCGTCTGCTGGTGATCGAAAGCGGGGGCCGAACGGGAAGACACTGGCTGATCGCCAGGGCGCCCAAGTACGGCGACCCGGTGCTCCAGGAGTACGGCGTCAACCCGTCGAACTGCTATCCGTTCGAGCGTCGGGGCCAGCTTCCTCGCTAGCTGCCGCTCATCGTGACGATGGCATACGGCGCGATGCGTATCGTGTAGCCGTCCGTGCTCGTGCCAAGCGACGTCACGGTCAACGTCGTGCCCGCGCCAGGCCGGGAAAGCGGTGCCGCGCGACGTTCGGTGGCGCTGATCCGCATGAATCCGAGCTGGCGAATGTCGAGCGTGATGGGATCGGCCGAGGCATTCACGATCACGATGCGCGGGCCGGAGCGGTCGCGAGCCGCGACGATCAGCGTGGCCGCTGTGGATTCGGCACGCAGCTCGACGCAGGTGGCGCCACGCAGCGCCGTGGAGAGCGCCGACAGGGTTTCACCCGTTGCGGTGAGCGCGTACGCCGTGAAGCCCGGGGCGGGCACGATGTCAGGGGCGCGGCCGGGGTGCACCACCGCCTGCCATTGCGGATTGCCGGTCAGCATGTGCTGCAGCATCACATCCATGCGCGGGTCACCCAGCATGCGCAGCATGAGTTGCGCCTGCACAAGCCCGTGCATCCACGTGCCCACGAGTTCGGGGGCATCGGCGAAGCTGGCGTTGAGTTCGGTCACCCAGAGCCGCTTGTCCGCGGGTAGCAGTCGCCACTGCGGCTGCTCCTGGGTGAGCGCCCAGTATGAGGACGCGAATGTGGAGAGGGTGCGCAGGTACGCACTGTCGGAGGCGCCGCGCCGTCCCGGCAGCCTCGGATAGAAGTGCAGGGCGAACGCATCCACGTCGCCGGCAATGCCCGCGGTCAGCGATTGCTCATTCCAGGTGAGCATACGGGCATCGTGTCCCGGCGATGGCTGTCCCGTTGCGGGATCGACGCGTGGCACGAAGGCCGGGAACGCCAGCCGCGCGTTCGGTACGCGCTGGCGCAGCGCCGTCGCAAGCCGCCGCACGTACGCCACGTGCGACGCGGCCGTAGGATACAGCCGCTCGGTGTTGTCGGTGCCCTCCACGCGGCCGAAGTATGGTTCGTTCGATAGTTCGATGAGCGGTACGGCGGTCCCGGTGTTCGCCACGGCGCCAATCCACCGCACGTTGTCGTCGACACTCGCCGTGACCGTATTGGCCACCAGCAGCAAGGTGCCGTTGACCTGCTGGGCAAAGGTTGCGAAGCTGGCCGGCGTGCTGTTGCGGAACGCGCCGAATCGCTGGAACAATCCCGGCGGTGTGAGCTGCGCGTTGTCCCACGTGCGACAGGCACCGTAGCGACAGGCGTCCACCGGCCGACCGCGTTCCCAATCGAAGTAGTCGGCCTCGGTGCCGCCGGGGAACCGCACGATGGGGTTGCCGAGCGACCGCACGGCGCCAAGCAGTCGCGTATCCCCGTAGTGTTCTTCCCAGAAGAGCGCGTTCACATTGGCGCCCAGCTGTACGCCCGACGTGCGAGTGGGGGTGGTGCACACCGCGGCGGGAGGCGGGGCCGTATCGGGACCGGCTGGCGGTGTGGTGCTGCTGGTACAGGACGCCACGACCCAGAGCAGCCCCACCGTACGCAGCAACGAGGCGCGACCTTTCATGGGACCGTGTGCTCGGGCACGGCGTGTGCGCGTAGCCATGCCTCCCCAAGCGCGGTTGCCAACGCAATGCCGTGGGCCATGTGCTGCTCCGATGTTCCGTGCGCAAACAGCGAGAAACGCATGGCGGCGATGGGCGACACGAGCGCCCACGCCATGACCGGCGTCGGGGCGTGTGGCGTCAGGGTGCCGGCGTGGACATGCCGCTGCAGTTCGCGCCCCACGGTGTCGATCATCTCGAGCACCCGCGCATTGAACCGCTCCCGCATGGCGGGGTCCCGTGACACTTCGGCCTCGAGCAGTACGCGCAGTTTCCGCCCTTGCGGCTCGGTCCACAGCATCGTCAGCTCGGCTACGAGCTGTTCCACCAAACCGCGCAGCGGCAGGCATCGGGCGGCGAGCCGCTCGGCGATGCGCAGTGGTGCCTCAGCGCCCGCCCGCTCAAGCAGGTCCTCGAGCAGGTCCTCGAGCAGGGCCTCCTTGCTGGGGAAGTGCGCGTAGAAACTGCTCTCGCGGATTCCCACGGCGCGGCAGAGTGATCGCACCGACAGGGCGGCCATGCCCCGATCGGCGATGAGGTCGAGCGCCGACGTTCGAAGACGCTCCTTGGTGGGGGACACGGTTGTGGTGCTGGGCATTATGACGAAACACCGGAGAAACGAACGTTCGTTAGGTAAATGAGCGCGATGTCCCCGTCTCGTCAAGCTCAATCCGCAGTGGTCTCGCTCAACGGCGGCACGTGGCGCACGTTATTGAGCGCTTCCCTCTTCTCCGCCAACCCCTTCGTCATGGCTCGATTGCTCCGCAGGGCTGCCGCTGGCACGCTCCTGCTTCTCCCGGTACAGGCCACTGCGGTGGCCGCCCAACGTGCCCCCAGTCCCCGCACCACGGCGCCCACCGCGTCTCCCTCGCGTGTGGCGAGTGAGTTCGACGCCCTCCACTTCCGCAGCATCGGGCCGGCCACCATGTCGGGGCGCGTCGCCGACGTGGCGGTGTTCGAGGCCAACCCGGCCACCTACTACGTGGGCACCGCCCACGGCGGCGTGTGGAAGACGGTGAACAACGGCACCACCTTCACGCCGCTCTTCCAGCACGAAGGGCTCATTGCCATTGGCGACGTGGCGGTGTCGCAGGTGAACCCCGACGTGGTGTGGGTGGGCGCCGGCGAGAGCAACAACCGCCAGAGCACCTCGTGGGGCGGTGGCCTCTACAAGAGCACCGACGGCGGCAAGACGTTCGCGCTGATCGGGCTCCCCAACAGCAAGCACATCAACCGCATCGTCCTGCACCCCACCAACGAGAACATCGTGTTCGTGGCGGCCACGGGGCCGCTCTTCGGGCCCGGTGGAGATCGCGGGGTGTACAAGACCACCGACGGTGGGCTCACCTGGAAGCAGGTACTCAAGGGCGACGACGACACCGGCGCCAACGACGTGGCCATCTCCATGGCTGACCCGAATGTGCTCTTCGCCAGCATGTACCAGCGGCGCCGCACGGCCTGCTGCATGAACGGCGGGGGCCCCGGCAGCGCGCTCTTCAAGAGCACCGACGGCGGCGACACGTGGACCAAGGTCACCGGCACGGGCTTCCCCACCGGCCCGCTGGGGCGCATTGCGGTGGATGTGTTCCGGCAGAGCGGCAACATCGTGTACGCCACGGTGGAGGCGCCCTCGGCGGCGCGCCCCGGTGCCGGGGGCGCCGCGGCCCCGCCGCCCACCGACGAGATGTCCAACGCCCCGCGCCAGCCGGCGGGTGCCACCGGGGTGTACCGCTCGCTCGACGGCGGCGCCACGTGGACGAAGATGAGCAGCACGAACCCGCGCCCCATGTACTTCAGCAACATCAAGGTGGACCCGGTCAACCCCGATCGTGTCTACATGGGCGGCGTGGGGCTGCACCTGACGGTGGATGGCGGCAAGAGCTGGGAGACCGACGCGGCGCTGGTGATTCACGATGACATTCACGCGATCTGGGTGAACCCGAAGAACCCCGATCACGTACTCATTGGCGGCGACGGCGGCATTGGCGTGAGCTATGACCTGAGCCGCACCTGGCAGTTCCTCCCCAACCTGCCGGTGGGGCTGTTCTACCATGTGAGCTACGACATGGAGTGGCCGTACAACGTGTGCGGCGGCATGCAGGACAACTACGACTGGTGCGGCCCCAGCGCCTCGCGCCAGAACCGCGGCATCTTCAACTACGACTGGTTCCAGATCCTGGGCGGCGACGGCTTCGTGGCCATCCCCGACCTGCGCGACTCGCGCATCGTGTACACCGAGTCGCAGGACGGCAACATCGTGCGCCGCAACAAAGTGACCGGCGAATCGCGGCAGATCCGCCCCACGGCGCAGAACGTGACGAACGCGGCGCCGCGCGAGGCGTATCGCTTCCACTGGGATACGCCGCTCATGCTTTCGCCCAACGACCCGGGCGTGCTGCTGGCGGCGGCCAACAAGGTGTTCCGCTCGCGCGATCGTGGTGATTCGTGGGAAGCCATCTCCCCCGATCTCACGCAGAACGCCAGCCGCGACAGCATCGTGACGATGGGGCTCAAGGGGAGCGAGATCACCATTGCGCGCCACGACGGCATCTCGCAGTGGCCGGCCATTGTGGCGCTGGCGGAAAGCCCCCGGCAGGCGGGCGTGTTCTACACCGGCACCGACGACGGCACGGTGAGTGTGACGCGCGACGACGGCAAGACGTGGACGAACATCACGAAGAACCTGCCCGGCTTCCCGGCGGGTCATGCGTTCGTGAGCGAAGTGGTGCCCAGCCGCTTCGAGGCCGGGGTGGTGTATGTCACGGTGGACAATCACCGCCTCAACGACTACGCGCCGTACGTGTGGGTGTCGCGCGACTTTGGCGCCACGTTCACGGCCATCACGAACGGGCTTGCCGGTGAAGTGATCAAGACGCTCACCGAGGACACGAAGAACCCCGACGTGCTGTACGTGGGCACGGAGACGGGCATCTTCCTGACGCTGGACCGCGGCAAGTCGTGGCGCCGGCTCAAGGCCAACTTCCCCACGGTACGGGTGGACGAGCTCACCATTCATCCGCGCGACAACGCGCTCATCGTGGCCACGCACGGGCGCTCGCTGTGGATTCTCGATCATCTCGAGCCCATCCAGGAGTACGCGGCGGCGCAGAAGGCCGAGGCGGCGCTGTTCACGCCGGGGCCGCAGCTGCAGTGGAAGAGCAAGGACGACCGCAACGACGAGTTCTGGGGGCACCAGTTCTTCACCGGCGAGAACCCGCCGAGCGACGCGATGATGCAGCTGTACTTCAAGACACCGGTCAAGAATCCCATGCTGCGTGTGATGGACAGCAACGGCGCGCTGGTGCGTGAGCTCGCGGTGCCGGCGGCGAAGAACGTGGCCGGCATTCAGACCGTGTGCTGGGACCAGCGCGTGACGCCGGTGCCCGAGGTGAACGCGGCGGCGCCGGCTGCGGGTGGCGCGGCTGCTGGTGCGGCTGGTGGTGCGGCTGGTGGTGCGGCTGGTGGTGCGGGCACGGGGCCTGGTGGGTTCCCCACGCCGCGTCGCCCCATTGCCGGGTATCCGGTGCCGCTCCCCGAGGTGGGGTACCTGCCGGAGAACCCGTGTGCGCCGGCGGGCGGGCAGGGGGGCGGCGGGTTCCGCTTTGGCGGTGGCGGTGCGCAGGGGCCGCTGGTGCTGCCTGGCACCTACATGGTGGCGCTGGTGGTAGACGGCAAGGAGGTGGCGCGCAAGCCGCTCACGCTGGTGGCCGACCCGGAGGTGAAGCTGAGCGCCGAGCAGCGCGTGGCGTACAACGCCAAGGCGATGGAGCTGCACGCCGCGCAGGTGGCTGGTGCGCAGGCCGCGATGCCGCTGGCGGCGCTGCAGGCGCAGCTGCGCACGGTGGCGGCGAAGGTGGACAGCAGCACCACGGTGAGTGCCGACGTGAAGACCGAGTGGGCCGCGTTCCGCAAGGATTTTGACGCGTTGCGGGTGAAGTTCGGCGTGGGCGCACCGGTGTTTGCGGCGGGTCCCGGCGGTGGTGGCGGCTTTGGCGGCGGTGGTGCGGGTGCCGATGCCAACGTGCTGGCGCGGTTGGGTGCCGTGAAGGGGAACCTGCTGGCGGTGTGGGAAACGCCCAGCGACGCACTGGTGAAGCAGGCCGCGGCGGCGCGTGCGGCGCTGGACGCGGCGGTGGCCGAAGCCACGGCGTTTGCCCCGCGCATGAAGGCCATGAGCGAGAAGCTCGCGGCGGCGGGGATTACCATGCCGACGGGGAACTGACGCTGGTGTTGTAGTTGCCGGCGGTGATGCCACAGGGCGGCGCCTTCACTCGATGGAGTGGGGGCGCCGCTCGATGATGCCCGCTACGCGGTCGCATCATCGCAGCGTTCACGGCAGACGCACGCGTTCCGCGGCTTCACTCAGGGGTGGCGCACCAGCCATCCCTCACGAATGAGGGCGGCGAGCACCACGCGCCGGCTCTCCCAGTCGAGCCCGTCGGGGATGGCGCCGGCCGCGAGCGCTTCCCCGCCGCGCACCTGGTCGAGCGTGGCGGCGGCCGCCGCCGGCAGTTCGACCTCGCGCGTCCCGGAGAGGACTGCCACGCGCTCCCCGCGCCGCTCCACCTGCGAGGGCACCGCGACACGCCACTGCACGACATCGTCAGGTCGCAACGCGGGTATCGCCATGACCTGCTGCAGGTAATCGCCGGCCCGCGGACGCAGCTGTGACTCGAGGGCGTGACGCCGCGCCGCGACCACCGCACCGAGATCGACGGCGCCCGGCAACGTGGCCAGTTTCGCCGTCAGCGCCTCGTGAAGCCTCGCGCCGCCTTCCTCGTGCGCCGCGTAGCCGACCGGCAGGCTCTCGCGCCACGTGGCCTCACGCTCCACGAGCTCGTTGACACAATCGACGAGCAGATCGGCCCACGTGTACGACAGCACACCGAGGGTGATGTGGAGCGACTGTTCGTCGGTCGTGGTGGCCGCGTGCATGATGCCGCGCGGGATGTACAGCACGTCGCCAGCCGCGAGCGTGAACTCGTCCTCGACCGGGCCGGCGGTGTGCCGCGCGGGATCGAACTTCTGGTCGGGGAGCGGCAACTCGGGGCCGCCGCCGTAAATGCGCCAGCGCTTGGTGCCCGACAGCTGCAGCACGAACACGTCGTGCGTGTCCCAGTGCGGCTTGAAGCCCTGCGCGTGCGGCGGCGTGAGGTAAATGTTGGTCTGCGTGCGCGCCGACAGCTGGGCCGTGACGGCCGCGCACAGTTGGCGGAGCGGCTCGTGCCGATCGTGCAGGGCGCCGAACACCACCGTGGCCCCCTGCGAAAACGCGTGCGCGACACGCGCCGGGTCCACCATACCGTCGCGCCAGAGATACTCCGCCACAGGGACGGCCCCGTCGGAACGGACGAGCTTGATGGCGGGATGCTGAACGCCGAACCGCCCGAGAATGTCGTCGAGCACCGCTACGTCGAGCAGCGGCGCGAACCGGTGCCGATCGGTGGCGCGCGCCAGCACCCACGCGCGCCGGAACTGGTTGGCAAGAAAGTCCGTCGAGTCCGGCCGCCCGAGGAGCCACGCGATCGGATCACGCATGGGAATCGTGAGGGCCGCAGGGGGCATGGGTGCGGCGTACGCCACCGGGGCCGGCCGCCGATCGTCCGACCGGGCCGGCCCGGTGTTGGTCAGCGTGCGTCCGAATCGGACTCGCCGCTGCTGTCGGGCTTGGCGGCGCTGTCGGGCTTGGCGGCGGAGTCGGGCGCCGGGGCCGCCGGGGCCACGCTGCTGGAAGGCGCCGCATCGGATCCTGCGCCGTTGTCCGACGACTCGGCCGACCCGCTTTCACCGCCACCACACGCCTGGAGCACGCCGGCCACACCCAGCGTGGCCACGGCCACGCCGAAGCGGCGCATCAGGTGCCCGCGCGGCGTCGTGCGCGCAGTGATGTCGGCCTCGGTGATGCGGGGACGCTCGGTGCTCTCGCTCATGGTGGGCAGGGCTGGAGGAAGAACGGCCGCGGGTGAGCACGGCGTGAGGAACCGGCACGGCGGCGAGGGAGATCCTTGACGATCCGCGCGAATGTGGACGATCGCGATCGGCATTTCTGGTGTCAAGCACGCGCTCGTGCCGCAACCTCGCCGCTCGTGAGGCTCCGCAAGCGGTCCACGCCGACGCCTTCGACGGCACACGCCGCCACGGCCGCGGCCATGCGCAGCGCCGTGTGGTCGTGGGGCGCGGCACCGGAAGCCAGCACGGCCACCAGCGCGCCGGCAAAGGCATCCCCCGCGCCCGTGGTGTCGGCTACCTGCGCCACGGGACACGCGGCCACCGCAACTGCGCGCGCGCCTCGGCGGTACAGCGTCGCCCCGCGGGCGCCGTGCTTCACGACCACCATGACCGGGCCGAGGTCGTGCAGCATGTCCACGGTGCCACGCCCATCGGTGGCCAGTGCCAGCTCCTCGTCGTCCACGAACAGCAAGTGCACGTGGGGCAGCAGCGCCCGCAGGGCGACGCGTTCGTTGGCCCACCAGTGCGCCATGCTGTCCAGCGCCACCAGAGGGGTGGCGGGCCACTGCCGCCGCATACGCTCACGCACATGCGCAAGCACATGTTGCTGTACGAGCGGATGCGTGCTCCCCAGCAGCATCGCGTGCGGCGCGCTGGTGAAGCCCACGGGTGGCAGTCGTCCCTCTGCCACCCCGCGCTCGCGGGACACGGTGGTGCGGTGCGCACCGTGGTCGGTGTAGCGGGCATGCCAGCGGAAGGTGGGCCCGGTCAGTACCTCGACGGCCGCGCGGTCTACCCCCGGCAGATCGAGCACGGCGAGCGGAAAGTCGGTGCCCACGGTGCCGGTGACCTGCACGGGCATCCACAGGCGCGCGGCGGCCGCCGCGTAGAGTGCCGAACCACCGGGGACGTCGCGGTGCACCACGCGGTCCGCCACGCGGTTCACGACATCCCCGTGCTCTAGGGTATCGAGGGTGAGCGTGCCGCCAATGAGGACCGAGGGCATCACCCGGCGACGAGCATGCCGGCCACGGTGGCGGTCATGAGCGAGGCCAGCACCCCACCCAGCAGGGCCCGCAGGCCAAGCTGGGCGAGCAGGGCGCGCTTGGACGGTGCCAGTTCTCCCATGCCGGCGATCTGCATGGCGATGGACCCGAAGTTGGCAAAGCCGGCCAGCGCGTAGCTGGCAATCACCATCGAACGCGGGGCGAGGGCGCCGGCCCCCTGCAGATGGTCGGCCAGCTGGCGGAAGGCCACGAACTCGTTGAGCACGGTCTTCACGCCGATCAGCTCACCTACCGTGCGCGCGTCCTGCCAGGGCACGCCAATGGCCCAGGCGAGTGGCGCGAGGGCGCGCCCCAACAGCCCCTGCAGCGTGAGCCCCGGCGCGCCGACCAGCGCGCCCACCCACCCAATGCCGGCGTTGAGCATGGCGAGCAGCCCCAGAAAAGCCACGAGCATGGCTCCCACCTTGATGGCGAGAAACGCTCCCTCCACGGCCCCGCGCCCTGCCGCGTCGATGACGTTGACGTCGGCCGAGTGCTCCGACTGTACGCTGAGCGTGGTGGAGGTTTCGGTGGCTTCGGTTTCGGGATACAGGAGCTTGGCCACCACCAGCGCCGCGGGCGCCGACATGACGGAGGCCGACACGAGGTGCCCGCCGATGGCGGGGAAGTACGGCGAGAGCAGGCCCACGTACGCCACGAGGAGGCCGCCGCTGATGGAGGCCAGGCCGGCCACCATGAGGGCAAAGACCTCGGAGCGCGTCATGCGCTCGAGGTAGGGGCGCACGAGCAGCGGGGTTTCCATGAGCCCCAGGAAGATGCCGCCCGCCGTGGCGAGTGTTTCGGCGCCCGAGGTGCGCATGGTGCGTTGCATGACCCACGCCACGCCGTGCACCACGCGCTGCATGAGGCGCAGGTAGTAGAGCACCGCCATGAGTGCCGAGAAGAAGACGATGGTGGGGAGGACGTGAAAGGCGAAGTAGGCCCCGGCGCGCGCGGCCTGTGTGGTGCTGGGGGTGATGGCGGCGTTGCCGCCGGCGGGGCCGGTGCCCACCGGGATGTTGTTGAACACCAGGTCGCCGAAGAGGAACTTGGCCCCGGCATCGGAGAAGCCCATGATGCGCAGCAGTGCCTCGTTGACCGCGCCAAAGAAGCCGCCGGCGCCGGGCGTGAGCAGCACGAGGGCGCCAAAGAGCAGCTGCAGGGCGAGGCCCCACCCGACCAGTCGCCAGGCGATGGCGTGGCGGTCGCGGCTCAGTGCCCAGCCGATGCCCACGAGGATGGCCAGGCCGGCGAGCGAGCGCAGTTGCGGTGGGAACATCAGGTACGGCAGCCGGTGATCACGCGCCTCTCCACGGGGTTTTGGTGCGGCTAATTGTAGCTCGCGGGGAGGCGGTTCACTTGATCGCGTCGTGGTTGGTACGACGGGTTGGCGCACGGCGGCGTTGCTGATTGGCGACCTCGTCGCGCACCAGGGAGGTGGCGGGTGCCACTTGCGCGTCTCTCACCGCAACTGAACGTTAGACTGCGTTATCTGCAGTCTAATCCGGGGGAGTGAATGTTTCGAAGTATGGCGCAAGTCGCTGATAGCGTGCGCGATAGCGGGTTTCGGCGTGCTCTCGGTGCTCCGGATTAGACTGCAGAATTGCGCTGCATAATCCGTGGTCTGCAGTGATCCCCTGCAGTCTAATCAGCGTTATGCCTCTCGGGTCATCGAATCTCTACAAAGCGATTAGGAACGCCTATGATTGAGTTGCTCGCGAAGAATGCTGGCGTTGCTGGCCAGAGGCTACAAGTGAGGAGCGCCCTCAATCCTCTACTCTGGCTTACCGCGGTCACCACGCCCGCATGTCTCTACGCAGCGTTCGCTTTCAGGTCTGAGACCGCGATCGCAATCGGACTACTCATATTATGTGCTGCGCCAGTTCTCGCGACGATTGGTATCGCAGTGTTCTTCGCCGTCAAGAGTCCTGAGAAGCTGCAATCGGAGGACTACCAGCTCCGTCACGAGACACTTCAGCTGGTCCAAGCAAAGGCCGGTCACCTCGCCGTTGATCCGACGTCACTTCAAGCGATTGCGAACCCAGCGCATCAACTGCCTCCCCAGAGGAACGGAGGCGAGCAATGAGCTATCTGAAATCAACGCCACTACGAACCTATATGCTAAACTTTGCGGCAACGGACAAGTTCATCCTCGACTTCCTAGACACGAGGAGAGAGGTTCTGAACTGGTACCGTGTCTTCCCCGGTACCGTACTGATTACTTCGCGGGCGGACCTTGCTGCGCTAACGGGTGTGATTCACGTGTCGAATCCGTGGCTCTGGTTCACGATCTCTGAGATCGACACCGCGCGAGTCAACGGATTCACAAATCCACAGGTCTGGGATTTCATCAACAACCCGAAATCATCCGGGCGCTGGGAGTAGCGAAGGCATAACGATCGCTGCTGCGGACGGGGCTGAATCGAGGATGGCGGCTGGCTCGCTGCGCTCGCCTGCCGCATTGTTGTGAGGCCCCGCCGCAGAGCGGGGGCGTTAGACATCACTCAACATGCTCGTCCAGTCTTGTCGACGCGCGAATATGGCACTCGACCGGAAGAGGACTCCTCAAGCATTCAGGCAATGAGCACGCGTGGGCGAATGGCCGCATCTAGTCGGCCTGAATCCAGGCGCCTCCACGTTGCCGCGCCTTGCATCCCTGCGTCGTTGGAACTTGGTGCTTCCGAAGGGCCGAGCTGCCGAACATGATTCAACTGAGCCGACCAATACACGATCCGAGACGGTCAGCAGCGTCCGGTCTCATTCCAAAACACCTCTTGCCCTAGAGCGTCGTGAGCCAGCAACAACCCCTTCGACTAGAAGAAGTGGACGCGCCCGATGCCGCTTGGCCGGTCTCTGTCCGCTTCCGGCGAGCGATGCTTTGGGTCGGCTCGGGCTTTACAGAACAGGTAATGGTTGACAACCCGGGCGCTGACATCCGAGAAGCGCTCGAGACGATACTGCTTCATCCTTGGGCGGCTGTTTTTGTAGACACTGACGATCTACCACTCGATCTGATCCGCGACGGGAACGCCGAGATCGATGGTCACCCTCTGCGACTCTATACCGAAAGCCCGTCCACAGATCCGCCACAGAACCGCGTACCCGTCTACGCGCTGCCACAAGTAGGTGCAACCGACCTCGGCGGTGTGAGCAAAGCGGCCAAAACGCTGAACCGCCTCCAGATGCTGCAGCGCGCTCCCGTCGACGCCGAGGTCTTCGTCGTTGGATTGTCACGTCAGCGCGACGTAGTAGCACTTGGAGAGGCTCGAGAGCTGTCTAATGCATTCAGAACTCTCGTCGTCGTCGGCCCAACGATACCCGCTCCTCTTGAACTGCGTGGAGTCGATTCGGTCCGCTACTGGCGCGCATCGCTCCAAGCGTATGGAACACTTCTGGAGTCAGTTGGAACAACAGGCGCAGATGCGGAAGATCTACTAGTTAGAGTGCGCAAGCAGGGCACCGATTTTTCAATACGGCTAGATACATGTGTCGACAAGAGCAATCCGATCACTCAGAGATTCGAAACGATCTCGCTGCGGAACCTGCTGAATGACGCTGTGCCGACTCTGGACGATCTTCGTTCATTCCTGTCAAATCCTTCAGGTAGCTGGCGGCCCTATGCCTCGGGAATTCCATTCCCGAGGCACCTCACATACCGCCGATCAGTCCTGACGCAGATCGCTCGATTCTCTCGCGATGGCGCCGCAGCGACTGAGACAATCTGGCTACAGGCTGAAGACGGATCAGGAGCGACGACGACGGTACGTCAGATAGCATTCGACCTCGCCAACATGGGCTACCCCGTGCTGCTCGCGAGACCTGACGCCGAAGAGTTCGACTTCCACCAACTTTCAGCATTCTTGACGCGCGCCGGGGATCGGTTCGCCGCCGAGGGCGTTTCATCGAGTGAGGCCCCATGGATTCTCGTCTTCGACGCGCAACATACACAGCTGAATTGGGAGTTTGTAACCGGAGTCGCAGGTGGTCTGAAGCGGCTTCAGAGAGCCGCACTTGTCCTAGCCGTTCGACCTCATCAAGAACGATCAGATAACGCTCGCCGAAGCGCACTCGGAGCAAATCGCTTCCTTGAACCTACGCTTAGGAACTCAATCGGCTTCGAGGATGCAGCTGAACTTGGCGAGCATTTCGCACGAATGCTGCCAGCAGAACTCCGCCGCGCTAGAAGGGATTGGGAGAGGCTTGTTGCCGATACGGTGCGCGTAACCCCGGAAGGGTCGCGCAGCCTCTTTTGGGTGGCGCTGCGCTTTTGGTTGCTGCGGGTGCCCGGCACGGAGGAGTCGTTGCATGACTGGCTCCGATCGCATCTCGATGCAATCACAACTGGACGGACAGCCCTGCACGCAGCGCTACTGGAAGTCGCGGCACTTTCAAGGTATCGACTCGAGATGCCTCGTGAGCTGATGCTTCAAGAAGCAGTGGCCCACGTGCGTGAAGTTGCCGCCGACGATGCAAATCTGCTTGGACTCGTTTCTGTAAGGAGGACAGCCACATCAGCGTTCGTGATGGTTCATTCCTTGACTGCCGAAGAGTTTCTCCGTCTTTCCGCAAAGGATGATTCAGCACTTGCTGCTGTTGGAATGTCCGAGTGCATAAACGCGTTCGACCTTGAACTGCATATGCTTGAACGCGTGATCACGCGAGAGCAGATCTCAACTCACGTAGGAACCCGTGTAGTCGAGGAGCTGGTAACTTCGGCCCTTCGCGTAGACCCACGCGAAGCTCCGCGAAACTATCAAGAGCGTAGTCGAATCGTGAGCATGCTTGAACGTGTTCCTGACCAAGTCTGGGACAACAGTCAAGTCTTCAATCATCACATTGCAAAAGCTCGGAGACACCTTGCCGTTGATCCGCCGGATGGTTCTTGGAACGCAGAGGCAATCGGCGAGCAACTTGCGTTGGCTGAGAACCACCTACTTGATGCCATCGACAACATTCAGCCAGAGGAGGAGAGTCGACGAGAATCACCACTCAATCTGAAGGTGTCCTTGGCTCTGACGTATGATGCGAGGGCGAAGCATGAGCTTCGCATGGGCAACACAGACGAGTCGGAGCGCTTTCGATCAAATGCGGAGAAAGCATATCGTCAGGCACAGTGGATTGACTCTGACAACTCATATGTGCTGGAGAACTTCGCGCGATTCAAGCTATATCAGCAGGCTATGCTTCCGGCCGGCGACGATCGAGTACGTCTGATTGTTGACGCAATCGGGCTCCTTGAGTGGGAGTTGCAAGCAGACCAATCAGGACGCAGAGAAGAGCCGATCCTATTCGAGCTGGCCAACGCGTACGAGGCGCTTGAAGCGGGCGAGGGTCGGGCGCTGCTGGCTCGTCTTGCTGCCGAGGGAACGGAAGCGGCGCTTGTCGCGCTCTCGAAGCTGGCAACGAGAATCGACTCGCCCGGTCAACTACCGGACGACGAATCAATGGCGGAAGCAGAGCGGCTACTAAGGAAGGTGCCTCGAGATGTCGCCTCCGCGCGAACGCTCTTCAGCCTTTACCGAATCATTTCGCGTCGCAGACCTTTCGACTTCGTGGAGCGGCTGGAAGTACTAGTAGCACTTGAAGGCGACCCCGACTTCGCAATGCCTCTTCAGATTCTTATGGAATTTGGCATTCTGCTGTTTCAGGTCGGAGGCCCGATTCAACGAAAGCGAGGTGAAGCTGTCTTTCGCGAACTTCGAGAACACCTTGGAGATCGAAGCGGTGCGCTCAACGTACCGGATGAGCTGCGGTTCCTTTCGGACCCCCGGCTAGGGTTCAAGGGAAAGCTGCAGACGTCAGTCGTTGTCAAGAACGTGGCAGATGGTGGTCGTAGCTACTTCGGCGTGCCTTTCGGATGGGGCGCGGTAGCAATTCCGATGCGCGTACATGATTTTGGTCCGAATCTTCGTTCGGGAAGCGAACGCGACTGCTACATTCGTTTCACGAATTTTGGCCCGCAGGCTGTTCCTCCGACTCTCGAGTAGGAAATGGCTATGCCGGGCGGTCGGAATAGAATTGCTCGCATTGCTCCCGTCAGCGCCCGTGGGAGTGCACGTGCTGAATCAGAAGCACGTCTGCTAGATGTCCTTCAGAAGGACTTTGCGGTTATGAATCTGACCGCAGCCCCGACATTCATACTTTTTGTCGAAGGGGCGACAGACCGAGGGTACATCTTGCGCGCTGCAGGACTGTTTGAGCAGGCATTCGGTGTCAACCCGTTGGACATCCCGCCAGGTGTCGCTGGGAGTTCGCCATCGAGAATCTCGGTTCTTGTTCCCGGTGAGCCCGGAAAGCAGGCCAGCGGGGGCGTTGCGCGGATGGGAGCTGCGGCCGCTTCACTCTTTCAGGACTTCTTCAAGAGCGAAGTGCCGAATGGTCTTCTATTCTTGTTCGACCACGATTATGCCGGCAGAAAGGAACGAGATGCTATAAAGAGATATGGATTTCTTCCTGGCACTCACTCGCTGACTTTAGATCCGCTCTCGCATCCCTCAATGGCTGGAAGAGCTGACGTAGTCATCGAAGATCTGCTTCCACTTTCAGTTCAATCGGCCTTCTTCGACCAAGGTGGAGCATCGTGCAGCAAGGAGTACAGGATGGGAGAACTGACTCGCATCAAGTGGGAGCACCCATCAAAAGCAGCCCTTCGAAAGTTTGTGTGCGAGCACGAGGGTATCAACGCGTTCGACGAAATGATCGTGTTGATCTCGAGAGTCCGATCCGCGTTCGGATTTCCCCAGCTGCCTCGTTCAAGCATCAGCGCGGGTGATGTCTAACAGTGCGTTGCTGTTGACAGGGCCTTCAAGGATTGCTCCCTGTTCGCTGCGCTCACTGGTCGCATCCTATTGAAAGGCCCTGCAACAGAACGCGAGCGTTAGATGGCGCGACTCAAGTGATCCTCCACGTGCACTATGCCCAAGAAATCAAACTCCTTTCAGCGCGTAATCGCGCTCCTCCACGAACAGCTCGCCGCTGAGGCGAGCGTGACTGAGTCCGAGATGCTCACCGACTCGCGCACTGGAGAGCAGCGCGAAGTGGATATCGTGATCCGCTCAGAGATCGGTGGGTATCCCGTAATCATCGGTGTGGAGTGTGTGGACCACGGCCGCCCGGCCACCGTTCAATGGGTGGAAGGGATGCTCGGTAAGCATGCGGACCTTCCGACTGACAAGTTGATCCTCGTTGCATCGAGCGGGTTCTCAAGGCAAGCACTCGTCAAGGCTGAAAAGCGTGGGGCACTGTGCCTCTCGCTCGCAGAAGCGGCATCGGCTGAGTGGACACAGCTGGTTGGAAAGCTTCCGGTGGCCTATCTCGATGTAGTAACGCACGAGCTGAAGGTGTCAGCCCGCCTCGTTCAGCCAGATCAGACCCAGGCGATCACCGACCTGACACCCGATACAATTCTCTGCGATCGCGAGCGGCACAATAGAGTACTGGCCCGTGAACTAGCTGCTGCAATCGCGAATCGGCCAGAAGTGGGGATGCACGTGATGAAGCACATGCATGACAATTCGCTCAGAGAGCATGCATACCACGTTGCGTATCGTGCTGGCGAGATCATGTTCGCCGTCGACTCAAGCGATGAACAACACCAAGTCGTGGAGTTCTACGTTTCCTTGCTATCGAAACGAACGCAGACAGCGGTGCCGCTGAAGCACCGTGTGGCCGGGGCGGCGCTCGTAGCCTATGGCGAGGGTAGTGGAGAGCTTGGCGAGCTGCGCGTGGCTATCGTTGAGAGGGACAAGCAGCCCCCAGTCGTCGAAGTCACTCAGAAGCAGGGAAGCAACTGGATGCCACTCGTCAATGCCGATAGCCAGGACGTCGACAGCGGCGCCGAATAGCGCCATCTAACGATGCTTGCTGCAGACGGGCGATGACGGTAGCTCGCTGCGCTCGCGTTTGATTTGATCGCCCGCTGCAGAAGCCGGCGTTGGGCGGCCCGGGCACCTCTCCTCGCCACACGCTAGTATCTCGCCCATGAACAGGCCTCCCGTCTGGTTCACCGTCGTCGCTGCCGTTGCGCTTGCCTGGAACGTCCTCGGCCCTCTCGGGATCCTCGCGGATCTCCGGCTTTCGGCCGCCGACATCGCTGCCCTCTCCGCACAGCAGCGGGCGCTCTACAACGCACGTCCGCTCTGGTCAGTCGGCGCCAGTATTGTCGCCGTGCTGGGCGGCACCCTCGGCTGCCTGCTGCAGGGCCTTGTCCTCGCCATTGCGGTCGGCCTCATCTTTTGTCGCTACCTCCCACTCATGCAGACTCCCCGACTATTGGGCACGTTATCAGGTAGCAGCTTCAGCCAGAGGGGAAAGCTTGCCCTGATGGTGTTTGGCATGGCCTGTACATCGCCGCCGCGTGACGCCACCGACGCCTCTCCCGTGGCATCTGCTGCCGCACCCCTGGATCTTGCCGCGTGGACTGGCACATGGGCGTCGGACGGATACGGCTACTGGGTGGAGGGCACGGGCGTCGGCATGCCCAAGGTGTATAGCGTTGCCGGGGGCTACTGCATCGGAGAAGACACCACCGATTTCTGGCCGCTGTATGACTTGCAGCGCATGGGGAGTGACGGCGAGCGCTACCTCTCCAATCGTGTCGATCCATACGAGTTTCGATTTGATCCGCAGCCGGCGTTGCCGAACGAGTGCGGTCGAACGCCATCATCAACGCCCATAGCCGTACTCGACGCGCTGGCCGACGTGTTCGCCGAGCACTACGCGTTCTTCGAGATGTACGGGGTGGACTGGCCGACTGCGGTCGCAAAGGCGCGCCAGTCATTGCCAGCGGATGCGGGAGACGCGGCGTTGTACACGACGTTGGTGCAGTTACTCGCGCCCCTACGCGACTCCCACATCAAACTGGAAGCGGTCGTTGACGGGCAAGACCGTGTGCATGACGGCGCGGTGGGTGACGTGGAAGAGAAGGTCGTGCGCCATGCCGGTGAGGAGAGCTCACGCGACGCGGTACGGCGCTTTCGACGTCAGTACTGGTTCGATGGCATTCGTGATGATCTCTTGCGCGAGCGCGGCACCGTCGCCGGCAACCAACGCATCCAGTATGGCATGGTGGATTCGGCGGTGGGCTATCTGGCGGTCCTAAGCATGGGCGGCTTCACCGAGCGCGATGACGCGACGTTTGCCGATGAAGTGGCGACGGTGGATGCCATCCTTGACACCGCACTGACGCAATTCGCGCAGGCGCGGGCGAGTGCAGTCATTGTGGACCTCAGCCTGAATACCGGAGGCTACGACTTCATCGGTCTGCACATTGCCGGGCGTTTCGCTGCTCAGCCTGCCTTGGCCTACACGCGGCGCGCACACGATGCCCGCAAGACACCACCTATCTCCGTGCATGTGCGCCCATCGGCGCGGCCGCGCTACACCGGCCCGGTCTATCTGCTTACGAGTGGCGGCACGGTGAGCGCGGCTGAAATCATGGTGCTGGCCCTGCGTGCGTTGCCCAACGTGACGCACGCCGGCGAAACCACGCGCGGCGCATTCTCCACCGTCTTGTCCAAGACGCTTCCCAACGGGTGGCAGCTTTCGCTCTCCAACGAGATTTACCTCGACCCGCAAGGCCGGAGTTGGGAAGGGAAAGGGGTGCCGCCGGCAATGCCGCTGCAGGTCTTCGGCGATGTGCCCCCGCAGCGGCACGTGCAAGCCGTGCGCGCGCTTGCCGCTCACGCCCGCGCAGCGAGCGGGCGCTAAGCACAACGTGGCCTGAGCGCATCGAATGCATGGAGAACGCCGACGACGCGCGCTCTCCGTCCTCCACTCGGGATAGGAATTCCAATCGGGGTGAGTCGACAATCAGTCGAGCCTCTGGCGCGATCTCCGCTCTCACCAGTGCCGCATAAGGGGGCACCGTGCCCTCCCTCTCGCTCGGGCGCCGTGCGTGCCGTGCGAGCGGCGGTAACCGTGGGGGGACGATACCGGCGGGGACCAATCGGCAGCGTCACTCCATAGACCCGCGTAGTGACGTGCCCCTTGTCGGGGATGTGCACCAGCACCCGGGCCAGGAACTTGAGCGGGTTGGCGGTCTCGGTGCCCGCCGTCGGGCCCTCGGACTTATCGGACGGGTACGTCACCGCCTTGGCGGTGCGGTCGTAGGTCAGCCGCTCCAGTTCGACGGGATTCCGGGCACAGTAGCGCGCGAGGCGGCAGGCAAACGCGCGATCGTCCTCGGGGACCCAGACGCCGGTGTGCACGTGGAACCCGTAATGCTTCCACGTCAGCATGCCCGCGGCCTGGTCCTCGTCGAACAGCTCCAGCCGCACGAACAACCGCAGCACGGCGCGGCGAAACGCCTCGGCCAAACGAGCGGTCTCGCGCACTGGCCACGACACGAAGGTACCATCTGGCCGGAACCCGCCGTCGGTGACGAGGAGATGCAGGTGCGGATGCCAGTTGGCGCGCGACCCATGCGTCTGCAGGCACGCCACGATGCCGACGGTCAGCTCACGCTCGCCGGTCAGCGTCCGGATGGATGCCCAACGATGCTTGCTGCAGTCGGGCGTTTTCGAGAGCGCGCTGCGCGCGCAATTTGTTGGAGCGTCCGCTGCAGAAGCCCGCGTTATGCGAACCGGCCAGCATTGACGTTTGTCACGTGACGCGTTACTCTCCGGAGTGATCAAGACCTTTGCTGACGGGCAGACCGAGGAGCTGTTCCGAACCGGCAAGGCCAAGAAGGTGCCCGCCGATGTGGCGCGGCGCGCGCTCCGGAAGCTCGAAGCCGTCCACGCGGCGCTCCAGGTCACGGACCTGCGCGTGCCGCCGGGAAATCGGCTCCATGCGCTCAAGGGAGACCGCGTCGGGCAGCACGCCATTGCGGTCAATGACCAGTGGCGCATCTGCTTCCGTTTCGTCGACGGTCATGCGTACGACGTCGAGTTCTGCGACTACCACTAGCCCGAGCGATCCGATGAGCGTCCCCAACTCCCGCCCGCTGGAGCGCCGCCCGATTCACCCCGGCGAGATCCTCCGCGAAGATTTCCTGCCC
>Ga0315899_10000361_pt1 | contig 56062 bp, 38 predicted proteins | sample LakEriMetagenome_2_FD_203518 | JGI IMG/M metagenome (GOLD analysis project Ga0315899, IMG submission 203518) | Freshwater fungal communities from buoy surface, Lake Erie, Ohio, United States - Buoy 4 MA112 | ecosystem: Environmental > Aquatic > Freshwater > Lake | place: USA: Lake Erie, Ohio... | reverse complement strand
CGAGTTTGTACATGCACTTTCCCGCGACCCACAGTTCGTCGTACATGGGAGGCGCGCACGACAGGACCTGTCGAAATGGCGCGGTGGCCCGGGTGATGTGCACCTGCGACGACAACTGGCTCGCCTGCCCCCAGGCCTCTTCGGGAGTGCCGTAGAACAGGTCATAGACCCCCGCCTGGGGCGTCACGACAAAGGCGATGCAGCGGCGGGGAATGGGAATGAGGGCGGCCGCCCGATCGACCACCGCCCGGACCGGCGTCTGCCGGACCCCGATGATCGACGCGTTGGTGATCAGTGCCCCCAGCCAGTGGAAGAAGTTGAGAATCTCGGGACCGGCGATGCCGGGGAAGAAGTACTTGTTCCCCCCCGAGAACCCCACCACCTCGTGCGGAAACACCGGCCCCAGCACCAGCAGAACGTCGTAGTCCTGGATTCTTGAATTGATCTCGACCTGCACCGATTCGGCCAGCAGGCCTCCGGAAATCTCGTGGGTCTCGTCGGTCGAGAGGGTCCCCAGACAGGTAAGCCGGTCGGGGCGATCCCACTCGTGGTTGTAGAGCCCCACGTTGCGGAAGGCGCCCCGCGCCTCGTCTTCGGAGATTCCCAGAAGCTGCCGAAGGGCGGCAGGAGGCATCGCGGGATGGGTCCCCAGGGCCACCAGCACATCCAGCTGCTGGACGACCGGGGCCAGACGTTCGTGAACTCCCCGAAACAACAGAGGCAAGGGAGCGGTGCGGGTGGCGTCGGGGACGATCAGCAGCACCCGCTGGCCACGAAAGTCGTCCGCCGGAATCCGCGTCGCCAGCCAGTGGCGTACCTGGTCTTCCGAGAGGGGAGAACGGGGAGCCGGAGGGATCAGTTGGGGCACGGCAGGCAGGTCGTACAGGGAACGGGAGTTACGGACAGACGTGCAAAGGGGAGATTCGGTCCCTGGTTCCCCGGTCAGCCCGGTGGCAGCCGCAAGTGGCGAGGGGCCGGGGTGAACAACCCCCCCCTTGCCGGGCAATGGAACCGGACGCAGGAGATCTGTTGGAAAAGCTTCGGCCCGACATCACACCGGAAGGGGGACTGCAGCACGACGTCTGGGCCTCGTGCCCCGGGTGGGATTGATCGGGAGCCGGCATCACGCCGCCTGCATCTCGAAGGGATTCTTGGGGCCGCCGCCGCCGAACCGGCAGAGCAGAATGCCGAATTCGTACAGCACCAGCAGGGGGATCATCATGGCGAGCATGCTGATGGGATCGGCCGGGGTCAGCACCATCGACAGGAAGGCGATGATGAGGATCGCCCACCGCCGATGCTCGCTGTACAGCCGATTGGGAACGAGGTGAATGCGGTCGAGCACCACCATCACCAGGGGAAGCTGGAAGCTCAATCCGAACATCAGCGAGACCACCAGGGCGAACATGATCCACGTCCCGATCTTGATCTCGGGACGCACCGCCAGGTCGACGTTGAATTTGAACAGGAACGTCAGCATGAACGGGATGACCACGTAGTAGCAGAAGACCACCCCCGCCAGGAACAGGCCGATCGAGAGCGGGAGGTAGCGGTAGACGTACCGCCGTTCGTTGGGGTAGAGCCCCGCCGCGACAAACTGCCACAACTGCCAGAAGATCCAGGGGCTCGCCAGAATGAACCCCACCACCAGCGAGACTTTCAGGTAGATCATGAAAGCTTCGTCGACCCCGTCGGTGCGGGGCCGCATGTTCTCGAGCTGCAGGTCCTTGAGGAACTTGCCAAACGGCTGGTCGGCCAGCGGGATCGCAATCAGGACTTCGGGGGCGTCGGCAGGGAGCTCGGGGTAGAAGCCCGGCTGGGCCGCATGCAGGGCCTTGGCCACCTCCCGGCCGTCGATCTTCAACTGGAACGCGGGGTCTTCCGGGGGTGGGGTCGAGGGGACCTCTGGTTCCACCGGCTCTTCGCGCCCCAGCCAGCGGTTGAATGTGCGGCGGGCGGAATCCCAGACCCCTGGCTGGGTCGCCTTGTCGACCGCCTCCTGCCCGGTGACCGTGACATTCGACTGCCCATCGATGAACACGCTCTTCATGGCGGAATTCACCGGGCGCTGCATCTCGATGATCACGGGCTGCGAGATCCAGAAGGCGGCCACGGTGGCGATCAGCCAGCCGACAATCGCCTTCCACAAATGCATCCGCAATGCTTCGAGGTGCTCGCCGAATGTCATCGTCGAGTCGTCGAAGAGATCCTTGTCGGTCATGCCGGTGGGTGCCTTGGTGTGCCTGCGTAATGGGAAGCCGGGGGGCGTTTGCGGACAACCGCGCTCGCGGGATCAGTCGATGATGCCCATCGCCCGGGCCCAGCTGTCGGGAAGCAGGATGTGCTGTTTGTTGGTGTAGAAGTAGTAGATGAGGTTCGATGTGACGATGATGGCCACGATCGCGAACATCAGTTGGCCATACTTCTTGAACGGCGACTCGATCGGATTGCCGAACTTGTCGACCTTCACCTCTTTCTTCACGTACTGCTTCTCGGCCACGATGGTCTGCAGGTCGAGCGTGTCGCGGAAGTAGTAGGCGATCAGTCCCAGCACGCGGGCGAGGTACACCTCGGCGAACGAGCCGAGCAGCACCACCACCGCTCCGCAAACCCCCAGCACCGTCCACTTGATCCAGTCGAACTGCGGGGTGGTCTGGTTCTCGATCGACTGCAGCAGTTCATTCCCCATCAGCGCCCCCACAATCCCCGAGGCCACCATCACGGGAATCGACCACACGATGCGGGCCAGGAAGTACATGATCACGGCCCCGAAGTTTTTCAGGGCCAGCGCCATCGTGATCCAGGCCATCCAGGCGCGGTACGAGACCGGCATCGAGAAGTGGATCATCGAGATGGGGTACGCCAGAAAGCCGAAGGGCATCCAGGCGTGACTGATCGCCCAGACCACATACTTGATCCCCAGGGCGACCGAGGTGAACATGTCGAATTTGACGTCTTTGAGCGACGATTTTTTGACGGTCGTCAGCTTGACGGTTTCAACGTTCAGGTGAAACAGCCAGCCGGGGAAGGTGAAGGAACAGATCGCACACAAGAACCCCCAGAAGGTCTTGGGAGGTCCGTCCGAGCACCACCCGACCATAAAGGCGCAGAAACCCGCCAGACCGGCGAAGATCAGCATGTACGAAGCGGTCTGCAGCACCGAGCCCAGATTCTCAAGGGTGAATTCCCAGGCGTCCTTCCAGACCACCTTGTAGAAGTCGCGCGGGTCGACCCCCTTCAGGCTTTTCCGGCGGCGGGCTTCCTTGCTGAGCTGGCCGGTGGTCGGGTCGGTTCCGCACTGGGGACATTCGCGGGCCCCGTCCGGAATGTCGGCCCCGCATTTGGGGCACAATTCGGTCTCGGTATCGACGGCTTTTGAAAGATCGAGCTTCGCCAGCAGGCTGTCGTCATCTTCGACTTTTTTGGGCTTGGCGGCCGGACCGCTTCCTCCACCCTCTGCCGGGATCCGGATCCGGGTTTCACAGTCGGGGCATTTCAGGGCTTTGCCCCGGGCCGCATCGGGGGCGGTCAATACCTTCTGACATCCAGGACACCGAACTTTGACCGGCATGGGCGTGCGAGACAGGGGGGCGAAAGACAGCCTGCGGATGGGTACGAACTTCCAGTGTAGCAACTCCACGGGCTGAGTCACGCTGGCGGGAACGCCCGGTCGGGTTGCGTTGCTTCTGGTTCACCGCGACAATTCCCAGGTTGGGACTCTTCCTGGTTCCCGTGATAGCCGGAAGACGTCCCGTTCACCATGATTGAGTCTCCCGCCTCGCCGGCATTCGGGTCCGGAGAGAATCTGTGGTTGCATGAATCCCTCCAGCCTGACTGTCCACATCCTGGGCCTGCTTCCCCTGGCGGAAGTGATTCCCGGGGAGACCGCCGGGTCGTCTACCGCCACCACCCTGCTGCAATTGGCCCTGCTGGCGGTGCTGGTCTGCGCCAATGGGTTCTTTGTGGCGGCGGAATTCGCCCTCGTCAAAGTCCGCCTCAGCCAGGTCGAAAACCTTGCCCGGGCAGGATCCTGGACTGCCGGGGTCACCCGTCATGTGCTGGGGCACCTCGACGAATACCTCTCCGCCTGCCAGTTGGGGATCACCCTCGCCAGCCTGGGGCTGGGGTGGGCGGGTGAAGCGGTCGCCCATCGCCTGCTGGAACCGGTTTTTCACTGGATCGGCTTTCCCGGGGCGACGCAGTATGTGACCGTTCCACTGGCCTTCCTGCTGATTACCTTCCTGCACATTTCCCTCGGAGAGCAGGTTCCCAAGATTATGGCGATCCGGTCGGCCCAGCCGACGGCGCTGGCGGTGGCGGTTCCCCTCACCATCTTCTACAAGCTGCTGTGGCCCTTTATCTGGGTGCTGCATGCCTCCAGCAATCTCATTCTGGCCACGCTGGGGGTACGCGTTGGGGGGGGACATGAAGAACTGCATTCGGAAGAGGAACTGCGGCTCATTCTGGCCGAGTCAGCCGCCGGCGGGCAGGTGACCCGCGGCGAGCGGCTCATGATGGAAAACGTACTCGACCTGGAAGACAAGGTCACCCGGCAGGTGATGGTTCCCCGGCGGGACATTGTCTACCTCAACAACCGCCGTCCGATGGCCGAGAACATCACCCTCATTGCGGAAGAACAATACACACGGTTCCCGCTGTGCGATGGAGATCTGGACCGGGTGGTGGGAATGGTGCACGCCAAAGACGTGCTGGCGAGCCTGCACTCCGGGAAGCCCCTGAACAGCCTCACCGAGATTGTGCGCCGCTTGCCGTTCTTTCCCGAGACCATGCCCCTCGACGTGCTGCTGCGCGAGTTTCAGAAGAACCGCACGCATGTGGCGATGGTGGTGGATGAATATGGCACGGTCTCGGGGATGGTGACGTTTGAAAATGTGCTCGAGCAGGTGGTCGGTCCGATCCAGGATGAGTTCGACCGCGAGCTGCCGATGATCATCCGCCGGTCGAATGGTCGGTACCTGGTCGATGCGTTGTGCAATCTCGACGACCTGGTCGAGCAATGCCAAATGGAAATTCCCCACGATGTCACCAGTGACACGGCGGGAGGGTTGATGGTGGAACTGCTGGGGCACATCCCGGTGCCCGGCGAGAAGATCCGCCTCGGGAACCACGAGCTGACCGTGCTCGATGCCGAGCCCACCCGTGTGCGCCGTCTCGAAGTGCAGGAACTGGTCTCTCCGCCAGGTGAGCCTGGGGCGAAAGAGGCTCCCAAGTCCTCTGCTGGCGACTGAATCTCGTCAAGTCCGCGGCAGCGCCCCGTCCCGTAATCTCATTCCGGGCGACTGGTCTCCTCAGGAGAGCTCGGAAGGCAACAGTGGTCTCCGTCCGGTTGCTTTCGCACGGCAGTTGTGCGGCCGGACTCTCTGACTGCCGGTCGACCTCGCGCCTGGTGTCGACTGTGCGGTGAAGAGATCGGCTCGTCCTGGGGGACATACCGGCAGAGTGAGACGAGCGGTCGCTGCTGGCGGACCACCGGGCAGACCGGAAGGCGGCCTGGTGCCAGAACGTCAATAGGACGACTCGCGGCCCAAGGTGCGGGAGGGGGATGTCCCGGGAGATGCCGCGATCGCGGCATCTGATAGCCCGGCGCATGAAAAGAGTCGCGTGAAACGCGACTCTTTCCTGCCGATCGAACAGTGTCTCCCCGCTCTGGCGGTGAGACGGAAGAACTTACTCTTCCGCGTCTTCTTCGTTGGCGTTGGCCAGGTCGAGCAGTTCACCCGTCTGGGGATTGCGGTACTTGAGGTTGTACCGCCGCTGGAACTGACGTTCCTGTTCAATCAACAGGCGCCGCACCCCCTGGTTGGCGATCTCCTGGTACTGCGAGGGGATCGTGAAATTGGCGATCTGGGTGTCGAACAGCGGAGCGGACTGGAACGCCTCGCGGGTCGCAGCACGACGTTTCCCGACACGGACCACGTAGAAGATCGAGGCATCGTCGTTGGGTGTCACCCCCGACTCGCCTTCGCCCAGCGTGTTGAAGACCGTCTCCATGAAGTTCTCACCAGCCCCATCAATGACGACCGGGTTACCAAACTCAAGCGGCTGCCGGCCCATCATCGCCTGCACGCTCGACTGGCGGTACCACGAGAACTCGGGAGATTCACTGACGGTGACTGTGTCGGATTCCTTGGCTCCGGTCACGGTCGCCTCGGCCAGACCTTGTTCGAGTGATTCGGCCTTGGCGGCCTGCTTGGCCAGCGCCTCGGCCCGCTCGCGAGCCTTGGGAATCGCCTGCAACCGTTTCCAGGCTTTCACAACCTGATCACGAACCCCGTCTTCATCGAGGGTCGGGACATGGTCGGCAACTTCACGGACCTTCCAGATCAGGTAACGGTCCCCCGCCAGGTTTTCGCCATCGGCCTGGGCTTCGACGACGAGGGGCGAGTAGAGCCCCTGACCGCGAAACGCGAGCGTGACAATATTGGCGGGCAAGCCGCGCAGATCATCGGTTGAGAGTGCTTCCTGTGTCTTGCCAAGAACCGGGTGCTCGCTGAGGTCCATGGGAGAAAGCAGAACGGTCTCGCCGTATTCGGCACCATTCTGCGTTCCCAGCGCCTGCAGCGCCGTCGCCGCATCGGGAACCGACTTGACCTGCAGTTCTTCTTCGAGCTTCTGGCGTTCGGCAGGAGTGCCCGACTTGAGCTTTTCGGGATCGATGAACCGGGTGAGCTTTTGACCCTCCGAAAACATCGCGTTGGCGATCACTTTGGAACGGGCCTGCAATGCCTTGTTCGTCCGGTCACGCAAAATGCGCTCGCGGATCAGTTGCTTCAGTTCATCGTCGAGAGGCTTGAAGCGGATCGGGGAGGCCTTGGGGCCAGCCGGGGGGGTCAGCCCCGCTTCGGGGGCGGCATCTTCGTCGGTCATGATCTCGTCGGCCGCCTGGGCACCAGTTGCCTCTTCGGCGGGAGTAGCCGGCTGTTCTGTGGCCGGCGGAGTCTCCGTTGGCTGCTCCGCGGCCGGTTGGGCTTCTGTCTTCGGCTCGGTGGCTGGCTGTTCCTCCGTGGGGGTGGCCGGTTGGTCTCCGGTTTCCTGCGGACCGCACGGAGCTTCCGGAGCTGTTTCGGACTTCGGCTCGGGCTCGGGCTTGGTCTCGGGAGCGGGGGTGGCCGGGGGCTCGGTCGGAGCGGGAGGCTCGGCGGGGGGTTGTTCATCCCCCTTCGGCGTAGCCGGCTCTTCGGGACGGTCTCCCTCCGTGGCGGGGTCCGGCGTCGCGGGGGCCTCGCCCGGTTCGACCTCGGTGGAGGCGTCTTCTTGTTCCAGGGTCAGCTGCGGCTTGTCGGTCTCGGACTCCGAGGGAGCCTGGGGAACGACCGGAGCTTCCTGCAGGGCCGAGTCGAGAATCTTCTTCTCGTCGTAGTACTTCTGGATTTCCTCTTCGGTCACCACCTGATCGGCCGCAACTTGCTTCTCAACGTCCTCATACCGGAGGGCGAGATACTGCAATTGCACTTTCCGGGGCTGACGGAAGCCGGGAGTGTACTTCCCCCCCAGCGAGACCCTGGGATTGTCGCGGGGATCGAACTCGGATTTGTGCTTGGCGAACAAAGCCGCCACTTCCTGATCGGAGGGTTCGCCCACCGTGTCGACAAACGCCGAAACGGGAATGGCTGCCGCCTCGATCTTCTGACGGGTGTGAACCTTCTGGTAGACCCGCCAGAGTTCCTCGGGGGGCGTCGGCACGGCAGGCCGCACCAACTGGGCGGTCTCGATCGCCTGCAGTTCGTCCTTCAAGACGCTGTACAGCTGCCGCGGGGCCACCCGCAGTTCATTGCAGACCTCGCGGAAACTGCTGGTGGTCAGCTTGTTGCGGAAGGTCTTGTCGAGAAACCGGGAGACGTCTTCATCGTCCACCGTAATTCCCATGGTGTTGGCTTCTTTTCGCATCAGCCAACCCTGCACCACCTCGCTTTGGGTGGGGGGGCCGAACTGCGGCGACTGGTTCGCCGGCAGTCCCGCTTCGCGAGCAGCCAGCTCCAGGAAGCGATTCACCAGGCCCCGGCGCTGCATCAACTGCTCGACATCGGTCCGGGTCAGATTCCCGGCGTTCGACTCAATCAGCGACTCTTCACCCGTGCCTCCTCCTCCGCGGGCATAGCTGAACAGCTTCATGAGGGGCTCACCCACAGTGAAGGCCAGCATGGCGGTCAGGAAGAGGAACACCAGCGCCTGTTTCTGGTGCTTGCGGAAGAACTCGAACGGAGACTCCATCGGGCGGTCGACCTTGACAACGCGCAGAATGATGAACTATGCAAACTCATCGCCCATCGACACTTGGCGCGAGCGAACCGCGATTGTAACGGGGTTGGCGTAACTGGCAAAGTCCAACCTTTGTTCGTCAGAAACCCTACAAACCGATCCTGGTTCGTGCCCCGATGTTCACTGGGCCATCCCTGGATCGTCCCGGGTTTGGGCCGCGGCGGACCGTTGTGACCGTGGCGGTTGCAACATGCTCCCGCCTGGCGATCTCGCGGTTGCCGTACCGCGACCTGCGGCGGTAACCGGAACCTGACCACCGGCACCCGCCGGCTCGGTGACACGCTCGCTTGATTGACCTCTCAGACTGGAACCCTCCCCGTGGCCAAGCAGAAGTTCAAAGGTCTGGTGATCGTGGAATCGCCCGCCAAGGCGAAGAAGATCAACAGCTACCTCGGCCGCGATTACAAGGTGCTGGCCAGCATGGGGCACGTCCGCGACCTGCCCGAGTCGGCTGCCGACATTCCCGAAGAGGTCAAAAAAGAGCCCTGGTCCCGCCTCGGAGTCAACGTCCAGGCCGACTTCGAACCCCTCTATGTCATTCCCGCCAAAAAGAAAAAGCTGATTTCCGAACTGAAATCGGCCATGAAAGAGGCCGACGAACTCATTCTGGCGACTGACGAAGACCGCGAAGGGGAAAGCATCGGCTGGCACCTGGCCGAGGTCCTCAAGCCGAAGATCCCCGTCAAGCGGATGGTCTTCTCGGAAATCACCAAGCAGGCCATTCAGGAAGCGATTCGCAATCCCCGGGAACTCGATCACAATCTGGTCGAAGCGCAGGAAACCCGGCGTGTTCTCGATCGCCTGTACGGATACACCCTGAGTCCCCTGTTGTGGAAGAAAGTCGCCCGGGGTCTGTCGGCGGGACGGGTGCAATCGGTCGCGGTCCGGCTGATTGTGCTGCGCGAGCTCGAGCGGCGGGCGTTTCGTTCGGCGACCTGGTGGGATCTCAAGGTTCAACTGCAGACTCCGCAGGGAGGGTCCTTCGAAGCCGAGCTGTCGGCTGTCGGGGGCCGCCGCGTCGCCCTGGGGAAAGACTTCGACGAAAATACCGGCAAGCTGAAGCCCACGGCGGATGTGCTGCTGCTGGATGAACAGACCGTGGGAGAGCTGCGGGACCGGCTGGCCGCCCTGCCCGAACGTCCCGCTCCCCCGGGGTTCCATGTGGGGAACATCGAAGAGCGCGAGCAGGTCCGCCGCCCCTATGCGCCGTTCACCACCAGTACCCTGCAGCAGGAGTCGAACCGCAAGCTGGGGCTCTCGGCTCGCGAGACGATGCAGATCGCCCAGCGGCTGTATGAAGAAGGTTTGATCACCTACATGCGTACCGACTCGGTCTCGCTGTCGACCGAGGCGGTTTCAGCCGCCCGGCGGTGCATCGAAGAACGGTACGGCAAAGACTACCTCAGCCCTCAGATCCGCAGTTTCGAGACCAAGAGCAAGGGGGCGCAAGAGGCGCACGAGGCCATTCGCCCTGCCGGGACCGAGATGAAAACCGGCGAAGAGCACGGGCTGGCCGGCCGCGAACTGCAGCTGTACTCGCTCATCTGGAAGCGGACGGTCGCCTGCCAGATGGCCGACGCCCGATTGCGGTTCCGCACGATCACCATTCAGGCCGCCGATTCGGAATTCAAGGCGACCGGCCGCCAGATTGAATTCCCCGGGTTTTTCCGGGCGTACGTGGAAGGAGTTGATGATCCGGCCGCCGCCCTCGACGACCAGGAACAGAGCCTTCCCGCCATGGCGGTGAGCGATCCGCTCAAGTGCCTGAATCTTGAGCCGGTCTCGCACGTTACCCAACCCCCCGCGCGGTACACCGAAGCGACCCTGATCCGGGCGCTGGAAGCCGACGGCATCGGCCGACCCAGTACCTATGCGTCGATTATTGGCACCATCCAGGACCGGGGCTATGTGGTGAAGGTGTCAAACCAGCTGCGGCCGACGTTTACCGCCATGGCGGTCACCCGGCTGCTGGAGAAGAACTTTCCGCAACTGGTCGATGAGCAATTCACCGCCAGCATGGAGCAGACCCTCGACGACATCGCCACGGGGGAGGCGCATTCGACCCCTTACCTGCGCGAGTTCTACAACGGGCAGACCGGGCTCGACCAGCAGGTGAAGAACCAGGAAGAGAACATCGACCCGCGCGAGGCGTGCACGATCGATCTCGAGGGGCTCACATCGCGCATTCGCGTCGGCAAGTTTGGTCCGTACCTGGTGAAGGAGCAGGATGGCACCAGCATGACGGCGTCGCTGCCGAATGACATCGCCCCGGCCGACATCACCGACGCCATGGCCGACGAGTTGCTCAAACAGAAGCAACAGGGGCCGCGTTCGATTGGCGTGCACCCCACCGAGGGGCTGCCGATGTATGCACTGCTGGGCCCGTTCGGTCCCTACCTGCAACTGGGAGATGCCGTCGAAGGGGGCCCCAAGCCCAAGCGTGTGTCGCTTCCCAAGGGGGCCGATCCCCAGGCGGTTACATTCGAGCAGGCGGTCGAACTGCTGCAGTTGCCCCGCACCGTGGGTCTGCATCCCGAGACGGGCAAACCGGTCACAGCGGGCATTGGCCGGTTTGGTCCGTATGTGTTCCACGAAGGAACCGGGTTCAAGTCGTTGCCGAAGGGGCATGATGTGCTGACGATCGACCTTCCCACGTCGGTCGAATTGTTGAAGCAAAAACGGGTCCGCAGCGGGGCGACCCCCATCAAGGAGCTCGGGGCCCACCCCGACGATCAGCAGCCGGTGCAGGTCTTCGACGGCAAGTACGGGCAGTACGTCAAACATGGCGACGTGAACGCCACCCTGCCGAAAGAGACGGTGCTCGATACGCTGACCCTGGCCGACGTGCTCCCCCTGCTGGCCGAACGGGCCGCCGCGACCGGCAAAGGCAAGGGGAAGGGACGCGGGAAAAAGACCGGGGCCGCGTCCAAAAAGGCGGCGGCGAGCAAGTCCAGCGAGACGGCGGCCGCTCCCAAGAAGGCCGCCAAGAAGGGAGTCAAGGCGGCCCCCAGCGCCGCGCGGAAGTCCCCCAGGGCGGTCAAGGGGACCAAACGCCCCGCTTCCAGCCGCAAGCCGTCCACCGACGACGATTCGGCTCCGATCGACCCCGATACCCTCCCGTTCTGATTTCCACCCTTCGGGAGACGGCCGGTTTCGACCCGATCGGCTCTCTGGAGAATTGTCGTGGACCGATGCCTCGGCGAGGTGAGGAACATTCCGACGTGATGTTGGGGTGTGCTGCGGGGTCATTCCGTTTGGTTGGCAAGATGCTTCCTTCAGCGCGAGCGAGACATGCGGAATTGGCTGGGTTTGACGTTGGGGTGGCTGGTGGGCGGAGTGGTGCTGTGGGGAGCCGCTCCAGGTTTCGCCCAGGCTCCTGGGGCTTCCGCGCCCGATGATGAACTTTTCGAGCGGCAGGCCGACATCATCTACAGTCGGAAATATGGCACCGCCCTCACGCTCGATGTGTTCACCCCCAAACACAACAGGAATGGCAGGGGGCTGATCTTCGTAGTCAGCGGTGGCTGGACCTCGTTCCACGAGGCGATCAATCCGGGGCCCATCCGCGAATTTGTCCGCCGGGGGTACACGGTCTTTCCTGTGGTGCACGGCAGCCAGCCGAAATTCACCATCCCCGAGATTCTCGATGATCTGCACCGGTCGGTCCGGTACGTCCGGCATCATGCCTCCCAATACGGGATAGATCCCCATCAGATCGGGATCTACGGCGGTTCGGCCGGGGGGCATTTGTCGCTGATGCAGGGGACGGCGGGGCAGCCGGGCAATCCCGAGGCGTCCGATCCGGTCGATCGGCACAGCAGCCGGGTGCAGGCAGTGGCCTGTTTCTATCCGCCGACCGACTTTCTGAATTACGGCAAGCCAGGTGAGAGCGCCCTGGGCGAGGGGGTGCTGGTGAACTTCAAGGCCCCCTTTCAGTTTCGCGACCACGATCCGCAAAGGAACACCTGGATTCCGGTGACCGAGGAGCAGCGGTTCCGGGAAATCGGCCGGCAGATTTCACCGGTTTATCATGTCACTCCCGATGACGCCCCCGCGCTGCTGATTCACGGCGATGCCGATCAACTGGTTCCGCTGCAGCAATCCGAGCGAATCGCTGCCGCCTACCGCGACCAAAAGGTGCCGGTCGAGTTGATCGTCAAGCCGGGACAGGCGCATGGCTGGCCCAGGCTGAATGACGATTTGGTGCACTTCGCCGACTGGTTTGACAAGCACCTGTTCGGGCCTTGAGCGGTCTGCTGGTTGGCAGCAGTCCCGCTTTCCCCCGACAATCAATTCCCTGACAATCAATCCACCGAGCAAGACGATGAGCCTGACAGAAACCCAGATGGTGGCCCTGTGGAAAGAGCACACCGATCTCGAATTCGCCACCCGGGATGCCGAGGCCACGGTGGCCACGATGTGCCCGCACAATTCGGTCAACCACGTTCCCGTGATGACCGGCGGGCGGGGCTCCGCGGGGCTGCTGAGGTTTTATGGAACGCACTTCATCCCGAAGATGCCGGCGGATACCGGTCTGCGGCTCCTGGCCCGCACCGTGGGGGCCGACCGCCTTGTGGATGAGTTTGTCTTTTCGTTCACACATGATCTCGTCATGGACTGGATGCTGCCGGGGGTGGCCCCGACCCATCGCAAGATCGAGATTCCGATGGTGGCGGTGGTGCAGTTCGAAAATGAACGGGTCGCGTGTGAACGGATTTACTGGGACCAGGCTTCTGTGCTCATCCAGGCTGGTCTGCTCGAACGGGGCCGGTTGCCGGTGACCGGGGTCGAGCAGGTCCGCAAGTTCGAAGACGATACACTTCCCTCGAATGAACTGATCGAACGGCTGGGGGGGGCGACTGGCTGACTGCAACAGCCGGGTCACATCGCGATGACCGGATGCTGGTCGGAGTGGGGAGAGTGGCGTGGTTTCGGGAGAAGCCTGGCTACAATGCTTGATGTAAGCCGTGTTTCCCTCTCTTTCCTTGCGTCCCGGATTCCGACGTGCCCCAGTTCGAGCTCAAGAGCGAATTCCAGCCGGCGGGCGACCAGCCCAAGGCGATCGCCGCCCTGATTCGGGGATTGAAAGAGGGACAGCGCGACCAGGTGCTGATGGGGGTGACTGGTTCGGGCAAGACATTCACGATGGCGAATGTCATCGCCCAGATGCAGCGCCCGACGTTGGTGCTGTCGCACAACAAGACGCTGGCGGCCCAGTTGTATGGCGAGTTCCGTGAGTTCTTTCCGAACAATGCCGTTGCGTATTTCGTCAGTTATTACGACTACTACCAGCCCGAGGCCTATATCCCCCAGCGGGACATCTATATCGAGAAAGATGCCTCGATCAACGAAGAGATCGACCGTCTGCGGCTGGCGGCCACCAGCGCGCTCGTGAGCCGCCGCGATGTGGTGGTGGTGGCCACTGTCAGTTGTATCTATGGGTTGGGATCTCCCAAGGACTATCTGGAGATGATGATTCCCCTGCGGGTGGGGGAAGAGATCGCCCGCGATGACCTGCTCCGCCGGCTGATCGACATCCAGTACGACCGGAACGACGTCAGTTTCGAACGGGGAACATTCCGGGTGCGCGGCGATGTGGTCGAGTGCTGGCCCGCCTATGAGGAATTCGCCTACCGCATCGAGCTGTGGGGAGACGAAATCGAATCGCTGGCCGAGATCAACCCCCTGACCGGGATCGAAGCCCGGAAAATGAAAGAAGCCTACATTTACCCCGCCAAGCACTTCGTGATGCCCGCCGACCGGGTGGCTTTGGCGGTCGACAACATCCAGCAGGAACTGGACGATCGGCTGGAAGTCTTCCGTCGCGAGGGGAAACTGCTCGAGGCGCAGCGGCTCGCGGCCCGCTGCCGGTTCGACATCGAGATGATGCAGGAGGTGGGCTATTGCCCCGGGATCGAGAACTACAGCCGGCACCTGGCGGGGCGGAAGCCTGGCGAGCCCCCCGCCACCCTGTTTGACTTCTTCCCCAAGGACGCTCTGCTGATTGTCGATGAATCGCACGTCACCATTCCACAGATTGGGGCGATGTTCGCCGGCGACCAGTCGCGCAAGAACACGCTGGTGGAGCATGGCTTCCGGCTTCCCAGTGCCCTCGACAACCGACCGCTGAAGTTCGATGAGTTCCGCGCCCGGAACCTGCAGACCATTCTGGTCTCGGCCACTCCGGCCGACTGGGAGCTGGAACAGACGCAGGGCGAGGTGGTTGAGCAGGTGATCCGCCCGACCGGGCTGGTCGATCCGGAGATTCATGTGGTTCCCGCGCGGGGGCAGGTCCCCCACCTGATCGAACAGATCAAGTTGCGGGCCGCCCGTGGCGAGCGGGTCCTGGTCACTACGCTGACCAAGAAAATGGCCGAAGACCTGTCGCGGTACCTGACCGAGGGGGGGCTGCGGTGCGCCTGGCTGCACTCGGAACTCGATGCGTTTGAGCGGGTCGATGTGCTCAACAAGCTGCGGGGGGACGAATACGACTGCGTGGTGGGGGTCAACCTGCTCCGCGAGGGGCTGGATCTGCCTGAAGTCTCGATGGTGGCGATTCTGGATGCCGACAAGGAAGGGTTCCTGCGCAGCGCCACCAGCCTGATCCAGACCATCGGCCGGGCCGCCCGCAATGTGAACGCCCAGGTGATTCTCTACGCCGACATCATCACCGAGAGCATGCAGGACGCCATCTCGGAGACGAATCGCCGGCGGGAACTGCAGATGGCGTACAACCAGAAGCACGGCATCACCCCCGCGACAATCCGCAAGGCGATCAAACGGGGTATCGAAGAAGAGGTGCAGGCGCGGAAGCAGGCTCAGGAAGCGGCGGGCATTGGAGATGAGCAGACCGCAATCACGCTGGATGTCATGGCCGATCTGGAACGCCAGATGCACGAGGCGGCCCGGAATCTCGACTTTGAACTGGCGGCCCAGTTGCGGGACCAGATCCTCAAGGCGAAGCAAAAAACCGGCCAGACCCTGACCGCCACCGAGCAGGCGGCCCAGCAGGAGAAGCTGCAGCAGAGCCGGGGGAAGGGGCGGGGCCGGAAGGGGGGCGGTCGCGTCCCCAAGCCGCAGCGCTGAGCGGTTTGCTGCCCAGCGGAGGACGGCTGGTCAATTGGCCGGGGCGTGCGATAATGCGGCCGCCACTGCGTTCCGGGGCGAATCACCTCGCAAAGTGCGAGACGTCTGGAAGGCCGGGCGTTTTCCCCTCCTTGGTTGCCAACTTGCACGAGCCATGGGTACCGATCCGTTTCGCGTCGCGATTTCGGGAGACTTCCTCAATGAACAGGGGGAGGATGCCTACGGCGAACTGCCGGTTGACCGTCTCGATGCGGCTTCCCATCTGGTTTGGCACTACCTGCGCGAACAGGGACCGCGCCCGGGAGATACCGACTATTGGAACCAGTTCTATCGGTTGAAGATGACCGCGGAGCAACTGGCGGGAGTCGACGGCCTGATCCTGCTGCGCCCCTGGCTGACCCGCGAGGTGATCGAGCAGGTCCGCGACCGGTTGGTTGTGGTGGCCCGCTCGGGGGCGGGCTATGACAAGGTCGATGTGGCGGCCTGCACCGACCATGACGTCGTGTTGACCAATGCCCCCCTGGCCCTGAATCATGCCACCGCCTCGACCGCGCTGCTGTTCATGCTGGCGCTGGCGAAACGGCTGAAGGCTCAGGAACGGATCACCCGCGCCGGGCGCTGGGACCTGCAGCCGGCTGAAATGGGAGATGAAATCCAGGGGCGAGTCCTGGGGGTGGTGGGGCTCGGCCACAGCGGCCGGGAACTGGTGCGGCTGGCCGCCCCCTTCGAAATGCAGGTGTTGGCCTACTCGCCCCATGCCGATCCGGTCGAGGCCCGCCGCCTGGGCGTGGAACTGGTCTCTCTCGAACGGCTGTTGAACGAAAGCGATTTTGTCAGTGTGCACGCCCGCCCGCGTCCCGAGAATCGCCATCTGATGGGAGCCGCACAATTCGCCCGGATGAAGCCCACGGCGATGTTCATCAACATCGCGCGGGGAGACCTGGTCGATCAGCCGGCCCTGGTCCACGCCCTGCGGACCGGGCAGATTGCCGGGGCGGGGCTGGACGTGTTCGCGGTGGAACCGCTGCCGGTGAACGATCCGCTGATCGAACTCGACAACGTGATCCTGACGCCGCACTGGAACGCTTCAACACGGGATGTCTGGCGGGCGACGGGAGACAATGTCACGCGGTCGGTGCTGGCGGTCTCGCGGGGTGAATTGCCCGCCCACATCGTCAACCCGGAGGTGCTCGACCGGCCGGGATTTCAGCGCAAGCTGGCCCGGTGGAAACCGGCTTAATTGCCGATGTAGCGGGCATACAGCCCGCGGGCGACGGCAGGGTCGGAAGTTCCCTGGATGATGGCCCGCCCGTCGGGAAACAGCGTGATCCGCCGGTCGTCGGGCAGCTCGACCCGCACCAGGAACGGATTCTGCGAGACCGGGCCGACGGCGGCCAACCGCTGGGCGAAATCGACGAGGGAGAGGGCCCGCTTTTCGGGCGGGGTGATCTGGACCGCGTTCCGGCCGCAGAGCACGGTCGAGCGCGAGGCGCGATCACCCCGCAGCCAGTCGCGGCGTCCGTGGACGCAGGCCGGGCAGTCGGCCTGGGCCCGCAGTCCGCCGGTCCGCATCAGTCGCAGCGAGGGATCCCAGACGTCGACCACCGCCATTTGTTCGGCGAGGGTCGACTTCTCCTGGGTCAACATCTTGAAGGCCAGCGTCACCTCCAGTGCGGCGACGACCGAGATGGCCGGGCCCAGGACCCCGGCGGTGTCGCAGGTCTCGGTTTCCGCCGGCCCGGGAAGGTCTCCCAGCAGGCATCGCAGACAGGCGGTTTGACCGGGAAAAATCGGCAGCACCTGACCGTGGCTCCCCAGACAGCCGGCGTAGATCCAGGGTTTGTTCAGTTCGAGTGCCGCGTCATTGATGAGGAACCGCGTTTCGAAGTTGTCCATCCCGTCGACAATCAAATCGACATCCCGGGCAAACCCCAGCATGTTCCCGGGATCGATGTCGGCCACGATCGGTTCGAGTTGGACTTCGCGATTCACCCGTCCCAACCGGTTGGCGGCGGCAATGGCCTTGGGGAGCCCCCGTGAGACATCGTCTTCATCAAACAGGATCTGCCGCTGCAGGTTGCTGAGCTCGACGAAGTCGCGATCCACCAGACGCAGGAATCCCACACCAGCCCGGGTCAGACCATCGGCGACGGCTCCCCCCAACGCCCCGCAGCCACACACCAGAACCCGCGACTCACGCAGACGCCGCTGGCCATCGACTCCGATGCCGGCAAACAGCATTTGGCGGCTGTAACGCTGCAGTTCGGGAGGAAACCGGGACTCGGCCATCAGGGTTCAACCGCCGGGGGGCTGCAGAAGGCGCCCCAGAAAACGACACCACCCCCTCAGCCGAGCCAGACGGTCGGCAGCAGCCGGGGTCTGAACAACAAACCGGGGGGGTTGGGAAGAACGTGAGTCAGGGCGAATCAGCCCCAGAAGCGTTCGCCGGTGGAGATCAGCGGGGGCTGTGTCTCGACGTCGATGTTGCCATTCACCTTGACTTTGCAGGCCAGCCGCAGATCATTCTCGTGGCCGATCCGGGCGAAGAAGGTGAGAGGGCCGAGCATCAACCGGATCCATTCGAGGAATCCCTGCTTGCTGATGTTCTCGGTCCCCTTGGCGATGTGCACGCGACAACTCGCGCAGCTTCCCATTCCCATGCAGTTCACGTAGTTGTGAGGGAAGGGATAGATCTCAACACCCTCCCGCAGGGCCACCTGCCGCAGGTTCTCACCGGGGGCACATTCGACTTTGCGTTTTTCCTTGACGAAGTTGATGGTGGGCATGGCCGGGACGAGAAAGAGGAAGCAGTGCGAACGATCAATTCTGAATGATAGAGTCAGAGGCCCCCGGTTGCCAGCATTGGACACGAGCGCTCTTCGGGACGTAAGAAGGAAGATATGACGACGCCCGCCCCCCAGATTCTGCATGTGACTTCGGAACACGCCGGTGAAACCATTCTCGCCATCTTGCGGGCCTGGCAGCCGGGGCAGTCGTGGGGAGCCGTTCGGCAACTGCTGTCCCGGCGTCACGTCCAGATCAACGGCAATTTGTGCCTGGACGAAGGCCGTCGCCTGAAGGAAGGGGAAGTGGTCCGCCTGCTCCCGTTTTCGGCCGCCCCGCCCCCCACCGAAGACGACGTGAAGATCCGCTACCTCGACCAGCACCTCGTGGTGGTTGAAAAGCCGGCGGGAATGACCACCCTCAGGCATCCTGAAGAACGCGGCTGGCCCCGCAGCCGCAAGCAACTGCAGCCGACGCTCGATGAGGTCTTGCCGCGGATCATCGACCGGCGCGAACGGGGCGGCCGGCGCGGTCCTCCCGGACAGCCATCACGCGAAATCGCCCCCCGCAAGAAGGGGCCGCTGCGGCGCTTGCGGGCCGTTCATCGCCTCGATCGCGAGACCAGCGGGCTGATGGTGTTCGCCCGGACCATCGATGCTGAACGCGAACTGGGACTGCAGTTTCGGGCCCACAGTCTGGCCCGGGTCTACCTCGCGGTGGTGGCGGGGATACTCCCCCATGAAGAAACGTATCAGAGTCACCTGATTGAAGATCGGGGGGACGGGCGGCGGGGAAGCACTCCGAACCCGAAGCTGGGAAAAGAGGCGATCACCCACGTCAAGCCGCTGGAGCGGCTGGGAAAATACACCGTCGTGGAATGCCGGCTGGAAACCGGGCGGACCCATCAGATCCGCATTCATCTGTCCGAGGCGGGGCATCCGCTGTGTGGCGACAAGGTCTACCGGGGGAAATTTCCCGGAACACCCCTGCCGGATGAGAGTGGTGCCCCCCGGGTCGCCCTGCATGCCGCGGAACTCGGTTTCGAGCACCCCATTACCGGCGAGTATCTGCACCACGTCATGGCGCTGCCGGTCGACATGGTGGATCTGATCGACCGGCTGCGTGGGTCCCGCCGCGGCCGAACTCCCTGGGGAAACCGGTCCGAGGGGCTTGCGGCGCCGAGTGGTCCGGCGAGGGGAGGAGCGTCAGGAGCTGCCCCCGAGCCGAAATCGCGTCGGGAGGTGCCGACGGCCGACGGCCCACCCCAGCAAAAACGCCGGGGAAAACCAGGGCGCGGGGGGATGGAATCAGTGCCTGGGCGTGCGGGGCGGGTGTCGGCCGACGACGACCTGCCGGGAGAGGATGACGAATCGATGCCTCCGCGGCGGGCTCCATTCCGGGGGCCTGGTTCGGGAGGGGCCGGACCCCGGGGGGGGCGACGGTCGGCTGGGGGACGCCCGGTGACGGGAGGGAGACCAGCCGACGGGCGCCGCGCGGGATCACGACACGCGGGCGGCGGACACGCCGAGGGGGGACCTCCGGGGGGGGGACCTTCGGGGGGGGGACCTTCGGGCGAGGGACAGACGCCCCGGGGTGATGCGGGCGAGGAGGGCCGACGGTTTGGAGGGGGCCGGCCGGGGGCACGGTCGTCCCGGCCTGGAGGTTCCCGACCCACTGGTTCACAACCGGGTCGGGCACGGCCTGGCAAAAAGCCAAAACGCCGTCGACCAGGGCCCCCGCGGGGCTGAGGTCGACGGCGTGTTCCTGGTCTCCCCATCGCGACATTGATCGCGATCGTGCATCTCTCACGTTCCCAGCCGTACGGTGGGAACTGGTGGTCATCGAAGGTCAGAGAGCGCTCCGTCTCAGTTCCCCGATGTTTCACGTGCGGGGAGGCCCCCCAATGGCCTCCCCCGTGTGACAGACTTTCGAAGTCAGGTTGTCCTTCGGAAAGCGGGACCGACTATTCGTCGTCGGAATCCTTGGGGCTCGACTTCGATTTGGCGGCGTTGACCGGGCTTGGGGAGAGCTCTTCGCCGGTCAGTTCGGCCCGGGACCGGTACCGGTCCATCAGGAACTTGACGGGATAGATGCGAATCACCTTCCCCTTGTAGGTGAGACGGTTGTTTTCGTCGCGGCCCAGGTGAACTGCCACCTGGTCGACCGCCAGGTCGGCATACAGGGCGGCATAGGTTTCCGGGTCAACGATGGCCCCATTCTCGAGATCCTCAATCACATTGCGTCCTCCCGAGAGGATTGCGAACGTGTTGAGCCCCTTGGTGGCCGGGGTCAGTTTCTGGTCGTCGATCAGGGCGTCGGCGGCGGAGCGCAGGGCATCGGCGGCGGCCCGAATCTTCGTTTGTGCCTCGGTGCTCAGGTCGGGAGTGGTGTCGGCGGCCCCTTGAGCCCACAGCGATTGCGGCTCGAAGGCCTGCCACGAACCCGCGACGTAACCTGCCAGCAGCAGACCCACACCACCCAACCACGGAATCACACGCCGCATGACTCGCTCCCGAGAAGACGATGAACCAGGCTCCGAACCACCACCCCGGCTGCGACCGGGCAGCTGGTCTGGACGGAGGTAATAGTGGCGGGAATCCCCGGCGGATTGCAAGACCAGCCCGGGCCGAAGTCCCTGCGGCTCCCGCCCCGTGAATGCCCGGGACCGTTTTGGCCCACCCGAAGAGGGAGTTCGGCTGTTGGGGCGAGAAGGATCGGGTTGCGCCAGCGGCACAGACCGGTCAACCCGACCGCGGCTTTCAGGAACAGTGGCCTACTCGAAGATCAGGGTTCCAAACGCAGACAGTTGGTGGAAACTCCCCTCCACCGGTGTCCAGGACCATGAGGTCGAGGGTTGCGAGTCATAGTCGACCCGGTAGAAGTTGGCCCGCCAGCGGGTTCCCGGGGTGGGGGTGGAATTCGGCAGCGGTTCCAGCAGTGTGAAGGGAATGTGCAACTCGGCCGACCACGCGCTGGCCCGCTCTCCGGACTGGGGACGCCCATCGGCCACGGCAATCTTTTTACGGACCGTGCGCGGAACGTTGTCGACGGTCGACCAGGGTTGCCAGCGGAAGAACTTGCCATCCCGCTGCGAGACCAGCAGGGGGAGTTCGAACCCGAGGGGGGAGATTTCGTATTCGAAGTAGTCGGGCCGCGATTCATCGGGCCAGAAGAACACCTCAAACACATCTTCGGTCCAGAGCTTGGCACCGTCGGACTGCAGGCTGGCGCTGATCCGGGCATCAGTCCCTTGGAAGAGCACGTAGACGCCAGTGCGGGAATACAGCAGTTTGACCTGGGTGGTGTAATTCAGGTCCGAATCCCCCCGTTTCGCAAGCGTCAACCAGGGGACGTCTTTCCAGGCGGAGTGGCTTCCGTCCCCGGTGATCTCGAAGTCATCCGTCCGTCCCACGCGCCACTCGGCTGTCTGTTGCCGGGAGGGGGTCAGCCCCAGCAGACGCTCGGCATTTTCGTGGTAGATCTTCGCCAGCACCTCATCGGGAAGGTGGATGCCATAGATCATCCAGAAGCCCTGCAGGTGATGGCTGGCCGAACAGTCGAAGTATTCGTCGTCGGTTTCCAGGAAGCGGTAATAGATTCGGAACGCATCCCGACGGGGCGTGGTATCGGTCCCGAACAGGATGCGGTCCTGATACTTCAGGAAGAACCGTCGGGCCGAATAGGGCTGTCTCCCCAGTTCCGAGATGCGGGCGTCGAAATCGACAAACAGGTTGGGATACTGATCGAGCTGCCGCGCCACGGCGGCGAGATTCTCGGCATTGTTGCCGAAGTGGGTGCTGATGAAGGTGGTTTTCTGATGCCGGGCGACAGCCCGTTCAAGGGCGTCGAGAATCTGCTGCCGGGGAGGGAACTGATCGCCGAAAAACAGCCAGTCGGGGTGTTGGTTCAGCTCGTGCCAGCGTTCGTTGAAACGGTCCAGGGGGGTGAAGAAGGCGGCGGGATCGGCGACATGGATCACGATGGGTTTGCCCAGTTCGCCGCAGAGTGCATAAATGGGGTCGAGCTTGCGGTCATCGGGAAGCATCAGCTGGCCGTTCTGATACCGCACCCGCAGCCCCAGTGTCTTGTGGAATTTCAGTCCGCGGGCTCCCTGTTGGAAGCTCTCGCGCAGCCGCTCGGTCTCGCGGGCCGACCAGCCTTCGTCATCGATGCCGGTGAAGTCGATCTGGGCGAAGGTGAGGAAGCGGCCGGGGTGTTTCTGGTCGAGAGCGGCGAGGGTTTCCCGCAGCCGCTGGCCCGAACCGCCGTCGAGGTTGATGACCGTGCGGACGCCGGCGGAGTCCATTTCGGCGAGATAGCGGGCAACCCGTTCGTCGGTCAGGAATTCCGCGCCGCCGCCGAGGTGATTGTGGATGTCGATGACGGGAAACCGTGGCGTCTCGACCACCGACTGTCGCGTGACCAGCATCGAGCGGGGCTGCCAGTCCTTCAGCTTCAATTCGCGGATGTCGTCCTGGGAGTGGACGAACGCGGGAAGTCCCAGAGACAGGCAGGCTGCCAGACACCATGGAAATGAGAGGGGGTTTCGCACTTGGAACTCCAGTTTGGAAAGGCCGGCCCCTGGCCCGGGCCGAGCATAGCAGGCCGGGGGGGAAAGATCCCGTGCGGCGAGCAGGAACCGATTTGGGGCGGGGGGCCTGATTGTGTGCTGGCCGGGCCTTGATCGACGCGATACGATCCGGGAGGACAAGAGATGAGGTGCGATGTTGGCTCCAGGGAGTAAGACCGGGTGAAGATCGAAGTGGGAATCGTGACCGCGGCCGGGGCTCTCCAGGCCCGGCTTCCTTTCCAGCGATTCATCGACCTGGATGGTCAGGAAAAGTCCGCCTTGCGGATTCTCGCCGAGGAGGTCTTCAGTGCGGGGATCAAGACCCTGTACATGGTGATTGGCCCGGGATTGACCGACGAATGCCAGGGGGCTGTGGGGCGGGACTACGCCAACCGCATCGTGTTTGTCGAGCAGCAGGGGCCGGTTGGGTATTCGGCGGCGGTATTGCAGGCGGCCGAACTGGCCGGCCCGCAGACCTTCCTGCACCTCGTGGGCGACCACCTGGCCATCTCGGCCGATCCCCACCGGCGTTGTGCCCAGCAGTTGGTGGAATGTGCCCGGGGCGAAAAGTGTGCCGTCTCGGCCGTGCAGGCCACGCGGGAAGGAATGTTGCCCTACTACGGAGCGGTGGGGGGGCAGCGGGTTCCGGGGACCCAGCTCATCGAAATCGACTGCATTCTGGAGAAGCCAACCCCCACCCAGGCCGAGCAGCAACTGCAGGTCTCGGGGGTGCGTGCCGGGAGTTATCTCTGTTTCTTCGGGATGCACGTGTTGCCTCCGTCGTTGATCTCGCTGCTGCGCGAGCAGATCGCACATAACCCGGGAGATGTGCCCCAGTTCTCGGATGCGCTGCAGGAGCTGGCGCGACGGGAGCGGTACCTGGCGATGGAGGTGCGGGGGGCCCGCCACGACCTGGGGATCCGGTATGGAGCGTGGATCACCCAACTGGCCCTCGGCCTGGCGGGAGTCGACCGCGAGGTGGTTCTCTCGAACCTTGTCGAGCAGCTGGCGAATCAACCCCAGCCGGGTGGCGTCGAACGCCGGGGGGGAGGAGTTCGCGGTGAGTAGGCCAGGTGAGGCGTCGACGGAAAGCCGGAAAGCCGACAGCCAGGTGGCCGCACGACAGGAACTGCTGCGGACGATCATCGCGACCGATCCGGCGGTGCGTGACCGGTCGCTGGATGAGCTGTGTGCCGGTCTCGATGGCCCGGATCTGCTGGCCGCGGCTGCCGAACTCGATCTGTTCCGTCGTTCCGCCCAGAATCTCTACCAGCGGGTGCGGGGGCTGTTCTTCCTGGCGGCCATCCACCGGTATCACCTCCCTCCCCGTCTCGAAGGGAAACCGGTTGGTCTGATTCCTCAGATCGGTTTTGAGAACTACGCCGAACGCCGGTTTGAAGAGGCGATCGATGTCTTCCTCGAAACCCTGCGGACCAACGGACCGAGTGAGGCGGTCTGTAGTGCCCTGGCGGCCGCGTATTCCGAGCTGGCCTTCACCACCCTCGCGGGGCAGGTGCGGCGGTGTGTGCGTGCGGTCCCGGGAAACCAGTGGATGTTCCGCATGGGGCACTTCCTCGACCATCCCCTGAGGTTTCGCCGGGAGCTGCTGCAGCGGTCGGGCGATGGGGTTGGTTTTCCGGTGCTGGTGGAACAGACTCCGGTGCGGATGGATCTGACCCACAGTGCCTGGAGCGACATCTTCTTCCTGGGGATGGATTATCCCGAGGGAGCCCGCGTGCTGAATGTATCGATCGATCTGGGAGTGTTTGGCAGGGATCCCTGTCCCCGCCCGCCGATTGAGGTCTACCTGCGGGTGATCGACGAACCGGTGTTGCGGCTGACCAGTGTCGACATGAAGGCCCAGGCGGTGGTCCGGACAGTCCGCGAGGCGTTCGATTTTGCCGCCGACTATCTGGGTCTGATCAAGGCGGGGGTGATCGCTTCAGGAATTATCCCGCCAGGACTGGAGGGGGCGCACCACACTCTGGCCGATGTGTTTGGTGTGCTGCTCGGCCCCGGGCTGGGTCTGGAGATTGTCACCAAGGTCAATGACATTCCCAAGGGGTCGCGGCTGGCGGTGTCCACCAATCTGCTGGCGGGAATCATCACCGCCTGCATGCGGGCGACCGGGCAGGTGACCGCACTCACCGGATCGCTCACGGAAGCGGACCGGCGGATCGTGGCGGCGCGGGCCGTGCTGGGGGAATGGCAGGGGGGATCGGGAGGGGGTTGGCAGGACTCGGGTGGAGTCTGGCCGGGCATCAAGCGGATTTCCGGCGAACTGGCCCAACCGGGAGATCCGGAGTTTGGTGTCAGTCGGGGGAGGTTGTTGCCCCGGCACCATGTGTTCGAGACGCAAGAGGTTTCCGAGCGTGCCCGCCAGGCCCTGCGCGACAGCCTGATTCTGGTGCATGGCGGCATGGCCCAGGACGTGGGACCGATCCTGCGGATGGTGACCGAGAAGTACCTGTTGCGGGGGACGCGTGAGAATGCCGCCCGCCACGAGGCGATTTCGCTGCTGGCCACCATCGAACAGGCGCTGGCGGCGGGCGACCTGAAGCGGCTGGGTGAGGCCACCACCCGCAATTTTCAGGGGCCGCTGCAGGCGATCATTCCCTGGGCTTCGAATCATTACACCCAGACGCTGATTGCCCGGTGCCAGGAGGAATTTGGGTCTCAATTCTGGGGTTTTGTGATGCTGGGGGGTATGTCGGGGGGAGGTATGGGCTTCGTCTTCGATCCGGCAATCCGGAGGGCGGCCCAGGCGCGGTTGCAGCGGTTGATGACCGCGGTGAAGCAGGAATTGCAGGATGCCTTTCCGTTTGCGATGTCTCCGCTGGTCTACGATTTTGAGATCAACGAACGGGGGACCTTTGCGGAACTGCGCGGGGTGGGTTCGGCGAGCCGTGCTGTGTTGCCCGCCGAGTACTACGCCTTGTCTCTGCCCGAGTTGGTACGGACCTCCACCGACCAATTGAGTCCCTTGCGGCGGGCCGAACTGCAGGCGGTCTCGACCGAGATCGCTCCGGGGGGAGCGCTGGTCGGGGCCCGGGAACTGCTGCTGGCGAGCCTGCTGCCCCAGGCCGCTCTGGCCGCGGCGAAAGAGCAGAGTCTGCCGCAACTGTTGCGAGAGAACGGGTTTGATCCTGAATTGCACGAGCAGATCCGTTCGGAATTGAAGTCGGGCCGGATTGGACTCGCGCAGAACCGGTTGCCGATCAGTGTGGAAATCGCCGATGTCGGGCCGGGCGATGTCTGGCAGGCGTCCGGTGAGATTACCCGGGACGATCAGCGGCGGGGGGAGCGGGCCCTGGCGGCCGGCGAGGTGGCGGTATTCACCCTCGCGGCGGGAGCCGGTTCCCGCTGGACCCGAGGTGCCGGTGTGGTCAAGGCCCTGCATCGTTTCCATCGGTTTCAGGGGCGTTATCGCAGTTTCCTGGAGGTGCACCTGGCCAAGACCCGTCGGGCTTCTCGGCTGGCGGCTTGTCCCGTGCCCCACATCGTCGCCACCAGTTATCTGACGGAACGCCCCATCCATGGCGCACTGCAGGCGATGGATCTCTCGGGGCTCGGGTCGGTGCTGACCTCGCCCGGGCAGTCGGTCGGGCTGCGGATGATTCCCATGGTCCGCGACCTGCGGTTCGCCTGGGAGGAGACGGGGGGGCCGCTGCTGGATGAGCAGGCGGAAAAGATGCGGGCCAGCCTGCGGGGGGCCCTGATTGGCTGGGCCGAGGCCGCCGGGTGTGGCGGTGACTATACCGACAACCTTCCCGGGCAGTGCCTGCATCCCGTGGGGCACTGGTTTGAGATTCCCAGCCTGTTACGGAACGGCGTGCTGCGAAGGCTGTTGACGGAGCGGCCCCAGCTGAAACATCTGTTGCTCCACAACATCGACACCCTCGGTGCCGATCTCGATCCGGGGCTGCTCGGACTGCACCTGCGGGGAGAAAGCTGCCTGACCTTCGAAGTCATTCCCCGCCGCATGGAAGACCGGGGCGGGGGCCTGGCGCGGGTTGACGATCGCGTGCGGCTGATCGAGGGGCTGGCCCTTCCCCGTGAGGAAGATGAATTCCTGCTCAGCTACTACAACACGCTGACGACCTGGATCGACATCGACCGCTTGCTGGCGGTGTTTGGTCTCAACCGGGAAACGTTGGCCGATTCCGCGGCGGTGACCGCGGCCATTCGCCGGTTCAGCCACCACCTGCCCACCTACATCACAATCAAGGATGTCAAACGGCGGTGGGGACATGGCCAGGAAGACATTCTGCCGGTCAGCCAGTTTGAAAAACTCTGGGGCGACATGTCGGCGGTGCCTGAGGTTGCCTGCCGGTTTGTCGCGGTGGCCCGCCCGCGGGGACAGCAATTGAAGGAGCAGGCCCAGCTGGACGGCTGGCTGCGGGATGGAACCGCTGCCTGGATCGAGCAACTGGGAGATTGGACATGACCACGATCCGGCTGCGTTCGGCTCGATCCAACACCCGGCGGGCTGCTGGCCCCGGAACTTGAACATGAGCGAAGGGTCAGAGTCCCGGGTGGTGGCTCTCAGCAGGTGACAGAGAATCGAAGAGAGTTCGGGTTTCGACAGTGAGACCCATCGGCAAGGCCAGAGGAAAGGACAGACATGGCGACACGACGGAACGTGGTGGGGGTGATACCGGCCCGGGAGGCCTCGACCAGGCTCCCCCGCAAACTCTTGCTGGCCGAGACGGGTCAGCCCCTGATCCAGCACACCTGGCAGGCCGCGCGGAAGGCGACCTGTTTTGATGACCTCATGGTGGCGGCCGAGGGGACCGAATTGATCGCCGCCGTGCGGTCGTTTGGAGCCCGGTGCGAGCCGACCGGAGAACATCCCAGCGGGACCGACCGGATCGCGGAAGTGGTCCGGCGATGCTTCCCGCAGTGCGATGTGGTGGTGAACATCCAGGGGGATGAGCCCGAGCTCGATCCCGCCCACCTCGAACTGCTGGTTCGTTTGCTGGACGAATGTCCGGACGCAGTGATGTCGACCCTGGCGACTCCAATCCGCACCCGGGAGGTTCTGGAGAGTCCTTCGTGTGTGAAGGTGGTGCGGGCCGCCGATGGCCGGGCGCTGTACTTCAGCCGCAGCACGATTCCCCACTGTCGGGATGGCCGGCCGGAGGACTTGTTGGCGGGGGAGACCCCCTGGCTGCTGCATCTGGGGCTGTATGCCTACCGGCGGGAGTTTCTGGAAATGCTGACCCACCAACCCGTTTCGCGGCTGGAACGGCTGGAGAAACTGGAGCAGTTGCGGGCGCTGGAGCTGGGGGCCCGGATCCAGGTGGGGGTGGTGGAACACCCGGCGGTTGGCATCGACACGCCGGAAGACTATGCTCGGTTTGTGTCCCGGTGGCGAAACCAGTCCAGTCACCGACAGTGAACATGTGGCACGGTCCGGAACGGAATCGGCGCTGGGATCCAGACTGCGATGTCAGTCGCTCATCCAGTGCTGGAATTGGTGCTCCGCGGCGGGGTCCAGAAGAGTCGCGATCGGACGTGTTCCGCATCGCCGGGCTGACAGCAGGAATTGACGCGGGGAATGACGAAGCACATTTTCGTGACGGGTGGGGTGGTCAGCTCTTTGGGCAAAGGGTTGACGTCGTCGGCCATCGGGCTGATGCTCGAACGGCGCGGGCTGCGGGTCCGCATGCAGAAGCTTGATCCGTATATCAACGTCGATCCGGGCACCATGAGTCCCTACCAGCATGGGGAGGTCTATGTGCTCGATGATGGGGCCGAGACCGATCTCGACCTGGGGCACTACGAGCGGTTCACCAACAGCACCCTCTCACGCGATTCCAACTTTACGACGGGACGGATCTACCTGAGCGTCATCAACAAGGAACGCCGGGGAGAGTATCTGGGGAAGACGGTGCAGGTCGTTCCCCACATCACCAATGAAATCAAGGCGGCAATCCGTCGGCTGGCCAGTCCCGATGTGGACGTGGTGATCACCGAACTGGGGGGAACCGTCGGCGACATCGAGGGGTTGCCGTTTCTCGAAGCGATCCGCCAGATCCCGCTGGAAGTGGGGCGGAACAATTGCCTGTTTGTGCACCTGACCCTCGTCCCCTTTCTGAAGGCGGCGGGTGAGGTCAAGACCAAGCCGACCCAGCACAGTGTCGGGCAATTGCGTCAGATTGGTATTCAGCCCGATGTGCTCATCGTGCGGACCGAACGGGAGATTGGGCGGGAGAATGCCGAGAAAATCGCCCTGTTCTGCAACGTCGAGAAAAACGCCGTCATCGAAGAGCCCGACAAGGAATTCTCGATCTACGAGGTTCCCCTGGGATTGGTCGAGCACGGTCTGGACCAGCTGATTGTGGACCGGTTGGGATTGAAAGCCGGTCCCATCGACATGAGCGAGTGGCAGGGACTGCTGCACAAGGTGCGCAATCCCCAGCACGAGGTGACGATTGCGGTCGTCGGCAAGTACATCCAGCACAAGGATGCCTACAAGTCGATCTACGAGTCTCTGGATCATGCGGGGATTGCCCATCTGACCCGGGTGATCGTCAAACGGATCGAGGCCGAAGAACTGGAACGGGGCGATCCGGCCACGGTTCTGGGGGGAGTCGATGGGGTGTTGGTGCCGGGGGGCTTCGGCATGCGGGGCATCGAGGGGAAGATCGACGCCATCCGGTATGCCCGCAAGTCTGAGACCCCCTTCTTCGGCATCTGCCTGGGAATGCAGTGTGCCGTCATTGAATTCGCCCGCAATGTGCTCAATCTGCCGCAGGCGAACAGCACGGAATTCGCGGCCGACACCCCCGACCCGGTCATCTGCCTGCTGAATGAACAGCGGAAGGTCGTTGACATGGGGGGAACCATGCGGCTGGGGGCGCAGCCGTGCCTGGTGGAACCCGGCACGCACGCGGCCAATTGCTACGAAGCGGATCGGATCATCGAGCGGCACCGGCATCGGTACGAATTCAATCCCCAGTACCGCGAGCGGTTTGCCAAGGCGGGCTTGATGATCACCGGGACCAGTCCCGATGGGGGGTTGGCCGAGATTGTTGAACTGCGCGACCACCCCTGGTTTCTGGCGGTGCAGTACCATCCCGAGTTCAAGTCGAAGCCGAACAAGGCGCATCCGCTGTTTGTGGGATTCATCGAGGCCGCCTTGGCGCATCAGCAGCAGCGGGTGCAGATGTTGCTCTGATGCCACGCCCACCACTGACGGGACTGTTCTGCGTCGCCAAGCCGGCTGGCATCACGTCGCGCGCCGTGGTTGATGAGTTGTCGCGGTTGACCCGTTCCCGACGGGTCGGGCATGCCGGGACGCTCGACCCGCTGGCGACTGGGGTGCTCTTGGTTTGTCTCGGACCGGCCACCCGTCTGGTTTCGCTCGCACAATCGTTGCCCAAACGCTATCTGGCCCAGTTTGAATTGGGCAAGGTCAGCGATACCGACGACTGTACGGGCCAGGTGACCGTGGTCGAGAATTCGCGCTTGCCAAGCCGCGACGACCTGGAACGCCTGTTGCCCCGTTACACCGGTGTCATTTCGCAGGTGCCTCCCCAGTACTCCGCCATCAAGCTGGGTGGGCAGCGCGCGTATGACCTCGCCCGCCAGGGACAACAGGCCCCTCTTGAGCCCCGGCCGGTCGAAGTGCATGCCCTCCGTCTGCGGTCATTCGAAAGCCCCGGCTTCGAGCTGGAGATCGAGTGTGGATCGGGCACCTATGTCCGTTCGATTGGGCGTGACCTGGGGCGTGACCTGGGCTGCGGTGCGGTGATGACCAGTCTCGAACGGACGGCGATCGGCCCGTTCACCCTCGAACGGGCCGTCGCTCTCGAATCTCTGGATCGGCATTCGTGGCGCGAGGCGCTGATCCCGCCGGTGGAGATTGTCTCCCACTTCCCCCGTCTCACCTGTTCCGATACCGATCTGGATCTGCTGGCCGAGGGGCGCCCGGTCCCTCTGGATGCGAACAGCCGTCCGGAATGGAGCCGGGAATCCGCCGAGTCCCCCCCGGGGGTGGCCCTGGTTTCGCGTTCGGGCGATCTGCTGGCCGTGGGTGAACTGTCGGCCGGGCACTCGGCGGTGCAGCCCCGGTTGGTATTTCCCGAGTCGCTTGAGGCGGCCCGCGTTTCTCACTGATGTCTTCCCTTCCGATTTCTCTCTGGCTCGTGCGATGTCCGCTTTGCAACTGCTGTTGACCAATGATGACGGCGTCGATGCCGCGGGCCTCGCGGCCCTCCGCCAGGTGGCCCAGGAAATCAGCTCGCGACCACCCATTGTCGTTGCGCCAGACGAGTGTCATTCGGGAGCCGGTCATCGGGTGACGACGCTGGGACCGCTGCGGGTCGACAGCCGTGACGAACGGATCTTCGCCACAACGGGAACCCCGGCCGATTGTGTCCGCCTGGCCTTGGGGGGTGTGGCGCCGGAGGTGGACTGGGTCCTCGCGGGAATCAACCACGGTGGCAATCTCGGTGCCGATGTTTTCATGTCGGGGACGGTCGCGGCGGTGCGGGAAGGAGTGCTGCATGGCAAGCCGGGAATCGCCACGTCGCATTACCACCGCAAAGGGGTCGATCCGCTGGATTGGAATCGGGCGGCCCGCTGGTTGACCCCGATTGTGCGGGACCTGATCTCCCGCCCCTGGACCCCGGGAACCTTCTGGAATGTGAACTTGCCCCATGTCGCCGCCACAGCCGCCGACCCCCAGATCGTCTACTGCGATCTCGACCCCTCTCCCCTGCAGTTGCGATACCGTTCCGAGGGGGGCGAATATCACTACGCCGGAGACTATCACCAACGTCCGCGGGTTCCGGGAAGTGACGTCGATCAATGTTTCCAGGGAGCCATCACGGTCTCGCTGGTGCGGCTGTATTGACCGACGTGTGTACTGGTTTCGCCGCTGAGACTCGCGGTCGATCGGAACCGGCCAGGGCACGCTTGGCAGCGGGGGAAGATCACGGCAGAATGACGTTGTTTGAAAACCTTTGAAGTTCACCCGAGACCGCCATGATCTACCTCAACGTCCATCTGACCGTGAAGAATTCGACCGACATTGAAACGGTACGGCAGTGCCTCGTGGAACTGACGCACCTCAGTCGGGCCGAGCCGGGCTGCCTGCGGTACGAGGTGTATCATTCGCACAACGATCCTTCGAAGTTCGAAATCGTGGAACGCTGGGCTGATCAGGGGGCGCTCGATCAACATCGCAAGGCGCGGGGCTACACCGAGATCTATGCGCCCCGTGTGATTCCTCTCGTTGACCGCACCCCCCATCCGTCGACGCTGCTGGCATAACACGGCCGGGAAATTGCGGCCGACGGAGCCTGCGGGGGTTTCACTTGTGAAACTCCGCTGGGTCCACGGGGGGTTTTGGCTGAGACTTCGCTCAGATCCGGGGGAGCGGTGCGCCACGGTCTGGGGACCCATCCGCGGCCCACATTCTTCAGGGTGGGCTGAGAGATCGTGACGCGATCGTTGTGACCGGGATCACCGGGAGAGCCAGCCGCCATCGATTTCGACGATGCTGCCGTGCATGTAGTTGGCGGCATCAGACGCCAGGAACACGCACAGCCCCCCAATCTCTTCAGGCATACCCCAGCGGCCGCAGGGGATGCGATCGAGAATCTGCTGGCCGCGCACGGGATGGTACTTGAGCGAATTGCTCATCGTGGTTTCGAAATATCCCGGGGCGATGCAATTCACGTTGATTCCCCGGCTGCTCCAGGAGACCGCCAGAGATTTGGTCAGTCCGGCGATGCCATGCTTCGCGGCCGCATACGCCGAGATATTCAAGCCCCCTTCGAAGCTCATCACCGAACCGATGTTGATGATTTTCCCCCGGCCGCGAGGAAGCATGTGTCGGGCCGCCTGCTGCGACAGATCGAAGGCCGCGTGAAGGTGCACTTCCACCAGCTCCCGCCACTGATCCTGCGGGTACTCCTCGGGGGGAAAGCGGGTTCCGCCCCCCGCGTTATTGACGAGGATCTCAAGGGAACCGAGTTCTCCCACAACCCGGTCGATCAGCCCGGCCCGGTCCTCGGGGCGAGCCATGTCGGCCCGGCAACTGAAGTACTTCCGGCCGAGTCCTTCCACCCGTTCACGCAGGGCGGCGTCATCCCCACCCCGGGAGACACAGGCGATGTCGGCTCCCGCTTCGGCCAGAGCCCCGGCCATGGCCAGACCCAGTCCCCGACTGGCTCCCGTCACCAGGGCGACCCGCCCATCCAATTTGAAAAGATCCAGAATCATGGTGTGACTCAAGTTGAGAACGAGGGACCAGAACAGCGAACCGCGCCGTGCCTGCGATGGGAGTGGCTCATGTCCGACGACAGCCCGGGCAGGCCGGATGTGACCACCACCGATTGGACCCAACGAAAGTGTCTGGGTAACAACGGCCGCGACGATCAGGAATCTAACGGGCGAGCACTTCCGCGGGGAGGGTGGCGGTCACGGTGCTCCAGGCCTCGGGCAGCGGTGCCTGCAAGAGCAGTGTGTCGTAGCGGATGGGATGCTTGAGTTCGAGTTGCCGGGCATGCAGGGCGATCGCAGCGTCCCGGGGATCGGTCACCGGCACAATGCCAAATGGTTCTTGTGATCCATACTGCAGATCACCAAGAACGGGAAACCTCCGACTGGCAAACTGGACCCGGATCTGGTGCATCCGCCCGGTGTCGAGCTCGATTTCGACCAGGTTGCGGGGCGCCGCGGAGGGGACCAATGCCGGGAGGCGAGCCAGGCACTGAAATCGCAGGCGGGCTTCGCGCGCTCCCGGTGTCTCGGCCGACACGACCCGCACCAGCGCTTCGTCGGGGGCTTTCAGCAACCAGTCGGTCCATTCCCCCGAATCGGGCAGATCTTCGCCTGCCACCAGGGCCCAATAGGTCTTGCGCACGGTCCGGTCGCGGAACTGCTCGGCCAGGCGGTCGGCACACTTGGAATTCCGCGCGAACACCACCACCCCCGACACCGGGCGATCGAGACGATGCGGTATGCCCAGGTAGACATTTCCGGGCTTCTGGTATTTTTCCCGCAGGTACTCCTTCACCTGCCGCTCGAGCGTGGGAACTCCGGGGATGGCCCCCACGGTCAACAGCCCCGGCGGCTTGTTCACGGCCAACAGGGGGCCATCTTCCAACAACAGATTGAGTGGTATCGCGCTCAAAGGGAGTCCCGAAGGGAGGAGGGGGTTGGCAGTCCGATCATAACGCCCGCTGCTCCGGGGACGAATGGCTGGCCGATTCGGTTGAACGGGCCGGCAACCAGGTTGTCTGGGCTGAGGGGGCGATGACTTCGATTGCAGGGAACAGGGGATTCACAGAGGAACGTGCGGGGGAAACGGAGATCAAACGGAGATCAAATCGTCAAACCCAGGTGTCCCCGCCCCACGATGAGCCAGATTCCTCCGTAAAGAACCGTGGAAGGGCTGCCTGACGGGACGCTGGCGCGAACCAATCGACGGCTGACAGTGCTGAGGGAAGAGATGATTGACAATCTGAAGGTTGTGGTGGTGATGCCGGCTTACAACGCGGCCAAAACCCTGCAGCAGACGATCGATGAAATTCCCCGGGATGTGGTGGATGAACTGTTGCTGGTCGATGACGGCAGCCGCGATGAAACGGCCCGCCTGTCATCCGACCTGGGAATTGTGACATTTCGCCACGATGGGAATTATGGATATGGCCGGAATCAGAAAACCTGCTATCGGGAAGCATTGAAACTCGGGGCTGACATCGTGGTGATGTTGCATCCCGACTACCAGTACACTCCCCGGCTGGTCCGGGCGATGGCGGCGATGATTGGGTCGGGACAGTACGACGTTGTGCTGGGGTCCCGGATCCTGGGGAAGGGAGCTCTCCAGGGAGGGATGCCTGTCTACAAGTACATTGCCAATCGGGCATTAACCTTTGTTCAGAATCTGCTGCACGGGCACAAGCTGTCGGAGTACCATACGGGATACCGGGCGTTCACCCGTCAGGTGTTGGAAACCTTGCCTTTGGAACGGAACTCGGACGATTTCGTATTTGACAACGAGATGCTGGCGCAGGTGATGGCGGCCGGATTCCGGATTGGGGAGATCTCATGTCCGACGAAGTATTTTGAAGAGGCGTCGTCGATCAATTTCCGCCGCAGCGTCGTGTATGGCTTTGGGGTGTTGTGGACTGCCCTGCGTTATCGCTTGCAGGCGTGGGGGCTGGCCCGTTTTCCGTTTCTGACCTTCTCCCGGGAGGGGGCGGTCGCCGCGAGTTTGCCCCCCGGTTATTACCAGGAAGTGGCCCGTTCGACCGTGGGCCACTAGGCAACCCAAGAGAACTTCGGGGCTCAGAGGGTCCTGAGCCGTGGGGACAGACTCTGTCTTGAACGGGGGTCGGGTACGAGACAACGTTTCATGCGAACACAGGGACTGGTCGTACCTGTCTGGGAGCATCTGTCTTGGGGGGGCAATCAGCCATGGATTCCTGGACAATTCAGCCTCTCAGGAAACCGGGGGCTGACGCCGTCCGACTTCACGGCAATTCCGCCGCCTGCCACAGGGGAGCCCCCTGATCGCGCTGGGAAACGATCGCCTCGCCCGAAAGGGGCCAGGCGATGTTCAGGTCGGGGTCGTTCCAACGAATCGTCCGCTCGTCGTTGGGAAGGTAGAGCGCCGAGCACTTGTAAATGACATCGGCATATTCCGACAGGGTGCAGAACCCGTGGGCGAAACCCGGGGGAATGTACAACTGGTTGCCGGTGGCGGCGGAGAGCCGGATGCCAAACCACTGTCTGTAGGTGGCCGAGTCGCGGCGCAGGTCGACCGCCACATCGAATACCTCACCCAGAACGACCCGGACCAGCTTCCCCTGCGGTGCGGTCAATTGATAGTGCAGTCCCCGGATCACATTCCGCCGGGAGCGCGACTGGTTGTCCTGCACAAAATCGACGGTGATTCCCCCGGCGTGAAACTTGGCCTGATGGTAGGTTTCGAAAAAGTGCCCACGCTCATCCTGGAACCGTTGCGGTTCGACGATGACGCACCCTGCCAGCGGGGTGGGGAGGAATTTCATGGCAGTCGTTGGGTTCCGGTGGCGGTGCGCCCCGGCTGGGGGGCGATTGGGTCTTCCTGCAGCAAACTGTGCAGATAGTCGGCATAGGCATTCTTGAACGCTTTGGCCAGCGTGGCGAGCTGGTTGGAATCGATGAAGCCCATGCGCCAGGCGACTTCTTCCAGGCAGGCGATTTTCAGCCCCTGACGTTGTTCGACCGTTTCGACGAACGCGCTGGCCTGAAGCAGGGATTCGGGAGTGCCGGTGTCCAGCCAGGCGAAACCCCGTCCCAGGTGTTCGACATGCAGTTGGCCCTGTTCGAGGTATCGTCGATTTACATCGGTGATTTCCAGTTCGCCCCGGGGCGAAGGCCGCAGGCTCTCGGCGATCGAGACCACCTGTTGGTCATAAAAATACAATCCGGTGACGGCATACCGTGACTTGGGCTGCGGGGGCTTTTCTTCGATGGAGATGGCCCGCCCCGAGGCGTCGAATTCCACCACGCCGTAGCGTCGCGGATCCTGGACCGGATAAGCGAACACAGTGGCCCCCAAAGATCGCGCGGCGGCCCGCGCCAGAGTCTCCTGAAAGCCGTGTCCGTAAAAAATGTTGTCTCCCAGGACCAGGGCCACCGGATCACCCGCGATGAATGCGCGATCCAGCAGAAAGGCCTGTGCCAGTCCCCCCGGGTGGGGCTGGACACAGTAGGTGATCTGCAGGCCAAGACTCTCGCCCGACCCCAGCAGTCGCTGGAAGCCACCAAGATCCTCGGGCGTGGAGATCAGCAGGATCTGGCGGATTCCCGACAGCATCAGGGTCGACAGCGGGTAGTAGACCATCGGCTTGTCGTAGACCGGCAGCAATTGCTTGCTGACCGCCCGGGTCATGGGGTGCAGTCGGGTTCCCGCCCCACCCGCCAGAATGATCCCCTTGTGTGTGCCTGAAGTCGCTGCTGCCATCGTACGCCTGTGTGAAACCGGCCGGAAAAAAGTATTGAGGGGAGCCTCAGTGTTGGGCCGTTCCCCCTCCCGCGAGTCCCAGACGCTCTCCCCGATAAGAGCCGGAGGTCACCCGTTCGATCCACGTCGGATTTCCCAGATACCACTCGATGGTGTGCCGCAGCCCTTCCTCAAATGTAACCTCGGGTGACCAGCCCAATTCCCGCTCGATCTTGGTGCAGTCAATCGCGTAGCGACGATCATGACCGGGACGATCAGCCACAAACCGCACCAGTTGCGAACAGGGACGATGCATCAGTTGGGGGCACAACTCGTCGACGATCCGGCAGATGTGTTCGACAATCGCACGGTTCGTCCGCTCGCAGTTTCCGCCGATGTTGTACACCTCGCCCGGCCGACCCCGCTGGATCACCGCCTCAATCGCCCGGCAATGATCCTCGACATACAGCCAGTCGCGAACGTTGAGCCCGTCGCCATAGATGGGCAGTGGTTTCCCGTGGACCGCATTCAGGATCATCAACGGGATCAGCTTCTCGGGAAACTGACGGGGGCCGTAATTGTTGGAACAGTTGGTCGTGAGGACCGGCAACCCATAGGTGTGGTGAAACGCCCGGACAAAGTGGTCGGAAGCCGCCTTGCTGGCCGAATAGGGGGAATTGGGGGCGTAAGGGGTGGTCTCGGTGAACGCCCCCGTCGGACCCAGCGAGCCGTACACCTCGTCTGTGGACACGTGCAGGAACCGGAACGCGTGCTGTTCGGCCGGAGGCAGTTCGCGCCAATAGTGCAGGGTGGCCTGCAGCAGTTCGACGGTCCCCAGCACGTTGGTCTCGACAAACGCCCTCGGTCCGTCAATCGAGCGGTCGACGTGCGACTCCGCCGCGAAATTCACGAGGGTTGTCGGGCGATGCTGTCGGAGCAATGTCAGCAGCAGCTCGCGATTCGCGATGTCCCCTTCGACAAAACGATGAGTGTCGTGACTGAGAACTCCCTCGAGGGAATCGAGGTTTCCCGCGTACGTCAGCTTGTCGAGCGTCAGTGTTTGTCGCTGTTGCTCCAGCACGCGCCGCCGCACAAACGTGGAGCCGATGAACCCGGCTCCACCCGTCACCAGCCACAGATCGCGATTCAGAGAAGACATGAAGACATGTTGTTTGGGAGGTGTGCGATCCGGTCTTCGGCGGTGTCGGTTGAGACTTCGCCTCGACTTGTCCGGGGATTATTCGAACGCGTCCATCAGACCTCAATCCCGCCGGTCCAGTGCAGGAAAACCCGCGGTTTCCAAGTTGTATCGGCAGCGGGGGAGGGGAAGCAAGCACCTGCCAACGCGAGGTCCCGACCCGCGTCTCAGCGGAATTCGGGTGTGGTCCGGCCAGGGCGTTGCCAGGCCAGGAATCCGATGGGCAGAGACGTTCCGCCGCACAGGGCGAGGTCGGCCAGCGCTTGTCCGATCACGGGAGTGAACTTGAATCCATGGCCGGAAAAGCCCGCCCCCACGACCACCCGCGAGAACTGGGGATGTCGGTCGACAATGAAGTGCTGATCAGAAGTCAGGGTATAGAGACAGACCCCGTGGGCGGTCGGCTCCAGACCGGCGCCGGGTATGTGCCGGCGCAGAAACCCCCGGATCTTCTCCAGATCCGCCGGGCGTTGTGACCGATCCACCTCCCCGGGATCGTCCACCTGGTCTCCTCCCGTATGTTCGGCCAGCTTGAAGGTGGCGGGCTCGCGACCTCCCGCATTGCGGCTGGGGAATCCGTAAAATTGTCCGTCCGGCAGGTCAAAAAAGAAGGTGCCCGCCCCCTGTTGCAGGGTGAGGGCTTCCGGTGCGGGAAACCAGAAGACCGGTTTGCGTCGCACTTCCAGTCCAGGCACCAGATCGCGACTCCAGGGGCCGGCGCACACGATCAGCGATCGGCTGCGAAGCCTCCCCTGACCGGTCTCGACTGTCACTCCCGATTCATCCTCGTGCCAGGCCAGCAGCGGGGTCTGGAAGCGCAGGTCGGCCCCATGGTGGCGGGCCTGTTCCAGTTGGGCCAACACACACCGTTCCACTTCGAGGTATCCCGCCTGTTGTTCCCAGACCACTTCGAAACCATCATCGAACTGGAATCCGGGAAATCGAGTGCGGGCGGCGGCAGCCGACAGCCGTTCGAGAGGCAGACTGTGCTCGTGGGCCGCCGCCACGGTTCCCCGGACCGCGACGCTGTCGGGTGGGCCGGCCAGAAACAATCCCACCTCGCGGAACAGCGGGTTCGCCAGTCCCCGTTCGAGGCCCCGCCACAACTCATAGGCGCGATGGAGCAGCGGGACATAATCGGGGTGTTCAAAGTACGCCTTGCGGATGATCCGGGTCTCGCCGTGCGAGCTTCCCCGATCATGCGCGGGCCCGAATTGGTCCAGCCCGATCACTTGGGCTCCGGCGGCCGCCAATCGCCAGGCGGCGGCCGAACCCATGCCTCCAAGGCCCCAGACAATCACATCACAATCGGTCGCGGCGGGCATGCTGTGGGGTGTTGGAAGGAGGCCTGAGGTGGCTTTGCCTGGGATCTGGAATCGCAGTGGAGCGGGGGAATCCTGGCAGTCCCGGAGGCTCAGCACCTCTGTCGACTGGTCCTGGGGACATTCAGGACCACGCGGGATTTCGGCGACTGTTGAGGCGGGGACAGTCAACGGCGGGCCGCCAACCTGGGCCGCCGCCGGGAAATTTCGGTTGCGGCGCGGAGTGCAGTTTGCCATCCTACTGCGGAGCGTGTCATTTCCAATAGATCGGTCCCGTCAGTTCGCCGTCCTGCAGGGCGGTTCCCTTTGATTCCGGGTGTACTGCCCGGATCCAACCTCCGAGAGTTGTCGATGCACAGGAACTCGTCGCGGCTGATCGCATGTCTGACATTGTTTCTTTGCCTGAGTGGCGCGGTTGCTGAAGCCAAGCCGCGAACATGGACCGACATCAGCGGCAAGACGGTCAAGGCCGACTTCGTCCGCTTGTTCAATGGCGGGGTTGTCTTGAAGATGTCGAGTGGCCAGGTGAAGACGATTCCCTTCACCCAGTTTTCGGCCGAAGATCAGCAGTTCGTGCGGGACCTCGTGAAGGGGACGCCCGACGAGGCCCAATTGCCCAAAGAAGGTGCGGCGGGAGCGGCCGGCGGGGCGGGGGGACCGGGCGGGCCGGGTGCGGGTCCGGGGGGACGGGGATTCAATGCGGGGGCCGGTCCGGCGATGGGGGGACCGGGAATGAATGGTCCCGGTCCCAATGGGGGCGGGTTCCCCCCCAACGGAGCCCAGCCGGGTGGGGCCGCCGGGCCGGGTGGTTTCCCCGGTTCAGCGCCACCGGGAGGAGTTCCGGGAGGACCTGGTGGCGGCCCTGGTGGTGGACAGCCCGGTGCGTTTCCGGGAGGGCCGGGAGGCCAGACCCCCAACGGCCCGGGAGGCTTTCCCGGATCGGCTCCCCCCGGTGGGGTGCCGGGTGGTCAACCCGGTGCGTTCCCGGGGGGCCCTGGCGGCCAGACTCCGAACGGACCAGGTGGTTTTCCGGGGGCGGCTCCTGGCGGCGGGCAGCCGGGCGCGTTCCCCGGTGGTCCTCCCAATGGGGCTTTTCCCGGCGGCGCTGGTGGTTTCCCTGGGAATGGCCCCCCGGGCGCCGCGGGCGCTTTCCCGGGAGGTCCCCCAGCCGGAGCGATGCCCGGCGGGGGAGCGGGGTTTCCGGGAGGGGCTCCCGGCGGTGCGGGTCCGGGGGCAGGCCCGGGTGGATTTCCCGGCGCACCTGGTGCGGGGGGGATGCCGGGGAATGCGATGGCCTCAGGTGGTGGCCCGATGGGTGGTCCTCCAGGGGGCATGCCCGGGGGAATGGGGCCGATGGGAGCCAGTGGGGGAATGCCAGGGGGAATGCCCGGAGGAGCGGGCATGATGCCAGGAGGGCCTTCGATCCAGCCCCCTCTGGGACCCCAGATGGTCCAGATCAAGAAGTGCAGCAAGTGCTTCAAGGAGGTGCCAGACAATCTGACGGCGGGGGACAAGTGCCCCCATTGCGGAGTCTTCTTCGGCAGGGATGACACGAATGGCAAAACCGCCTGGAGTTTTTGGAGCATGACCGGATCGGCCCGTCGGGGAGCAATCCGGCTGGGCGTCACGCTGGCTTGTCTGGCGGTGGGAGCCGTCGGCTGGGCCATCAAGAAATCGAAGGGTTGAGTTTCTCCAGGGAATAGGGCCGACGCCCATTCCCGCGCGGCATCCCGGAGCGCACACCAACCACCCGGCCGAACCATTCCTGAAGGGAATGCATATCCGTTGGTGGATGTCCCCAAACGTCGCTCTTGGGCTCGCCGACGGATTTCCGCCCCACGGACCACGACCCACGGTTCACGGTCCACGGTCCCCGACTCGACGAACCACGACCCTCCCGCGCACATCAACCCCCCGGCCGAACCATTCCTGAAGGGAATGCATACCCTAGCCCGGGGTTGCCAAGCGGAGCGCCGGCTACCCCGGGTCAGCTCCCCAAGAACGCTGCATTCCTGTAGGGAATGCATATGGGGGATCTGGTTTCGACTCGGTTGGTGAAAAAGATCGCTCCTCGTAACCGCACCACTCCATCCGGGCCACCCGCAATCCTCTCTCCCGCGCGGTCACCCCACCCCCGACCTATGCAATCCCTACAGGATTGAGTTCTGTCTGGGGCCGGTAACCCGGGGTAGCCACGTGCCGTGGCAACCCCGGGCTAGGATATGCAAGTCCTACAGACTAGTTCCGGCCCCAAGCGTCTTCCGTTGTGCCGGGCCGAAATTTGGTTCCGTCGTGGGTTCGCCAACGACTTCACCCCACCGTTCCCACGTCACCGGATTCACGCCCCACGGTCTCCTACGCGTCACCCACCACCCACCACCCACCACCCACCACCCGCCACCCGCCACCCGACGATCTTCCGCTGTCCCGGGCCGAATTTCGGCTCCCTCCTCGGCTCAACGACCGATTCCCGCCAACGGCCCCACGGTCTACGGTTCACGGTCCACTCCCCACGATTGTCGATGTGACAAATCACTCCTGCGTCGCGGCTCGGGATCTGGGCGGATGTTTACTGCTGGGGGGGAGCCGCTGCGGAGGGCCTTTCCTGCGGGCAATCGCGAACGATTTCGTCTGGCGTGCTCCGCGCCGGGGGGGGCTCACCCCGATTCCCCCTGACGGGAATGACGCAACTTTGACAATCTGCTGACATTCCCCCGAATTCAAGTCAGTAAAACGCTGGTGTGGATGCCCATCGAACCCGGGATTCCAGTTCGTTTCCCACTGGGCCTCCAGCGTGCGGTTGAGAGAAACCATGCCTCACAAGCAGTTGAGTTCGGAAACAAATGATGTGGCGGTCCTCGATGCCGCTGAGGTCGTCGGTTTGCTGGACAGCCAATCGGCCGTCGTGGAGCCCGATCTGGAGGGCGCCCCGGAGTCGGGCGACGATCTGCCCCCCCTCCCGCAGCGCAAGCCGTTCCGTGGACGCTGGGTGCGGGGAGTCAACTGGACCATCACGGTGTGGATGCTGGCGATGCACGTTGGTGCGGTCGCGGCGTTCTTCTGGTTCAGCTGGTCCGGTTTGGCGATTGCGGTCTTTCTGCACTGGGTCACCGCCTGCCTCGGGGTGACACTCGGGTATCATCGCCTGCTGACCCACGGCAGTTTCGTGGTGCCCCGTCCCCTGAAGTATTTCTTCTCGCTGTGCGGCATGCTCTCGGCCGAGGGAAGTCCGATGCAGTGGGTCGCCGTCCATCGGCTGCATCACGCGCATTCCGACGATGTCGAAGATCCGCATTCGCCGAATGATGGGTTCTGGTGGTCGCACATGATGTGGTTCCTGCCCTACGACACGGCCGAAGAGAACGATCGGCTGCATCGCCGGTGGGCTCCCGACCTGTACCGCGACCCGGTCTATCACCTGTTCCAGAAAACGTTTGTGCTGGCTTCGGTGTTTCTGGGCATTGGTCTGTACTTCGCCGGTGAATGGGCCGGTGGCCTGGGCGTTTCCTGGGGCCTCTGGGGACTCTGCCTGCGGCTCGTGCTGGCCTATCACTCGACCTGGTTTGTGAACTCGGCGACCCACATGTGGGGCTACCGCAACTACGAAACCACCGACCTCAGCCGCAATCTGTGGTGGGTGGCTGTCCTGAGCTACGGCGAGGGATGGCACAACAACCACCACGCCCACCAGCGGTTGGCCGTTCACGGTCACAAATGGTGGGAGTTCGATGTGACCTGGAACGTGATTCGGCTGCTGCGCGTGCTGGGACTGGCCACCAAGGTGCAGGATCGCATCCCGCAGCCCAAGGTCGCTGCGGCGAAATAATCGGTTCCTCACCCGGCTCTGGTGAGTTGAACCATCTCTTCACAGGAGGCCCTGGCGGCCTCCTGTGTCGTTCTTTGGGATGGTCCTTCGAGCCGGGCCCGTGCGGACGCGGCACCAGCGGTTTGACCGCGGCCCGGGCAAGTCCCACAATGCGGAAGTCCGCTCGTCCCGCTTCGGAAGAGCCCTCCCTCAGTGTCCGACCTCGATTGGACTTTCGCACATCATGAAGCGCACCCTGTTCGCCCTGCTGGGGTTGTCTGCCTGTTTGTTTTCGCCGGCGCGATCCGGGGGAGCCGAGTTCACCCTCAAGCTGCGGCGGGTGGTCGAAGAACCGGCCGGTTCAGGGAATCTGAAACGCGCCTACGAGCAGCAGACGTGGAATCCCGCCGAGACCGCGGTGATCATCTGCGATACGTGGGATCTGCATCACTGTCTGAATGCCGTCCGACGGCTCGAAGAATTCGCCCCACGCATCAATGAACTGGCCAAGCGGGCACGGGCCGAGGGGGCGGTTGTCATCCATGCCCCCAGCGACTGCATGCCCGCCTATGCCGGCCACCCCGCCCGTGTCCGGGCCGAACAGGCTCCCCGGGCCGCCAACCTGCCAGCCGATATTGGGAATTGGTGTTCGCGCATCCCCGCCGAGGAACAGGCGGTGTACCCCATCGATCAGTCCGATGGAGGCGAGGACGATGACCCCAAGGAACATGCCGAGTGGGTCGAGAAACTCAAAGCCCAGGGACGCAACCCGGGCACCCCCTGGAAAACGCAGTCGGCCCTCATCGAGATTGATGGCGAGAAAGACTACATCTCCGACAAGGGGGATGAAGTCTGGAACATCCTGCAGGCCCGGGGCATCAAGCGGGTCATCATGACGGGTGTGCACACCAACATGTGCGTGCTGGGGCGCCCGTTTGGCCTGCGGCAACTGGTCCGCAATGGCATCGCGGCGGTGCTGGTGCGCGACCTGACCGACTGCATGTACAACCCGGCCCGTTGGCCCTACGTCGATCACTTCACGGGGAACGACCTGGTCATTTCGCATGTCGAGCGGTTCGTCGCTCCCACGATCAGCAGCGATCAGATTCTGGGGGGACGCCCGTTGCGATCAGGTTTTGACAAACGTCCCCACAGCCATGTGCTGGCTGTCACCCGCCCCCGCACCGACAAGGCGGGGCTGGAAAAACAGTGGAACCTCACCCGGCTTCCCGCCGATTGGACGAAGATCTCCGCCGGCATCATCACCGACCAGGCCGGCCCCGCGTGGATTCGGACCGCCATCAAGCTCCCTGCGGCCTGGGGAGCGGAGGGCATCCGGATCGTCATTCCGGCAGCCCCCGCGGCCACCAAGGCCTGGTTGAATGGGACCGCCATCGAGTTGCAGCCCGGGGCCGAAGGGACTTCCGAAGGAGTGCTCCCCCCAGCAGCCGTGGTGCTCGACGACGCCAACCTGCTGGTCATTCGCCGCGAACATGCGGCGGGAGACGGCGGCTGGCCGGCGGCCGTCGTCGTGCGGGCCAAAGAGACCACTGTTGAACTCAAGGGGGGATGGCAGTTTCGCCTGGGAGATGACGCCGCCTTCTCGAACATCCCCCTCCCCGCCCGCTTCGGAATTGGCCCCGACCTGGTGTTTCAGCCGTGATGGGGTGAAGCGTGATGGGATGAAGCGTGATGGGATGAAGCGGGATGGGATGAAGCGGGATGGGATGAAGCGGGATGGGGTGAAGCGGGCGGTGTCCAGGCGAGAGCCGGTTGCGTTGGCGAGCGCACGAGCTTCCCCGTAGGGGATACTTCCCTCAGCCTGGGGTTGTCGCGCACGCGACTACCCCAGGTCAGGCCCCACCACGATCACCCCTATCCTGTAAGGATTGCTTTCCACACTCGGTCTGATAATCGCGGCTCGATCATTGAGCGAACCCACGTCGAAAGGAACCGCTTTCAGGGTTCAGGTCGTATTGGCGATCGCGTACCCCGGGTCGCCGCTGAGGCGGCAACCCGGGGCTGAGAGAAGCAACCTCTGCGAGGTAGGCGGTGGGTGGGCGGATGGTTTGTCGCGAAGGGCGAGGGTTGTTGTCTACGCGGTCCCAGCCCGATCACCATGGCCGCCCCACCGATCCCACACCCCAACGTTCCCGTCCACCCGTCACCCGTCACGCACTCCAACCCGCCGGTCAAGCCTATCTACTCCTCCCCCGCTCCCGATCCGATCACCGAGACCTCTCCGTTATTGGAGGGCCGCAGGCTGGATTGACCGAATCATCAGGCCAAAACAGATCACTTCCCGCCATTTCGTCTCCCGACCGGCCTTGCGGTTTCCGATCAGTCCTCAAGGCAGTACCATCAGATGATGTGATGTCCCGTCGGGCGACTGTCGAGAAGCACGTATGGATCCCCTCGTTGAACTCAATTTGAGACAGCCGAAATCCGCCGAATGTTCAACGGAGCCTGAAAAGTCGGGATTGTGGAATTCGATGACCCGGTTATGGAAGCCCCGGTCGGCCGCGACCGCCAACTTCTATGGACCGGGCTCCCGACTTAAGCTGGATCGCGGGACAGTCGACTCGCCGCTCCTCTATGTCTGCAAGGGGGTTCTGCCGGACGCGCCCGATGCCTCCTTGATTGAATCGGGGTTGCCAGTCGCGCGGTCTGGATCGTCTGCTGAGCGTCTTCCCTACTGGCCCAGTTATCGCGGGGCATCCCCCGCCCAGCGATCGAGGTATATCGAGTGGCTTTTGCAGGGACGTTGTGACCCTCAGACGGAAATTGGATATGTCTTCCTGTATTTCTACGGCCTGGAACGGCGTGTTCTCATGGACGGGGCCGACCACCGGGCAGTCGCGGAGGAACTTCTCAGGCTGCTTTCGATCTATGGTCACTCGGCCTCCTTCCAACGCTACGCGCAGGGTCTGCTCTGGACCACAATTTGGCTGAGCCGCAAGGGGCAATCAGTCCCGTACCGCACTGTCGAACAGGCGGTTGGTGTCTCTCAGTGGACCGACGAAATACTCAATTTGGCCCTCGCCTGCTTCGCTGGTTGTGGCCGACCGCTTCCGGACAATCTGGTGTATCACCTGGCACAACACCAAGTCCACTCGGCGCGCACCGTCATCGTCGAACGGCATCGCGACCTGCACAACCGAGCCTTTCATACCCGACTCCAGCAGTTGTTCTCCGACGGGATGCGCGTAAAAATCGGGAAACGCGAACGCAGACTCGAGTATTTCCCGGCCAGTGCCACCCTCGGCCGGATCCATGACGTCGGTGGACCTCTCGCAGCGGAGCAGGTCCCAAGTCTGTTGGGCTCTTCCCAATTCTCACCTCTCTCGGAAATTTGGAATCAGGCGATCGAGGAACTGCGGGAATATGACCGGGCCCACAAGAGAGCCAAAGGGGCTCCACTCACGGCTGAAATGTACGAGGCCCTCCCCGAGCATTTGCGACAGGGAGAGCACCCGCACTTCGACCAGTGGTGTCAGCTGCTTGATCGGTCGATTACCGACGATGGCTGGACCATCATTACGGTTGCTGATTATGCCTCCCTCGAGGGCATCTCCGAAAGACGCAAGCTCACCAGGAATCAGTCGCTGCACTTGGCCGAGACTGCCTCGCAACTGGGATTCGCGCTGGAACCAGACCCGCGCATCACAGGCAAGCTGTATCACTGGAATCAGCGGGTCAGTGTCTTCCCGGCCACCGAGGAACTCAGCCAGAATGTGGCGTCGTACCATGCGGCGGCTGTGCTGCTGGAACTGGGAGTGGGAATTGCGGCAGCCGACGGTATTCTCGATGAGATTGAGCTGGGACGACTGACCAGCCATCTCGAAAACCAGTTCGATTTGTCGACGCAGGATTCCTGCCGGCTGGAACACCTGAGATACCTGCTGTCGAAGTCCCTGGAAAGTGATTTTGGTGCTGCAAAAGAGATCCAGACCCGACTCAACCATGAGCAACGCAAGAAGGTCGGTGAATTTCTGGTTGGCATCGCGGCAGCCGATGATGCGATTTCTCCAGAGGAAATTCGAGCTCTGACTCAGGCCTATCGCGCTCTCGGTCTGACCCGAGGCGACCTGGATCAACTCTTGCGTGCCGTGGAATCGAAATCCGAATCCACCACATCGGGCAGCGCGGCGGTTCCGGCATTCCAACTTGACCACGAACGGATCCGGGCGATCCTGTCGGAAACGGAGCAGGTGACCAAGTTCCTTCGTGAGGCGATGCGCGATCCGGAGACCGACGATGCGGATGAGGAACCGGAGAGCGGGATTTCCACAGGTGTCTCTGCCGCCGTCGAGGCCACCTCACTGCCGGTGGCGGGGGATCCGCCGCCGATCATCGTGTCCGTATCCGACGCCGGATCTGCTGATGGTTTTCGAGATCTCCCCGGCGATCTGCAGCCATTTGCCCGAGCCGCGGTCACCCAGAGTGTGTGGACGCGGTCGGACCTCGATCAGCTGGCACGTCAACATCGTGTGATGCTGGGTTCCGCCATCGAGCGCATCAATGAATGGTCGTATGATCGACTCGGTGATGCGCTGTTGGTCGAAGACAATGACTCCTTTTTGATTCAAGACGAACTGTTGTCGTAGGACATGACGAAAATGATTCCCCTACGTGAGCGAAATGCCATCATCCAGTCCTTGGCAGCCGGGGTTGTCCCCGGGGTGGGTCTGCAGCATTTCCAGGTTGGCAGAAACGATGAGGTCCAGGCACTCGTCAAGGATCTGGAAATCATCGCCGACGGTGGGGCGACCTGCCGGTTCATCATCGGGCGGTTTGGCAGTGGCAAGACCTTCTTTTTGCATCTGCTGAAAACGGTAGCCCTGCAGAAGCGATTTGTCGTCGTCGAGGCCGATATCACCACGGAACGCCGTCTGCACGGCTCGGGAGGACAGGCCCGCGCGCTGTACTCGGAACTGCTCCAGCGTCTGGGGACACGATCAAAGCCTGACGGAGGTGCGCTCTCCAATCTTGTGGAGCGCTGGGTGGGCGACGTGGACCGGGAAGTGCGTGAGAAGGGAGGGGCCGAAGCCGAAGTGCGTCGGGAGCTGCTGCTGCGATTGAAACCACTGCAGGAGCTGGTCTCGGGATTCGATTTCGCAAATGTGGTGGCCAAGTATTTCGACGGCTACCTCACCCACAATGAACAACTGCAGCAGGCGGCCTTGCGTTGGCTCCGGGGCGAATATGGAACAAAAACCGAGGCACGACAGGAATTGGGGGTCCGCACGATCATCGAAGACGAATCGATTTATGATTCTCTGAAACTGCTGGCGGGGTTTGTGCGCATGGCGGGCTATGCCGGCCTGCTGGTCAGCATCGACGAACTCGTGGTGCTGTCCCATCGCCTGAACAATACCATGGCCCGCAACAACAACTACGAAGCGCTCTTGCGGATCTTCAACGATTGCGTGCAGGGGCGAGCCACGGGAATCGGCTTTCTTTTCGCTGGCACCCCCGAGTTCCTTGAGGATCGGCGGCGCGGAATCTTCAGCTACGAAGCGCTCGAAAGGCGTCTCGCCTCGAATCGCTTCGCGGAGTCCGGCAATCGCGATCTCTCCGCCCCAGTCGTCCGGCTCGACAACCTGACTGCGGAGGACTGCTTTGTACTCCTGACAAAACTGCGGGAGGTGTTCTACTCGGGCCAGACGGTCGCTCACCCAATTCCAAATGAAGCCATCGTTAAATACCTCGAAGTTTGTCAACAACGCATGGGATCGGCTTATTTTCAGACACCAGGAAACACGGTCAAAGACTTCATCGGACTGCTGCAAATCCTGCAACAGAATTCCGACAAGTCGTGGCAATCGGTCCTGGATGCCAAACAGGCGGAGCCGCTGGTTGTTGAGCAGCCCGACACCGCTCCCGGCCAGGATGATCATGACTTGTCACAGTTTCAGCTATGAGCTCTGCCTTTGAATTGCTGGCTCCACCAATCCAAAGAAGTCTTTGGCGCATGGGCTGGACGAGTCTGCGGCCCTTGCAGGAACTCGCCATTCACTCCGTGCTGGAGGGGGAGCAGGATCTGATCCTGGCCGCCAGAACGGCCAGCGGAAAGACGGAAGCGGCCTTTCTGCCAATCCTGTCGCGGATTTCCCGGCAACCCCTGGGATCCATCCGGAGTCTCTACGTTGGCCCCCTCAAGGCGTTGATCAATGATCAGTTCCGGCGATTAGAGGAGCTGTGCGAGTTCGCTGAGATTCCAGTTCACAAATGGCACGGAGACGTTTCGGGGGACAAAAAACGCCGGTTGTTCGACCGCCCCGGCGGCGTCCTGCTGATCACGCCCGAGTCCCTGGAGTCTCTGTTCGTCAACCGCAACAGCCAACTGGCACAGGTCTTTCATTCGCTTTCTTTCGTCGTGATTGACGAATTGCACGCCCTGCTCGGGAGTGAACGCGGGTCACAGTTGCGCAGCCAGTTGTTTCGCCTCGCGCGGTACACACAAACACCCTTTCGACTTGTGGGGCTGTCGGCGACGATCGGGGATCTCCCCGCGGCGGCCCGGTGGCTGCGCCCCGACAATCCCTCGCAGGTCGGCATTCTCAAGGATGACACGAACACCAAAACAATCCGGTATCGAATTCACTCTTACCTCAAGCGTCCCGTTGCCGAGGACGACGCAGAGGCGGCGACATCGCAGGATCCGGAAGCCTTGTTTACCGACATCTATGACGCGTTCCGGGGCTCGAAAAATCTGATCTTTGCGAACTCCAGATCGAAAGTTGAGGAATTGACCGACCGACTCAATGAGCTGGGCCGGAAGCACGGCACCGGGGAAGAGTTCCTGATTCATCACGGTTCGCTGTCGCGTGAGATCCGCGAAGATACCGAACGCCTGATGCAGGGGACTCGCCCTTATACCACAGTCTGTTCCGCAACACTGGAACTCGGCATCGACATCGGCAACGTGCGGGCGGTGGGACAATTCGGGCCCTGTCATACCGTGAGTTCGCTGGTCCAGCGGCTCGGCCGCAGTGGACGTCGGGATGATGAGCCGCACCAGATGCAGATTTTTATTGTCGAAGAGCAGGTGAACGAACGGAGCACCCTGGCGGGCCGCTTGTATCCATCGCTACTGCAAGCGATTGCCATGACCGAGCTGTTGCAGGAGCGCTGGGTCGAGTCGCCGAACATGGCCCCGGTCGATTTCAGCACACTGCTGCAGCAGGTGCTCAGCCACATCGCGGAAACCGGTGGGACCACCGCAGCCCAGCTCTTTGAGCTTCTGGTGGCACGCGGCAATTTCCGGTTCCTGTCAACGGGGCAATTCGGCGCGTTTTTACGAACCCTGCATCAACATGATCTGATTGAACAGCACCCGGATGGGACCCTGATTCTTGGACTGAGGGGAGAGCAACTGGTCCGCCATTACGAGTTCTATTCCGCATTCGAAACGCCCCCGGAGTATCGCATCGTCGCTCGGGAACGGGCGATCGGAACATTGGCGAAAGAGCGCATTCCCCCGGTCGGCGAGCATTTTCTGTTTGCGGGCCGGCGCTGGCAGGTGCTGTCGACCGACCATCAGCGAGCCGTGGTGCTTGTGCGACAGTCATTCGGCCGAAAGACGCCGGCATTTCTCTCGGGACCCATGGAGATTGCTCCGGAGATCCGCCACAAGATGCGGGAGATTCTGCGGCAGACGACCGTTCCTGGGTATATCGACTCGACCTCAGCCGAACTGCTCACCCAAGCCCGCACAGAGGCTGCGGTCTCCGGAGTGCTGGAACGCGATCTGATCTCCTTGTCCGACGGTCACCTGCTATGGTTCCCCTGGACCGGTTCGCGGATCCTGGGAACCGTTGGTCTGTTGCTGGCCCGGGCGAAAATTAACGCCTCGCCGGATTGGTCGGGGCTGTCACTGGAACTCCACGAGAGTCGCCCGGCAATCTCCGACCGCCTGGCTGGTCTGCTCGCAAGACCGCCGGCGGCAGACGCGCTGGCCAGCGACGCCCTGAATCTCCAACGCCGCAAGTGGGACTGTTTTATCTCCCAGGATCTTTTGAAGATGAGCTACGCCGCGGATTTGCTGGATCTTCAGGGAGCTTTGGATTGCCTCATGCGTCTGCAGGCTGAGTTGGTTGTCCGAACTACGTAACAGGTGACACGCATCTCCGAACCGGCGTCAGTGGGTATTTGCGAGCCGGCCCTTTACGGACGCTGAGGTAATTGGTGTGCAATCGGCCTCGTACGAAAAATCGGGGTCGACTGAGTCTCCAGGCCGGGCAGTTCTGAATTGGTCCCGATTCGAGGTGGTTGCCGGCGACCGCCAACTGCCGACAACCGACCCTGGATTTCGACCATCAACGGCCGGGATTGTCTTTGAGTTCGGGAGCTTTTCCAAGCGGAGTCGCGCCCTCTTTCGATTTTCCTTTCCGCCACCCGCGAAGGACCTCCGGGAGCTCCTCGGATGAAAGCGGGATCGGCTCTGGTTGGACAGCCGACTGCAAATGAAAACCGGCCAAGGGAACCAAACCGACATAAAAGTCGCCGGTCGACTGCGCCATCACCCGTCCGGATTGACTCACAATCGTCTGCCCCGATAAACGCACGGGGTCCTGATCTTTACGATTGATCACGATTTCCCAGTCGACAGGCTGAGCAATCGGCGTCAGCGTGGGATGCGCGCCGGTCTCCCGCAGCATGCAGAAGACGAGATAGGGACGGCTGGCGGGACCGGCAAGCAATTCCGTCGAGTAGTAGACCTCTTCCGTGAACAACTTTGTTTCCTCCGCCTCGGCGTCCGCTTCGACCCCGACAAGCAGTTCACTCGGGATCAAAGTCGCAACCTCTGCCTGACGGTTCTCGATTCTCGGGACCTTCCAATGACACAATCGGTCCAGCGGATCCTGAACATACAAATCCAGGTCGAGATCGGCCCTTATCTTGCGGGAGCGAATCCGCACAACCACCGGCGCTTTGCTGAGTGGACGAAGAGTCGCTTCGTGTCGGTCACTCATCATGCTCAAGGCAAGCCGTGTGGTTTGCCGAAGATCCTCCAACTTGTTTTCCAACTCTCGATTCGCAGCCTTTAACGCCTCATTTCCCTCGGTCGAGCGCTTGGATACTCCTGTGCCGTCTTGAGCCGCCTTGGCATCTGCTTGTTGTTGACGTAACAAGTCCCTCTCAGCCATCGCATCCTGAAGTTGCTTCCGCAACCGCTGACTGTCCTGCGACTCATCTCGGATTGCAGATTTCCGCACTCGCGGATTTGTTTGCTCAGTGGCGGATAGAAGATCTGAGCGATCCACCCCGAAATCTCCGAGCTCTTCGCGACCGGAATTGGAACTCCCTGACAGCAAGACCATCCCCGCCAACAGAGTTGTGGTCAACAACAGCGAGTTCACGACCGCAATCCAGCCGGATGCCTCTCCCTCAGACTCATTCGTCAAGATCCATTCTCCATCAACCATTGTGGTCCAATCCGTACATTGGCTTTACCCGCAGCCCCGATGTCGACGGAAATCCACCCACACGGTTCGTGTCTAGGGGGGTGAAAGACGGTGGTGACGACCGCCTCGCTGCGTTGACCACAACAGCATCAACATGGCGGGCATGCTGTTCGGTTCACCAAGCGACTGTCCGCAACGCGTTGCATCGGCGGTCACCATGTACTTTCATGTTGGGACCGGGTGGTTTTCAAGAGCCAACTGTCGTTCCCCAACCAGAATGGTGTAGAATCTCGTCAACATACGACGCTCTGGATCCGAACTGATCCTCATTTCAGCCATTCCGAACGAGGCCGTGCAGAACACTTCCCTCACGCCAGGACTGTTGCCGAGTCCGTCAGGGTGGTGACTTTGGAATCCAACGGAGGAATCAGGTCTCGCGCACCACAGCCAACATGGCCGACCGCTCCACAACGGCCCAACCCCTGGGAACGGTATGACCAGCTGCAGGGTTGCCGGGTTTCGGGATTGACATCGGTGTGTCACCCTTGGCTGCACGATGCCAGGGTTTCGGGTTAAGCTGCAGTTCCATTGTCTTCACCAAGTCCGACTGGAGGTGACTCCAGTTGCACCCGAGCCAACCACAGTCGTTCACAGACAGTCGAGAGCGCTCCCATGGATAAATGGGTTTCAATCGCTATTGGAGCCACATTGGCGATCATTCAAATCGCTCTGTTTGAGACGGCCCGAAGAAAGCAGACGCTGGTGCTTGACGAATTGGCCAAATCCCCAGCGATTGATCGAACACCGCCGACGAATCTTGCAGTGGAGCAGGTTCTCTCAACGATATGGCAGCGGACCTGTTTGCGGCGGATCACCATGATGTCACCCATGCTGGGAGTCGTCTTGACGGCGGCAGGATTCCTCACGCTTCAGGATCGACTGTCATTCGAGGCAAGACAAGGAAGAGAAGCCATATACAACTCGTTTGCTGGGGCTCTTGGTCCACTCTATTACGGTGTCTTGATTGGAGCATTGTCTGCCCTGTGGAATCAGATCCTTGTGCTCGTACTCGATGTTCACTCACAGGCATTGCTGGGTCGTCTTTTAAAGCAGACGTCGGATAAGCGAAGCGGGCTGCAGGCGACTTCCGCTTCGCAGGGGATGATCCAAGCCAGCGACGCAGACAGATTGCGTGTCGCGAGGGAACTGAAAGACAACGTGATTGAGACATTGACTCAAATCACCAATCCAATAAACCACATCGCCAATCGATTGCTGGAAGCCGGAAGGGGATTGGCCGAGACCCAGGGGCGTTTACAGGAGTCGATTACACGATTTGTCACTTCGACTGGCGAGGCGTCGCTCCGTCTGCAGGAATCCGCACGCAGCCTCCAGGCGGGAGACGAGCAACTGCGAGACCACCTCGAAGGGGTGTTGCGTAGTCTGCGGGAAATGCCCATTGAATTCCAGAAGGCAAAAACCGAGCTGACTTCGAAGCTGCAGTTGCAATTCGAGCAATCACAGTGTGTGACCGGCCAAGTCCGGGAAGTCCCTGCTGCGCCCCCGGTGGAACCCAACCCCATGCTCGCGCCTCTGCCCTCCTCGGTCAGCGGAATGAGCGAGCCTCTCAAGCAGGCCGGTGAGTCGCTGGAGGCAATCACGGCCGCCGATGGCACAATCTCTCTGCAAACAAGGCACGCCCCCCACGACGCATATGGGGCACCTGGACCGACTCGGGCAGATCTTGGCGAACTACTACGGACGATCCAAGCAAAATCCCAATCGCCCCCTTCTGTGACTCCGTTGACTCCTGGGTTCCGGCTAGATCATCAAAGAATCCATGCGATCCAGACGGAAACGGAACAGGTGACCGAGTTTCTGCGGGAAGCAATGCGTGATCCCGAGGCCGAATTTGCGGAGGCTGAACAAGGCCGGGAAAGTCGGCAAGGCAATTCCTCACCTGACCTTTCAATGCACGCACAAACGGATGCCGATTCGCCATGGATCGATCCGCTCGAATCCGACGTGGTCGTCGCCAATCCATTTCGCGGCCTCTCCCCGGATTTGCAGCCGTTCGTGCGAGGTGCTGCAGCCCACCGGGTTTGGACACGGTCGGACCTGGATCGACTTTGTCGTCAGAATCGTCTGCTGCTTGGCTCAGCCATCGAGCGAGTCAATGAATGGTCATATGATCGTCTCGGAGACGCTCTGTTCGTCGAAGACAAGGACTCATTCCTGTTTCAGGTCGAGCTGTTACGGTCGTGAATTACGAGACAAATTCCGTGGAGAATTAGTCCCGGAGCTTCTCGACCGCCATTCGGATCGGGTGCGTGCGAAACCGGGACCACTCTGTGTTTCTGAAACCTGTTCAGATGCCACAAACCATTTCCCGTAATGGATTACGAACCATTTCAAACATCGGGCAAACCGTATTGCTCCGAACCGATCCCCGGTCTGAGCCAGCCCCCCTGAGACCATTCGTTGGCGATGATCACCGTCAGCGGACCAACGCAGGCTCCCGCACCGAGCATGCTCTGTCGCCCCGGATGCCGGTTGGGCTGGTCGTGTTGCCGGAGGGCTCCTGTGGCGGGTGGGCCTCGCGAGAACGCCGCCAGTCCGGGATGTCGGGGGGCGGTGCGTGGAGGGCCCCCGGAGCGGGCCTGCGGTGTGGGAGCGTGGCGTGGTCTGGCGGAGCGGGTTCAGACGATCATGGCCAGCCTCGGATTGCGGTGACGGACGGCTCTCGCGAGAGACAGCCGAGTGGGTTGGAGTTGCTCCCGGACCTCCCGCCCCGGGACTTTGTCCCGGGGCGGCTGCCGATCGCTCTACAACTGGCGGTCGGGCAGCGGGCCCTGGGCTTCGGGCCGGCCTTGCGTGAGGTGTTTTCCGCCGCCCGGCAGCCACGCGGCCGACGTGCTCAGCAAGTTGCCTCTCCTTTGTGTGCCGACCCGGTGGGCGCTTTTGGCCCCGTTTGATTCGTCCGAACTGGTGGGCGCTTTTGGTCCTCTTTCAGCGCCCCATGACAACCGTTTTCCGAAAACCCTGGGGCGACGAAGAGGAATTGTTGGCCCGTTGGGCCGACGAACGACGTGGTGGGGGGACCTTTCCCGGCCCGCTGGGCCGGGCTGGGGGAACCACCGGCCCGTTGGGCCTATCCGTTGGTGGGCGGTGTGTGGAGGGAACCGGGGGGTGATTGATTGCCAGCGTCGGTTGTATTGACCCGCGCTTTCTGGCACCCCCTTCGGGGTGCAGGCGCTGTGGGGGGGCGGGGACCGGGGGTGGTCGCTGCGCTCGACCCCCGGCTAATTTCTGACACCCCGACCGGGTTCGGGGGGGGCCGGGATCAGTCGTGCCGGGGATTGCCCCCGGGAAACACCATGGGCCAGTCAGAGTAGCGAAGGACTCGGATCTTCGAACTCTGTGTTGAGCATGAATTCACGGAAGGACTTGGAAGTTTTGATGAGTTCCGAAGGAGCGAATGTCAACAAGGTGACAATGTCACGTTGGGTTTCCGATGGCAAAAGTTGGAGCAGCTTTTCTACCAGCGAATCTCTCTTCTCGCGCGGCAACCCTTCGAAGGATTCATCGATGACACGCACGCGAATCGAGGCCGAATTGTACCGGTAACAGTCAACTCTCTGGAACTTCTTTCTCAGGAG
>Ga0315899_10000359_pt1 | contig 56221 bp, 50 predicted proteins | sample LakEriMetagenome_2_FD_203518 | JGI IMG/M metagenome (GOLD analysis project Ga0315899, IMG submission 203518) | Freshwater fungal communities from buoy surface, Lake Erie, Ohio, United States - Buoy 4 MA112 | ecosystem: Environmental > Aquatic > Freshwater > Lake | place: USA: Lake Erie, Ohio... | reverse complement strand
GCACAGATCCGCGAGGCCCACCGCCGAAATGCGCGGACCATCGGTGATCGCCAGCACGCCGCGGCATTGATCAAGGTCCGCCGCGCCGCGCGTGACATTGCCCGCCGCATCGGCCTGATCGGCCAACGCCTCGGCCAGCGCGGCCCAACTGCCGATGTCGGACCAGCCCATGTCGGCGGGCACCATCGCTGCACGCGCAGTGTTCTCCATCACGGCAAAGTCGATCGAATCGCCGGTGATCGCTTCGAAGGGCGCAGCCGCGGGGTGGAAGCACGCGCCCGCGCTATGCCCCTCGGCCACCGCCTGCCGCACAAGCGCCGCCATTTCGGGCCGGTGCGCGGCGAGTTCATCCAGCAGATGCCCAGCACGAAACGCGAAGATCCCGCCATTCCAGCTGAAATTGCCGCTGTCGAGATAGGCCTGCGCGGTGGCAGCATCGGGCTTTTCGACGAACCGCCGGATCGCATAGCCGCCCGCCAGCGGCGCGCCGCGCTCGAGATAGCCATAGCCGGTCTCGGGCCGGTCAGCCGCGATGCCGAAGGATACGAGATAGTCCGCGCGCGCCAGCGCGGCCGCGGCGAGCGCGGCGGCGCGGAAGGCGTCCGGATCGGCAATGTGATGATCGCTCGGGCACACCAGCATCACCGCATCGTCGGGCAGCAGCGCAGCAGCGAGCGCAATGGCGGGCGCGGTGTTGCGCGCACAAGGCTCCACCACCAGCCGCGCGCCGGGGGTGTCGCCCAGCTGGGCCATGGTCAGATCGCCATGCGCGGCGCCTGCCACCACCATCGGCGCGGCAAAGCGATCATCGCCGGCCACCCGGTGCACCGCCTGTTCGAACAGGGTTTGCGCGCCCACCAATGGCAGAAACGGCTTGGGCACCGCCTTGCGGCTGAGCGGCCAGAGCCGCGTGCCGCTGCCGCCGCACAGGATCACGGGGTGGATTTGCGTCACAGGTGTCGCCCTTCATTGCTGTTTTGACGAGCTATATCAGCCGGGTCGATGATGCCAGTCCGAAGCCCTCCCGGCCCCCTCAGTTGGCCCCAGAACAGAGGCGTTAGAACCACCGCTGGCGCCAGTAGAACGGCGCAGCGACCGGGTTGCCTTCGCCGTCCATCGCCGGGCGGAAGCCAAGGCGGCTCTCGACCAGCTGGCAGGTGATCCGGTCAGCCTCGGCGTCGGGGCTGGGGCGGTAGACCGTGCACCCACGCGCGCGCCCGTCGGTGCCGACCGTGACGCGCACGATCACCTCGGTGCCCTTCCGCGCGCCACGCCCGCCGGGGGGGACGGGATAATCGCGGGCATTATCGATGCTGCCGGAGATATGCATGGGCTTGGTCGCCGCCACCCCGCCGCGCCCGCCGCCGCTATTGCCGCTGCCGGTGCCAAGCCCGCTTCCTGCCGCCCCGGTGCCCTCGTCCGCTTCGGCCGCGCCCGAGCGGCTGGCCGTGCCGGTCGACGAGGCCTGCGGACGCTGGGGTTCCTCGCGCAGCGTGCGCGGCGGTTTGGGCTGGGTGACGGGCTGGGCCACGGCTTCCTTACCGGGATCGCCCTGCCCGCCTTCGTCAGGTTCCGGCTGGTTTGCGGGCGGGGGCGGCAGCGGGGTGGTAACCGTCACCGTGAAGGCCGAGACCACCTGTTTCTGGACCGAAGCGGTGAGATCGGGCGCCAGCACACGGGAAAGCCCGTAAAGCGCGGCGATATGCAGCACCACAATCACCACCAGCAGCGGCAGGCTGGGACGACGGCGCTGATGCTGGAAACCGGCAGAACCCGTCATGCGCACCGCCTGTCAATCACGATTGCCTCCGTTTCGGGCGAGCTTCCGCCGGAAACCCGCGCCGACTTCCTATAGCACCGCCGCGGATTTTGGCGATGGAACGCAAGAACCGATCGCGCATTGCACCGTGTCGAAGCCGCCGGGGGTGCAAGCCCGGACGTGTGGTACGATCCCGCCAGTCGGGACGATGCGCCTGCGCGTCTGCCGCAAGGAGGCGGTGTCGGGGGCGACGCGCAGCGGCCCGCCGCGTCCGGAAGGACGGCGCCCGAACCCTTCCCCGGTGTCTTTGTCAGCATGCTGGCCGCGCAGCGGATCGCGTCCGGCCCGATTGACAGGGCAGCGCTGATCGCCGCGTTGCCCGGCGGCGGGGGCTATCTGCTATTTGCCTGCATCAGCCTGCTGCTCGCCCGCGCCGGCGATACGGTCACGCCGGTCTGGCGCCCCAATGCGCTGGCGGTGGTGGTGGTGGTGCGCGCGCGGCTTTGCGCGATGGCACGCTGGCGACACCCCGCGCGCACAACCCCGCCGGAGCGGGCAACCCTGCGGCCGAATGGCTGGCGGTGTTGCTCCACAAGCTGGCCGGCACCGCCGCCATGTTCGGCGAGGCCGCTCTGGGCGACAGCGCCGCCGCGCTCGAGCGCGCGCTGGCGATGGAACAGAACGCCGAGACCCGCATAGCGCTGGCGCGTGAATTGCTGGCGCTGGCCGACCGTCCCTCGGATGCCGAGCTGCGCAAGGTCAACCGCGCGGCGGGCTGAGCACTTGCTCCCGCCCCCACCGCTGCCCAGCCAGTCTCAAGCGCCCACGAAAAAAGGGCGACCCGTTCCCGGGCCGCCCTCTTTCACGTTGTCGCTGGTCGCTGGCGATCAGAAGGCCAGACGGACCCCGAAGCGCACGCCCCACAGCGAACCGTTGATCTGGGTCGCTTCGATCGGCTGGGCGAAGGTCGGCGTGCGGTTCTCGAACAGATACTGCGCGCAAGGCTGAGCGGCCGAGGTGGCGATGCTCGCCGCGTTGCCCGGAGTGGTCAGGCAGCGCACGTTCACGACCGGCGCGTTGTAGGGGAAGCCCACTTGCTCGATCGTGCCCCAGCTGCTGTCGATCAGGTTGAGCACGTTTTCGACGTCGGCAAGCAGTTCCAGCTTGCCGCCGAACACGAACGGCACTTCCTGACGGAACGACAGGTCGAGCTTGTGCACCCAGGGGGTTCTGGCGATATTCTTCGGCGCGATTTCGCCCTGATAATCCTCCAGTTCCGAGTTCTCGATGAAGTTCTGGAAGCCGATGAAGTCGAAGTTCGGCGCGTAGAGCACCCGCGAATCCGCCGTCGGGCTGCTGACGTCCGGCACGTAGAGCAGGTTCGCGCTGTTGCGACCCGTCACACCGAACACGCTCGAGCGGTTGGTCCCTGCCGCCTGATCGGCGAAGGTGTAGCTGTAACGCTGGCCCGAACGGACGTTGTAGAACAGTTCGATGCGAGTGTTGTTGTCCCCGAAGATCTCGGCGTCATAGCCCGCCCCAAGGCGGAACTGGTGATCGCGCTGGTAGTTCGAGATGCCGATCGCGGCAAAGTTCGGATCGTCACCGACCGCAGTGTTGGTGTAGTTCGAGAACGCCACCGACGAGGTGCCCGGGTTCTGATCATCAACGTTCTGATAGGTGTAGGCACCGTTCAGGAAGAAGCCTGCATCCCAGCGCTTGTTGAAGCGCGCGACAATGTTCCAGCTGTCACCTTCATCGGTGTTGGTCAGCAGAATATCGGTGTTGACGCCGGTCTGGCCCGCCAGGATGTTGTAGCGCGGGCGACCGTCCGGCGTAGTGGTGCCGGTGGTGACCGAGCGCAGGTCGGTCCATTCCAGAGCGTCATTCACCTTCGAGTAGATCACGTCGATGCCGAAGTTCCAGCCGTCGCCGAGGAACGGAAGGTTGGCTTCGTAATCGACCGAGCCCGAGAAACGCCACTGCGAAGGCGCCTCGAAGTTCGGATCGAGCGCGTTGGTCGGCGAGGCTGCGGTGCCGGTGGTGCGCACCGCATCGACCAGCGACTGCGGAATGCCGGTCCCGCCCGAGACGTTGTTGAGCGTTGCGGCACCGATCGCATTCTGCTGCGCCGCCGAGAGGCCGGTGACGCCCGAAACGGTGAAGGTGTCGGCAGCGCCGCCGACGCCGGGCACGCGGCGAACCTGCGCGCGGCCAATCGTCGGGCCCGGGTTCGAGTAGTTGTTCGAGATCCACACCAGCGGGTTGCCGCCGCCGAACAGACCGGCCGAACCGCGCACCTGGAGGCGATCGGTCGGCGTCCAGTTGAAGCCGAAGCGCGGCTGGAACAGGTCACGCCCGTTGAGGGTCTCGGTGTTGGCGAAACCGTAGCGTCCGACGAAGTTCTGGTTGAAGAACGGACGATCAGGCGTGTCGAACAGATCGTAGCGTATGCCGGCCACCACGGTGAGGGTGTCGGTCACGTCGATCGTGTCCATGATCCCGAAGGTCCAGCTGTTGTTCTGGAAATCGGCGGTCACGGTGTCGATGCCGCCGCGCAGCGGAATGGCGATATCGACTTCGTTGGCACGGCGGCCCTGCAGGTCGTTGATGCCGTCGAACAGCCACACACCCGAGACGCGCTGGGCGAACAGGTTGCGGACATCCTGCTGGCGACGCTCGGCGATCACCTTGACGGTGTGGTTGTTGAGCTTCAGCGCAGCCTGGAATTCGACCGCGAGGCTTTGGCTGTCGAGCTCGTTTGCCTGACGGCTGAGGTCGGGGCCGAAACGAAGGCGGCGCACGCCGCTGGGGCATACCAACGGCAGCGGCGTCGCGAGCGGGTCGAGACAGACGGTGAATTCACCGAAGTCGCGGTTGCCGCCGATAGGCTCCTGCAGGCGGACGTAGTCGGCGTAGGACACGCGGAGCTGGGTCGAGAACTCGTCCGACCACTGGTTGTTCGACTGGATGATCCCGAAGTGGTTGGTTGCACCCTGCGTGTAGTTGTTCGACAGCAGGTTGAAGGTCGGATTGTTGGCGGTGATCTGGCCGAGACCGGTCTGGCCGGCGAGCAGCGCCGCCTCGTTCCAGATATAGGTCGCGCTCAGACGGTGGCCGTCAGCAATGTTCCAGTCGATCTTGGTGACGAGCTTGTCGTCCTTTTCGACGATGTCGTTGGCAACGCCGAGCGTGTCGAAGCTGTAGACATTCTGGGCGATGTCATCGATCAGGGTCAGCTGCGCATCGGTAATGCCGAGCTGGGCCGGATCGACATCGGCGGGGACCGTGTCGCGGGTGCGCTCGTAGGTGACTGCGAAGAACAGCTTGTCCTTGATGATCGGGCCGGTGACCTGCGCCACATAGACCTGCGAATCGAACGAACCGACGCGGGTCAGGTTGTTGGCGCGATCGCCGCGCATATCGTCGTTCTGGTAGTAGGCAGCGCCGAGGAAGGTGAAGCTGTTGCCACCCGACCTGAGCTGGGTGTTGATCGCACCGCCCTGGAAGAAGCCCTGCTGGATGTCGACCGGAGCGGTCTCGACCGAGAATTCGCCGATCGCATCAAGCGGAACCGGGCCGCGCGACGACACCAGACCGCCGGATTCGAGACCGAAGGGGTCGCCGAAGGCCACACCGTCAACGGTGAAGCGGTTGAAGCGGTTGTTCTGCCCCGCGATGCTGATGGCGTTGCCGTTGGTGGCGTCAAGCGTCACCAACGGATCGCGCAGGGCGAGGTTGCGGATGTCACGGTTGACGTTCGCAACGCCCGCGATGTCGCGTGCGGTCAGCACCGTGGCAGCGCCAGTGCCGAGCGTGATCGCCGACTTCTGGCGCGCGCCCGAGACGATGATGGTCTGGCCGGCATCGGCCAGCGCGACGCTGATGCGCTGCGCCTGGCCTGCGGTCAGGAAGCCGATTTCCTGCTCGGCGGTTTCATAATTGTCGGCGGTGACGCTGACGGTGTAGGGGCCGCCCAGACGCAGGCCCGAGGCGTTGAAGCCGCCCGAAGCATCGGTGGTCTGGGTCGAGGTGGTGCCCGAAGGCGTGTGCGTGACAGTCACGGTCGCGCCCGGGATCGCGGCGCCGCTCTGGTCGACGACTTCGCCGCGCAGCGACGAGGAGGTTTCCTGCGCGAAAGCCGGGGTGGCGACGAAAGTGGTGGTGGCGGCAAGGCTGACAACGCTTGCTGCAAGAAGATACTTAAGCTTCATGGTTTGGCCCCTGATAGCAGTCTGGAGAGGATCTAACGTCGCGGCCCTAGACCGGTTCGCTTGCGGAAAAGCGACTGTTCTGTGACAATTTGATGAAAGTTGCTCCGAGGTAAATGCCTTTCCTCGGAAAGCGTGGCTTCAAGCGCACAAATCGCACAGCGTTCCCGCCGTTTCCGTATGGACGTGTTGCATTCGCGCAACGAATTGCGCGCCCTCGGGGCGGTGGATCGCTTGCGGGTAACCCCGGCAGTCCGACTCAGGCGAGATTGATCTCGCGCAGGCGCTGCATCAGGAAATCATGCGCCGTGATCGGTACGGGCGGCGGCGCGGCATCTTCGGCGTCGATGCATTCGGGCAGGGCTTCGATCAGGAAATCGGGCCGGAAATGCAGGAAGAACGGCATCGAATAGCGCGAGCGCAGCGCCGCGTCGCCGCGCGGGTTGACGACGCGGTGGGTGGTCGAGCGCAGCCGCCCGTTGGTCTGGCGATCGAGCATGTCGCCGACATTGATTACCAGCGCGCCCGCCGCTGCCGGGATCGGTAGCCATTCTCCGGTTTTGGTGAGCAGTTCCAGCCCGGCTTCTTCGGCCCCGAGCAGCAGCGTGATGGTGTTGATGTCCTCATGCGCGGCAGCGCGGATCGCCCCTTCGGGCGCGCCCGGTCCCAGCGGCGGGTAATGCAGCAGGCGCATCACCGAATTGCCGTCCTCTACGCTCGCCGCAAAGAACTCGCGCGGGCGGTCGAGATGCAGCGCAATCGCCTCGAGCACCCGCGCCCCGGCGGTCTCGAACGCCGAGAACAGCGCGCTCATCGTCGCGCGGAAGCCCTCGACCTCGTCGGGCCAGATGTTGGGGGCCATGAATTCGGCGAGCGGATGGCCGGGCGGCAGCGTGCGGCCGACGTGCCAGAATTCCTTCAGGTCGAACACCTCGGCATCCTTGGCCTTTTCGGTGCCGAACGGGGTATAGCCGCGCGCGCCGCCGCCGCCTTCGATCTTGTAGGCGCGCTTGACGCTGTCGGGCAGTGCGAAGAACGCCTTGGAAACCGCCTCGGCCTCGTCGATCAGGCTTTGCGGAATGCCGTGGTCGCGCACCACGGCAAAGCCGTATTCGGCGAAAGATCGGCCCAGCTCGTCGGCGATGGTCTCGAGCGGCTGGGCGAGCGAAACGGAAGCGATGTCAGTCATACGCGCGGCTTTACACCTGCGCCCGCAGATCTGCCAAGAGCTTCGGGGGCCAAGCGTTTCAGAGCGGCAAGAACAGGCTCGCCAGCGCCGCACTCAACAAGTTGGCAAGGCTCCCGGCAGCAAGCGCCTTCAACCCCAGCTTGGCGATCACCGGGCGCTGGTTCGGGGCGAGTCCGCCGGTCACCGCCATCTGGATCGCGATCGAGGAGAAATTGGCAAAGCCGCACAGCGCAAAGGTGATGATCGCGCGGCTGCGTTCGGTCAGCGCGTCTGGCTTCATCGCCCCCAGATCGATGAAGGCGACAAATTCGTTGAGCACGATCTTGGTGCCGAACAATCCGCCCGCGATCTGCGCCTGTTGCCAGTCGGAAATGCCGATCAGGAACATCACCGGCGCGAACAGATAGCCGAGCAGTTTCTGGAAGCTGAGGGTGGCAAACCAGGCCGCGGCCTCGGGCGAGAGCGGCGCGCCAATATTGGCGGCAAGTCCCGCCACACCGCTGCCGAGCCCGGCCAGCATCCCGTTCGCCAGCGCCACCAGCGCGACAAACACCATCACCATTGCGCCCACCGCCACCGCCAGTTTCACGCCGGTCTGGGTGCCCTGGGCTGCGGCTTCGATGATATTGGCGGGGCGCTGGCCTTCCTCGAAGGTTTCTGCCGCGGTCACCTCGCCTAACTTGCCGCCGCCTTCGACCAGCGAGGCAGGGCCGACCGCGCTGATCCGCGCCTGCGGCAATTCGATTTCCTGCCCGTTCTCGTCATACATCGCCACGCAGGTGGCCTCGGCCACCGCCTTGGCCTTGCCGCGCGCGCGCTGCACAGCGGCGGTAGCGATCCCGTCATCGCGGCCCAGCGCGGGGACAAAGGTTTCGTCGTCGGGCATGATGATCTTCGCCATCAGGATTCCACCCGGGGCCGACATGAAGGCGGCAGCGAGCAGGAACGGTACCGCTTCCTCGCCGATGAAGCTGGCGTAGGCGGCGAGGATTGTGCCGGCCACGCCCGCCATGCCGACCGTCATCAGAGTGAACAGTCCGGCCGGCGAAAGCGCGGCAAGATAGGGGCGCACCACCAATGGGCTTTCCGACTGGCCAACAAAGATGTTGGCTGCCGCGCCGAGGGCCTCGACCTTGTTGATGCCGGTGACGAAACCAATCGCCCCGCCCACCCAGCGCACCAGCCGCTGCATGATGCCGAGGTGATAGAGGATCGAGACGATCGCGGCGAAAAACACGATCACCGGCAGCGCGGCGATCACGAAGGTGTTGGCGAAGGGATTGCTCTCCATCGGCCCGAACACCGATGTGATGCCGACCTTGGAGAAATCGAGCAGCGCGATCACCCCGCCCGAAAGCCCGCCGATCACCGCCACGCCGACATCGGTGCGCAGCACGATCAGCGCGGTGAAGGCCTGCAGTGCAAAGGCCGAGCCGACCACCCGCAGATTGATCTGCTTCCTGGCCGAAGACAGCGCAACCGCGATGCCCAGAATGGCGAGCACCCCTACAAGGCTCAGCAGGATTGGCGTGATACCTGAGTTCACGGCGGCGAATGCCCCTTTATCGGTTCGGAAACTTGTGTGTGACCCCGGTGCCCGCCAGGCGCTCGCCTGCCGCACAACAGTGCTTGGCGTGGCAGTTTGCGCCGCGAGTTGCAAGCAGGGAAGCGGCGCGCGCGCGCCGACAACGGCGGTAATCCGCGCAAAAGCACCGGTGACAGGCCGGCGCGCGCCGCTTTTCTTTTGGGCGCGTGCTGGCTAGCCTCCGACCATGGATCAAACAGCACCCGACGCCGCTCCCGCCGCCGAGCCCTCCGCCGCCGTGATGACCATGCCTTTGGGAATGTTCGTCTTCACGCTGCTCTATGGCGGGATGACAGTGCTGGCAGGCGTGCTGGCGTTCAAGCAGGTGCAGCTGTGGCCGACCAACCTTGCGGTCGAGAGCGGGATCTTCCCCTTCCTGCTGCTGGTGGTGATCTCGAGCACGCTGTCGCAGCTTTACGGGCGTGAGGCGGCGAAGCGGATCGTGTGGTGGGGGTTCTTCCCGCTCGGGTTGTCAGCACTGCTGATGCAGCTGGTGCTGGGCCTGCCCGCCTCGGGCGAGATGATCGCCTTCCGGCCGGCTGATCTCGCCGCATTCGAGCGGGTGCACCAGTCGACCTGGCGGGTGTGGATGGCGGGCCCGGCGTCCTACATCACCTCGCTCTTGCTCAACATCTGGATTTTCGACCGGCTGCGCGGTTCGGGCGAGGAGACAACACTTGGCCTCATGGTGCGCGGCGCGATCGCCTCGGCGCTCAGCCAGGCGGTGGATTCGGTGATCTTCATCACGCTGGCCTTCTACGGCGAGTTCGACATCACCGACCTGATTATCGGGCAGGTGCTGGCGAAGGTGGTGCTTTCGCTGATGCTGGTGCCGTTCCTGATCACCTTCGGCGTGCGCGCCGCGCAGCGGCTCGACGCGCGCGCGGGCTGATTTGCACGCTTTTCCGAAGCGCGTGCTTGGAGTATCCTGCGTAGCGATTGAGGGAGAAGCGATCATGAAAATCGGAATTCTGGCAATGACTGCTGGCGCGCTGGTGCTGGCCGGGTGCGACACGCCGGACGTCGGCGGACCGGGCGCGAGCAGCTATTACGATTGCGGCAATGGCACGCGGCTCAAGGTCGATTATCTCTCGGACGACCGGGTGATGGTGCAGATGAACGACAACCAGCCCGTCACCATCCCCGGCGACAAATCGGCCTCGGGCGCCAAATACATGAGCCCCACCCACCAGTTCTGGAGCAAGGGTGACGAGGCGATGTGGACCGTCGGCCGGATGGCAACGATGACCTGCAAGAAGGTGGCCGTCCCGCGGATGTAGGCCCCGCCGGCCGCCGCTAGCGCGCAGCGCGTTTGCGGCGGCGGTTGCGCTGGACGATGTTGAGCAGCTCGACCCCGACGGAAAAGCCCATCGCGGCGTAGATGTAGCCCTTGGGCACATGGAAGCCGAAGCCGTCGGCAATCAGCACCAGCCCGATCATCACCAGGAACGCCAGCGCCAGCATCACCAGCGTCGGATTGTGCTCGATGAAGTTTGCCAGCGGGGTCGCGGCAAACAGCATGATCGTCACCGTGATTAGCACGGCTGCAACCATGATCGGAATATCGTCGGTCATGCCCACGGCAGTGAGGATCGAATCGACCGAGAAAACAAGATCAATGGCGATGATCTGGGCGATCACCGCGCCAAAGCTGGCCGTGGCGGCGGCTACCCCCGGGGTCTTGTCGAGCAAATCGCCCGAGGCATCCTCGGGCTCCATCGAGTGGTGGATTTCCTTGGTCGCCTTCCACAGCAGGAACAATCCGCCCGCCAGCAGAATCAGGTCCCGTCCCGAGAAGGCGGTTTCGAAACTGGGCTTGGAGTAGCCCTCTACCGGCGGGCCGGTGATGCCGAGATCGAACAGCGGTGCCTGCAGCGTGACGATCCAACCGATCAGCATCAGCAAGCCGATCCGCATCCCCAGCGCCAGCATCAAACCGATCCGGCGCGCGCGTTCCTGCTGATGCAGCGGCAGCTTGTTCGACAGGATCGCGATGAAGATGAGGTTGTCCACGCCGAGCACCACTTCGAGCGCGATCAGGGTGAGGAGCGCCAGCCAGGCGGCCGGATCGGAAAGCAGCGCGACGATATCCATAAGGAAAGCCTCTAAATCACGCAGGCGCGGGCCACAAGTGGCGAGGCGGCAAGACAAGCCGAATGGTGGACCCGTCGGGGCTCGAACCCGAGACCTACAGATTAAAAGTCCGTTGCTCTACCAACTGAGCTACGGGTCCACACCGGTGGCTTTGGCGCCGCGCGTATACGCGAAGGGCGCCCCCCTAGGCAGGGGGCGGCGGCGGGTCAAGCGGGCTTGGAGTTGGGCAAGGGTCAACCCGCTCACCGGATCGCGCCAGCCGCGGGCAATCGCGCAGGCCGGGCCGAGCACAAAGGCGCGGCGGCGGAATTGCGGGTGGGGGATGGCGAGGCCCGGGCTCATCCAGCGCCCGCCACTCCACAGCACGATATCGAGATCAAGCACACGGTCACCCCAGCGCTGGCCGCGCCGCCGTCCGAATTCGCGCTCCATCCGCTTGGCGGCGGCGAGCAGGGCGGGCGGGGTAAGATCGCTCTCCAGCACCAGCACGGCATTGGCAAAGCGCCGCTGCGCCGCACCCATCGGCGCGCTCGCGATCACCGGCGCGCGGGCGAGCACGGTGCCGAGCGCCGCCATCTCCTCCATCGCCGCGCGCACCACATCCTCGGGACGCCCATACATCCCGTGCCGCCGGTTGCTGCCCAGCGCGATCAGGTAGAGGCAGCTCGGATCAGATATCTTGCGCGATCCGGCCGTAAAGCTGCGGGCGGCGGTCGCGGAAGAAGCCCATGCCGGCGCGGTGGGTCGCGGCGCGGGCAAGATCGAAGGTCACTACCAGCACGCCGGTCTGGTCTGCGCCAAAGCTTTCCACCAGATCGCCCCATTCGTCGGCGATAAAGGAATGGCCGTAGAAATTCTGCTCCGCGCCCGCCGGCCCTTCGGCGCCGATGCGGTTGCTGGCCACCACCGGCATGCAGTTCGACACCGCATGACCGATCATCGCGCGCCGCCACATCCGGCTGGTGTCGAGCGCGGCGTCATAGGGTTCCGAGCCGATCGCGGTGGGATACATCAGCAGTTCGGCGCCCATCAGCGCCATTACCCGCGCGCATTCGGGATACCACTGGTCCCAGCAGATGCCGACGCCGACCTTGACGATCGCGCCGCCTTCGCCTGGCACATCCCACACCTTGAAGCCGTCATTGCCGGGGCGGAAATAGTACTTTTCCTCGTAGCCCGGGCCATCAGGAATGTGGCTCTTGCGATAGGTGCCCTGCACCGCGCCATCGGGGCCGATCATCGCCAGCGTATTGTAATAGTGGTGGGCGTCGCGCTCGAAGAAGCTGGTCGGGATCGTCACCTTGAGCCGGGCAGCGAGCGCCTGCATCGCGATCACGCTGGGGTGCGCCAGCGTCGGGCGGGCAGCTGCGAACAGCGCCTCGTCCTCCTCACGGCAGAAATAGGGGCCGGAGAACAGCTCGGGCGGCAGGATCAGCTGCGCGCCCCTGGCGGCGGCCTCTTCCACCAGCGCAGCGACTGCGGCGATGTTGGCGGCCTCGTCATGCGAGCCTAGGGCAAGCTGAAGGGCGGCGACAGTGATCTTGGTCATGCCGCCGCCCTTACAGCGATTTCGAGTTCGGTGGAACACCGAACGGCTCGGAAATCGCGGCCAACAAAAGCGCCGATTACTTCGCCTTCTTGAACAACAGAGTCATGCGGTCGCTTTCGCCCAGACCCTTCAGGTCTTCGCGCTTGGTCGCGAGCACCGGCGGCATTTCCCACACGCCTTCCTTGTGATCGGCAGTGTCCTTGGGATTGGCGAGGATCTCGCTCGCGGCGACCAGTTCGAAGCCGTTGATGCGCATGAAATCGATCACGTCCTGCTGGCGCAGATAGCCCTTGGTGCCATTGGCGTAGGACCACGGCGCATCCGCTTTGGCGCGGTGCTGCTCGATGCCGAGGAGGCCATCATCCTTGAGCAGTTCGCGCATCGCGCGCAGCTCGGTATCGGCGGTGCCGGAGCGCAGCAGGTTATGCATCGCGCGCATCACGAGGATGCGGTCGAAGGTGCCTTTCTGGTCTGCAGGGATGGTCTCGAGCGTCATGCCGGCAAACTTCTCGGCCGGCAGCCCGGTATAGCCTGCGACTTCCTTGCCGAAGCCTGCCGCCGTGTCGCGGATGCGCTGCTGGCGCGCCGGATCGGGGGTGGCGGTGAGCGGGTTGGCGTAGAGGCCGACCAGCTGGCCCTCGCCGCCCAGATAATGCCCGAGCAGGCGCGAATACCACCCGCCGCCGGGCGCATATTCGCCGACCTTCATGTGCGGGCCGACATGGAAGAAGGCGAGCGTTTCGGCCGGCTTGCGGAACTGGTCACGCACCTTGTCTTCGGCGCGGGTGGGATGGTTGATCGCCGCCGACACCTGCTCGCCATGTTCCTTCATGAACATCGCGGTGTCTTTCACATGGGCATCGCCCTGCGCGGCGTGGGCGGCGTGGTCCATATGCTGGGCCATCAGCGGGGCGGCAAAGGCAAGACCGCTCGCGGCGGCGGCAAGGATCAGTTTGTTCATGGTAACTCTCTCCCTCGGAGTGTCGAATGCACGTTGATACGCATGGGTGGCAAAAACGGTTTCGTGGCCTATCTCTGACACAAATCAACGGAGAATTCGATGAGCAACTTGGAAAGCGCGATCATTGCAGGCGGATGCTTCTGGTGCACCGAAGCTGTGTTCCGCGATGTGGTGGGCGTGAGCCTCGTGGAGAGCGGCTATATCGGCGGCACCAAAGCCAACCCGACCTACAAGGCAGTCTGCACCGGCACCACCGGCCATGCCGAGGCGATCCGCGTGACCTTCGATCCCCACGCGATCAGCCTCGCGGAAATCTACGACGTGTTCCTCGGCACACATGATCCGACGCAGCTGAACCGGCAGGGGGGCGACATCGGCACCCAGTATCGCTCGGCGATCTTCCCGCTGTCGGGCGCACAGGGCGCCGAGGCCGAAGCCGCAATTGCGCGCTGGAATGCCGATCATGGCAAGGTTGCGGTGACGACCATCGAAGGCCTGTCAGGCGGCGAACAGACCGCGCCGTGGTATCCGGCCGAGGACTACCACCAAGAATACTGGGACGGCGAAGGCCAGCGCAATCCCTACTGCCTCGCGGTGATCCCGCCCAAGCTGATGAAACTGCGCAAGTCGTTCCAGAAATATGTGAAGGATTAGGCCTTCCCCCATCGCGCGACGAAGAACCCGTCGAGGCCGCCCTGATCGGCCAGCATTCCGGGGTGGGTGCGTAGCCAGCCTTCGGGCGTGGGGCCAAGGCCTGCGGGCAGTTCCGCAGGCGTGACCGGCTTGGGCGCGAGGCCGAGCTCGGCATCGATCCACGCAGCTTGGCTCTCGCCCTCTTCGTCTTCCAGCGAGCACACCGCATAGACCAGCACCCCGCCGGGATTGAGCCATTCGGCCGCCTTGGCTGCAAGCGCGCGTTGCAGTTCCACCATCTCGGGGATCTGGCGCGCGCCGATGCGGTGCAGCACATCGGGGTGGCGGCGGCAGGTGCCGGTCGCGGTGCAGGGTGCATCGATCAGGATCGCGTCGAAGCGGTGCTTCGGCTCCCACATGAGCGCATCGGCGCGAACCGGCGAGGCTTTGAGGCCGGTGCGCTTCAGATTGTCCTTGAGCAGCTCCAGCCGCCGTTTGGAGCTGTCGAGCGCGGTTACATTCCACCCGGCCGCGGCCAGCTGCATCGTCTTGCCACCGGGGGCGGCGCACAGATCAAGCGCGTGGCGGCCATTTCCCTGCCCCAGCAGCCGCGCAGGCAGCGAGGCGCCGAGATCCTGCACCCACCAATCGCCTGCCTTGTAGTCCGCAAGGCTCTCCACTGCCGCGCCGCGCGGCAGGCGGACATGGCCGGGGGCAAGCGTCACGCCGCCCATCGCCACGGCCCGGGTCTCGGTCTCGGCGGCGTCTTTCAACGCCAGATCGAGCTCGGGCGGGAAGGCGAGGCCGGGGGCAATCGCGGCGGCCTTCTCGGCGCCCCAGCGGGCGACGACCGGCTCGGGCAAGGTCGGAACTTCAGGCAGCACGCCCACACCCGGCTTCACCAGCGCGGAGAACACGCCATGCGCCAGCCTGCGCGGGCCACCGGCGAGCAGCGGCAGGCCGGTCGCGATCACCGCATGGGGCGGGGTATCGAGCCGCAGGGCTTGGGCAAGCATGATCCGCAGCACCATCCGCGCCTTGGCATCCTCGGGCAGGCTCTGCTGGGTCGCGCTGTCGATCAGGGTGTCGAGATCGGTCAGCCAGCGCAGGGTCTCGCCCGCAATCGCCTTGGCGAGCGCGCGGTCGGGCGCCTTGCGGATATCGCCGAGCGCGCCGCCTTCGGCCTGTTCGAGCGTCTCGCCCCGCCGGAACACGGCATCGAGCAGACGAAGCGCGGCGCGGCGCACGGGGAGACCGGGAGGGAGTGCCATTCGCGCGCCCCTATCCTTCCTTGAAACAAAGCGCCAGCACGCGCATTTGCATCACATGACCAAGCAGAAGTCCGAAGCCGCCAAGGCCTTCAAGAAGCCCGCCCACTGGACGAATGATCCGGTGCCCGCGCCTAAGGCGACCCAAAACGACGAAAAGCTCTCCCCCACCCGCTACGGGGACTGGGAGAGAGGGGATGGGATCGCGGTCGATTTCTAATGGGTGGGAGTTATGCCGAGCGACATTCGGCGGCACTGCCGCCGCAAGGCCGACCGACCGCCCGCAGTCGCCCGAAGCGAAGCGGAGGAACAGCGTCAAGGACGCGCGCCCGGAGAGGGGCGCGCGCAATTCAAAAGCGGGTGAACGTAACCTTCAACCCGTCCTTAGGCTGCGGGATCGGCCAGTCCTGCCATTCGGGGTTGTAACCCGCGGCTGCCTCGATCCGGTAGCGCTGGAGCAATTGCGCGAGCAGAACCTTCACCTGCATATAGGCAAAGTGCAGACCGAGGCACATATGCGCGCCGCCGCCGAACGGCACCCAGGCATATTTGTGGCGCGTCTTCACCTGTTCCGGCGTGAAGCGCATGGGATCGAAGGCGAAGGGCTTGTCCCAATATTCTTCTGAATGGTGCGTCCAGTAGATGTTGATCCCCACCATCGCGCCCGCCGGAATGCGATAGCCGCCATATTCGAATTCCTTGAGCGCACGGCGCGGCATCGAGGGCACCGGCGGGATCATCCGCAGCGATTCCTTGAACGCCATTTCGGTCAGCTCAAGCTTAGCGAGATCATCGTAATCGAGCGGGCGTGGTTCGCCCGAGCCATCCGGCCCGCCGGTCACCGCGAAAATCTCCTCGCGCAGCTTCTCCTGCCATTCCGGATTGGTTGCCAGGTGATAGATCAGCGAAGTGGCAGACGAGGTGATGGTGTCGTGCGCCGCCATCATCAGGAAGTTCATGTGATCGACCACCTCGCCAGCCGGCAGCAGCGAGCCATCCTCGCGCGTCGCGGTGGCGAACTGGCTGAACATGTCCTGCCCGCCGCCGCCTTCCGCGCGGCGGCGCAAGGTTTCCCTGGTGAAATAGTCGACGAGGAAAGCGCGGCCATCAACGCCCTTCTTCATCTTTGTGAAGGGCAGCGGGCGGCGCACCGGCGCGACCGAGGCCTGCACCATATCCACGAAAGCTTCGTTGATCCTGTCGGCTTCCCGCCCCCACGGCAGGCCGATGAAGCTGTCTGCTGCGAGATCGAGGGTCAGCTTCTTGATCGCGGGGTAGAACTGCTTCGGCCCGGCCCAGCTGGCAACCTCGCGGGCGATGCCGCGATTGAGCGCGCCCGAATAGTGCCGCATCGGTTCAGGCTTGAAGGCAATCGACAGCGCGCGGCGATCGATCCGGTGGTGGTCGAAATCCATCAGCATCAACCCGCGCGGGAAAAGCTGATCAAGCACCGGACCCCAGCCCTGCTCGCTGGAGAAGATCTTGTCCTTGTTAAACAATAGCATCTCGTTGGCTTCCGCGCCGATCAGCGCGATTTGCCAGCCGCCGAAGGCGCGGTTGCGGTAGACCTTGCCGTGGGTTGCAATCATCCGCGTCGCAAAGGCATGCGGATCGGCGAGCATGGTGAAGGTGTTGCCCACCAGCGGCCAGCCGGCCTCGCCCGGGATATGCGCCAGATCGGCCTCGCTCAGGCGCAGCTCGCTCCAATGGCGCGGCGCGCCTGCGGGCGCGCTATCGGCGGAACGGGGGGCTTCGGCGAGGGTAGCCATGGTGGTCTCGATGCTCTCTATCAGGTTCGCTATTGCAACTGACCTTGGTGTAAATAATCCGCGCGGTCAAATCCAGCCGGAAAGCTCGCGGCGCAGCATGGCATCGATCATTTCAAGGCCGTGACCGGAAGTGTTGAGGCAATCGAGCACGGCATAATCTTCGCCCCCATGCTCAGTGAATTCGTCGCGGCCTTCCAAGGCCAGTTCCTCGAGCGTCTCGACGCAGTCCGCAGCAAAGCCGGGCGCGGCGACCACCAGCCGCTTGGTGCCTTTGTCGCCCTCGGCCATGAGCGTCGCGTCGGTCGAAGGTTCGAGCCACGCCGCAGGGCCAAAGCGCGACTGGAATGTCGTTTCAAACCGCACCCCGGCAAATGCGGGCCGCACCTCCAGCGCCTTGCGCAGCAAGCGCGCGGTCTTCATGCAGTGGCAGTAATAGGGATCGCCCTTCTGCAAGGTCTGCTGCGGCATCCCGTGGAAGCTCAGCAGCATCACCTCGGGGGTGAAGGCGAGCGCCTGCACCTGCCGCGCGAGATCATCCGCCAGCGCGCCGATATAGCCCGGATTATCGTGATAGGGCGGCACGAAGCGCAGCGCCGGCTGCCAGCGCATCGCGCCCAGCACGCGGGCGACCTCGTCGAACACGGTCGCGGTGGTGGCGGCGCAATATTGCGGATACATCGGCGCGATCAGGATGCGGTCGCAGCCCTGCGCCATCATCGCGGTAAGGCGGCTCTCGATCGAGGGATTGCCGTAGCGCATCGCGTAATCGACCGCGACCTTCTCGCCAAACCGGCCCGCCATTGCTTCGGCCTGCCGCGCGGTGATATCGGCCAGCGGCGAGCCGCGGTCGGTCCAGATTTTGGTATAGGCCTTCGAGCTTTTCTGCGGACGGGTGTTGAGGATGATGCCGCGCAGGATCAATTGCCACACGATCGGCGGGATCTCGACCACGCGCGTGTCGGAGAGGAACTGCTTGAGATAGCGCCGTACCGACGCCGGGTCCGGCCCGTCGGGCGTGCCGAGGTTGATCAGCAGCACGCCGATCTGGCCGCTCGATACAGGAGGATGGTCGCCCGGAAGGCGCTGGGTCTGCCAGGTCATAGCCCGCCCAACGGTTGGCAGGCGTTTGGTTTCCGGGCGGCGTCACTGGCCCGGGCTGTTTGTTGCAAAAAAGTGCAGGTCATATGCCGTCCGAAAGTAGGGGCAGTCGCCGCAGCCGCAAGCCTGTCGCCGAAAACAACGCATTGGCAATCGCCGGCGGAGCGACCACCGCGCCGAGCTCGCCCGGATCGGCAGGCGGGGCTTCGCTGGCGAGAAACTCGATCCGCATTTCGGGGCAATCAGCCAGCGTGGGCAGGCCTAGCGCCTCGTAATCGGTCACTTCGGGCACCCCGCTGCGCAGCTTGACCGGATTGCCGAGCGCGATGCCGATGCCGAACACGAGGCCGCCCTCGATTTGCTGGCGCGCAATATCGTGATTGATGATCCGTCCGATATCGACCGCGGCGGCCAGCTGGGTGACGCGCACGCCGCCCTCGCCCTGCCGCGCGGTGGCGACGCAGGCGATGCGAGCGGCGCCCGGCCCTTCGCCGATGCGCGCAATGGCGAGGCCCTGCCCGCTCTGATCGACTCCGCCGTCCCATCCGGCGAGCTGGGCGGCGCGTTGCAGGCAGGCGGCAAGGCGCACGTCGCTCCCCAGCATCGCGATCCGGAACGACAGCGGCTCGCGTTTGAACTTGGCGGCGATCTCGTCGATGAAGCTCTCGATCGCGAAAATCGTCGGCCCATGGGAATTACCGCGCACCCGCCCGACCGGCAGGCCGATATCGACCGGGATATGCTCCACCATCACCGCCGGCAGGGCATAGGGCGGCACCGCGCCTTCGCAGGCCAAGGGATCGGGCGTGCCCGCCGTCTCGCGGATCGCGGCCATGCTGGTGAGATTGCCGAACAGGCGCTGACCGAATTCGCGCGCCGCAGGGGGCGTGGCGATCCGCATCCGGAACGCATCAATCGCGCCGTCGCCATTCTTCGACAATTGCGCGCCGAGCAGCAGACAGGCCGGAGCGCGCGGGCGCGAACGGAGCAGCTCGTCACGGCGCGGCCAGGTGAGTTGCACCGGACGGCCGAGCTCGCTTACGATCAGCGCGATCTCGATCGCGTGGTCATGCTCCAGCCGCGCATCGAAGCTGCCGCCTGCGGGCATCCGATAGAGCGCCACATCCTCGGTGGAGATGCCGATGGCGCGGGCGGCGGCGATACGCGCCTGCTCGGGCGCCTGGCTCGCCATCCACAGATCGAGCCGCCCGTCCTCGAACCGCGCAGCAGCGCAGGCCGTCTCGACCGGGACGGCATAGGCCGGTTCAACCTCGTAGCGCCGCCCGATATCCACCTTTGTGAGCGCCGCGCCGCCGAAGCCGGTTTCGGCAATGGTATGGGCCTCGCCGCCATCCAGCATCGTATCGAGCTTGGCGGCGATCTCGTTGCTGCTAACCGGCGCGGTGGTGGTCCATTTGGGCTTCATCGCTTCGAGCGCGCTTTCCGCACTCCACCACGTATCGGCGGCGACCGCGAGCCAGCGCTTGCTTTCGACAATCCCGGCCAACCCGCGGATGCCGGCCGCGCCGTCGCGGTTGAACCCGGTGAGCTCGGAGCCGTCGGCAGGCCCGTGGCGGATCGAGGCGAACACCATGCCCGGCAGCCGCACGTCGCCGGCAAAGCGGTGCGAGCCATCGACTTTGGAGGGCAGATCAAGCCGCGGAAAGGCTGGGGCTTCCTCGGAATCGGCGCTGAGCGGTTTTTCGCGCGGCGGCTCGGGGCGCAGCGGCGGGGGGTCGGGGGGCGTGTAACCTGCCGCCGCCTCGGCCAGTTCGCCAAAGCTTGCGCGCTTGGCGGCGTGAGTGACAAATCCGCCCTCGACCTCGCATTCCTCGTAAGAAACCCCCCAGCGCGAGGCGGCTTCCTGCGCCAGCATCGCGCGCGCGGTGGCAGCGGCTTCGCGGCAGGGTTGTTCGTAGGCGGCAAGCGATGTGCCATCGGCGGTCGCAGCGAAGCGCTGCGCGCCGGCAAAGCGCTCGGCCATCAGCGCATCGGTGCTCGGTGAGAGCCCGGCAAAGCTCGGATCCCATAGCGAGATCCACTTGGCAGCCAGAGGGACATTGCCATAGGCGCCCGAAACCGGCGCAGGTTCGACCGCGATCTGCCGCCAGTCCGCGCCGAGTTCACAAGCGACGATCTGCGGCAGCAGCGTGGTGATGCCTTGCCCCATCTCGAGCTGCGGGACAGCCACCATGACCACACCATCGGACGCGATCTTGAGCCATGCGCCGAACACGTGCTCGCCGCTCGCGGCGACCAGCGGGGTGCGATAAGAGCGCGGCATCAGCCACCACGCCACCAGCAGCCCCCCGCCCACAGCCGCCCCGGCCAGCAACCCGCGCCGCGACACTTCCATGCCTAGATGGCTCCCGTATCGAGCCAGTGATCGATCCGCGCCGCGATTGCGGTGAAGGGCAAGGCCTCCGGCCCGTCACCTGCGGCCGGCGGCGTGCCGGCATCGCCGCTGGTACGGGTAGTGATGGTGAGCGGGATGCGCCCGAGAAACGGCAGATCGAGCGCGGCGGCGAAGCGCTCCACCCCGCCCTGGCCGAAGGGATCGCTGACCTCGCCGCAATGCGGGCATTCATAGCCCGCCATGTTCTCCACGAGGCCGATGATCGGGACATTGCCCTGTTCGAACATCTGCCCGGCGCGCGCAGCGTCGATCAGCGCAAGATCCTGCGGGGTCGAGACCAGCACCACGCCATCAGGGCGGTGATCCGAAATCATCGAGAGCTGCACATCGCCGGTGCCGGGCGGCAGGTCGATCAGCAGGATCTCGGTATCCTCCCAGGCCGCATCGATCAGCTGCAAGAGCGCCTTGCCGGTCATCGGCCCGCGCCACGCCAGCGCCTTGCCCGGGGCAACGATATGCCCGATCGAGAGCACTTTGACGCCGTGGCGGCTGGTGATCGGCACCAGCTTGTCGCCCTGGGTCATCGGTTTCTGGCCTTCGGTGGCGAGCAGTTTGGGCTGCGAAGGTCCGTAAATGTCGCCGTCGACCACCCCGACCTTGCGCCCCAGCCGCGCCAGCGCGACCGCGAGATTGGTGGTGACGGTGGATTTGCCGACCCCGCCCTTGCCCGATCCGACCGCGATCAGGCGGATCCGCCGCCGCTCGCCGGTAAGCGCGATGCGAATGTCGCTGACGCCCTCCAACGCGGCGAGCGCGGCCTTGAATTCGGCTTCCAGCGCCGGGCGATCTTCGGTGGCGACATCGCCCGCCTCGGCCACGATCACCACCCGGCCGGAGATAATCCGGGCCGATTGCACCCGTGCATCGAGCGCTGTCGGCAAGTGCCGGCGGATCAGCTCGGCCTGTCGCGCGCGTTCTGCGGCGCGCTGTTCGGGATCGCTCGTCATGCTTCCTCGTTCTGGCCGGGCTTGGCAGCGCCAAAGGGGCCCTCAGCCGCGCCCGCCATCCCTAGCCATGAAATTAGCGAAGCCAACCCCTGTTTTTCCCTGCAAGCCGTGCTTATAACGGCCTTATGCAAAGATTGGACGGTTGGAAAAAACGTCTTGGCCTGGCCGCACAGGGCTTCGCCATGGCTGGCAAGAACCCCTGGGGCAACACCGGCAAGGGTGATGAACCCGGCGAGGATGGCGCAGGCGATGGCCCGGACGGCGAGCGCGGGCTTGGCGGCGGCGGCGGCGATAAGGGCTCCGGCGGCGGCCCGCGCAATCCGTGGCTGCCCGGCGGCGGTGAGCCTGGCAAGCGACGCTCGGCCAGCATCGAGGATATCTTCAAGGGCCGCGGCCCCGAAGGCCCGCGCCGTGCAGGCGGCGGTGGTGGATCGGGCGGCCCGACCTTCCGTCTACCCGAACGCCCGGGCGGCAAGAGCTGGGTACCGGTGATCATCGGCGGCGTCGCGCTTGTCTGGGTCGCGGTCACCAGCGTGCACTTCGTTCAGCCGGGCGAACAGGCGGTGGTCACCTGGTTCGGCGGCAAATATTCGCACTCGCTCGATTCCGGCACCAACTTCACCGCCCCCTGGCCGCTCCATACGGTCGAGAAGGAAAACGTCACGCAGGTGCGGCTCGAGGAAGTGCCCGGCACCAACACCGAAAAGCTGATCCTGACCGGCGACCAGAACCTCGTCGACCTCAGCTACCTGATCCGCTGGAACATCTCCGATCTGGCGCTCTACAAGTATCAGCTCGGCGATCCGCGCAACGCGCTGCTCGAGATCGGCGAGTCGGCGATGCGCGCCGCTGTGGCGAAGCAGAAGCTCGATGAAGTGCTGACCGGCGAGGGCCGCGCCGAAGTCGAACAGGACGTGCGCGCCGCGATGCAGGCGCGGCTCGATGCCTATCGTTCGGGGATTTCGGTGCAGGGGATCGAAATCAACAAGGTCGATCCGCCAAGCCGCGTGGAGGAAGCCTTTAAGGATGTCTCCTCGGCGCAGCAAGACGCCGATGCCGCGATCAACCGCGCCCGCGCGGTGGCGCAGCAATTGCTCGCCCGCGCACAGGGCGATGCAAGCGAATTCAACGACATCTACGAAGAATACAAGCTCGCCCCCGAGGTTACCCGGCGGCGCCTCTATTACGAGACCATGGAGCAGATCCTGTCCAAGACCGACAAGACCATCGTCGAATCCGGCAATGTGATGCCGTACCTGCCACTGCCCGAGGTCAAGCAGCGCTCCAAGGCGCAGCCTGCCCGGCCGCAGGGGGAGTAAGGCCATGAACAGCGTGATCCAGAACTACAAGTCGATCATCATCGCCGTCATCGGCGTGGTGGTGGTGCTGCTCGCCAGCGTGGTGATCGTGCCGGAAACCCATCAGGCGGTGGTGATCCGCACGGGTCAGCCGGTGCGCATCTTCAACATGTTCCGCCCCGATCAGCCTTACGGCCAGACCGGCGCGGGGCTGCAGTTGCGCATTCCCTTTGTCGAGCAGGTGCAGCTGATCGACCGCCGGGTGCTCGATCTCGACATGGAGCGAACGCAGGTGCTCTCCAATGATCAGCAGCGCCTGCAGGTCGATGCCTATGCGCGCTATCGCATCATCAATCCGGTCAAGCTGGTCGAGCGCGCGGGCAATGAACGCCAGCTGGAAAGCCAGCTGCTGCCGATCCTTACCTCGGTGGTGCGGCAGGAGCTTGGGAGGCGGCCGTTCTCGGCGCTGATCAATGCCGAGCGCGGAACCGCGATGACCAACATCACCCGCACGCTCGATGCACAGGCGCGCAATTACGGCGCGCAGGTGCTCGACGTGCGGATCAAGGCCGCCGATCTGCCCGAAGGCCGCCCGCTCGATGCCGCCTTCACCCGGATGCAGACCGATCGCGAGGAAGAGGCAGCGACGATCCGTGCAGCCGGCAGCCGAGATGCGCAGATCATTCAGGCTGAAGCTTCTGCCGAAGCCGCGCGTATTTATGCCGATGCCTACAACAAGGACCCGGATTTCTACGATTTCTACCGCGCCATGCAGTCCTATCGCCAGACCTTCCTGACCGGCGAGGGACAAAGCACGATGGTGCTGTCAGAAGACAGCGAATACTTCCGCCAGTTCAAGGGCAAGCGCTAAAACACCCGGTGGGCGGCGTTCGACCAGCGGTCAACCACGCCCGCCGAACGCCCCACGCATTCAATTGGCGTTCAGGGCCGGAAGGCTCAATCTGGCGTGCATCCGGAGCCTGCCGGGCGGTGACAAACAGGGGTTCAAGGAACGCGGCGGGGCTCTCACGCATTCCTAGCTCAAAGACAAGGATCAAGAGGACGTGAACAAAGTGCGCTATGTGTATGGACTCTCGAGCGCGCTGCTGGTCGGCGGCGCGGCAGCCTCGCTGATCACCGGCACGCCGCTGGGCGCGCAGGTCGCCCAGAATGACGGCGCGGTGATGGAGCGGGTGGTGCCGATTGCCGGCGCGCCTGCCAGCTTTGCCGACCTCACCGAGCAACTCGCTCCGGCGGTGGTCAACATCGCCACCCGCCAGCGGGTCGAGGTGGAGAACAATCCCTTTGCCGGCACGCCCTTTGCCGAGCTGTTCAATCGGCGTCAGGGCGGCGGCGAGGCGCAGCCCCAGACCCGCGAGGCACAATCGCTGGGATCGGGCTTCATCATCTCGGCCGATGGCTATGTGGTCACCAACAACCACGTGATCTCGCCGCCCGATACCCGCGCCAAGCTGGAGTCGATCACGGTCACCCTGCCCGATGGCACCGAATACGAGGCCGATCTGGTCGGCGCGGATGCCGCGTCCGATCTGGCGGTGCTCAAGATCCGTGCGGCCCGCACCTTTCCCTTCGTCCGGTTCGGGGATTCGAGCACCGCGCGCGTGGGCGACTGGGTAGTGGCGATCGGCAATCCGTTTGGCCTTGGCGGCACGGTGACCAGCGGGATCATCTCGGCGGTCTATCGCAACACCGGCCAGGGCGGCGCCTATGACCGCTACATCCAGACCGACGCCAGCATCAACCGCGGCAATTCGGGCGGGCCGTTGTTCGACATGCGCGGCAATGTGATCGGCATCAACAACGCGATCTTCTCGCCCTCGGGCGGAAGCGTCGGCATCGGCTTTGCGATCCCGGCCGAAATCGCCGCGCCGATCGTCGAGCAGCTGCGTTCGGGCCGCGAGATCATGCGCGGCTATCTCGGCGTCGGCCTCGCCCCGATCAACGAGGATCTCGCCGCCTCGCTCGGCATCGAAAAGCGCCGCGGCGAATTCGTGCAGACCGTACAGGACGACAGCCCGGCCGCGCGCGCGGGCCTCAAGCCCGGCGACATCATCACCAAGGTCAACGGCAAGGATGTGACCGCCGAGCAGACCGTCTCCTACCTCGTCGCCAATATGGAACCCGGCGCGCAGGTGCCGGTGGAACTGCTGCGTGACGGCAAGAAGCTGGCGCTCAACGTTACGCTCGGCAAGCGTCCGACCGAGGCGGAACTGCAGCAGCAGACCCAGACCTTCGACCCGGATTCCGAAGAACCGATGGCACCCGGCACCTCGAACGGCACGATCGAACAGAAGCTCGGGATGCAGGTCATCCCGATGTCGGCCGCGATCACCCGCTCGCTCGGCGTTCCGCCCGAAACCAAGGGCGTAGTGATCGGCGCGGTCGATCCCAATTCCGATGCGGCCCGCAAGGGTCTGCGGCGCGGCGACATCATCCTGTCGGCCAATTACCAGGAGGTCGCCACGGTCGAGGCGCTGCTGGCGCAAGTGAACACCGCGGTCACAGAGAAGCGCGAGGCGATCCTCCTGCGCATCCAGCGTCGCACCCAGCCGCCGGCCTTCATCCCGATCCGCCTGCGCTGAGGCGGCGGGCCACCCGCACGAAAAGGGCGTCAGGAGCAGATCCCGGCGCCCTTTTTGTTGGGCCCTTTTCGCGGGGTCAGCCTATTCGTCGGGCGGCGGGCTTGTCGCCTGGGGCTGCGGCGGGCGGCGCGGTTCGCGCTGCGGCCGCGGGATCTGGCCGCCGGTTGCCTCTTCAAGGAAATCCTCGCTCGCGGCCGGCGGGGCATCAGGATCACTGCCGAAGGGGCCGTCCGAAGGCTCGCGCCGCGCCGGTTCGACCAGATTGCCCTGCTCGTCGATGAAGTAGTAGTCCTCGGGCTGTCCGAACATCGCCTCTTTATCGGGTTCAAGCTGCCATTCGGGCAGTTCGACCGTGGTCTCAAATTCCTCGACCGGGCGGTCTTTCACGGCATAGCGCATGAAGCCGGAAAAGGCCTGCGCCGGCGCACGCCCACCCTGCAGGCCGGGTACCGCCTTGGCATCATCGCGGCCCATCCACACACCGGTGGTGACGCCGCTCGAAAAGCCGATGAACCAGCCATCCTTGTTCGACGAGGTGGTACCGGTCTTGCCGGCCACCGGCCGCCCGATCTGCGCTGCGCGGCCCGTGCCGGTTTGCACTGCGGCCTGAAGCAGATCGGTCATCCCGGCGACGACATAATCGGGCACCACCGGGAGCTCGCTTTTGTCCTCGTGGCGATAGAGCAATTCGCCATCAGCCGTGGTCACCTTGGCGATACCATAGGGCTCGACCCTAGTCCCCTTGGACGAGATCGATGCGAAGGCCTGCGTCATCTCGATCAAGCGCACTTCGGAGGAACCGAGCACCATCGAGGGGAAGGTCGAAATCTCCGAGGTGATCCCGAACCGCTTGGCCATCGAGGCGACCGTGCCGAAGCCGACCTCGTTGCCGAGCTGGGCGGCGACAGTGTTGATCGAATAGGCGAACGCCGTGCGCAGATCGGTCTCGCCGACATTGCGCCCGGTCGAATTGCGCGGGCTCCAGCCGTCGATCGTCACCGGCTCGTCCTTGACCATGTCCTCGGGCGTGTAGCCCGCCTCGAGCGCGGCAAGATAGACGAACAGCTTCCACGACGAGCCGGGCTGGCGCATCGCGGTGGTGGCGCGGTTGAAATTGCTGGCGACGTAATCGGTGCCGCCCACCAGCGCGAGGATCGCCCCGTCGCGGTCCAGACTGACCAGCGCGCCTTGCGCTTCGCCGGGCGTATTGGCCTCGATCGCAGCGGTGGCGGCGCGCTGCATCCCGATATCGAGCGTGGTCCACACCTCGATCGGCTCGAAGGTCTCGGGCAGGATGATGTCGAGCTGCGGCAGCACCCAGTCGGTGAAATAGCGCACCGAGTTCTGCCCGGCCTGCTCCTTGAGCCGCACTTCGCTGATGTCGACCATCGCCTGATCGGCGGTGATATAGCCCTGTTCGCGCATCAGCCGCAGCACCACCCTGGCGCGGTCGACCGCGGCCTGGGTGTCGGCGGTGGGTGAATAGCGGCTCGGCGCCTTTACGAGGCCGGCAATGATCGCAGCCTCGCCGACGCTGAGTTCGTTGGCCGGATGGCTGAAGAACTTGCGGGAGGCGGAATCGATGCCATAGGCGCCGCCGCCGAAATAGACCTTGTTCAGGTAAAGCTCGAGGATCTCCTCCTTGGAGAATTTCCATTCGAGCGCCATCGCTAGCACCGCCTCGCGCGCCTTGCGATCAAGCGAGCGATTGTTGTTGAGGAACAGGTTGCGCGCCAGCTGCTGGGTGATGGTCGAGGTGCCGCCGATCCGGTCATCGCCGGTGAAGCCCTCGATGATCGCGCCGGTGAGACGGATCGGATCGACCCCGAGGTGCGAATGGAAGCGCTTGTCCTCGACCGCGACCATCGCGTTCTTCATGTTTTCGGGGATCTCGGCGTAATCGAGCCATTCGCCGAAGCTGGGGCCCAATTCGACCAGCTCGCGCCCGTCACGCGCGCGCACCACGATGGTCTGGCCCGGCTGGGTCGCCTGAAGCGCGGCGTAGCTGGGGATCGAACTGGCCGCAAAGCCGACCGCAAAACCGAGGAAGGTGAGGCCCAGCACCGCCAGCGCCCCGCCCCACACGAAGGCGCGCTTGATCCATTTGCGTAAGGCAGAGGGCGGCTTGCCGTCCCCGCCACCCTTGCTGCTGCCATCACGGCTCAGCTTGGTGCGCACCGCGGGCGCCTCTTCGCGCTGCGCTGCCGCTCGGCGGCTGCCGCGCGCGCCCTTGTTCTGCAACCGGTCACCCCTTCTGGACATGGTCTTCAGTCCAATCCATTCCGATCAGGCGCCTGCAGCTATGCGCCTGCGGGCGATGCATAGGCGAGTTATAAACGCGGGTGAACCGTCGATGCGTGGCCATCCCCCGCTGCGGCGGCACGCCTCAATCGCCTGCCGGGGTGAACACCAGCGCCACGGAGTTGATGCAATAGCGCAAGCCCCCCTGCTCGGGCGGGCCGTCGGGGAAGACATGGCCGAGATGCCCGCCGCACTTGCCGCAGCGCACTTCGGTGCGGACCATGCCGTAGCTGAAGTCGCGGTGCTCATCGATCACCTCCGCGTCGGCAGGCTTGGTAAAGGCGGGCCAGCCGCAGCCGGAGTTGTATTTCGCGGTCGAGTAGAACAGCTGCGTGCCGCAGGCGGCGCAATGATATTCGCCCTCGTCGTAGAACTTGTCGTACTCGCCGGTGAAGGCGCGCTCGGTGCCGGCCTCGCGCAGGATGTGATACTGCATCGGCGTCAGCTTCTCGCGCCACTCGGCCTCGCTGAGGCTGCGGGGATCGGGATTATCCATGATCTATCCTCTCTGCTCGCGCCCAATATCAGTGCGCCCGAGGCATTTCGCAAGCATGATGCGCGGCGTTACGTCGCCGCGTTAATCCTATCCATCCACCAAGGCATAATGCGGGGGCGGCTGGATCACATCCATCCGCTCGGTCAGCAGCGGACGGAAGCTCGGGCGGCTCTTGAACACGGCATACCAGCCGCGCGCCTGCTCGTGGCCCGCCCAGTCGATCCCGCCGAGATAGTCGGCGACCGAGATCTGCGCCGCGGCAGCGAGATCAGCCAAGCTCATGGTAGAGCCTGCCACCCACGGGCGATTGTCGATCAGCCAGTCGAGATAGTCGAGATGGCCATGTGCCAGCTTCATCGCGTTGCGCAGCGCGCCGCTATCGGGCGGCTGGCGCAGGATGCGCTTCTTCATGCGTTCGGACAGCAGGGGCGCGGTGACATCGGCGTAGAAATTCTCGTCAAACAGCGCCACCAGCCGGCGGATCTCGGCGCGCTGGGCGGCGGTGCCGTTGATCATCGGCGCGCGCTCGACCGTTTCCTCGAAATATTCCGCGATCGCACGGCTGTCGGGCAGAGTGACGCCCTTTTCCTGATTGACGATCACCGGCGTGCGCCCGGCCGGATTGAGATTGAAGAACCAGTCGGACGCCGCCCACGGGTCTTCGCGCACCAGCTCGAAGGGGATGTTCTTTTCGCTCAGCAGCAGCCGGATCTTGCGACTGAAGGGACACAGGGGGAATTGATAGAGGAGCCACATGATAATCAGCCCATGCCGCAATTTGCGGGCCGAATCCATCGCCTATGCCCTGTAAGCGGGGGAGTAATCAGACCCCGGAGGCGTCCAGCATCACGAGACATGCGGGCATTACCTTATCGACTTCGCCATTGCCCCAGATCGCCTGCGCTTCGGCGCCGACCAGCTGGCTGATGCCGTTGCGATCGAGACCGGTTGCATCCATCAGCCGCGCCAGCGAGCGCACGAAGAATTCACGCCCGCGCACCCCGACCGGCGACCATTTCTTCGCGGCGTCATTGCCCTTGGCCTGCCCCTCGGCCACCAGCGCGAAGGCCGCCGAACAGCGCAGCAGCGCCCGATCCTCCAGTGACAGGGCCGGCGGAGCGGCAGGTGCAGCCTGAAGCGCGAGCGCGGCGGCAAGAAGCGGGGTCAGCATGGACCCTTCTATGCACCGCGACATGAACCTGACGCTACCGGAAATCCAATTGCGGGCGCGCTAATTCCGTCCTAATCCGCAACCCGTCTTATGAGAGGAGACGCATGTCCATGTTCAGTCACATTATGATCGGCACCAGCGATTTCGACCGCGCCAAGGCGTTCTACGACAGCGTGCTCGGCACGCTCGGCGCTGCGCCGGGCAATATCAACGAAGCCGCCACCGGCCACAAGCGCGCGTTCTGGTTCCACAATGGCGGGATCTTCGCGATCAGCCAGCCGATCAATGATGCGCCTGCCTGCGTCGCCAACGGCTCGACCATCGGCTTTGCCTGCGACAGTCTGGAGCAGGTGCAGGCGTTCCATGATGCGGCGGTGGCTGCGGGCGGCAAGTCGATCGAAGACCCCCCGGGCCCGCGCACCGGCGCGATGGGCACGCTGAACCTTGGCTATGTACTCGATCTCGACGGCCACAAGCTGTGCATGCTGCATAGGGCGTGATGTGAAGGGGTCTGCGCCGCGCGATAGCGCGGCCGCAAAATTAACGGCTCAATTCAAACACCGCGAATTCGGCGCGCCAGTTAGCTGCTGGGGCGCCGATTTCAATTTCATCGGCAAAGAACCACGCGCGCTCGATGGCCGCGCCCTTCATCCTCGCCAGATCGCGGAAATCTTCGACCGTGACGTGGTGGATGTTCTGCGTTTCATACCAGCTCACCGGCAGCGCGCGGGTGACCGGCATCCGCCCGCCGAACATCAGCGCCGCGCGCGTGCGCCAATGCGCAAAGTTGGGGAAGGAGACAAACGCCCGCCGCCCCACGCGCAGCAGCTCGTCAAGGATCAGATCGGGCCGGGTCGCGGTTTGCAGCGTCTGGCTGAGGATCGCGTAATCGAACGCCTTGTCCGGGTAATTGGCAAGGTCGAGATTGGCATCGCCCTGCACCACCGAAAGCCCGCGCGAGACGCACCGCTCGACCAGCACTCCGTCCAATTCCATCCCCCGCGCATCGCAGCCGCTGGCCGCCTCAAGCTCGGCCATCAAAGCCCCGTCACCGCAGCCGATGTCGAGCACCCGGCTCCCGGGTGCGACATGGGCGGCAATGGCGGCGAGGTCAGGGCGTAACGTCAATCGACAAACCCCTTCACCACCCGGTCAAGCTGGTCGTGCTCGAGCAGGAAAGAGTCATGCCCGTGCGGCGCGCTGAGTTCGACGAAGCTCACCTTCGCACCCGCCGCATTGAGCGCGTGGACGATGTGGCGGCTTTCGGCGGTGGGGTAGAGCCAGTCGGTATCGAAGCTGACAAGGCAGAACCGCGCCTGCGTCCCCGCAAAGGCATCCGCCAGCTTGCCGCCGTGTTCCTCGGCGATGTCGAAGTAGTCCATCGCGCGGGTGATGTAGAGGTAGGAATTGGCATCGAACCGGCGGGTGAAGCCGCTGCCCTGATAGCGCAGATAGCTTTCCACCTGAAACTCGGCGTCGAAGCCGAAGCCCTTGGCCTCGCGGTCCTGCAAGCGCCGCCCGAACTTCTCTGTCAGGCCTGCTTCGGACAGGTAGGTGATATGCGCCGCCATCCGCGCCACGGCGAGGCCGTTGTCGGGCTTGGCTTCGCTCGCATAATAATCACCCTCGGCCCAGGCGGGATCGGCCATGATCGCCTGGCGGCCTACTTCGTGGAAGGCGATGTTCTGGGCCGAATGCCGCGCGGTGGAAGCAATCACCAGCACCCGCGCGGCGCGTGTCGGCCAGTTGGCAGCAAGGCTCAGTGCCTGCATCCCGCCCATCGAGCCGCCGACCACGGCATGCAAGCGATCGATCCCGAGGCCGTCGAGCAGCGCCACCAGAGCGCGCACCATGTCGCGGATGGTGATGACGGGAAAGCGCATCGCATAAGGCTGGCCATCCGGCGCAGGGCTGGCGGGCCCGCTCGATCCTAGGCATGAGCCGATGACATTGGCGCAGATCACGAAGTGGCGATTGGTGTCGATCGGCAGGCCCGGCCCGACCATCCGCTCCCACCACCCTGGCTTGCCGGTGATCGGGTGCGGGCTGGCGAGGTATTGGTCGCCCGTCAGCGCATGGCACACGAGGATCGCATTCGACGCATCGGCTGCGAGCGTGCCGTAGGTCTCATAGGCAATCTGGCAGCCCTCCAGCACCTGTCCGCTGTCGAGCGACAGGGGGTGGGGGACGCGATAGACCGGGGAGACAGGGGCGGCGTTCATTGGCCATGCGAATTGGGCGAGGCCCCTGCCCATGTCAATCGCGCCCCACAACGCCTGCGCGTTTTCACGCTGTATTCGCGAGAGCAAACTGGTTACACGCGCCTCTCCCATGACCAAACCTCAGCCAAAACCCTGGATCGCGCAGATCCACGCCTATGTGCCGGGCAAGTCCAAGTCGGCGAGCGGCCAGCCGCTGACCAAGCTTTCGGCCAACGAGAACCCGTTGGGCAGCAGTCCGGCGGCTTTGGCGGCTTTGGCAGGCGAGCATAATCCGGCCGATTATCCCGATCCCGACGCGCGCGCGCTTCGCGAAAAGATCGCCGAAGTGCACGGGCTGGATCCTGATCGCATCGTGTGCGGCACCGGCTCGGGCGAGTTGCTGCATTGCGCGGTACAGGCGCTGGCCGGCCCGGGGGACGAGGTTGCGTGTTCGCGCTATTCCTTCTCGCTCTATCCGCTGCTGGCGCACAAGGTCGGGGCAACCGCAGTCCTGGCCGAGGATGCCGATTACGCCGCCAGCGTCGACAATCTGCTGGCCGCGGTGACCGAGCGGACCAAGGTGGTGCTGCTCGACAATCCAAACAATCCGGTCGGCACTTTGCTGCCCCCGTCCGAAGTCGCGCGGCTGCACGCCGGCCTGCCGTCTGACGTGCTGCTGGTGGTGGACGAGGCTTACGGCGAATATGTCGATCCGGCGCTCCAACAGGCGGCGTTTGCGCTGGCCGCGCGCCACGAGAACGTGCTGGTCAGCCGCACCTTTTCCAAGGCCTATGGCCTCGCGTCGGAGCGGGTCGGCTGGGTCACGGGCGCACCGCATCTGATCGATCTCGTCAACCGCCTGCGCGGGGCGTTCAATGTCTCGGTCAGCGGGCAGAAGGCGGCGCTGGCGGCGCTCGGCGATCAGGCCTTTGTCGCCGCGAGCCGCGAACACAACGCCGCCGAACGCGCGCGCTTTGCCGCTGCGATTGCGGCGCTGGGCAACCGCGGCCTCAGCGCCTCGCTCAGCGAGGCCAACTTCCTGCTGGTGCATTTTGACGGCGCCGTGAGCGCGGCGCAGGCGCTCGAAGCGCTGTCGGACGCGGGTTACGCCGTGCGCCATCTGCCCTCCCAAGGCCTGCCGAACAGCTTGCGCATCACCATCGGCAAGAGCGAGGACATGACCCGCGTGATCGCCGCGCTGCGAACCCTGTGCGGGGAAGCGGCATGACGATCACCCGCGTCGCGATCATCGGGCTCGGGCTGCTGGGCGGCTCGATCGGGCTGGCGGTGAAGGCGCGCGGGCTCGCCATCACCACTACCGGCTGGGACCGCGATGCCAGCGTGCGCGAGCGGGCTGCGGCGCGCGGGCTGGTCGATCAGGTGCATGACACGCCCGAAGCAGCCGTTACCGCAGCCGATCTCGTGATCCTCTGCGTCCCCGTCGGCGCGATGGAGGAGGCGGCGCGCGCCATCGCCCCCGGCCTCGCGCCCCATGCGATCATCAGCGATGTCGGCTCGTCCAAGGCCGCCGTGGCCGAGGCGCTCGCCGCCGCGCTGCCCGGCGCCTGCATCATCCCCGCGCACCCTGTCGCGGGCACCGAGCAGAGCGGGCCGGATGCCGGCTTTGCCACGCTGTTCGCGGGCCGATGGTGCATCATCACCCCGCCCGAGGGTGTGGGCCCTGCCGCGCTCGAAGCCCTGTCGGACTTCTGGACGCAGCTCGGCTCCAAAGTCGAGCTGATGAGTGCAGCCCACCACGATCTGGTGCTCGCGGTCACCAGCCACATCCCGCACCTCATCGCCTATACCATCGTCGGCACCGCCAGCGATCTGGAGGACGTGACCCAGAGCGAGGTGATCAAGTACTCAGCAGGCGGTTTTCGCGATTTCACCCGCATCGCCGCCTCCGATCCGGTGATGTGGCGCGACGTGTTCCTGACCAACAGGGGCGCAGTGCTGGAAATGCTCGGGCGCTTTTCGGAAGACCTCACCGCGCTGCAACGCGCGATCCGCTCGGGCGACGGGGACACATTGTTCGACCTCTTCACCCGCACCCGCGCAATCCGGCGGCAGGTGATCGAGCAAGGCCAGGACGACGAGCGACCCGATTTCGGGCGCGGGCAAGCAGAGTAAAGGCACGTCTGCTTCAGGGGTGAGACGGACAAATGTTGCCGTTCGGGAAGCAAGCCCGAAGCGGAAATGGGCGACAGCTGTCTAGAGACCCAAATCCGCCAAGCTCTTTTCGATCATTTCGCGCGCCGAATTGTGGGCGAAGGGGAAGGCATGGAAGAAGGTCTCGGCCTTGAGGCCGGGATCGGCAGCTGTGCCCTTGGCGAGCCAGAGCCGTGCATCGTTGGAATGCCCCGCAAGGTGTGCCGTGAATGCGGCAATGAGGGCGATATGCTTGTGAGCACCGGGCATCCGCGCCGCACGCGATCCGAGTTCGGCGGCTTTCTCATAGTCGCCAAGTTGCACATGCGCCATCGCCCGGCTCGAGACCATCGCATAGGCGAGGGGGTCGAGCGGACTTAGCTCCAGCGCCAATGTCAGATCGGCATCGGCTTCCTTCGGTTTGCCAGCCATGGTGCTGACGAGGCCGCGATTATAGATCCCCTGTGCGTAGCTTGGACTGAGGCTGGTGGCTCTATCGAACCATGCGATCGAGTCTTCTAACTGGCCGTCGAGCCAGAAACTGCGTCCCACATTGAAGTGGGCAAAAGGATCATATTGATCCGCCTCCAGCGCACGGTGGGCGAAATTGCGCGCCGCCTCCATCTCCGCTTCGGGACTGCCCCCGAAGTTCAGGAATGCATTCTGGAAATGCGTGAACGAGAGTCCGCCCAGTGCGCGCGAGAAATAGAGATCGCGCGCAAGCGACTGGGCAAACAGTTCGGCGGCCCTCGCATTGTCGGCCTGCCGGAAGCGATACATGTGATCAAGCCCGAGATGAAAGCTGGCCCAGGCGTCGAGCTCTGTGGCGGGGCGTCTGCGTGCATTGCGCACCTCGTTGCGCGGGATATGCACTTCAAGCGCAGCGACAACCTGCGCTTCGATAGCAGACCGCATCATCTGGAGTTCGGCCAGCGCACCGCGATAATGATCCGCCCAGATCGTCTCGCCATGTTCGGTGTCGGCCAGCATGATTGCGACGGTGACCTGCGCGCCCGACACCTCGATTGTGCCTGTAAGACAATAGCGAACGGCCAGCGCGTGTCCGACCGCAAGCGGATCAGCCTCTGGCCCTCTGAACCGAAAGCTGGATCCGCGGGCAATCACAAAAAGCCAGTGGAGACGCGACAGGTCCATGATGATATCGGCAGCCAGGGCATCGGCAATGATGCCAAGCGGTCCGGCTTCCCCTGCAAGCTCGAAGGGCAGCACGGCGATGGACGGGCGCCCGTCGCGCGCGGTCCGCGATGGCGGTCTGGTCGCGGCGCCGGATAGAGTCTCGGGCTGGCGCAGAACCGGCGGGACGGGTTCGGCAGCGGCAGGTCCGGCGAGTTTTCCGACAAACCGGAATCCCTTGCCGTGGATCGTGCGGATTAGGCGCTGGCTCTTGCCATCATCGCCGATTGCCTTGCGCGCGGCCTTGATCCGGGCGGCGACGGCGGATTCCGAAACGATCCGTCCGTCCCATATCTTCTCGATGAGTTCATCCTTGCCGACCATCCTTGCATCGTTTTCCGCGAGCAGGATCAGGAGCGAGAGCACCTGCGGCTCGACGTGGGCCGGCGTGCCGCCGCACCGCAATTCGAACCGCGCCGTGTCAAGCTCGAAGCCGTCAAAGCGGAAGACACTTGGATGGACTCCCGCCAATCGCGACTCCCGTTGTTCAAATCTTCATCCAAAGGTCAGGCATATTCACGCCTTCGTCAAGCTTCACCCGAAACTTGCGGCTATCTCTTCGGTATTGGCAAGCACCGCCCCAAACCTGCTTAAGGAGAACCGAAATGCCTCTCGTAACCATCGACGTCATCAAGGACGTTTTCACCCCGGACCAGAAGCGTCAGCTGATCGATAACGTCACCGAGGCGATGATCGCGGTTGAAGGCGAGGCAATGCGCCCGGTGACATGGGTTCGCATCAACGAGTTGGGACAGGGTGACTGGGCGATTGGTGGGCAGCGTCTGAGTGCTGCGGATGTCCATGCGATGGCTGCCAACAAGGCGGCTTGATCCGCGGCGCCAGCAACTGCGTGAATGGAGATAGATATGACCGAGGCGATCGAAAAACGCCGCTTCGACACACCCGATGATGTGCTGGATATGAAGGATGCCGGCGCGATCAAGATCATCGGGATGACGAGCACGGGGGCGACAGGCATGCACGCGGTGTTCAAGCCCGGTTGGGTTTGGGAGAAGGACGAGAAGCCGCTTCTGGGTCACCCCGAAACATGCCCGATACATCACACCGGCTACTCGCTGTCGGGCAGGCTGGTTGTGCGGATGCTCGCAAGCGGCGTCGAGACAGTCATCGAGCCTGGCGACTTTTTCGAAATCCCGCCCGGACATGATGCCTTCGTCGAAGGTGACGAGCAGGTCGAGCTGATCCTGTTCGCACCGCCTGAGCATTCCCATTGAGTGGATAGCAGGTGTTGGCCGCGGTAAAGCCGAGCGTCACGCAGCACGCCATTGCCTCGGACGAGAACCCGAATCCGCCCGCGGGCAGTCCGACTAGCTCAGCAGGAACATTGCCGAGACCAGGATCATCACTGCCGTTGCCGACCAGCCGCCGAACTTCAGTAGCGGGGGCAGGGTCAGGCGGCCCATCACCTTGGGATTGCTCGCCGCCAGCATGGTCATCACCATCAGCGGCGGGGCCAGCAGGCCGTTGATCACCGCCGTCCAGTAAAGCGCCTGCATCGGATCGATGCCGATGAGGTTGAGCGCCACTCCGCCCAGCACCGCGACGACAATCGCGCCATAGAAGGCCTTGGCTTCGTGCGGCTTGCGGTCCAGCCCCTCGGTCCAGCCGAAGGTCTCGGACAGGGCATAGGCCGCAGAGCCCGCCAGCACCGGCACGGCGAGCAAACCGATGCCGATAATCCCCACGGCAAATAGCAGAAAGCTGAAATCCCCCGCGATCGGGCGCAGCGCGCTCGCTGCGGCATCGGCCGAAGCGATCTCGGTGATCCCGTTGGCGTGGAGCGTGGCGGCGGTGGCGATCACGATGAACAGCGCGGTCACGCTCGTCACCCCCATGCCAATCAGGGTATCGGTCCGCATCCGTTTGAGGCTCGGACCTGCGGCGCGCGGGAACACGCCAAGGGGATGTGTGTGCAGGCGATGCTGCTCCTCCACTTCCTGCCCGGCCTGCCAGAAGAACAGGTAGGGGCTGATCGTCGTGCCCAGCGCCGCGATCACGGCCATCGCTGTCTGCCGGTCAAAGGTGAGCTCCGGCACCACCACGCCGCGCAGTACCGCCTCGGGCGAGACATCCGCAACGAAGGGTACGAGGATATAGGCAAGCAGCGAAAGCGCCGACCACTTGAGGATGCGCGTGTAGAGCGCATAGGCGACGAACACTTCAAGCAGCACCGAAATGCCACCGGAGAGCACGACATAAAGCATGGTTGGCCCGGGAAGCAGCAGATTGAGCGCAGCCGCCATCGCGCCGAGGTCCGCGCCGAGATTGATCGTGTTGGCGATCAGCAGGAGCATCACGGCAAACCACAGCACCGGTCGGGGATAATGGCGCTTGAGGTTGTGGGCGATGCCGTGCCCGGTCACCGCACCGATGCGCGCGCAGATCAATTGCGTGGCGACCAGCAGCGGGTAGCTGAACACCATGATCCATGCGAGACTGAAGCCGAACTGCGCCCCGATCTGGCTATAGGTGCCGATACCACTCGGATCATCATCCGCAGCGCCGGTGATCAATCCGGGTCCGAGCACTTCGCCCCATGTGCGCGCATCGGCTTCGGTGTGCCGATCGTCGGTGTGCTCGTCCCCGGCGGTCACGGGTGCGATCCTCCCGGATCAGCCCTGGCCGGATTCAGAACATTGATCGCCGCGTGCACCTTGGCCTCGATCTCCTCGCGCGGCAGGCCCGCCGGGATCTTGGCTCCGACCTTGTAGGTGATCCGCCCCCTCCGCTTGATCACGTGGTGATAGGTCGCCCCGCTATCCACCGCGATCGGCACCACCGGCAGCTTGAGCAGCTTGTAGATGCCCGCAAACCCCGCCTGCAGCGGCGGCTGCGTGCCGTGCGCCACGCGCGTGCCTTCGGGGAAGATCACCAGCGGGCGGCCCTCGTCCAGCCGCTGCTTTGCCAGCGACAGCATCTCACGCAAGGTCTTCGCGCCCTTTTCGCGCGCCACCGGGATCAGGCCATAGGTCAGCGCCGAATAGCCCCAGGCGGGGATCGCGAACAGCTCGTGCTTGGCGAACACCGCCGGGTGGGTGAACAGGCGCGGGGTGTCGATCGCCTCGAAAAAGCTCTCGTGCTTGACCGCGATAAGCACCCGGCCTTCGGGCAGCGCGCCGTCGAGCACCACCTCGATGCCGAGCACATGCTCCACACACCACAAGTGCCACCCGCCCCACTTCGCCACCACCTGGGCGAGCCACGGCCGGTACGCCACAATCGCCGCCACCGCGGCCGAGACCAGAAACACGCTGCCGCCATAGAACAGCGCATAGAAGGCAAGGCTGCGCAGGGCCGCGATGAGCGTGTTCAAAGGTCCGCCAGCCCCGCCGCGCGGCTGGCGAGCAGCTTGTGATATTCAAGGAACAGCGTGCCCAGATCGGGGCGCGAGGACACAGCATCGCGGATCACGGTGACATGATCGGGCAGCGTCCGGTCAAGCTCGCCCGCGGCGCGGCGCATATGCCAGTCGGTGGTCACCAGGCGCAAAGAACGCACCTCGTTCTGCGCCACCCACTTGGCTGTTTCGGCGGCGTTGGAGCGGGTGTCGACCGCGGCAAAGCCGAGCGTCACGCAGCACGCCATTTCCTCGGACGAGACTCCGAATTCGGCGGCAAATTCGCCCGGCTTCACTTCGGGATCGACCCCGCTGACCAGCATCTTTTTCGCCAGCTGCTTGTCCAGCACCTCGAGCCCGCGCGCGATCCGGCCGGCCCCGCCGGTTGGGACAATCACCGCGTCGGTCACCGCAGCTGTTTTCGCCGGACGCGGCAGCGCGACCACGAACCACAGGAAGCCGATCGCCCAGGCAAGAAACATCAAGGAAAGCACGCGCCGGATCATGATCGCCCCTAGAGCATGCCCTTGAGGGCGAGCGCAATGGTCATGCGTGCGGTGGCGAGCGCCAGCAGCACGCCGATCACCGGCACGGCGGCGATCACCAGCCAGTCGGCCGGCCCCAGCCCGCCGCCGCCGGCCATGCCGCTATCGAGCGCCGCGAATTGCTGGCCCAGCAGCCAGATCGCCCCCAGCCCCAGCATCGTGCCGACAAGCGCCCCGAAGGCCGCCTCGCGCAGCACCGTACCTAGGAAGATGCGGGTGATCTGCCGGTCCGTCCCGCCAAGCAGGTGGAGGATCTCGACCGTCTCGCGCGCCTGTCCCAGCGCGTTGCGCGAGGCGAGCCACACAGCCGCAGCGGTCGCCAGCGCGACGAGGCCGATCAGCCCGAGCGCCAGCCATTGCAGCGCCGCAAGCGCGCGGTAGACCGGCCGCAGCCAGTCGCTCTGCGCATCGACCCTTGCGCCGGGCACCTCGCCCTCGAGCGCAGCGGCCAGCTGGGCGATCTCGGCGGGCGTGGCGCGGCGCACCAGTTCGACATCGACCAGCACCGGGATCGGCACATCGCCGCTGTTTGCCGCCGTGCCGAGCCAAGGTTCGAGCAGCGCGGTCAGCTCGTCTTCCGGCACCAGCCGCACCGCGCGCACCAGCTCCATATCCTGCAGCACCCCGACCACCGCTTTGCCGCGCGCTGTGCGCAGATCGGGGTTGGGCTCGATCACCTGCACGGTCACCGCTGCTGCCAGATCGGCGCGGGCGTTGTCGGCGAGATTGCGCAGCACCAGCCCGCCCGCAGCCGCGATCACCACCAGCGCGATCAGGATCGCGATCACCCCCGGCATCAGCCCGCCCATGCGCGGCTGGGGCAGCAGGCGGGCGGCGCGCTTGGCCTGCGGTGCGGGCGCGGCGCCAGCCTCGTCCTCGGGTGCCTCGACCTCGGGCGCTTCGGGCAGCGGGGGGATGTTCATGCGCCGCTCTCCCCGCCGAACAGGGACGACGACGGGCGCGGCGGATAGCGCAGCGCGCCGGTGGGATCGGACAGCTGACCCTTGTTGAGGCGCATGATCAGCGAATCCGGCACCTTCTTCAAAAGGTGGACATCGTGGGTCGCCACCACCACCGTCGTGCGGACGCGGTTGTTGAGCGCCTCGAACAGGCGCAGCAGCTTCAAGGCCATGTCGGGATCGACGTTGCCGGTCGGCTCGTCGGCGATCAGCATCTTGGGCCGCGCGATCACCGCCCGGGCGATGGCAACGCGCTGCTGCTCTCCGCCCGACATGGTCGCCGGAATCGCCTGCGCGCGGTGCGCCAGGCCGACCCATTCGAGCATGTCAGAGACCGCCTTGACCACCCGCGCCTCGTCCGCGCCCGCCAGCCTCAGCGGCAGCGCGACATTATCGAAGGCGGTCAGATGCGGCACCAGCCGGAAGTTCTGGAACACCACGCCCAGCCGCCGCCGCAGATCAGGCAGACGCTCGCGCGGCATCGTCATCAGATCCTGCCCGAACATCCGGATCGCCCCGCGCGAAGGCCGCTGGGCGAGGTAGAGCAGCTTCAACAGACTGGTCTTGCCCGCCCCGCTCGCACCGGTGAGGAAGTAGAAGCTGCCGGGGTAGAGCGTGAAGCTGAGGTTGCTCAGCACCTCGGCATCCGTGCCGTAGCGCAGCCCGACATTGTCGAATTTCACGATCTCGGCGAGGCGATCAATCATCCCGCGCACCTAACAGCACGGCCGGAAAGGGGGAAGTCGAACATCGCATTGGCGCCTATAGCTAACCCCCAGTGTGGAAAAAAGCACCGATTTGGCTCCGTTTGCGGCGCCTGCTCTTGTGCCGGACGGTGCGAGGACTATTGCCCAAGCTGACATGATCATCGCCTGCCCAGCCTGCGGTACCCGCTACGCCGTGCCGGATTCTGCCATCGGCAGCGAAGGCCGCACCGTGCGCTGCGCGAAATGCAAGCACAGCTGGTTCCAGGAACCGCTCGAACTCGAGCTGCATGATGCGCTGGATCAGGCCGCGCCCGAACCGGCATCGCCTGCGCCGCAGCCCGATCCTGCCCCGTCGGCACCCCAGCCCGTTTCCGCGCCCAAGCCGGAGCCCCGCCCGCCCGTCACCGCCGCGCCCGCGCCGCCGCCAGCCGATGGCCCCTCGATCAACCACTGGCGCACGGCCGAAGCGAGCGAGGCTGCCGGCAATCCGGACGAGCAGGCCACGATCGCCGTGCGTGCGCTGCGCCGCGGCCTCGCGCAGCAGACGCGCAGCGAAGAGGCGCCCGCCGCCGAAACGCCCCCGCCGCTCACCGAAACCGCGGCTCCGGGAATGGACGAGCCCGAACCTCCGTTCGAGGACGAGCCGGGCGAGGACGAGGGCGGCGTCTCGCAATTCGATTACCGCGCACCTTTCACCCGGCGGCGCAACACGCTCAAGATGTGGACCATCGCCGCGGCGATCTTCGCGCTGCTGGCGACGGGCACGGTGCTTGCCGTGAATTACTCAGGCCTGCCGCTCCCCGACTGGCTGCCGCTGCAACGCCCCACCTTCGGCATCGGCCAGCCCGGGCTGGAGCTCGATTTCCCGCGCGAGGAACAGCGCAGCGAAACGCTCGACAGCGGCGAGAAGATCTTCCGCGTGCGCGGCACGATCAGCAACACCGCGCGCGAGACGCTCAATGTGCCCAACCTTCTGGTGGTGTTCATCGACGCACGCGAGCGGCCGGTGGGTGACTGGGTGGTCGTCCCTGCCAAGCGCGCGCTGGCACCGGGCGAAAGCGTCAATGTGACCGAGGCGATCGCCAACATCCCGCCGGGCGCGGCCTTCGCCGATATCGGCTGGGCGCCGAACTGACAGCGCATAGCCGCAGGCGACTTTTTTCGCCCGCGCGCAGCCCCCTTGATCAAATGCGCTTGCACGCCTGCCGACCCCTTGCTAGGGGCGCGCTCCTACCGCGGGGCCAGCACTTGGCAGCCCCGACAAACCCGAGTGCGGTCGTGGCGGAATTGGTAGACGCGCAACGTTGAGGTCGTTGTGGGCGAAAGCCCGTGGAAGTTCGAGTCTTCTCGACCGCACCAAACAGTTTATCCCGAAATCAAGATTCGGCCTACGGGCAGACTGCGCCTCGAAAGTGGCGCAGTTCTGCGGCATTCTGGCGTCAGCTGAAGCCCAGCCTGTGCCAGAGCACGCAAAAAAGAGCCGGGTCATTCGGCTTCTTTGTCCCCATATCTCTGTCCGGAAAAAACTGACCGCAAGTGCGGTCGCGCTGCGTCAGGCAGCGAACCCCAGCATCCGCTGTTGCGAATGCCAGCAGAGGGGAAGATCGGCCTCGAGCAGGGTTCGGCGATCGAGCCGCACGGGCTGGCGGCCGTCGATAATCGCTTCGGTGATGCGCGGGCTAAGCCATGAGAGCCGGAACAGCTTGCCAAGCTGGGTGCGGCAGCGCCCCTCGCGCTTGCCGAGCTGGTTGAGACTGAGCTCAGGCGAGGCCAGCACCAGCTCCCGAACCTCCATCGCCTCGGCGATCAGACTGACCAGCTTGCGATCTATCTGATCAGTGGAAGCGGTAGTATCGATCCGCAGCTTGGCTTCGCGGAACGGCTTGCGCTCGGGAAGCGGCAGTTCGAGCGGCGCTTCACCGATCGACCCAAGCGTCAGCAGGTTGATGCTGATGCGCAAGTTGCTCGCCCCAAACGCGACGCTGGCAATCAACGCCCGGACGGTCTCATCGCGGGTTGCAGGATGCTCCAGTTCCAATCTGCGCAGCCTTGCGGCATCGAACAGCGCAGTAAGCTGGCTCGCGTCCTCCAGCTTGGTAAGGCGCCGCAGCGCATGCTCATCTTCCAGCAGGGCGGCCAGATAGCTGATAAGGTGACGCTCGATGCTGGCCTGCGCGATGCGGGTCGGAGCAGCCGCCTCCTCCTTCGCCGCCATATCCTTGCGGGTCTCATAGTAGGCGTAACGCCGAGTTCCCTTCTTGGTGTAGGTCGGCACCATCGGCCGGCCCTCGGGATCGATGAGCAACCCGCGCAGCATCGCCTCCTGCGGATCATTGCTCTTGCGCTTTCGTGGCGGCGCCTTCTCCTGCAGTCGTGCCTGCACAGCGTTCCACAGCTCTTCATCGACGATGGCCTCTTGCTCGCCATCGAATACTTTGCCCTTGTGCACGATCTTGCCGCGATAGATCGGGTTGGCGAGCAGGTGGAACAGGCTGCCTCTCTTGAATGGGATCCCACCCTTGTGCGGTCCACTGGTGCGGTGCTGGACCTTGGTCCTGATCCCCTCCCCGTCCAGTTGAGCGATCAACTGGTTGGCGGATGTCGAGGCGATGTAGCGCCGCATGATGGTGCGCACCCGCTCGGCTTCCTCGGGGACCGGTACCAGCTTGCGTTCGATCACCTGGTAGCCAAGCGGCACCGGCCCGCCCATCCACAGCCCCTTCTTCTTGGAGGCGGCGATCTTGTCACGGATGCGCTCGCCGGTGACCTCGCGCTCGAACTGGGCAAAGCTGAGCAGGACGTTGAGCGTTAGGCGGCCCATGCTGGTGGTGGTATTGAACGCCTGCGTGACGCTCACAAAGCTCGCCTGCTTGGCATCGAGCCGCTCGACGATCTTCGCGAAGTCCGCGAGGCTGCGAGTTAGCCGGTCCACCTTGTAGACTACGATCACATCCACCAGCCCTGCATCGACATCGGCCAGCAGCGCCTTCATGCCGGGGCGCTCCATGTTACCGCCGGAGAACCCGCCGTCATCGTAGTGGGTGGGTACCAGCGACCAGCCCTCATGGCGTTGGCTCAGGATATAGGCTTCGCATGCCTCGCGCTGGGCATCGAGGCTGTTGAACTCCTGCTCCAGACCGTCCTCTGTCGACTTGCGGGTATAGACCGCGCAGCGCAGCGGCTTCATGCGGCGTCTCCGGTAAGGTCGAAGAACCTTGGACCGTTGCGGTGGGTGCCGGTGATGGCCTTGGCGATCGCGGTGAGCGATCGCCATGTCTGGCCACCATACTCGAAGCCATCGTCCAGCACGGTGACCGTGTGGCCGATGCCATGCCAGTCGCGGACCAACCGCGTGCCGGGTGAGAGGCGGCGAGCAGGTATTGCCGCGGCATTGTCCTGCTGGTCTATCGCAACCGCCTGTCGGAGCAGCCGCTTGCTCTCGCGGCTGAGCCCACGCTGCTTCTTCTCTTGCAGTGTGTAGGCGATGCCGAGGCGCAGCAGGTCCGGCGTGACGGACGGTGCGAGCGCGCCATGGCAGCGCGCCCACTCCTCTTTCAGTTCAGCCGGACCAAGCTCCTCGAGCCGCCCAAGGGTCATCAGAGCCCGCCGACCCATCAGTTGCTCTCCGCCTCGGTCTGCTCCGTGGCGGGCGCTGGTGCATTCGATCGAACCGGTGCGATCAGGTAGATCGACTTGCCTTCCTTGTCGCTGGCGCGGAATACATCTCTGCCCTTCTTCCTGAGGCCGGTAAGGAAGGCACGGCAGGTATGCGGCTGCCAGCCGGTCGCCTCACATAGTGCGGCGAGGCTGGAGCCGCCCTCGCGGGTCAGCAACGCCTCGACCGCCGATGCCTTGGTTTGGCGGGGGAAGTCGGTTGGCTCGATCGCCACAGCTTCTAGCTCGGCCTCACTGGCATGCGCATTATCCGCATTGTCCTTGCCCATCTTTCTCCGGACAGTGGCAGCCCTAGCCGCAGTCTTGTCCTGCTTATGATTTGACACTGAGGCGCATCTCAGACGCCTCCTGGAAGCCCTTGAGGAGGCCGAGCTTTCATCTCCGTTGGCGGCGAGAGTTGCTGCCTCGGGCATGGCATTGGTGCTTGTCATTGTTGGTTCTCCTGATCGGAGCAGCGATCACCGCTGCCCCCACCAGCCTGAGCCCCGCTACGCTTCCGGCGTCGGGGAAGCGGCTGCTCAGGCGCCGCGATTCAGTGACGGCACCAATGCTTGCGGTGCGCGGGAAGTCGAGGGGAATGTCGGCAAGAGCCGAGATCTGCTTTGCGCCATCATTTCGGACGTATCAGCTCGGATGTCGATCGCCTGAAAGCGGACAGAGCTGGCAATTGACCCAAATGTCTGGGCTTGGGACTTTCATGCCGTTCCAGCGCAGCTGGTTCAGCGGCAGGTTAATTGCCGAAGCCCGACATTCAGCAACTGTGCCGGTTCCTGAACGGCTCTTCCTAGCTCGGACTGGAAAATGCCGCATTTGTGCTTTTCGGTATGTGGGGCTTTGAGGGCGCTAGATAGTAGAATGCACTCCGGCAGTGACCTTCCCCCGCTAGCTCCCTCGATTTGATGTAGAGTCTTCCCCAAGCAACAGAGCCAAGAACACAGCATCGGACCAGCGCTTGCTTTCGTCCTCGCTGGCAGCCCGCCCAGAGCGTAGTGAAGCAACATCAAGAGAAGCTTGGCGCACGATTACAAGGTTGCGAGAGGGAATTACATAAAGGCGCTGGCCGCCGGCACCGGCTGATGCAACCAGATCGGTGGGGACGACTTCGCTATTCTCCGCAAGATCAAATGTCGCGGTAATGGGATCGCCGCTGCTCGTGCTCCGGGGCAACCACCAGCCGACACCGTAAGCGGGATTGGCAGCGGAGCCCTTGAACAGTTCGTTCAGCGCCTCGCTGGAAAGGTAGCATTTGCCGCCGACGCATCCACCACCTTCGACAAGCGCTCCGATCTTTGCCCAGTCATGCCCGGTCAAGCTGATCCCTTGTGGCATCAGGGGATTGCCATCACGTCCATTGCGCCAAACGAGGCCGGTGATTTCGAGCGGGACGAAGAGACGTCTGTTGGCGTAGCTTCGGATCGTCTCTGGCGTGCTGCCAACGGAAAGCTTCCGGCGAAGGAGTTCACCGAAGACCTGATAAGGTGCTGGACCATAGAGGAAGCGCTCGCCGACAGAATGGCTAGGAACCACTGTTAGGCTCTCTACGAAACCCGGTGGCATGCCAACTTGGCTTGGGATGCCCGATGTCATCGTTAGCAGCTGCCTTATGGTGATCCCAGCTTTCGCGGGATTGGAGCGCCACTCGCCTATGGTGTCAGAGACAGGCTCATCAAGCGCAAGCAGCCCGTCATCAACCGCCATCACAGCAAGCAATGTGACGATGCTTTTGGTTCCGGACCACAGTTCCTGCGGTGTGTTGTCCTGATGGGCGGCGCATACAGTCTTGCCATCGGCCACGACCAGCAGAGTAGTTCCACGCCGCTCTGCCGAATAGGCACGGGCCTGCGTGCAACGCTCGGCCCAAGCCGGATGATCTTCTCCGCCTCCCGACGAGGCTGCCATCGCGATCGCATATATTGTTGACAATAGCGTCATCAGCACTGCATCGCATTGCTTTACGCACAGTGCAAGGGCCGATCGATGCGTGACGCCCGGAACGGGAGGGCGGGGACGATGGATCCGAAAGGCAAGCTTATTGCAATCACTGGCGGTGGGGGCGGGATCGGTGCGGCGTTGGCGCGGCGCTTCGCGCTAGCGGGGGCGGCCCATATCGTCATCGCCGACCGCGACATTGCCGCTGCCCGAAGCGTTGCAGACGAGATCGGTGGAAGTGCCCAAATGGTCGACGTCGCCGATGCGGGTGCCTTGTTGGATCTCGTTGATGATTGCTCGCGCACATACGGGCCAATAGATATCTTTTGCTCGAATGCTGGTTTCTTGCCCCTTGATCCGGATTTCGACGATCCGCAACAGACCACTGACGTAATCTGGCAACATGCGTGGGAAATCAACGTCATGGCTCATGTGCGCGCGGCGCGGGCCGTCTTGCCGTCGATGCTCGCACGCGGGCAAGGGCACTTACTTCAAACGGTATCAGCCGCTGGCCTGCTGACGATGATCGGCAGTTCAGTTTATGCCTCAACCAAACATGCCGCCATTGGTTTTGCCGAGAGCCTGGCAATCGCTCATCGTGATCGCGGCATTGGGGTATCTGTGCTGGCGCCGCAGGCAGTCGCGACAGCAATGACGGATGGCAAGGTCTCCTTTGGTGCTGAACTAAATGGCGTCCTGACTGCTGACGCCGTCGCGAACGCCGCCATTGAGGGCGTGATGGCCAATCGGTTTCTCATTCTTCCGCATGCCGAGGTGAGGCATTACATGTGTCAGAAAGCAGAAGACCCTGACCGCTGGATCGCCGCGATGGCAAAGTTGAGGCGGCGCTATGCCCCGGATTCTTCCACTAGCGTCGCGCGATAGAATTGTTGACAATCTAGTCATCATTGCCGATGGATGTGTAAAGCCAGCCCAATCAATGAGGCTGGAATCTGGGAGGCGATTCATGAAGGCAAGTGCTTGGGCGGCGACATTTGTGTCACTGATGGCGGGCGTTAGTGGGACGGCATTGGCGCAAACTGCGCCGGTCGAGGAAGGTGTCACAGGAGCTAAGGCCGAGGCCGAGGCGAAGGTCAATGAAGGCGATATCGTCGTAACCGCACGGCGTCGTGAAGAGCGCCTTCGTGACGTCCCTGTGTCGGCGACTGTGATCGATGCCCAATCGCTGATCGACCGTGGTTCGATAACGACCGTTCAGGCCATCCTACAGAATGCGCCCGGTGTGCGGTTCTTCAACACCACAAGTCAGCTCAATTCTGAGACCTCGATCCGCGCCTCCAGCACGGCACGCGGTACCAATGCCGAACCCTCGGTCGGTCTGTTTCGTAACGGCGTATACATTGGCGGGGGTTTTCTAGGGGGGCGCAACGCCACCGGTATCGACCTGTTTGATATCGGCCGGGTTGAGGTCCTGCGCGGTCCACAGGGCGCGCTGTATGGTCGGAACGCCGTTGGTGGTGCGGTCAATTTTGTGACGGCCGAACCCGCAATGCGCCGGGAGGGTTTCATCGATCTCAACTATGGTTTCGAAACCAACGCCATGCGCGCCCAAGCAGTCTGGAACGAGCCGCTCACTGATACGCTCGCTGTGCGCGTGGGGGTCGACCGGATCGACCAGGACAGGGGCTTTTTCTTCAATCCCAACAACGACGTGTATTATGATCGCCACAAGAGTACAGTGGTCCGCGGACAAATCCGCTACGCCACCGACAATGTGGACATCCGCTATCTTGGTGAGTTTCAGGACGCCGAAATCCCTTCAGTGACGTTTCGCGCATTCATTCGTCCTGGCGCGACACCCGCCTTCCCCATCGGGTATGTGCAGGATCCCTATGAATATCCCTGGAATACGCCGCCACGGGCATTTCAAGACGTGCAAATGCATATCCTGTCCGCCGAATTTGACCTCGGTTTCGCTACGCTCACCAGTGTGTCGAGCTATCGCAAACGTACTTCCTTTTTCCAATTCGATCAGGACACAATCGATCCTCCCACATTGGCACTGCTCAACGCACAAGGTCAGAATCGCGGTGCCAATCCGAACTTGTCGAGGTCGGATTTCGATCGCACCCGCAACTGGTATCAGAACCTCTATCTCACGGGTGAGAAAATCAGTGGTTTCAACTGGTTGCTGGGCGTTGAGTATCTCGACCAGAATACCACTTACGAGCAGCTGACCGGCACCGCGCTCAACGAGCCAATCCCCGGCACTCGCACCGATGGCAAGCTCGAATACAACTCGATCGCGGCTTATGGATCGGCCAGTTATGATTTCACTGACTGGTTAACCCTTGACGCCGAGCTGCGTTACACGCGCGACGAGAAGGTGATTGCCTCTGCCCAGTTTGATCGGGTTACCGGCGCACCTGGGCCGACCCGTTTCAATCTCGACGACAGATTTGACAACGATAACCTTGTTTGGGGCGCGACGCTTGGCTTCAAGCCCGGCGATGATTGGCTGCTGTTCGGGAAGGTCGGCACGGGATATCGCGTCGGCGGCTTCAACTTCAATCTTGGCGATCCGCGTCAGCCGGTTCCGATTCCTGAATCGTACGGTAACGAGACCACTATCACTTACGAGGTGGGTGCAAAGGGCAACATCGCGCCTTGGCTCTACGTCAATCTTGCGGCCTACCGGACGAACTTTGATGATATTATCATTGGTGCGGTCAACGGCTGCTCGCCGGGTTTTCCTGCTTGTCCGACCGCTTCCACGCCCTTCCTGCTCAATGCAGGCACAGCGCGAGCGTGGGGCCTTGAGGCTGAGACCACGGCGACCTGGTCAATGGGCAATGTCAGAGCGCGACTTACGTTTTCCGGTTCGAGGCAGGACGGTGAGATCACGAGTGGGCCGTTTGATGGAGCACAGCTTCCTCAGGTTCCCAACTGGATCGCATCGGGTACATTCAACCTGCGCGCACCGGTTGCTTCCAAAACTACCTTGTTCTTCAACGCCAACTATCAGGGTGCCTGGGGAGGTTTGAATGAACTCACACCGCCTGGAACGCCGTTGCGCCAACCAGCTGCGCTCGGTCCGTATCAATCACCGATTGACACCATTTCGCTCCTTGACCTTCGGATGGGGGCGGAATTTGATAATCTTACTTTGGCGCTCTTTGCAAACAATGCGTTGCAATACCAGTATGTTGTCTATGAGCTGGTAAGCACACAGCGGCTCAACCCGCGACGCTTGATCGGACTCGACGCTCGCTATCGCTTTTGATCGCCAACCTCGCCTCGAATAGAAATCCAAAACACTACTTTGAGACGTAAGGAATTGTGACCGTGTCGGGATCATTCTGGAAGGGCTTTGTGGTGCGCGGAATTGAACGATGGCGCATCGTCCGGACATCAACGGTAGTTGGCGGCGAGATGTCGAGGCGTGGCTCACTATTTGCGAGCGCGCTTCAGCGAAGGCGAGGATCGGTTCATGAGAGATACGGTGTCATTGTATTGAGTCCCGTCACCAACTCATCGGCAAGCCGCCTTGGACATCGACATGGTTTCGACGCTACCGACGCGAATTCGCTCCAAAGACCTGTGTCGATTGCATCGGCCACAGAATGGAGGAAAGAATCTTTGCTCCAGCAATTGAAAGCTACAAACCCATGAGCGGAAACGCCAAAGCTGCCCGTTCAAGCACGCCGAAGCGGCGGGTTTCGGCCGAAGAGGTCGCGCAACAAGTCATGCGGCTGCTCGAAGCCCGGGTTTTGCTTCCTGGTGATCGGCTGCGTGAACAGGATCTGGCGGATCGCTTCAAGGTTAGTCGTGGCCCAGTCCGTGAAGCGCTTCGGATCCTGGAAGCACGGTCAGTCGTTCATATTGAGCCCATGAAAGGCGCCACAATTACGCGTCTGTCTGACGATGAAGCCCTTGATGCCGTCGCCTCGAGCGCTTCACTTTTCGGCGTTGCCTGCCGTCTGGCCTGCAGCCGGCGCACCGACGCTGACCTCGCTAAGATCGATGACAAGATCGCGAAACTGGAGGCTATGCTGAATGATGGATACTCGCCGCGCGAATTTTTCCTACAAACGCTCAGGATTGGCCGTGCGGTAGGGCAGGCAGCGCGGAGCCCTCGGTTGATGCGGATGGTTGAAGACATTCGCTTTGGCGCTCCGGACTATTTCGGGCCGCTGGGCTTTACTAGCGACAATCTGCGCCAGGAGGCTTTGCTCTGCTGGAAGGCGATGCGCACTGCCTTAGCCGAGCGCGACGCGGCTAGCGCGGAAGCACTCGGCCGAAAGGTTCACGATGACGCGCTCGCGGCTGCACTTGTGGTTGTGGCATGACGTTGAAGCTACTTGGTCTTGGTAGCGCGCTGGCACTGATGGCGGTGGATACTGCCGACTGGCCTGTCCGCCATGCCGACCCGAGCAATAGCGACCACGTCGGAGGCGCTGCGCCTGACCAACTGGAGCCTGCCTGGTTCCATGGTCCCGACGTTCCAATCGGCACCTTCGTGGCAATCGATGGTGACCTGCTGTTCACGCACAGTTACAACGCCAATGACAAACCGACGGGGGTCTATCGCGGTTGCCATCTCTGGGCGCTTGAGTCCAAAACCGGGGCCGTGCGCTGGTGCAGTAGCGAAGTCGGCGCTGCGCTCACCTCGCTAGCTATCGATGGCAAAGGCGGCATCTTTATCGCCGACACAGAGAGGCTTTTCCGGTTCGACCGGACAGGAAAGATTGTCTGGCGGCGCACTATTCCGTCGGAGACTTCTGCCCTGACGTGGAGCATTGATGGCGGTCTCTTGGTTGCTGACTATGCTGGCAATGTGCGCATATATGACCCGGCGACGGGGCGGTTGCGCACAAAGCCATTTGCGTTGCCAGCAGCGCCCTATCCACGTGGGCCGATAACGCCGACCGACGCACCCGGACAATTGGAGGCCGGAGTTGGCGCTGATTATCTGCCCCGCCTCATCGACAATTTTTTCGGGTACGGCATAGTCATCAAGGATGTGCCGGCTGTGGTGCCGGAAAGCGGCCGGATCTTCATCGCCGCCAACAGTCGCGACGGCAAGATCGGCTTGCTCTATGGGCTTGATCTCGATCACCGAGGCCGTTTCCGCATAGCCTGCAAGACTGAAATCGGCGCGAACAGCGACACGAGTCCCGCCATCTCAGCTGATGGCGCATCGCTTTATACAGCAGCGGCTGGCGAACTGTTCGCAATCGACACCGCAAGTTGCAGAATTCGATGGCGCGTCAAGCGCGATGGTGTGGCCGCTGCCTCGCCGCTGGTGTTCCCCGACGGACGCGTTGTGCTGATGGCAGGCGGCAATGTGTCGGCTTTTCAAGACCGAGGCACTAATGGTGAACTGCTGTGGCAGCGCACAGGCGACGACATCGCGAAGGCGGAGGGCTTTGAACACGGCGTCTTCGACAGTGTCGCTATCGGCGCAGCATCGCGGCGAATTTATGTCACTGCGACCTATGGGCCGAGGGTGGCAGGTATCCCGTTCCCGAAGGCGCACCGCTTGATCGTACTCGACGGCATTGACGGCAGGCTTGTTTCATCCGCGCCGCTCGGTGCAGAGAGCGACTCCACACCCTCCATTTCGAGCGACGGATGGGTCTATGTCCCGACCAAAAGCCTCGCGCATGCGCACTGGCTTAGTGAGCGCAAGTTAGGGCGTCTCCCCGAGCCGTTCCAGCACCTTCCGCTGCCCAATCCGCGCAATGGGGTATATGCGTTCCGGCCAGCCTCGGAGAAGAGCAGGTGATCGACCGGCGAACATTGCTTGGCGGGCTCACTGCGTCCCTTGCCATGCCCGTGTGGGCGAGGACCGAAAATGGTGGTCTTGCCCGCGCCGCATTTGAAGCCGCTCTCTTCGCATTCTCGATCGCGGAGATGGCACGCCTTGCGGCAGCGGCTCCTGCGCGCAATCGTTTTGGTCACCGCCGAATGCTGAGCGATCACAGCAATCGCGGCGTCACGATGCCGAATAACGATACGCTCTATTCGTCCTGTTGGCTGGACCTTGCTGGCGGCGCGCATGCCGATGTCGATGTTCCGGTCAATGCCGGGCGCTATGTCAGCGCTGCGCTGATGGGCATGGATTCCGATGTTCTAGCGGTTGAAAGTTCGACAGGGCGTTCTGCCGCGACCGGACGTTTGAGAATCGTAGGACCCGACTGGCGCGGCGAGACACCATCGGATCGCCGCCTGCTTCGCTTGCCCGGTGCCGACGGGTGGCTGCTGGTGCGTACAGCGGTCAACGGGGCCGAAGACCTCGCAGCAGCGCAAGCTGTGCAGGCGCAGATTGGCCTCAATGTCGTGGGTGCCGACCACGTGCCCTCGCTCTTGGTCGGCACTGGGAGTACGAAGGGGGGCCTTCGCGAAGTGGTCAACGCGGTGCTATCGCGCACCGCGGCGAGTGCGCCAATGCAGCGTCGCGCCAGAAATCATCGCCGCTTCGGCATTGGCAGCGCTGTTGCGCCGAAGTCCGAAGCGGAGGAGGCCTGGATGCAGGCTGTGGCGATGCTCGATGCCACGCATATCGGCGACATTACTGGTCATGGCAGGATAGTGAATGGTTGGCATTGGCCTGATCAGACCATCGCACGCTTTGGCACAAACGAACAGTTCCGCGCGGCTGTGGCTTTGTCTGGGCTAGGAGCTCTACCGGAATCCGAAGCGGTATACCTTACAGCCATCAAGGATGCGGCCGGGGCGCCGCTGGTGCCCGGGCGTACCTATCGGATCGACTTTGGCGTGCCGCCTCCCGTCGATGCATTCTGGTCGCTCAGTGCCTATCGCGGTGAGCCGGATGGCCGCTACTTCTTTGTCGAGAACCCGCTGGACCGTTTTGCTGTCGGAAGCACCACGCCAGGGCTGCACAATGGTGGCACAGTTATCGCAGCTCCGGTGCAACCTGCCAGTGGCAGCGGGCTTTGGCTTCCCATCGTCGACGGCCCGTTCCGTTTGGTCTTGCGTGCTTATCGCCCAGAAGCGGCGTTGCTTGATCGGTACTGGCGTCCTCCTTTGATCACTCCGCTTAATTGAGAAGCCTAGGAGAACGGCTCAGAGGCAATCCTCAGAACTGATTCCTTCAAATCGAAAGTCTCAAATTCATGGACATTAAGCATGTGAGACATACATTCGGCCTGAGAAATATTGAGAAAAGACGATGATTATCAAATTACATCGTATCATTTCATTGTACGTGATACTGATTTCAGCCTGTGTTTCATCGTCGACTGCAGCCGCCGCCTCCATGGCGCAGTCTGAAGTGCTCCGCACGCCGGACGAACGTTTTGAAAATCTTCCTGAATATGATTTCGCTCCAAACTTCACAGACGTCCCTTGGGGTGGAACGACAGTTCGGATGCATTATGTCGATGAAGGCCCACGGGATGGCGATGTCATCGTCCTATTGCACGGACAGCCGAGTTGGTCGTTTCTCTACCGTCATCTGATCTCAGCTTTGGCGGCGCGAGGATATCGTGTGATCGCGCCGGACCTCATTGGCTATGGTCGATCAGACAAACCTGCCAGAATGGAAGACTATACCTATGCGCGCCATCGCGCAGCGGTCGAGGCATTTATCGTTGGTCTCGGGGAGACGCGGATCACGCTTGCGGTGCATGACTGGGGCGGTCTGATAGGTCTGCCGATCCTCGCCGACAATCCCCGGATCTTCTCCCGTCTTGTAGCCTTCAATACCAGCATAAACGATGGGACCGACATCGAAACGCCCCGTTTCAAGGCCGGTTTCGATCGATGGATCGAGCTTTTGCGAACCGTGCCGCTGGTTGAGGTCGACAAGGTTATCGGAGCGCAAGTGTCGCAGCCTTTGGATGCTGAGATTGCCCGCGGATTCATGGCTCCCTACCCAAGCGGTGAATTCCAGAGCGGGGTCAGGCAAATGAGCGCATTGATCCCGCGCACACCGGTGGACCCGGGTGCGAGCGAAAATGCGCAAGTGCGAAAGGCGCTTGGCAAGCTCGAAATTCCCGTACTTGTCGCCTTCTCGGAGGATGCAGATCGACTGCACCCCGGTCAATTTGATTTGTTCAGGACTCTCTTTGCACAGGAACACATCTGGCGGGCGGTCAAGATCAGCGGAACCAAGCATTTTTTGTTCGAAGACAGACCCGATGCCATTGCGGCTCTCGTGCTCGACTTTCTGGCAGCCAATCCACTGGACGCAGCACCGCGTGCCGCCGAGGATCAGCGCGCCACAGGTAGCACAAGCCTCTCGCAACTCATGAACGACTACATACGGTTCGGCCCGCATCGAACCGGGGGTGTTGGGTCAAAGGCCATGCAGGATGCGCTCGCAGAACGCCTGACCAAAGCGGGCTTTACGGTTTCTTACCAGCAGGTCACTCTCCTGCACCAGCAACCGCGCAAGATCCTGATTGAAGCCGCCAACACAAAGATTGCGGACGCCTTTGCCCTTTGGCCGCTTACTTTCACTGGCCCCAATGGGCTGCAAGGCAGGTTGGCGCGGATAGATCAGGCGCACGCGGGTGATATCGCCCTAGTCACAGTGCCTTACGAAAGAAATGCCTCCATCTATACACCCGCTGCACGCCCGCTGCGTCAGGCGATCGCAGCATCGGATGCAGCTGCCTTCATTCTTATCACCGAGCATCCAAGCGGCGAAGTCGTAGCCCTAAACGTTCGTGTCAACGAGAAAGGAGAAAGTCTGGATGGATTGCCGAAGAAGCCGATGCTTCTGGTTGGTGCCAAGCACGCCAAGGCTCTCGAGGCCATGCTTGGCGGCCCGGTTCGCGTAGTGCTCGACGGCGAGGAACGGGTGACGAGTGCGGCCAATCTGATTGCCTCGACTGGACCTGCCGATCAGCCATCAGTCGTGATCTCGACGCCGCTCAACGGTTGGTTCATCGCCGCAGCGGAACGAGGACCCGGCATTGCTGCGGCAGTGCTGCTAGGCGAGCAGCTTGCTGCGGCGCGTCCTGACCTGCCTGTCCGGCTGGTCTTTACCAGTCATCACGAGTTGGGCGGGGCTGGGATGAAACTGGCTCAGGCCGCGCCCGGCCTGGACCCGGCAAGCACCAGATTGTGGTTGCATCTGGGTGCGAACCTGTCGGCTCGTGAAATCGCCTTCGGCGCAAAGGGGGAAAGCGAAGTCGGGGCCGCGATCGCTGGACGCGGGTTGGCCGCTAGCAGGGAACTGCTCGATGCGATTGGGGCGGCGCTCCCCACGCGCCTGGAACTGTCGATAGTGGCCCTGGACTCGCCAAGCGCTGTTGGCGAAATCGTGCTGGTCAGGCGGGCCGGTTATCAGAGCGCCGTGGGGTTAGTGGGTTATCAGCCACTGCATCATACCACGTTGGATGACGGGCGAAACCTCGCACCGGACGACCTCAAGTTGCTCGTTGATGGCCTGTTTGCCTTCCTCAAGGATCTGTGACCATGCGGGCGGGCATGTTCGTCTTTATGCAGGATGAACACGATCAGCCAACGCCGTTAGCGCCCGATCCTATTGCTGCCCAGATTTATCCGGTCGCGCAGGTGGGTATTCATACCCCAGCCGGGCAACACGAGTTGTCTGAACAGCTTACGCAGATGGAGTATGATCAATGAAGCCGGTCTCGATTTGGGCAGGCGGGCTATGCCTTGCCGTGTCGGTTGCACTAGCCGCCTGCGGGGGCGAGGATGGTGCCCCAGGGCCTCCCGTAAGCGTGCCGAGCCCCTCTCCATCACCATCACCGACACCAACTCCGACGCCAACACCGACGCCCAGTCCCGGGGCGACCCTCGCTTATCAGTCCGCCGCGGACTACGCTCTTTCGTCTGGCGCACGGGCCGTAGTGATCATTCATGACGGTCGCATGGTGCTTGAACAATATGCCAATGGCGGCCGCGCAGACCGAGGAGAAGCTCTCGCGTCAGGCACCAAGAGCTTCACCTGTGTTTTGATGGCTGCGGCTGAAGATGACGGATTTCTCTCGGTCGATGACCTTGCATCTACCTTGGTGCCTCAGTGGCGAGTCGGTGGCTTGGCACCTCAGGCGGATTTGAAAGCGCAAATACGCACCCGCGATCTCCTCTCAGTAAGTTCCGGTCTGCTCAACAGCGGTGTTTTCGGTGCGGCGCTGAACACGGTTGATAGCTACGCACAGGCGTTCAACGCTCCTTCGCAATTCGCGCCGGGC